>FWPV01000830.1_pt1 | contig 92669 bp, 92 predicted proteins | sample 2228371 | NCBI WGS metagenome assembly FWPV01 (sample SAMEA103939776, study PRJEB20133) | metagenome
AGCGGTAGATAAGGTGATGCTTAAACATAGAGGTCCTGCAAGGGTCTTTGATTCAGAAGAAGAGGCCTGTAAAGTCATCCTGGATCGAAAAATCCAAAAAGGGGATGTCATTGTGATTCGCTATGAAGGTCCAAAGGGTGGCCCAGGCATGAGGGAGATGCTGGCTCCAACCTCTGCGCTTACGGGATTGGGAATGGATCGAGAGGTTGCGCTTCTTACAGATGGACGCTTCTCAGGAGGAACTCGAGGGGCAGCGATCGGCCACATCTCCCCGGAGGCCCAAGAGGGAGGACCCCTTGCGGTCGTTCAAAATGGAGATTTGATTGAGATTGATATCCCTAAAAAAAGACTCAACCTTCTTATTTCTGATGAAACATTAAAGAAGAGACTTTCTAAATGGAAACCCCCAAAGAAAGAGCTAAAGGGTTATCTTAGAAGGTATGCAAAGTGGGTCACTTCGGCCAGCACTGGAGCTACGTATATAGATTAAACTCTAACCTCTAAATCCTAAACTCAAAACTAACCCAAAATTTAAATACAAAACGAATGTTTTGAAAATCTTGATTTTAAATTTACTGTAGTTTAGCAAATTTTTATCATGCCTGCGAACGCAGGCATCCAGAGAATTTATTGATTTTATCCGACTGAATCGGATCCACCTTTGGCGGAAATGATTTTTACTGGATTCCCGCTTCCGCAGGAATGACAACACGTGGGTTTAAAAATATTTATATTTCAATAAGTTATAAATTTTTGATAAACCTCAGTAAATTTATTTAAAGTTTAGAGTTTAATTTTGTGTTTTTTGAATCAAAGTAGGGACGGCATAGGGTCCTTCTCGAATAAAGGCCATTGTGGGTTTAATTCCTCTTTCATGATATCGACTCACTGCATAAAGAACAGCATTTTGAACCATCTCCTGAGCCTTTTTGAGGGAGGGTTTCCCCCTCTTCCCTTTTAGGAAATCGAGTCCACAGATTCCAGGTAAGAGATAATAGCCTTCCTTTTCGATTTCGAGAGAACAATAGAGGAGTCCTTCTTCCCCGACTTTCTTCATAACCTTTCCCCAAACCTCTGGCTCCCACTGATCTTTAATAAATTTCCACTCCGGCATTCTCAACATATTGAGGTAACCATCTGGTCCCTGTAATTTGAGAAGATGAATCAAAGTCTTATATTCCGGTGAGCCAATCGGCTCGATGGGATCTCGATTGTTGGCTACGATGAGAATCATCCCTCCCTTTTTTACTGCGGGCAACGCCCCAACCCCAGCCTTTGCGGTCTGGTAGTGGTCTCTTCCCACATATCCACTATGGGTAAGAACAATATCAAACTCTTCGGGGATGGGAATCTCTGCATAACGTTTTATGAGTTCAAAAGCCCTTTGGTTGACCTCGATCATATCCCCAGCAAAGACTTTGACCAAACGCAACTCCTTGTCGAGATTAACATTGACCACAAAATCTACTCCAACAGTTTGAGCAACTTCAAGAGCCTCCTCATGGCAGGGGTTTCCTTCGAGGATGAGATTCGTCGCCCGAGGGTCTTCAAGGTAGGATGGACCATGGAATTTCTGAATCGTCTTTAAATCTACCAGACCAGGGCAGATCGATTTCCTTCCTCCCGAGATTCCTGTGAAGAAATGGGTTTCGACTAGACCAGTCGCAATCTTCAGATCGGCCTCATAAAAATCACGGTTCACATAGACAGGAGTGCCTCGCCTGGTCTTTCCTATGCTTTTGAGCAGGGCAGGATTCTCACACTCATGGTCAAGGATTTTATATTCCCGAACCACCTCCTCCCCATACATCTCTACCTTTTCGTCATAAGTGCTCGCCCGGTGCATTCCCGTGGCTACAATGATCTTGATCTTTTCTCTTTTAATTCCTGCCGACTCCAGTCGCTTGAGGATGGGAATAAGAATCCCATTTTCCCCCCGATAGGGAACAGGTCTTGTAATGTCAGAGACCGCAATGGCAACAGATATCTCATCAGGAGATCTTCCCTTTTGACGGATGATCTCCTCCAGAGGTGGACAATGGATGGGTTTTGAAAGTGCCTCCTCAATGGCCTGTTGAGGATTAGGGACTCTGGGGATTTCTTTCATGGTCAATTCAACACAATGGAGGGGCACCCACACATCAATAGAATTTAATCCATATTCGACAGAGACCTTCTTCCAATTCTTTGGATCAATCTTTTTAACTCCTTTCGGGACCTCGGGTTTCATCTCTTCCTCTTCGGTGAATTAAGGGATTGAAGGAAGGACTTTGGAGCCAATCATCTATCCCTCTCAATAAATCTATTTTTACACTCCAAACGATTAACTCAGAACGGTATGGGTTATGGAATGAGATTCAGATTCCCTGTAAAGGCTGCCTCAAGAACAGGTTTCATCAAACGATCCACATCGCCTCTCTCCGCATCCATTGGCGTTGGCATGTTCTGAAGTTTACTTTTAAGTTGAGGATTCTTAGCCGCCGTAAGCATCCTTTGAATATGCTCTCGGGTGGCTCCTGCCTCTTTTAAGGTGGTGGGGAAATTGAGGTCTTTTGCGAAGGCGATCATCCCTTTGGCCACCCTGACCCCCAACTCCCTTCCCTTCAGTCTTTCAATCTTTCTTTTAATATAGCCTGCCTCTCTAAGGATAGAACCCATGACCCTAAGTTGGTCTTCTATCACCGGAGCGAAAAGGACAGTATAATAAGGATTGAGTAAGGCGCATGCCCTTCCATGACTGAGGAGGTCCACTAATGAAAAACTACCCAAATGGGGGCCGCTCGTTCCCCCGAGCATAATGGAATATCCACCTAGATCTGTCCCAAGCCCAAGGGCAATTCTCCCCTCTAAATCATTCTGATTCTTCTTTACCCTCTGAAGGCCTCCGACAATTAACCGGATACACAGAGTGGCCACCTCTTTAATCTTCTCATACCCAGGCCCACTTGATCCCATAAAGACCTCCCAAGCATGAGCAATCCCATCAAGACCTCCGTCCAGGGTCAAGGGCATCGGTGAATCGAGGGTGGTTCTGAAATCAAAGACTGCCTTAGGAGGAACAATCGCCTCATCGATGATCAATTTCTTCTGCCCACTCACGGGATCCGTGATATTTGAATATTTAGTCAAATGGGCTGCTGAACTGGAGGTGGTTTGAATCGCTACGATGGGTAGAACGTTTTTACCTGTCTTCTCTTTCATCTTAGAAACGATCCCTGTTCCAAAATAGGGCTCGATGGAGTCTGCCTGTCCAGGTTCTGTTCCTAAAATCTCCATCACCTCGGTGGGGGTATAGGTATTGAGAACTGCAGCGGCTTTTACTGCATCGATGGTGCTTCCTCCTCCTAAGGCAACGATCACATCGGGTTTTGACCGGGCAATCTGAAGGCTAATTCGGTAGACATCTTCCCGAGGGGCATTGGGCCTTGCTCCATTAAACAACTGAAAAACCACCCCGTTTCCCTCTAAACTTTCTTTAATCTCCTGAAGGAATTGCTCAATCCATCCACGTCCCAACCCAATCACGACGAGAGAGGCCCGTTTACCATAGTTTAGGACATATGTTCCTGAAACTTTTAAAACCCCTTCCCCAAAGGTATAGGACTCCCCCTTCCAATCCTTTAATACTTTTTGGGCCTGTTCGATATCGTCCTTTAGCATTTCTCCTCCAATAAACAAAAAGTTAGGGGATTATTTTCATTTTAATTAATCAAGGGTCAAAATTTCAAATTTTGCTATTTTAAATATAAAAAGGATTAAGCCTTCTGGCTTAACCCTTTTATGCTCTTGGAGGCGGCAACCGGATTTGAACCGGTGAATAACGGTTTTGCAGACCGTCGCCTTACCACTTGGCTATGCCGCCCCTGGAGCGGGAAACGGGATTTGAACCCGCGACTTCAACCTTGGCAAGGTTGCACTCTACCGCTGAGTTATTCCCGCTCTTTTGATTATAAAAATTACAAGATTTAAAATCCTATGTCAATAGACAAATGAACCAGAGCAGAGCTCTGAAAAACTCTTTACTTGCTCTCTGATGACACGGATTGAGAAATATGGTTACATAGATTTTTTTTAAGAAATCTCGATGAAGCGAAGTTTAAACAATAATCGTTCTTAAGAACTTTCTAAAATAATCGACCGCTGAGAGGATGGCCATCGCCATGGCCACCCACAGAAGACCCATTCCTATTTGATAAAAATTGAGGGAAAGATAGGTCTCCTTTAAGATAAGAAAGAAGATGGCGAACGTTTCAAAGAACGTCTTATATTTTCCAAGCTCGCTCGCCGAAATCACCATATTCTGAGAGGCTGCAATCCCTCTCAGTCCTGTCACCGCAATCTCCCTTCCAACAATGACAATCACGATCCAGAAAGGAATCCCTCTCGCAGGGATAAGGGCGATCAGGGAGGTAACGATGAGGAGTTTATCTGCCAATGGGTCTAAAAATTTTCCGAGGGTAGTCACCACCCCTCGACGCCGTGCAAGGTAGCCATCCAAGGTATCGGTGACCGAAACCAACAAAAAGAGGATGGCGGTCCCTACCTGGAAAAATCGGCCTGATGAAAAAAGGAGAATTAAGATGATGGGGATAGCCAGAACCCGGATAATCGTCAACCCGTTAGGGAGAGTCCATATCCGCTGACGATTCAATCCTTCCATAAAAGAGTCCTGACCTTTGATTCAATCTCTTAGGTCTTTGTTGGCTGATTTCCCACTCAGAATTTAAACCGGAGGTTAAGGTTTATACGATTGATAAAAACTAATGACTCTCTTAACATACTCGATGGTCTCTTGGTAAGGGGGGATAGAACGGAGTTCCGAGACAAGGTTTTCTCCTGCATTATAGGCAGCCAGTGAAAGTCGAATGTCGTTGTTAAAGAGGGTGAGAAGATATTTGAAGTATCGCACACCACCCTCAATATTCTCCCTCGGATTGAAGATATCGGTGACATTCATTCTTAGGGCGGTCTGGGGCATCAATTGCATCAACCCCTTTGCTCCTTTTTTCGAAATGGCAAAAGGGTTAAATCCAGATTCTGCTCGAATCATTGCTTTGATCAGGGCAAAATCGACCCCATATTTTTTTGAAAACTCAGAAATCAGTGAATCATATTGATTGGAATCTCTTATAAAGATTCCAGAAGAAGAATGATTATCATCTCCAACATCGTCTCTGCTCTCACGAATATAGAGTTTAAACTTGGGATCACGCGGGCAATTGGTAAAATGGATGACCCCTTTTTCATCTACATAGCGATAAATCCCTCCCCAGGATGAAATGGGGAAAACCAAAATTAAAATTAGAAAAATCAAAGAGTAGAAGGATGCCATTTTAGGTCAAAATCCTTTTAAAGGTGAATGAAAATTTACCAAAAATGACCAATCAAAGTCAACCCATTAAAAATATATGCAATCTTTATGCCTGGTTTTTTTCTCAATCAGAATTAATAGGATACCCCTAACATAAAGCAATGGGTATTAATCCCCTCATCATGGTTAAATGGGTCAGAGAGATGTTCTAAACGATATTCCCCTCTCAGAGAATATCCCTTCCCTATGCTCACATCCATCCCTGTCCCAATATGAAGAACTCCTGCGACATGTGATTTTCCAATGTATCTTACTCCTCCATTACTGTTATTATAGCCTGCTCCTACTCCTCCCACCAAAAACCATTTCCACCCCTTTCCCTCAAGAGGTTTAAACCGGATATTGGCATTGGCACCTAAAACATAAAGATTTTTTTCATGCTTTATCCCATAATAGGAAAAGTTTCCTTCTAATTCAAAATCCCATTTTCGATGGAGAGGGTAATTGATTCTTGGAAGAAGCGCCAACTGGGTGAGCGTAGGCCTTCCATGGATAAAATCTGCATTGGGTCCTGCCAGAAGGGAGAACCCCCACTGGGTCTTTCTCTCTTCACCGCCGTTAGAGGTAGAAACTATCAACCCAAGGATAAAAAAGGCTACTAAAATGATGACTCCTTTTTGCCATTTCAGACCCCGTTTCATAGACCCCTCCCCTCCTGACTCAACTCTTATAGGTCTGTTTTTATCCTATTTCTTTCCCCTTTTCAATAAATTTTTTATTCCCCCCTGAATATCATCAAATAGGGTATAGACCACGGGGACGACAAAAAGGGTAAGAAGGGTCGAAGCGAACATCCCCCCAAAGGTAGCCCTCCCCATTCCTGCCCTTGCCTCCCCACCTGCGCTGTAGCCCAAGGCCACGGGAAGGACCCCTAAGATGGTAGTGACAGCGGTCATCAAAATGGGCCGAAGCCTTGTGGGGGAAGCCTGCAGGACAGCCTGATTTCTTTCCATTCCCCTCCCTCTCAAGGTATTTGTATAATCCACAAGAAGAATGGAGTTCTTGATCACGAGGGCGGTTAAGGTGATCATCCCGATCATACTGATAATCGAAATGGTATCCCTGGTGAGATAGAGGGCACCGAATGCTCCAACCGTGCTTAAGGGAAGGGCGAGCATGACCGTCAGGGGATGGAGGAAACTATTAAATTGCATGGCAAGAACCATATAGATGATGATAATCGCCTGGGCCAGGGCCATGACTAGATAGTAAAAGGACTCTTTAAAAGCCTCTGCCTGTCCTGTAAATGCATAAGAGTACCCAGGTGGGAGATATTTTTTAGCCAGCGTCTCAACCTCCAAGATCGCCTCTCCAAGGGTTTTCCCTCCGGTCGTATCCGCATAGATTGTGGCACTTCTCTGCCGATCCTTTCGGTTAACAAGATTGGGGCCGATTCCTTCCTCGACTCGGACGACTTGGGCAAGTTTAATCAGTCCTCCCTTTGGGGTTCGAATAGAGATCTGGGAGATGTCCTGAGGGTTCATCCTCTGATCTCGGACCAGGCGGACCCTCACATCATACCGTTTTGCCCTCTCCACATCTTTAAACTTTGAAATCTCCTGCCCCCCGATCAACTGCTGAACAGAAGAAGAGATCTCCCGAATATCCACTCCCACATCCGCTGCTCTGTTCCGGTCGATCAGCACCCTCACCTCTGGTTTGGTTAGTTCCAGATCTGAACTGACATCGACAATCCCCGGGCTCTTTACCATCTCCCCAATGATCTGTTCCGAAATCTTTTCCAACCTCTCCATCTCTGGACCTTTAAGATCAACCTGGAGGGGGGCTCCTCGCCGACCTGCGGTGGCCACTGGAGAAATATCCTCCACATAGGCTTTAAAGCCAGGCATCTGGCGCATCCTCTTTCTTAAATCCACCATAATCTGTTGTTGAGAACGTTTTCTCTCCCTCCGATCTTTCAGGTTGACCACGACAAACCCTTTATTCACCTCTTTCCTCTCGCCCACCCCAATAGCGACAAAAACACTTTTGGCCTCCGGAAGGGAGAGCGCAAGGTCTTCCACCATCCTGAGTTTTTCATCGGTTTCGTAGAGGGTGGAACCCGTAGGCGTCTCCAGACGAATGATAAAACGTCCCTCATCGGATTTGGGGACAAACTCCCTCTTGAGGTTGAAAAAAAGCCCTATGCTTCCTATAAAAATTATGAGGGCAATAAGAACCACTAACCACCGGTGCCTTAAAGCAAATCTCAATGCCTTCTGGTACCGGGCTTCAAGTCGACTATAGGTCTGATCAAAAAATTGGTAGACCCTGCCATGTTTCGATTCCAACTTTAAAAACCTTGAACAGAGCATGGGGATCAGGATGAGGGAAACGACCAGCGAAGCGATCACTGATACGGCCACCGTTACCCCAAACTGAAAGAAGAATCGACCGATCATCCCTCCCATGAAGGCCACGGGGATGAAGACCGCAGCAATGGAAAAGGTTGCTGCCATTGCTGCAAATGCAATCTCCGATGTCCCTTCCCGGGCAGCGGTCATTGGATCGGAACCCTCCTCCATATGTCGATAGATATTCTCAAGGACGATGATAGCATCATCGCAAACCACGCCTACCATCATCGAGAGGGCCAGCATGGTCATGTAGTTCATGGTAAACCCCAAAAAATGCATCATTCCAAAACTGGTGATCAGCGAGGTGGGGATAGAAATGGCCGTAATCACGGTACTCCGAACGCTAAGGAGGAATATGAACATAACCCCCGCAGCAAGAAGCCCTCCCATGAAAACATCCTCCGTCACTCCTCCGATTGCCTCTTCAATAAATTGAGAGGTATCAGTTGAGACGTGGATATCGACGCCAGGGGGAAGAATCTTTTTTAGGTCAAAAAGTTTCTTTTTGACCTCTCTCGCAACTTCTACGACGTTTGCACCAGAGCGGGGGATCACCCCCAATCCAACGGCAGGAATTCGGTTAAACCTTGCAATGGTTCTGATAGGTTCGGTTCCATCCTCTGCCCATCCAACATCCTTCAATCGAACGGGAGCTCCATTTTGATAGGTGATGATTAAATCATTAAACTCTTCAATATTTCTTAATTCTCCCAGGTTTCGAACCGTGAACTCACGACGAACGCTCTCAATGATCCCACCTGGCAACTCGATGTTTTTGGTAAGGAAGGCCCTCGAAACATCGGTCGAAGTCAACCGATGGGCTTCCAATTTCTTCCCATCAAGCCAGACCCTGATCTCCCTCTTGACATAGCCTCCTAATAGAATCGAACCCACCCCTCTGATGGATTCCAGTTGGGGTCGTAACACCTCGTCCGCGAGGATGCCTAATTTTTGGGAGGGTTGATTCCCTGTGAGCGAGAGCCATAGAATGGGCCTTGCATTAATATCCAGTTTATCAATGATGGGAGGATCAATATCCGCTGGCAATTTTCGTTTCGCCACGTCCACCTTCGCCCTGACATCTTGAACTGCCGAATCGATATCCCGATAGAGTTCAAACTCCACCACAATCTGAGAAAACCCATACCCGCTGGTCGAGGTAATATGTTTTACCCCTTCAATGGTGTTGACCTGCTCTTCAATCGGGTCTGTCACATCGGTATCCATCACCTCTGGCGCTGCTCCAAAGAGAGTGGTGGTGATGGTCACCATCGGGAAATCCACTTGGGGATAAAGGTCGATCCCGATCCTTTGGTAGCCCAGAATCCCAAAAAAGACCAGGGCTAAAGTAATCATGGTGGCCACAACAGGCCGCTTAACAGATGTATCGGAAAGAAACATAGAACCTCCAAAATGGAATAGGCATTAATCTAAATTCCAAACCCCAAATTCCAAGCTCCCTAAATCCCAATCTCCATCTTCGAATCCCTATCTGTCGGATCATTCGAATTTTGAATTTGAAAATTATTTGGGATTTGGTGTTTGGGATTTGGGACTTATTCTAACTCTTACTCCATCGCTGAGCTGTTCATGGCCAACCGTGATGAGGCGATCCCCTCTCTGAATTCCCTTCAGAATTTCTACTTTTCCCTCGAGTCTCATCCCTGTCTCGATTTCCTTCCGATAGGCTATCCCATCCTGAACAATAAAGGCATAGACCTTTCCCTCCTGACTCGATAGCGCAGATTCAGGGATGAGGATGGCATCGGTTCGGGTTCCAGTGAGAATGGTTACCTCTGCGAAGAAACCCGGTTTTAATCGATATTGGGGGTTGGAAACGGTTGCCTTGATTCTGACGTTTCGGGTCGTGGGGTCTGCGGTGGGGCTGATGAAGTGAACCGTGGCTGAAAATTTCTCCTCAGAAAAGGCCTTCACAACAAACTGGACCCTGCTCCCGAGTCGAACCTTACTCGCCCAGGTTTCAGGAACATAGAACTCCAAGTCAAGAGGGTCCATCTGAACAAGGGTCAATATCTCGTCTTTGGGGGCCACGTTAACGTGTTCCCCTATGGAGGCAATCTTCAGATTCACGACTCCATTAATCGAAGAAATAATTTGGTGATCGGAGAGGTTCTGTTTTGCCAGTTTGAGTTCTGCCTTGGCCAGGTCCAATCTGGCTTCATCCAGTTTCACCTTCAGTTTGATGTCATCATAGGTCTGCTGGGGGATCACTTTGGATTCAAGGAGTTTCTCATAACGACGCAGGGACCTGAGGTTTGTCTCCAGTGAGGCCTCAATCTGTCTAAGGTTGGCCTCCGCTCTTTCCACTTGGAGCCTGGCGTCTGCATCATCTAATTCAACCAAAACCTGTCCCTTCTTAACAAAGTCTCCTTCTTTCACGCATATCTTTCGAATGATCCCTGCCTTTTTGGGGCTGACCGTCACTGTCTCCAGGGCCTTCAAGCTTCCAACCACTGAAAGGGTGTAAGAAAGGGGGCTCGGGGTTACGTCGATAATTTCTACCGGTCTTTCTTCCGAAATTTCGGCTGAGCCTTTGGAGAGTTTCTCCGTACTCACAGACTCCTTCGACCCACAGCCCATCAATAGAAGAAACAATAAGAGGAGGCTTAATGAAATAAGGGTTTTTGAATTCATCATGATCCCCTTTCGTTTTTGATGTCTTAACGTTTGTCGTTTAGGGTTTATGCTCCATCGGGATTAGGGGTACATCCTCCCCATGGCTCGTTCCAGCCGGGCCTTGGCGATATTGAAATCACTCAGGGCGCTGTAGTAATTTACCCTTGCTTGAGCCAGAAGGGTGACTGCATCGAGGACATCAGTGGCTGTGGCCACCTGGTACTTATATCGTTCTTCGTTTAATCTCAAATTCTCCTCGGCCTGCTCGATCGCCTTCTCTGCCACGCCGATGTTTTTCTCAGCGGTCATCAGATTAAGGTAATCTTGCTTCACTTCTAAGATAATGCTTTCCTTCAATTGAATCTTCGAATCTTCGGCCTGAGTGACCTTCACCTTGCTTTCGCCCACCTTGAAGGAGGTCTTCCCCCAATCTCCAAGGGTGAAAGTGGCCAGGGTTTGAATCGTCCACCTTTCGCTCCGCATATCCCCCAAAAGACCTAATTCCTCGGAGGTACGACCATAGTTTGCCGAAAGACTGATGGTAGGGAAGAATCCACTCTTAGCCATCTTAACCGCTTCTTTGGCCTGGCTTACTTTCAATTCCGCATTCTTGATCTCAGGTCTCTGCCTGAGCGCCTCCTCGATGCTCTCCTCCAATCGGTAGGTGGAGGGCTTATATTCGAGGATGTCCACAATCCTGAAGGGTTCATTGATGTCCCTTCTTAGCAATGAATTGAAGGAGGATTTTGCGATCGCCAGGTCGTTTTCTGCTTTGACGAGCCCCTGACGAGCATTGGCCAATCTGACCTCCGACTGGAGAAGGTCATTCTTAGGAATGAGGCCGACTTCAAAAAAGGCTTTGGCCACCTCCAATTGCGCCTCAAACTGTTTAACGGCTTGCTTGGCCACCTCCACAAATTTTTCAGCCTTTAAAATGTTAAAATAGCCCTCCCTCACCAGAAGGACGATATCCCTTTTAACAGTTTCCACATCGGTCTGGGCCACCTCCACCCCTAATTTTTCTATCCGATAATTTGAAAGGATGGAGCCACCGGCAAAGAGGGGTTGGGTGATGGAGGTGCTAAAATTATAGACATCCCTGCTGGTATCCACTGATCTTCCAATCTCCAGGGACGATCCGATTACGGTCGGATCGTTATAACGGGTATAACTATATTGCCCTGTCCATTTGGCCAGGAAATCGGTCATGGCCGCCCGTTTACGAAATTGGGAACCAACGACACCTTCCACTGCAGAATGGAGCCTAAGGTTCCGATCCAGAGCTATCCTGATGCTCTCCTCAAGGGTCAGGGGTGTTGGAGAAACCTGGGCCTCTCCCCTTCCCCCGGAGAGAAAAATCAAGAATAAAAATCCAACCATCCATCTTCTCTTCATTCGTCTATCTCCTCCTTTCCATTCGCTGACTTCCTTTTAAAAAGATTTCTAACACTGTATCCACTTTTGAGACAAGGGGATAGGGTTTAGGACTGATCATCCATTCAAAGATGAACGAATTGACGATCCCCACCAAGGCATGGGCTAAATCGAAGGGGGGGAGAGGTCTCAACTCTCCTTTTTGAATCCCTTCTCTCATCACCTGGGCTAATAACCGAATATAGGCAACCATTTTATTGTGGACCCCCTTGCCCAAATCTTCCTTTACATTCCACTCGAAACGGCTCCGTTCTGAAATATAGATTCTAAAAAAATCTCGGTTTCTCTCTGTGAAATGGAACTGAAGTTCCAGGACCCTCCTGATTCTCTCAATGGCCGAACCTCTCTGACTCAGTTCGGCCTTGACGAGGCAATTGATCTCTTCCACCTTTTCGTTGATGAGGGTAAAGTAAAGCTCCTCTTTCGATTTAAAGTATTTATAGAGAGTCCCAGTCCCGAATTCGGCCTCCTCCGGGCCTCCTCCGCAATCTCGCTCATGGTGGCGGAGAAAAACCCTTTTCGGGCAAATAACCTTTCTGCCGCCTCAAGGATTTCTTTCCGGTGAGTTTGAAATTCCCTTTCCTTCCGTCTTATCCGAACCATCTCTTAATTTAGAAATAAATATTCATTTTTTGAACAATCATTCATTTTTAATATAAAAAGAAGAAATTGTCAATCTCAATTTATCCATGTTAAAGAAGACCTCTTTTTAGGAGGGCGAGGAGAGGGTGGCCACCTTTCCACTCACCTCTAAGGTATGGAGAATGACCCCTTTCAATGACTCGAGGATCCCCAGATAGATAGGGGAGGATTTGGGAAGGCAAATTCCCTGAATCAGCCGGTTTTCATGTTCTTCGGAAAAACCATTGGCGATCTTAAAAATGGACCGCCCCATTTCCCCCAGGTGCCTGGCAAGGCCCTTATCCTGGGAACGGATCAATTGGGGAAGACTCTCTAAGAGTTCCATGGCCTCTTGAAAGATCTCGTTAATTTCTTTGACCGCATGATCGCTGAAAAGAATCCGCTGTTGCACCTTCATTCTCAAACGGTCGAAGAGGCCATCCACATTATATGCCATCCGATCAAAACTGGAGGCGATGGATAAAAAAGGTTTTACCCCTGGCCCCCCTTTCTCCTTTGATCCCTCCTTCGAGATGAGATAACTGGTCAACTCGGTAGAGTGATGCCGAAACTCCTCTTTTACCCTCTCGGACTCCTTAAACGAATCTTCCTTAAAAGAACGAAACGCCTGAAAGGCCAACTCCAACATATCGATCAGGCTCTGACAGACCCGAAGCATCCTCTCCTCCAACTCCCGTTCGATCATCTTCTCCTCCTTTCGTTTAGGAGCCTTTCTCCAGCAATCCTTTTAATCTTAAGGCATCCTCATACATGCTCACATTGTTAAACATCAGATAGACCTGGGTATAACCCTTTCCCATCTCGATGAGCCTTCTCATCTCCTCCTCTGAATAGGTATCACGATAACCCTCCTTCCCATGAAGCCTTAAGTAAAGAAGATCACCTTTTATGGGTTTTCCTTCAAAAGGGTTAAGGCAGGGAATAAGGCTTAACTCCCAACACAACCTTTCCACCTCCTCTCTTTCCCACCTACCCCTCGGCTCCCAGATGAATATAAAAGGGCGCTTTTTTATTTTTTTAAAAAACTGCTTCAGGTTTTTGATATGTTCCTCCGAGGGGTAAAACCTCGCGGGGGTTTGAAACACAATCTTTTTAACTCCCAACTCTAAGGCAAACTCCTTAGTCTTTAACCACGCCTCCTCTACCTCCTCTGTTCCTTTGAAGAAGCCATAGGCCTTTTTCTTTTGCTCTGGGATCTTCAATCTTAATCTTCGATAGGTAGGGCTGGAGACCTCATGGGTGATGAGTTGCCAGGCCTTCATCGTAAATTCAAAATTCGGTGGGGCTTCTTTTCTCCATCGTTCCCCTGTTCTGAGTTGGGGGAGTTGATAGAAGGTCTGCTGGATTTCCACCACCGAAAAAATCTGATAATAAATCTCTCTTCTAACAGGAAACCCACAACAACCTACCTTGATCATAAAAATCCCAGGGTGAGCTTTTAATTCTTCGTTGAGAAACTCTTGTCTTTCACTCCCTTAACCCGAGGAGACTGCATTAACCTAAAATAATTTTAGTTGTTCTTTCGATTCCCCTTCTTCCTTCCTTTCCGGAAAGAGGGAGATCCTTCCATAAACCCCATCATGGCCTGGAATGATTGAGACCCTACCCTTTCTCATTCGAATGATTCCCTCCAGAACTTTTGGAGGGACAAAAGTGGCCAATTCCTCAGGAGTGGCATCAAGAAGGATCCGAAATTCAGAGCCTCCTCGTTCGGTTAATCGATCGTATTCCGTTTCCACCGCTTTCGTCCCAATCCGATAACCCATCGCCTCCGCAAGGATCTCCTCCAGGGGGATGAGATGAATCGAAGGAATGGCATTTTTTGGGATAAACCCCTCTGGCCTATCCGAAAGTTCCTCAACCCGATGCATCACCCCTACGGTGAGCCTCTTGTGACATTTGGGGCAGAGATATTGATTGGCCTTTGTCTCTTTGGGTGAGAAAATCACCCCACATTGGCGGTGCCCATCGAAATGGTATTTCCCCTCTTCTGGAAAGAATTCGATGGTATAAAGAAGTTTCTTTCGATCCTTCTTTCGAATGGCTTCGACGATCACATAATAATCCAGTTCGCAATCAAAGGTATTGGCCTCCCTCCCTAACCGATTAGGGGAGTGGGCATCGGAATTCGAAATCAGCGTGATAGGGTCAAGCGCTGAAAGCCTCCAGTTCATCTCTGGATCGGAGGAGAGGCCGGTTTCAATGGCATAAATATATTGGGACATATCCCCAAAACATTCTTCAATTGAATCGAACCCTGAATTTGCCCCGAAGATGGAAAACCATGGCGTCCAAGCATGAGCAGGAATGACCAAACAATCGGGGGAGATATCAAGGATCATCCTCAACAGTTCTTTTGAAGAAAAACTAAAGATGGGTCTCCCATCGGATGAGAGTTTCCCAAGAGTACTAAATCTGGACCGGATAGCCTCCGCCACTTCAAAGCTTGGGGCAAAGATGAGGTGGTGGATTCGTCTTACCTTCCCATTCTGGGTGTAGATATTACTGACCTCTGTGGTCAACATATAGTGGACTCCCTGGTCTTCTTTTTTTAATCGAAAAAGTCCATTTCCAGAGGGCTCTAATTTTGATCGAAGTTCGACGAAATGGGTCGGGTGGGTAAAATCCCCTGTTCCAAGAAGGGTAATCCCTTTTTTCTTTGCCCAACGGGCAAGGGTTTCCACTTCCATCTCTTTGCTGGTGGCCCGACTATACTTAGAATGAATATGAAAATCGGCAATAAATCGCATCCTTAGACGCCTAAAATTCGAAACAGGAGTTTCGAAGTTCGAAACAATACCAAAATCGCAAATTCAAATTTTCTGAATCCTCCCTCGCCTTGAAGGCGAGGGGTTTCCACCATCCCCGATGTTGAAACTAAACCTATTTGGAATTTTGGTCATTCGATATTCGAATTTCGAATTATTATCATTACTCTTTAAGATATCCCCTTGATAAATCCAGCCAAACGTTTGATGGCTTCCATCTTCTCCCGATCCCCTATCCTTGCCCTGTCAATGGCATTTTTCAATATTTCGATCGATTGGTCGTAGACCTTTCGATCTACTGGATAGGGGTGACCATCCTTCCCGCCATGGGCAAAACTGTATCGGGCAGGATCTTTAAAACTAGGCTTTACCCCATGAATCAATTCAGAAATCAGGCTTAGGGCCTGAAGGCTTTTAGGACCAATCCCTCTGAGTCCAAGAAGTTGCTCGAAATTTACTGGCGCATGTTCATAAATCTGGATGAAAGATTTTTCCAGTCTTTCTAATTGAAATTCTTCCATTGGGATAGGATGCTCCTCCGGGAGATAAAGTTCCTTTGCCTTCCTGGCTTCTGAAAGCAGAATTTCTGGTTTTTCTCTGGATAACTGGGCAATGGCCTCTCGGGTCTTTTCGCTTTCCAATGCCACCAGGTTTAGGCACTTCTCTCTCTGGTCACAACAGACCGCCCAATGGGGCTCGCAGACAAAATCGGTTACCCCTTGACTCAACCAATGATATCTTCGCGCATACCGTGTCTCTTCATTCATGCCCTGCTGGATGACTGCCCATTGGCCCGATCGGGTGAAGAAAATGGTGTGATGATAGATTTGATACCCATCCTGAACAGCAGCGCTATCGACCTTAGCGGACATTCGGCTTGCATAGATCAGGGAGGAACCATCCATCGAGGTCTCATGACAGATCTCTTCAATCTCCAGAGGAGTCTTTCTTGAGGTCCTCCCTTTTCCTCCTGCAATGTAGAACCCTAACTCCTTCCCCATCTCTTTTAAACCCTCTTTAAGGGCACCGCAGACCGTTGTCGTGACCCCGCTCGAGTGCCAATCAAATCCAAGCACACAACCCAGGGCCTGAAACCAGAAAGGATCAGAGAGCCTGCGAAGCATCTCCTCCGTGCCATATTCATCAATAATAAAAAGTGAAATCTCCCTTGAAAGGCTCTTCATCCTCTGAAAGAGCCACGAAGGAGCCTTCCCATAATGAAGCGGTAAATTGGCAATCCCGGTTCTCATCCTTTTTAGGCCCTTAGTGAATCAATATCGACAAAAGTTTGTCTATAAAAATTCTCCATCAAATTACCCCCCTTTAGCAAAGGGGGGTAAGGGGGTAAGGGGGGATTTGAGACTGGGGGAAATCCCCCTCAATCCCCCTTTTACAAAGGGGGAGGTTATTAAGGCGAATTTAATCCCTCCCCCAAAGGGGCCACCTCTTCTGGGCGAAGTCCCGGAAGAGGCGTAGATTCTTACAATGAATATTTGAGAATTTTCTTCTAACATTTATGCACCCTCACCCCCTCCCTCTCCCCAGTGGGAGAGGGGAAATTTCAAATATTTTGGGTTAGGGGTTACATAATTCTTAATCTTCTGGTTCATGAATGCGAATCCTGCCAGGTTCAATAATCCATAAACGATGCTTAAGGACCTCTCCCATGGTGATACAGTTTAATAACTCCTTTAGTAATTCCATAATGGATATCTTGTCCTGCCTGTGGGGGCGAAGAACCACAATTCCCGAATATTCTTCGGGTGGATATAGACGAATATCGCTAAAATCGAGATCTAATGTTATCAGACTTATCTCTTCAGATCGTATGTGTTCAGCAATCATGCCAATTTTTTGACCAGAGAGCTTCTCTTCTATAACAGATATTGCCTCGTACCCTTCTCTTTGGAGAAACTCTATACCCTCTAATGGGATATTCTCATCCAATTTAAACCTTATCCTACCTGCTCCACAGGAATAGGAATAACTCGTTCCCGGACAACTTCAGAAGCATAAGCCAGTGAGGCATCAATATCTTCAGGTTGAAGGGTTGGATAGCTCTTCAAAAATTCTTCTCGACTCATACCAGCAGTCAGATGGTCCAGTATAACAGAGACCATAATTCGGGTCCCCCTGATACATGGTTTACCATGGCAGATATTAGGATTGATACTGATTCTTTTTAACAACTCTTCTTTTGATTTCATAACGTTCCTCCTTAAAAAACACAGTTACATTTTATCTGCTTATAATCCATCTTCAGGCTATTCCACATCTTGATTGTTTCTTTACAAAGAGCAACTTTCCCGTAATTATATTTTGATTTCAAATACCCAAGGACTTCAGAATACATGTTGAATCGGGTGCTAAAATCAATCTTCTTGCCCCAATTAGATGACTCAGTTAAATACTTGACCCAGCTTCTATCCGAACACCCATTGATAGTGCTTTGGAGCCCCCTTAATGAGCCTAAGGTAATCCTTTCTGGGATAAACTTTTCAAAAATTAAATCCACCAATTGAAGATAACATACCCTCCAACTTTCAATTGGGACCATTGGGTCAATTCTAACCCTGACTTCATAGCCTGCTCGATAAACTTTCTTAGCGGCTTCGATTCTTTTCAAAACAGAGGGCGCCTTTTCCCACTTCTTAGCAACAGGAATTGCATTTAGGCTAAAACTGATTATTGCCTGATTATGAGGTTCAATTTCTAAAAGGTTTTTTACATTATGAGATTTGGTTAAGAATAGGACTTTATGGAACTTCTGAGTCTCAAATAAAGGAATGATGAATTTTGAAAATGGCCTCTCAGAGTTTTCATTCATTAATGAGTCAGCAATTTCACCAGTATTTAATATTTCAGGGGTTTTGACCTCCTCCAGCAATGCTTTTGTGTGTAATTCAATTTTCTCATAGTTTTTAATGACGGGCTCTTTCCCGTTGGGTCTAAATCTGAACGTCCCTTTTAAATAACACCAACTGCAATCAAACGGACACCCATAAGCCCATTTGAGTTCAAGAAAATGTGGACAGACGACATCCGTGGAATTCTTAGGTCGCGGTGTTTTATTAAACCTTGTAATGATCGAACCATCATTAACCTGTTCAACTAATCTCAATTTTTTCCCATTAAATAGTCTGTAATTCTTGTATTTAACTCTTGGTTTGACAGGGAGATAGGTTTTAGAAACATCTCGGATAAAACCAGTGGGGTTATTTTCAAACGGTAACTTTATCTGCCCTGAAGGAGATATTTTACTAATATTATTCCAAAATGTATGACCCAAAGGATGTTTACTTGCGAATAATAAATAGTATAAAGGCAGATTTTTTTGGCTGCTTCTAATTAATATCTCGTCTCCAGATTTAATTTCTTTATACCCAAGTCTACTAAGATTTTTTCTATAATATCCGATCAAGTTTTTTTCTATGTGAGTAGAGGTCAATTGATTTATGCCTTTAATATCATTTCGAAGGATTTGTCGCCAGCCTTTGTCAGCAATATAATCATCTAAAATACTATGGGATTGTTATGGGATTGTTTCATAAATTTGGATAAATTTCTTTTTATATCCATTCCCTCTGGAAATGTTATTATAAGATCAATTCTATGATGTTCAGTAAGTTTCTGAAGTGTTCAAAAGGTTTTTTTAACCCTTAGATGTTCCAAATTTTTCTCTTGACTCTTTTATAAACAATGATAATTGTTCTGCCTTCTTGACATAAGACTTAGGTAATGCTGGAAGTTCAGGATGAGCTTTTTCCCTTATAAATTTAGTAAAATCTTTCATCTCATAGAGTGCCTCTCCAAGTGTAATAGGGTCGTTGTGATTTTTTATATTTGGGAATGCTTTGGTATAATATTCGATTGTTTTACCCATTATAATTGTGAAAATATCAACTTCGGTAATCAACATCCCAGAATTAAGTGTCCGTTTTGTCCATCCAATAGCATCTTTTAAAATAACCTCTTTTAAAATTATCCAACTATCTTTATCCCATTTATTTGGTCTTTTACGACAAACAAAAATACAATCATACCGGATATTACCTTTGCTGGAGTGAAAACCACTTTTACCTTCCGACCTCACAATAGGAGTAGCCGAAACATAGAATCCTGAGTCAAGCAAGACTTTACCAATGCTTTCCCAAGCCCATAACTTATTGTGATGAAATGTAAATATTAATAGACCTTCGTCTTTAAGGACACGGTTACACTCTTTAAATACTTTTTTTAACCCCTCATTGAAAAATTCCATTGTTTTTCCTATCTTCTCGTTCTGAACAATTTCTGCTGGCCGGCTTGATATTTCAGGATTGAACCAAGGATACAAGTCTTTAAGTCCGAGCCGTAGCCAAACATAAAAGAAATCGGCAAGCTCAGAATACTGAATGTTATCAAAATAAGGAGGATCGGTAATAACAGCATCGATTGACTTATTAGGAATGAAAGATAAATCCTCTGCTGTACCACAATTCAACAATGCAGCTCGGTCCATCTTTTCAATTTCTTTAAATTCTTTCACTATATTTCCTTTAATACATTCGTCCCCCGTCGGTTTACTATATCGTTTCTTGCTATTAATGGCTAACCTTTCGTAAGGTTTTTCGCAATAATTCTTAGCTTTCCTTACCTTCTCAAAACATTTAACGAAAGTGGACCGCCCATATTCAGTCCCCCATACATTGTTTTCTGTGGGCCTCTCAATTGGGTGGTAAGCGTGAAGACCGAAAAATAGAGAAATTTTATGCCACTCTACCTCGTATTTACAAAACATATTGTTCGCATCCAAACAATCTGAAAAAGCGATAAGCATTAACTCGCGAATATTGACATCTCGAATCTTTAGAATTTCTTCTAAAAGTCGTGACAAACATAATAATTGTCGTTCATTAAACATATCTTTAAAATGGGTATACCCATGATTGACTGGGCGAGGATCACTACGTCCTTCTATAGGAATCTTTTGTTGTGGGATAAGCAATCTGTTTTTGCTTTTTTCATATTGACGCTTGGCTTGTCTCCATAATGCAAGATCTCTTTTATCTACTCTTTTAAAGAATCTACCACAAGACCTGCAATATCCTTCTATACCATGTAACTCTACATCTAATTTTTCTCCATTATGATTCACAATATCAAGAACTTTTTGCTCTTTTCCACATCTATCACAGTGAAATTTCCCTCCACCAGATACTCCTTTATGTGGATCAAAAACCTCGTTACAATCCGGGCATTGGGCTTTGGAATTATATCCATTTAATTCAAAAACTTGTAAGCATTTTGGACACACTACGATATTCAATCGGTCTTTTCGTGAAATCTCATAATTTGGAAACAATCTAACATTGGAATGGCAAAATTTACATTTTGCAACTTTCACCCAAAAGAAATACATTACATCGGCGTCATGATTCTTAGGACATTTTGTTCGATAATATTTTTTAATAAATTTGCCTGCACTTTTTTCCAAAATATGAAAAGCTTTATCCAATTTCTCAAAATCCACTGGTTCAATTTCTTTCTTAGTTATAAACCAAGCTACTGGGTTAATATCTACTCCAATTACTTTACATCCCAATCGAATCGATTCGGCAATTGTCGTTCCCCCTCCCATAAAAGGATCAAGGACTACTGTTCCCTTAAGATTTGCACCTCTGCAAAACTTAAGCCATATATCCTCATCTGTTTCTTCCACATCACTGAAAGCACATAAAGTTATCATACGAAAAACACTACCTAATCGTCTAGCCCACCACTTATGCATTTGATAAATAGGCTTTTTGGAATTCCCTTCGGCCATTGCCACAGGATTGAGATATTGGACTGGAAAGTTCTTTTCAATAAACTTCATATTTTTATCACGAATTCCTTTCTAATAATTTTATCCACATATCCTCTCCACTTCTTCCATAAATTTTATCAAATTCCTTTGTTAATTCATAAATTTTTTCCTCTAGGGCCTTAGAAAGAGATTGTTTTTTTGGATCTTTAAACCTGCTCCCCACCTCTTCAGCAATTTCATAGATTTGTTGTTCATAGATTTGTTGAATACACTGGGGGTCATCTGAGATGAATTCCCAAAATTCCCTTCCTGAAATCCAGTCAACCCCACCTTCTTCTTGAACATATTTTCTCACAATACTTGAAACCTGTTCCTTACTACCATAACACATACCATAAAGAGCTAGCGAACCACGATTTCTTCTCTGAGCAGATCTTAAAAGCTGGGCTATTCTAACCCCTAAATCCTTTGGGACAGTGTTTGGCCCACTCTTTACTTGAATATGATGATGGCGCCTTTTTTTGTTTTTAATATATCAGCACCTTCCACACCAGTCCCTTCAGAAAATACTTTTGCAGCATCTTGCAAGGCTATTCCAAAAGAAGTAACCGTCCCACGTTCAAGCCTTTGGTTTACAAGCCATTTAACAATGGCTTCTGAGTTATCAAGACCCAGTTCATAGGACAAAATCCGAATAAGAAATGGATTTATATCTAAATCTTTCATCTTTAATTTACGAATACTCCTAATACGATTTAATAAAAACCTCTCAAAAATTTGCTTGATTTGATTTCTTTTCTCAATTTCAATTGGCATTTTACCTCCTAATTAATTTCTCATAATTAGTAACAATTTTATATTTAAGTTTAAAAATGTTCTCTGGCTTTGTCTTTGATGCTTGCACGGATGGCCTTGACCACTGCCCTGGGAAGATCACAAACAGTAAAAGAGTTCTCTTTGGGCGTTAAAAGCCTCCTCTTACCTTTATAAATTCGATAACCTCTCTGGCCAATCGAATGCCACTTGTCGCATCGTTCTCATCAAAGACCTTTGAGGGAATGCCACCAGGTAAAGCATTCGGACACCTTGTCGGAATATAGTATTTATCAAGTGGACCTGCTTTTGCCTCCAATTGTTTAAATTCTGGATCAAAGGCTTGAGCGTCCTTACAAAGTTCTGCTACGGAATGACCCCGAACCTCTTCAGCTCCCATCGAAAAGAGGTAAGCCTTTAACGCATTCTCTGCAGATTGCTGAGCAAGAATACAGGCGACATTGAACCGTCTTCCCGAAAGGTTAAATTCTGCATCATTGAGGTCCTGTTCCGCCTGTAAAAGCTATCGCTGTGCCTCCTGGCTTGCTTCGATCTTCATACAACACCCTTCCTTTTTTGAGTGCGCCCCTAAGAAATGGACTTGTCTCTTTCATCTCCTCAAACTCTCGGGAAGTGTAAATGAAGAGGTCAATCCCATATCGAGGTCGGAGCTTTTTATAAAATTCATCCCATCGATCTAAAAATTTCTGGCTGGACTCTTTAATGATCAGTAAATCGATGTCACTCGATCGATGGGCTTTTCCAATAGATAATGATCCAAAAAGGATAATCTTTTTGACCCCCAATTCAATCAGAAGGGGAAGGATTCTCTGTAATTCCTCTTCAAGGGATGCCTTCCCTTTCTCTGCTAATCCTAATTTAATTGCCATCTTATGCCTATTCCCTTCGTTTCAATGGTGATTGAGTCTCTGATGTTTTTTCCTTTAAAGCAAATGTAAATTCCCAATTCTAACTCTCCGAAGCCCTGCCTCCTCAGCCACCTCCTTACAGCGAAAGGCGATCTTTCTTGAAGTGGTCGGTAAATCTTTAAAAAAGAATTGCGGATAGAAAGCCAACAAGGAATAAGGAATGTCCGGGTCAAGGGAGGCGATCCACCTCGAAATCCCTCGAATCTCCTCTTCATCGATATATCCTGGAATCAAAAGGGTGCTGGCGATGAGAAGAGGGGGTTCTGGCCTTCTTTTAATCCATCGGCTTGCCCTCTCAAAATTCTCCTTCGTCCTCTGATTGGAAACACCACAGAGAGCCTGGTGAAGAGATTCGTTCCAAGCCTTGAGATCAAATTTGACACATCCTCCAGAAGTCAGGGAGAGTTCTATCATCTCCTCCAAAAGATGAGGATTCATCGAACCATTGGTTTCCCAGCAGATTCGAAGAATCCTTCCTTTTGCCTTCTCCAAGGCCTTTTGACTGGCTCGCAGGGCATGAGGAAGTTGAGGCGTTGGATCGCCACCGAAGTAGCAGATACAACTGGTTTTCTCATCGACCGCTTTTGCCAGGGTTTCTGGACTAACCCTCCCTTGATTCCAAATCCTTTCCCGATATGTCCAATTCTGACAGAAGAGGCAATCAAAAGAACATCCATGGTAAAAGACCGCCAGGTTCTTAAACCCATATTCCGGACCGTCCCTATAGGCATATTGGGGATAACCCGCCCCTGTCCCACCTGGACAAACCCAATCTCCCACACAGTTAGTTGGCAATCCATCATAATACCAGCTCACATTCCCTTTTTCGGCTGAAACCCCGACCAAAACCCCTTCTTTCTGGGTCCTTAACCCACAGTAACCCCATTCTCCCTCAGGGATTCTGCACTCATTGATGCAAATGGAACAGGGAATTCCAGTCTCAACCTTTGGGGGTCGATCAACCAATCGAAAAAGGGATCGACAACGATGATGAGCCTCCTCAATAAGAGAGAGAAGGTTATTTTTCCCGGACCGAAGACAATCCGGACAAACCTGAAGGGTATGGGAAAGAGGTCCAAATTTCTTCCCACAGGCAAGGCATCTTTCTTCCTGCGCCATTGCCTTCCAGAGGGTCACTCTTCACCCCCTCCCATCCTAAAGGCCCCGTTTTTCCCTACAGGGAATGAGGGCCGTTTAAAACTCAAGGAGAAAAAATCTCCTCCGTGAGGTTGGGTCTATAAGGCATCACTCTACAATTTTATAAACGGTATCGTGTTCTCTTACTTTGTCTTTCACCTTAATCCCAATATCTGCACCTGAACCTGCCTCCTGAACATTCTTATTCTCAATCTGCATGGACTCAACCGTTTGGGTGATATCAGTGGTATGACCAACAATATGGATCTTGTCTCCAACCTTTAAAGTATCCGTAAGCCGAATGGCCGCCACGCTTATCTTCCCAAAAAATTTGATCACCTCACCGACTTTCTTTTCTTCCATCTTCTTCCTCCTTTCTAAGTTGGAATCTCAATCCCATCTTCTCTACCGCCCTTAAGACCTCATGGGTTTCAATGGTTCTTAAACACTCAAAATTTTTACATAGGAAGAATCGTTCTTCTGAGCAGGGTGAACAGGGGACTTCTTTTCGGACAACCAAAACCTTTTCTCCTTTCGGAGACCAAACTTTTTGATCGGAAGGTCCAAAAATGGCAATCGTTGGAATTCCCAGTGCAGAAGCCATATGGGAGATCCCAGAATCGTTTCCAATAAATAGCTTACACCCCTCCATGATCGAGGCGAGTTGAAGCAGGGAAAGCCCCCTGACGATAGTTAGAGAAGGAGGCCCAATCTTCTCAAAGGCTCTTTGAACCTCCATCCCTTCTGCTGGACCAAGGACAATAAGAATGTGGAGTTGATAGCGACTTTGAAGAATTTGAACCAGTTCAATAAATCTCTCCAATGGCCAGACCTTCTTTTTGCTCCCACTTCCGGGATGGATCACCACCACTCTATCCCTTCTCTTTCCATTCAGCCCCTTCTCTTTCCAGAATTGACTTCCCCAATTTTGGTCCGATTCGTTAAGATAGAGTTTAGGCTGGGTGTCGGAGATAGAAACTCCGAATTTTGAGAGTTCACGGAGGAGATGGTCTGTCAGATGAATCCTCTCCTCCCATGGTGGAAAAGAATTGATAGGTAGGACGATGCCCTGACAGATTCGCTTTAGGTTGCGAAGGAGGGTTCCTCCCTGATTCTTTCCAAAGACCACCAGGAGATCAAATCGTTTGAAGAATTCGGAAAGAGGATAATCTAAGGGTCCATTCTGGACAAAGAATGTCGCCATCCCTTTCTGATCGATGGAGAGGACCTGATCCGCATAGAAATGTCCCTCCGCCAGTTCAAGAATCCTTGGATATCCCAAGATGACCACCCTGGCATGAGGAAATTGGTTCCTTAGATTTTTTAAAACAGGAAGGGCTAAAATGAAATCGCCCAAGGCACCCTGATGAACAATCAATATTTCCCGAACTTCTGATCTGCTCTTTAAAATCGGCTGAGCCATCCTTCCCTTCCCTCAGGTGATTCTCTCCAGACGCTTTCTTACATGGTCATCCTCTGGGTTGATCTGGAGGACCCTCTGGTATTCTTTCCTGGCCAAATGATACTTCTTCTGCTCTTCATAGAGAACACCCAAATGAATCCTTGCCAGGATGTATTGTGGATTGATTCGAAGGGCCTTTTTTAATTCTGAAATCGCCTCCTTGTATCGCTTCCGATCACTATAAAGCATAGAAAGGTTATAGTGAAGATCTGCGTAACCGGGATGAAGCCTCACCGCCTTTTCCATATTCCCAAGGGCTTTCCTTGTCCGCCCCATCAAGCCATAAATATAACTGAGATGAGCATACCCCATTCCATAGAGAGGATTGATCCTCAACGCCTTTTGATACTCCCGAATGGCCTTCGAATAAGACCCTTGATAATAATAAACTGTTCCGAGATTGGCATGGAAGAAGAACGGGTCAGGATTCCCCTGCACCGTTTTCTTCAACTCCCGAATCGCCTGGACAAAATGCCCCCGTCTGGCAAGGTAAACTCCAACCCCATGGTGAAGTTTGGCGGAGTAGTAATTCATAGGAAACCTTTTCAAAAAAACTTCCGCCTTTCCTTCAGGATCCAGCCTTCCCTTTTTCCAGAGCCCGTTTTTTCGATAAAAATCATCATAATAAGAACCACGCTGAACGGCCCTCCTCATCTGAGTGAGGGCTTCTTTTTTTCTTCCCTCTTTGAGGTAAACCATTCCTAAGAGGTGGTGAAGATGCCCGTCCTTAGGATATTTCTTCAATAGAGAGAGAAAGATCTTTTCTGCTTTAGTCCCCTGACCCATCTCGAGGTAGAGACAACCCAGGTTCTGTGCGGCTTCCAAGTATTTTGGATTAATCTGAAGGGCTTTTAAGAAATGGCTTTCCGCTTTTTTCTGATCTCCTTGTTCAATGAAAAGGAGACCCAATTGGTTATGGAGATCCGCATAATCAGGATGAACCCTGATCGCTTTTTCTATCTCCTTTAAAATCTTTCTATAGATTTGATTCGACCTTCTCCTCATCTCTTTTTTCCTCTCCCTCTTCCACTTTCTTTTTCCTTTCTATAGGAACCCATTTTCCCCTTTCCTTTCTCCAGTTCTCAAATTGAAAAAGAACATCCGAAACCCCCGGGAGATTTCTTACCTTCTTTTCAAGAGAGAAGAGGGTTTTTTCTGACATCTCTATTAGTTTCTCTTGGTCCTCTCCAGTGAATTGCCGGGGCAATTGAAAAAAGCCTCGAAAATAGACCACCCCTCTGATGCACCCGAAATCCATCCGTGAATAATCGATACTGGTCCGTATCAGAATACGCCGAATATTAGAAAAGATGACAAAATCTTCTTTTAACATCACATAAACCTAAAAGGTAAAAGGTGCCCCTTTAACTTCAGGTCTTTGTCTCAAGGGCTCTTTCCATTGCATCCAATAATTCCTCTGGGTCATAGGGCTTCTTGATATAAAACCTTGCTCCCAACTCCATTGCCCTTCCCTCCGCATTCTTCTCTGGACTTCCGGTGAGGAAGATGATGGGGATGGCTTTGGTCTCATCCGATTGCTTCAGTTTCTCAGCCACGCTGAACCCATCCCCTGCCGGCATTCGGATGTCGAGCAGGATCAAATCCGGATTCTCTTTATGGGCCATGAAAATTCCTTGGGCCCCATCATAAGCGACGACCACCTCATACCCCCGGGACCGGAGGCGAATCATCAACGCCTTCACAATATCTCGTTCGTCATCCACAATAAGAACTTTCTTCTTTTTCATCGCCCTTTCTTCCTTGCTCATCTTTCTAAATCAATCCCTTCCCCCATCCTCTTCTTAAAGGACTGCTCGCCCTGGAGCCAAGTGAGCATTTCGTCCCTTTTCGCTTGAAATTGGACCCTCTCTTTTTTTTCGATTGGAGTTCCTGAAAAAAACTTCTCTCTTAGGGGGTTTCTAAACCTTCCTTCCTTGGCCAGGCGATAGTCTAAATGGGGCCCTGTAGAAAGCCCTGTTGAACCCACATAACCAATGATCTGTTTCTGTTTAACCCAAACCCCTTTCTTTATCCCTCGAGCAAAATTTGAGAGGTGACCGTAATAGGTCATATATCCGTTTCTATGTTTGAGGACTACCTGTTTTCCAAACCCTCCATTCCATCCACATTGAACCACTATCCCATCTCCCACTGCCCATACAGGTGTCCCTATGGGTGCGGCATAATCAACCCCATGGTGGGGAAAGACTCCTCCGAGAATAGGGTGCCTTCTGGCCTGGCTGAACCTTGAACTGATCCTCGTAAACCTTAGCGGGGCTTTCAAAAAGGCCTTGCGAAGAGAAATCCCTTCTTCATTATAGTAATCTCCTTTATACTGGATTCCCCGAATCACCCGATCTTTTTGTTGATACTCCACCGCATGGATCATCCCGTATTGAATGAACTGGTCTCTTTTGTAAACCTTCTCAACGACCACTTTAAATCGATCCCCCTGTCTCACATCTTTATAAAAATCAATCTCCCAGGCCAAAACTTCAGCAAAGGCAAGGGTCAACCCATCCTCCTCCCCCAAAGACTCCATGGCCTCAAACAGCGAGGATTTAATCTCTCCCGATACTTTGACCAGATAGACCTCTAAGGGGACTTTCTTTTTCTGTACCCAATATCCACTGGCTCCTCTCTCAATTTCGTAAACCTCCGTGGGATTGGCCTCATAGATAAATTTAACCATCTCCCCTCTTTCGTCGGTGATGAGGCGATAAACCCCTCCTTTTATCTTTTTGAAATTGACATAAGGTTTCAATTTTGAAATGACCAGTTCGATCCAGTGCATGGGAATCTTTTTCTGGGTTAAGGATTGAAAGAAGGTCTCCCTTTGTTTGATTTCTCCTTCGATGGCAGGAGGCTTCACGGCATCGGATTGGGGAGATTGGGGGACGACGATGGGTTCAGACTCTTTCAAAGGAGGGGAAATCGAACGAAGGGGATGGAGGAAGAAGTAGGTAAGGAGAAGAATTCCTGCAAACAAAATCCCAGAAAAGAGAAACCGCCTCCTTTTTCTCTTTCTGGTTTCATGGGGACGCCATCTTAAAGGATCCAAATTTTTCGGTTCGGGATACATCATCATCAGATTTTAGTTTCTATCCTACACCTCTCAACCATTCAGCCGCATATTCAGGAGGGGTTGGATTGACAAAGAATCCTGTTCCCCATTCAAACCCTTCCCTCAATCCAATCCTCAATCGGGTCTCGATGTGCCAATGGTATTCCTTTCGATGAAATCGACTCCGGACCGGAGAGGTATGGAACGTCAAACTATAAGGCGGATCGGCGAGGAGTTTGTAAAACCGAAAAAAAAGGGATTGGAGGGCAATGGAGAGATCCCCTATCTCTTCCTCTGTAATTTGGTCAAAGTCAGGGGAGTGATTCTTAGGAATAATCCAGACCTCGAAAGGATATCGTGAGGCAAAGGGGGAATAAACTAAGAAATGGACACTTTCCAGAACGATCCTCTTTTTGGCAGAAATCTCCTCTTTAATCATATCGCAGAAAATGCACCGTTCTCTCCTCTGGTAGTAATCCAAAACCCCCCAGATCTCCTCGTCAATTCTTCTCGGAATGACCGGCATCGCAATGACATGGGAGTGGGGATGGCGATTGAATACTCCTGGATAATTCTTTAAGATAAGAAACTGCTCAAACCGTTGGTCCTTCTTCAGGTCCATAAATCTTTCTCGATAAGCGAGGAGGATTCTCTCAATTTCAGGAGGGTCCATGGTGGCCAGGCTTTGTTGATGGAACGGGCTCTCCACCACAATCTCATGGGCCCCAATAGCTTCCATCACATCATACATCCCTTCAGGTCTTCGGTCAAAATCTCCTTCGATATGGAAGAAAGGAAATTTATTCGGGACAACTCGAATCAACCACTCTCCCTTCTCGGTCCTCATGGCGAAGGTTTCCTGAGGGGTCATCGCCTCATTCCCCGGACAGAATGGACATCCTCCCTCAGGTTCCTGGAGTCGGTAAGGAGGTTTAAAGGGAAGATAATCCGATGGTCCTTTAGGATGATCGGTGGTGGTCACGACCCACATTCTTGTGACAGGCTCCCTTCTCAATTCCGACATCGGTTTCTCCTATGAGAGGAGGGATTGGTAAACATAGGGTCTTATTCGATGGGAGACTTCTTTCCCCCTCGAGGTAACCTTTTCCACCCTTGTCACCAGTCGTTTCTTATAGAGGTTGAGGAGTCTTGTTCCACTCGTATTCATCCCTATTCCTTCTTCATTCGAGAGCTCCCTTAACGTTAATTGCCTTTTCTTCATCACTTGGTTTAGGGTACGGGCCAAATAGTTGTTAAGTGATCCGATGACCCGCCAACCTCTTGGGCCAGTTGTCAGAACGGCTAATCTTTTCCTTTCTAAGGCAACCGAGATATTTTCAGCCTGGGAGGGAGTTAATCCCTTTAGGAGGATGAATTTCTCTCCATATTCGCCACTCCACAACCGCGAGATGATCTTGGCGATGACCTCGTCCGCCCAAGAAAAATCAATGGGCCCTATTCCTGAAAAATCGAGGATGATTTTCTGTTCTTCTTCCCTCTCTCCCAGAAACTTTTCAATGGCCTCCCTGATCCGAACTCCTCGGATACGTCCGGTCATCTCTTTGGATCCATCTTTAAGGAGCCCATTGGTCAACTTTTTAAGCGAGAGGGTATAGAAGTTCATCTTTTTCTTCAATTGATTCAGTTGAATTAATTTAAATCAAACTTTTAAAGATTTGTCAAGCCCATTGATGGAGACCCTCTCACAGAAAGGAAAACGGTTTAGGCAGGGCCTAATCGGAAGACAGAATTTTTGGCCTTCTAATCCTTACTCTCAACACCCCTCAAAAAATAGATAAAAAATCATCAAAGAGTAAGGGGGGGTTACAAAAATTTTAATGAAGGATTGTTCCAGGGCCTCCCTTCATCTTCAGGGGGCCTTCCCAAGGATGTTGGGCTTCTCTGACAAATCGGTCTCGACAACTTTTACAGAGGAGGAGATTGAACTCCTCATAGACCTCTTTCTCCAACTCCTCAGGGTCCATCTCCTCCACCTGCCTGAAAAGTTGCTTTAACTGCTGGTCGACCCCCTCTTCAGGTTCCAGAAGAACCCCGTCAAAATCGGCAAAGACCCTAATGTTCACCACATAATGGAGTCCACCGGGTTGAAGCCTCTTCCCACACCGATGACAATTTCTTTCTTCCATCGTCTCCCCGCTTTTCTCCCTTAACCCTTTTCCCAAGGAACAAGGCTTCTTTCCTTAAAGGATTTTAAATCCCCCATTCTTTCTTCCATTGCTCCATTTCTTTAATCGCTCGTTTGGCCAAAAGTTGACGTTTGATTCTCCCTCTGGTCCTTCCCTCCAAAGGGGGAAATAGACCAAAATTGATGTTCATTGGCTGGAAGGGAATGGATTTGGAATGGGTGATGTAATGAATGAGCGCCCCGATCGCGGTGGTGAAAGGGGGAACTACTGGAGCCATTCCCCTTGCATATCGGTAAGCATGGATTCCTGCAAGCAGTCCGATCGCGGAGGATTCCATATATCCCTCCACTCCAGTAATTTGACCCGCAAAAAAAAGATTGGGATTCTTTTTAAATTGAAGGGTCTCCTTTAGGAGCACTGGAGAATTGATAAAGGTATTTCGATGAACAGAACCCAACCGAACAAACTCCGCCTTTTCTAAACCTGGGACCATCCGAAAAATTCTCTTCTGTTCCTCGGGTTTCAGCCGGGTTTGACAACCGACCAGATTATAGAGGGTCCCGAATTGGTCCTCTTGCCTTAACTGGAGCACAGCAAAGGGCTTTTCCCCCGTTCTTGGATCAAGGATTCCAACCGGTTTGAGCGGACCATAGGCCAGGGTGTCCCTCCCCCGTTCAGCCATCTCTTCGATGGGAAGACATCCCTCAAAAAGATACCTCTTCTCAAAAGGACGAACCAAAACCCTTTCGGCCTGCCTAAGGGCCTCAACCCACCGGTCATACTCCTCCTCAGACATTGGACAATTGATATAATCATCGCCCCCTTTCCCATATCGGGAGGCTTTAAAGACTTTGCTAAAATCGATGGACTCTGCGGTGATGATGGGAGAGATCGCATCATAAAAGAAGAGATGTTCGCTTCCAGTGATCTTTTGAATCTCACGGCTCAATGCTTCAGAGGTAAGAGGTCCGGTAGCCACGATCACAATCCCGTCCTGAGGAAGGGAGGTCACCTCCTCTCGAACCACCTCTATGTTCTCCAACCCCTCCAGGGTTTGGGTGATTCTTTTTGAAAATGCCTCTCGGTCCACCGCCAGAGAATCTCCTGCGGGAACTCTTACCTCTCTGGCAGTTTTCAAGATGAGGGAATCTAACTGCTCCATCTCTTTTTTGAGAACTCCCGGAGCATTTTCAATGGATTCTGATTTAAACGAATTACTGCAGACGATTTCTGCAAAAAGAGAGGAACGATGGGCAGGGGAATAGACCTTGGGTTTCATCTCATAAAGGAGGACTCTCCCGCCTCTCTTTGCAATCTGCCATGCTGCTTCACACCCGGCTAATCCAGCCCCAATGATCCGGATAGGCTCCATTGACTTTTATTTTATTCCTTCTTGATCTGATTTGCAAAGAAAATCCAAAGACGTTTCGAGAAGGATTTAACCTCGATAAAGTTTCTGGGGGGAAGGAACAGGAAAGTGGCGGGTTTAGGGATGGTCATGGGTCTTAGGAATATCCCATTTCCTTTTATTCTTGGGAACGATAACCACATTCCTTTTTTGGACAGCGTCTGATCACTCCTCCTTTTGTCTCCTTCTCAATCAAATAGGGAGATCCACACACAGGACATTTTTCAGGAACAGGTTTATCCCATAAGGCAAAGGTACACTGAGGATAATTTGAGCAACTATAAAAGGTTTTTCCTTTTCGGGTCATTCTTTCAACGATCATCCCTTCACATCCTAACTGGGGACAATGGACACCGGTCTCCAGAGACTGAGTAAACTTGCACGAAGGGTAATTGGAACAGGCCAGAAATCTTCCAAATTTACCGTTTCGGAGAACCATGGGGCTTCCACACTTTTCACAACGGGTCTCTCCCTCTAACCTATCCTTCTCGTTTTCAACCACTTCTCGGGTATACCGACACTTTGGATAGTTAGAGCAGGCTAAGAAAAAACCTCGTTTGCCCCACCGCTTTACCATCTTTGCCCCACACCTCTCGCAGGGAATTTCGGTGGGGATCTTCTCCTTTTTTAAATCCCTCATCGAAACTTTGGCCATCTCCAAATCTTTTTGGAAAGGAAGATAGAACTCTCTTAAGGTTTCCACCCAACTTTTCTCTCCCTCTTCGATCTTGTCTAAACTCTCCTCCATCTGAGCAGTAAACTCGACATCAAAAATGTCAGGGAAGTTAACGACCAGAAGGTCATTGACCAGATATCCTAACTCCGTTGGGAAAAATTTACCCTTTTCTACACCCACATATCCCCTCTCTTTAATTGTGGCTAAAATGGTCGCATAGGTGGAGGGTCTCCCGATTCCCCTTTCCTCCAACTCTTTAATCAGGGTGGCTTCGGAAAACCGACTAGGGGGTTGGGTGAAATGTTGTTTAGAGGTTAAACTCATCAGTTCCAAAGCCTCCCCTTCCGAGAGAGGCGGTAGTCTCTTCTCCTCCTCCTTCTCTTCCTGATTCTCCTCTGCTTCGATATAGATGGCCATAAACCCTTGAAATAGAGGAACGGTTCCAACAGCACTAAAAATAGCCTCATCGGCCTTGATCTCCACAGTGGTCTGTTGGAAGACAGCAGGGGCCATTTGAGAAGCAACAAATCGATCCCAGATCAATTTGTAAAGGGCCCACTGGTCTTTGTCCAATCTTTCCTTCAACTTTTCAGGTTCAAACTCTATGGACGTTGGCCGAATCGCTTCATGGGCCTCTTGAGCACTCTTCCGGCTTTTATAGAGATTGGGCTTGGAAGGAAGGTAGGGTTCTCCAAAACGTTCCCTAATCCAGTTTCGAACCCCCTGAACTGCTTCAGATGAGACCCTGAAGGAATCGGTCCTCATGTAAGTGATCAATCCCACTACCCCCATCTCCCCAAGGTCGACCCCTTCGTATAACTGTTGGGCAATTCTCATCGTCTTATTGGCGGTGAAGGAGAGTCTTCGATAGGCCTCTTGCTGAAGGCGACTGGTGATGAAGGGGGGAAGAGGGTGTCGTTTCTTCTCCTGCTGATGGATTTTTAGGACACAGTAAGAGGCCTTTTCCAGGATCGCCTTCAGGGATCCTGCCTCTGACTCGTTGGTCAGGTTGACCTTTCTCCCTTTCCATTTGACCAATCTGGCCTCGAAGGGAGTGGAAGCATCCTTCCCCCTCAACGTCGCCGTAATAGACCAATACTCTCTGGGAACAAAGTTCTGAATCTCTCTCTCTCTTTCACAAATGATGCGAACCGCAACGGATTGGACACGACCTGCGCTCAAGCCTCTACGAACCTTATCCCAGAGCAGAGGACTGATCTGATAACCGACCAAACGGTCTAAGATTCGTCTGGCCTGTTGGGCTTCGTATTTGGAGGGTTGGAGGGAACCCGGATGTTTCAGTGCCTCAAGGACCGCCTTCTTGGTAATCTCATTGAAGAGGACACGATAAATATCTTTATTCCCGTCTCCAATCTCTTCAGCAATATGCCAGGCAATGGCTTCTCCCTCCCGATCCGGATCAGGCCCAAGGTAAATCTTCTTCACCTCCTTGCTCGCCTTTTTCAATTCTCGGATCACCTTTGCCTTTCCTGGAAGGATTACATAATGGGGTCGGAAATCGCTCTCGATATCGACTCCCAATTCATTTTCCGGGAGGTCTTTGATATGGCCTATAGAGGCTTTGATGATATAATCCTCTCCTAAGAATTTCTGAAGCGTCCTCACTTTTGCTGGAGATTCAACCACGATTAACCCTTTTGACATTTCAAAAACTCCTATCGCGACTGTAGAAAATTAAGGGATTCAAGAAAGAATTTTCAACCCGCCACTTTCACAATCCACTCTCACATCTTCCTACGGAAATACTTTCCTGGCAATTGGGTAACCACTCCTTTCATTTCTAAACTCAAAAGGAGGCTTGAGACCTGTCCAGGTTCAAGGCAACTCCCCCTGATGAGTGCATCGATATGGCAAGGCTCTGTTTCTAACAGAGAATACAATCTTTTCTCTTCTTCCGAAAGACCTAAGAAGACCTTATCCTCCTCTGATCTTTCTTTCTTATTTCTTTCCCATTGCGGAAGTATCTCTTCAAGGATGTCCTCACTCGATTCCACCATCTTTGCCCCTTCCCGGATCAACCGATTGGTCCCCCGACTCGTTTCTATGCCTACATTTCCTGGAACTGCAAATACCTCCCTCCCCTGTTCAAGCGCATAACCTGCGGTGATCAAAGCGCCACTCTTCTCCCCTGCCTGAACAATGACCACTCCGATGGCCAGCCCACTGATGATACGGTTTCTTCTCGGAAAGTGACCGCTTTCCGGTGGAGTCCCGATGGGGAATTCAGAGATCAGGGCCCCCTGTTCGATGATCTTCTTGGAGAGGCTCCTGTTTTCAGAGGGATAAACCACATCCACCCCACAACCCAGGACGGCAATCGTCCTTCCTCCACTCGAGAGGGCTCCCCAATGAGCGACTGAATCGATTCCCCTTGCCATTCCACTGACAATGGTGATTCCATGCCGGCTTAAATCCTGGCTGATCTTTTCGGCCATCCATCTCCCATATTGGGTCGTCTTTCTACTTCCGACAATCGCCATTGACAATTCATCCTCTTCTCTTAAATCTCCCCTCAGATAAAGCAAAGGAGGAGGGTCGTAGATTTCCTTTAAACGTTTCGGATAGCGTTCGTCATGGAAGGTTATAATTTTTCCCCCAATTTCACTAAGCAGAGTCAGTTCCTTAGTTACTTTTTTTTCAGGTGGACCTTTTTGAATTTCTAAGATTAAATTTCTACTCACTCCCTCTACTTTTAACAATTCTTTCTCTGGAGCACGAAAAACCGCCTCTGGGCTTCTGAACCGATCAACGAGTCGGCGAAAGAGAACGCTTCCAATCCCAGGAACGAAGTTCAGTGCCAACCAATAAAATATTTCATCGACCATCAAATCCTCTATGAAAATTTGAATCGGTTAAAAAGGACCGGGAAGTGGGCTTTCCTCGACCAGATCCACCCGAAACCTTTCAGAGGTTGGGGCATCCTGTCTTGGAGAGATGGATTTGAATGTTAACAAAAAAGGCTTAGGAAATAAAGAGTAAACCTTAATGACCCCTCTTGATCTCCTAAACCTGAACCATTTTAAACAAATGTCTTGAATTTTATTTTTTACCTTTTTTCGATCTCCATCCTTTCTTTTAAATAGGGCCGAATCAAATCTCCTTTTTCAATCGCATCAAAGGCCTCGAGCACTTTTGCGGTATAAAATGTTCCGTACCGATCGATGATTTGAATATTCCCAGTAATATTATACCGTCTTCCAATTCTTTTGCCTGTGATTGGATGAACGATTAATTCAGAAGCCCTGAAGACCGTATATTTATCTCCAATCAAAACAGGCTCAGCGGTTTTGAAGGCGAGATAACAGATATCCCCTTCCGCCATGAGGGTTTTCCCTTCTTTGCTCTCCAGGATGATGCCAATTCCTCTGTAATCTACATCGCTGAAAAACCCCGCCGAACGAATTTCAGGAAGGACCGTGGGCTTCTCACCCTCGGGCTTCTTCTCCACGACCACGATCGGTGCTTTTTCTGGAGGAGGTTCGACCACTTTTTTGACCTCTGGTTCCTTGGCTACTTCTTTTGGTTTTTCCTCAACCACCACCTTCTTAGGCTCCTCTTTCTTTACCTCTTCAAGTGGAGAAAGACGAACCGGTTGCCCGGGATAGATCCAGTGAGGGTTGGTAATATAGGGATTTCTCTGCCATAATTTTGGCCAGAGAAAAGGATCTTTCAGAAACCGTGCCGAGATATCCCAAAGGGTATCCCCCTGCTTGATGGTATAAATCTCCTCCCCCTCTTTCTTCTCCTGTGCCAGGGGAGAAAGAAGAAAAAGCGAAAAGGTCATCATCCCAACCATTATAAAAACTCCCAATCGTCCTCTCATATAGACCTCCTCAATTTCTTTAATTCCATTAAGTTTTTTAAATTAGCCTCTTATCAATTATTTGTCAAGAAAATTCTAAGCAATATCCATACCAAACATCTCTAATCAATACCTAATTTATCAAAATCATTATATATTTATTGAATTTGATTAAAAAAATATTCTGATTGATAAACATGGGGTGAATATTTTTTTTACACTTCCGCACCATTTTTGAACAAATTTTAACCCCCCTACTTATCTAAAATGGGGAGAGCAATTTGACAGTCCATTTTTTTTTGTGATAATTTTATTGGGGTAATTTATGATCCCTCCTCCTTTGCCTGATGAAACGTTAGATACTTTTTTTAATGGAACCCTTAAAGTCCTACAGAAGAGGAAGGGGTATCGATTTTCGATCGATGCAATTCTCCTGAGCCAATTTATCCAAATTCGAAAGAATGAAAACGCTATCGATTTAGGCACAGGGTGTGGGATTCTCCCCCTGTTGTTATCGAAGATGACCAAGGGCCGTTCCTTTACTGGAGTTGAAATCCAAAAAAGTCTGGCTGAATGCGCTCGGAGAAATGTTGCCCTCAACCATCTTGAAAAGAGGATTTCCATTCTTCATCAAGACTATCGAGAATTGACGAATATTTTTCCTCCAGGCTCCTTTGACGTTGTCCTCTCCAATCCTCCCTATCGAAGGCTACGAACAGGTAGGATAAACCCCTCTGAGGAGAAGGCAATCGCACGCCATGAGATTAATGGGACCATTTATGAACTTGTTCAAGTCGCTTCCTATCTTCTTCGATCAAAAGGAAAGTGCTATTTAATCTTTTCCTCAGAGAGGTTGGTCGATCTCATGGTCGCCTTGAGGAAGGCTCAATTGGAACCAAAGCGATTACAACTGGTTTACCCCAAATTAAAAGACCCTTCCAAATTCGTCCTCATTGAGTCCATCAAAGCCAGTGGGGTCGAGTTAAAGATCTTGCCCCCTCTGATTCTCCATCCTCCAAAGCCCTTCTTAGAGTTCTATTCTTGAATCCCTTTGGAACTGAAAAATATTTTGACAACCCTATCTGAATAGGATAAAAATTCTATGATGAACTTCTCAGGAAGAAGTCGATCTTTCCCTGAAGAGAAACCCTCCGTCATGGAAGGGATTGACGAGTTGATCGGGGAGGACCTTGAAAAAGTAGATCAGGAATTTAGGAAGAATTTAAAGTCCGAAGTTCCGATCATTTCGACCATTGGGGAATATCTTCTTCTAAGCGGAGGGAAACGGTTTCGAGCGAAACTCCTTCTCCTCTCTGCCAAATTGTGTGGCTATCAAGGGGACCGTCACATCTCGATGGCAAGCCTGGTCGAATTCATCCATACCGCTACCCTCTTGCATGACGATGTGGTGGACCGTGCGGAACTACGAAGGGGAATGGACTCTGCCAATGCCATCTGGGGGAATGAGGCCTCGGTGCTGGTCGGAGACTTCCTTTTTACAAAATGCTTCTCCCTGATGGTAGAAAATGGTAACTGGAAAATCCTCCAAACCATGTCGAAGGCGACCACCCTCCTTGCAGAAGGAGAATTACTGGAATTGATCAAAACCAATGACCTCACCCTTAGCGAAGAAACCTATCTTTCCATTGTGGCCAGAAAAACAGCCTCCTTAATTTCAGCGGCTACTCAGATAGGTGCCATCCTTGGGGGAGCTCCAGAAGAAAAGGAGAAGGCCCTCTTGGCCTTTGGAAGGGATGTCGGAATGGCCTTTCAGCTGATTGACGACAACCTTGATTATACCTCTAAAGAAGAGGAATTTGGGAAAAGAATTGGAACCGATCTCCAGGAGGGAAAGATCACCCTTCCCTTGATCCACACCCTGAGCCAATGCAATTCCAGAGAGAAAGCTCTAATCGAGAAGATCGTTGAATCCGATCAAATCACCCCTAAGGATTTTTCCCAGGTGGTTGACCTCATAGAAAAATATCAGGGGATTCAATATACCCTCAACAAAGCCAAAAGATATATTGAAAGTGCCAAGGAAGAGCTTCACCTTTTCAGTCCATCAAAAGAGAAGGAGGCCCTTATGGCTTATAGCCATGGCCGACTATGTCTTAGAGAGGAGATGGTAATTCTATCGCAGGAGTTGAAGACCAGTAAAAAAGAGGTTATGTTTTTATAGAGGTCAAGATGGAGAAGCAATCAACCCTGATCATTCTCAATGACAAGAATTTTTCCAAAGAAGTTCTTCATTCAGATCTCCCTGTTCTGGTTGAATTCTGGGCCACTTGGTGTGGTCCATGCCGTAGCCTTCACCCGATTGTCGAAGAACTGGCTAACGAATATTTAGGAAAAGTGAAATTTACAAGACTCAATGTCGAAGAAAACCCGTTGACATCAAGTCAGTATGGGGTAAGAGGAATTCCTATGCTCATTCTTTTTAAAAATGGTAAGCTGGTTGACCAAATTATCGGCCTTGTGCCAAAAATGAAGTTGAAGACCTTGATTGAAAAGGCCTTTCAAGATTAGCCAAAACCAAGCCTACTCCCCATGATCTTTTCATCCCTCTTCCGAACTTTCCTGCGGAAGATAAATCTAAAAGACTGGGGTTTGGGAAACCCTCCGTTAAAAATGGGGGCTATGGGTTTAATTGTGAACCATTATTCAAATCGAAACCTTATTCTCTTCATCTTTGGGATCCTAATGGCAATTTCTATTACCCATTGCACCAAAGGGAAATCAGACCTAACCTCTACCATGGCTCCTGATTTTACGCTCAAAACCCTAAGGGGAGAGGAAATCACTCTTTCCAAACTGAAAGGCAAACCCGTTCTTCTCGATTTCTGGGCCACCTGGTGTGGGCCTTGTCGGGAATCCATTCCCCACTTGATTTATCTTTATAAGACCTACCAAGGCAAGGGAGCTGAGGTGATTGGCATAAGCATGGATAAGGGAGAGACCGAAAGGGTTAAGAATTTTGTCATGTCCATGGACATCCCCTACCCCATTATGATTGCCTCTGCTGAAGTGGTTCAAAAGTACAGGGTGGCTAACCTTCCGACCACTTTCTTTATCGACAAGGAAGGAAAGATTCATGAAAAGATCGTCGGATTCAACTCCAAGATTGCTGAGCGGATGAAAACCCTGATGGAAGAACTCTGTTCGGAGCAACCCTGAGAGGTTGGAGGGAAGTCTATTTTTTCTTACCCTCTGGGCTCAATTTTAAATAGTCTTCCACCACCCTCTTGGGATCGAGGTTGAGCAATTGGGCATATCCTTTCAAAAACCCTTTCAGATAGACCTGAGGGGGAAGCTTCTCCCAAGCCTCCTCTTCAATCCATTCCAAGATCTTGGGGTTAATCTTCGTCTCTGAGGCGATGGCCTTTAGATCAATGCCCATCTTTTCCCTTATCTCCCTGAGTGTCTTCCCCCGATAGCACTCTGTCTCTGTAGGAGCCAAAAGCCCTGTAAAGGAGAGAGAGGTTTCTTTTCCTTGAACCTCTAACTTTCTCTCAGAGGGTTTTTCTTGATCCTTTCTAAAACCTGGCCGAAGATGGAATTGGTCATAATTTTTTCTTAAATTTTCATCCATCAAAACCCGATAGGCCTCTTCAATCGCTTCCTGGATTTCTTGAAGTTCTTTCTCGGAGAAAAGGGAGTAGATGGCCAGTGATTCACGGTCGAAGGTCTCTCTGGCATGTTCATAAGCCCTTTGAATCTCTTTGGCTGAGGCGTCCGGAGAAATCTCTAAAATCTCATAGTAGGTCTGCTCTTCAATCCGCTTCATTGCCCTTTCTCCCCAAAAATCTTTAATGGCGATTAGCCAATTTGGAGGCAATCTCGAAAACGCACTGGGCTGCTCTGGAGCGAGCATTCTCTAAGACTAGAGGCTTTCGTCTCCGCACGGAATGCCCTACCTCTTGGTCAAAAACAATATAACCTAAGTAATGAACATGAATGCTAAAATATTTCTGACAAGCAGAGCGAATGGAAAAACCGACCTCGATATCCTTTTTGGAACGGACCTGATTCAAAATCAAATTCGGTCTAAAGGCTTCAACCTCTTCCTCCATTCTCCTCGCTTCCTCCAGGTTGACCTGCTTGACTGCTTTTAATAGATCGTAAGGATTTTGGATGCCCATCTCATTTTTTCGATCCATTGCGCTGTCGATCAGCATTTTGACGGGATGGGAAGTGACTGATTGTCTGAGCCTTCGGTAAAAAGCACACTTAAGAAAACGGTAGGTATTCTCAATAGAAGTGGGTTCAGGGGTCACCACTAAGATCCCCCCATCTGACATCAAAAAGAAATCCAGAACACTTAAAGAACTCCCTGCACCCAGATCGACCAGGATATAATCTCCCTCCAAGGATTGAATAGAACGGAGGAGCCTCCGCTTTTGAAGGCTCTTCGCATCGGCAGCGTTGAGAAGGTCTTGGGCACCACTGAGGAGTTGAAGATTGGGAATTCCTGTAGGGAGGAGCGTGTCTTGAAGATGGGATACCCTCTTCTTAATGAAATCAGAGAGGGAGAGTCCTGGAGGAAAGATTCCAAAAAAGGTATGGAGGTTGGCTCCTCCCAGGTCGGCATCGATCAGGATGACATTGGCCCCCAATTTCGATAGGCAGACCCCGAGGTTAGAAATAATAAAACTCTTCCCACTTCCCCCCTTCCCCCCACCGATGGTCCAGATCGCCTTTCGATGGTTTGGATGCGTTTGGTTCATCTTTTAAAAAATTATTCCCAGAGGCCATCCACTTTTGTATGACAGTGGCGACAAAGGCCTCCTACCACATCATTTTTTATCACCCGAAATCCCACTCTCTGAATCACCCTTCGTCCACACCGAGGACAGATTGTATCTTCCCCCTCCTCCCCGGGAATGTTCCCGCAGTAGACATAGCGAAGCCCTGCCTGGATTCCAATCTTTCTCGCTTTGTGAAGTAATGAAGTAGGAGTCCTGGGAAGGTTTAACATCTTATAGGTCGGGTAGAAAGCAGAGATATGCCAGGGAACCTCTGGCCCAAGAGAGAAAATGAATTGGGCAATCTCCTCAAACTCCTTTTCCGAATCGTTCAGGGTAGGGATGACCAGGGTGGTAATCTCGACCCAGATTCCCATGGCTCGCATTAACCTTAGGTTATCCAAAACAGGTCCTAGCCTTGCCCCGCAAACCTTTTTATAAAAATCTTCCTGAAAGCTTTTTAAATCGACATTGGCTGCATCCAGATAGGGTTGAATCTTCCAGAGGGCCTCCTCCGTCATATAGCCGTTAGTCACAAAGATATTTTTAATCCCTTGCTCTTTGGCCAAAATTGAGGTTTCGTAAGCATACTCGAAATAGATGGTCGGTTCAGTATAGGTATAGGAAATTGATCGGCATCCATAATCCTTTGCCATGGAAACGATTTTAGGAGGAGAGACCTCTGATCCCTCAATTCTTCCTTCATCCACTGGCATCTGGGAAATCTCGTGGTTCTGGCACTGGAGACATCGAAAGTTACACCCCACCGTCGCAATGGAAAAAGAGGTAGAACCGGGGAAAAGATGAAAGATGGGTTTCTTTTCAATCGGGTCTACATGGAGCGATATGGCTCGTCCAAAGACAAGGGTGTATAGCCTTCCGTTTTGGTTTTCTCTTACTCCGCAAATTCCCCTTTTTGATGGGGAGATGGTGCATCGATGGTTGCATAGGGAACACTTCACCTTTCCTTCTTCCAAAGGGCTGTATAACATTGCCTCTTTCATTCTTCCTTTCCTATCTTGGGCTGCTCGGAAGGGACAATAAAGACCCTTGGTTGATAAAATCTATAAATCGAAATGGGGAAGCTGGCTTAGGACATGCTCTCGGATGGCCTGTGGATTAGGCATCTCCCAGAGTATCTTTTGGTCCTTAATCAGGGGAACCAGAAGTTCTTTAAATCGGCCCCCACAGGAGCACCGAGATGGAACGACTTTGGAGGATCCTCGAACTGGGTTGAGAGGAACCATTCTGTCCTGAAAACATTGAGTGCATCGAAGAACCCTTTTCGACCCTGACATCTTCCCCCTCTTTGCCAGCGGTTTCCCATCGATCTCAATAATGTCCATGGCAAAGTCGATCACCCGAGCATTGGTAATCGATGTCCCCACTCCATAGGCATCCACCAAGGGATTGAGGCTGAGGATTCGTTTCTCATCCAACCCACCGCTCACAAAGATTTTCACATGTCCAAACCCCCTCAGGTTCAGTTCCCACCGGATCTCTTCGATGATCTTCTGAAAATCCCCTCTCCTTGAACTGGGAGTGTCGAGCCTCACCCCAAAAAGTCTCTTCCCCAAAGCCTCGGCCACCCGGATGGCTTCGATCTTTTCATCATTGAAGGTGTCTATCAGGGAAACCCTCTTCACCTTTGGATGAATCACCTCGTCAAAGGCCTTTGTGGCCTCCACGGTATCTCCCATCAAAAGGATCAGTGCATGGGGCATGGTGCCTGAGGGTTCAATCCCGAGCATCTCTGCGTTTCTTACCACAGATACCCCATCACAGCCCCCAATAAAAGCACTCCTTTCGACCATTGGAGCAATAATGGGATGGATCCGTCTGGCCCCAAAACTGATGACCGTCCGCTCTCCTGCTGCCTTTTTACATCGGGCAGCCTTTGTGGCAACCCCTGAGGCCTGACAGAGTAGACCCAGGATCGAAGTCTCATGAAGACCAAAATCGGTATACCTTCCTTCAATCTCCATCACAGGTTCATAGGCCCGAAAGAGGGTTCCTTCTTTCATCGCTCTTACATTGACTTTCAAATCCTTAAGGAGATGGGCCGCCTCTTCAATGCCTGCCAGGACTCCCCATCCGTAATCTTCAGGGAAACGTTTGGCAATAAATTCCGCCTTGACCCACCGATCAATCTTTTTGGCTTTGAGGACCTCCATCGTTCTGACGAAATAGATATCCGTCATCTTCCCTTCTTTCACATCCTTAGGCTCTGCCACAAAAAACATATCTCTCTCCCCAAAAGAATTTAATTTAAATTATATAACAAAAATTTAGGCAATCTGTCCATAGAAATGTTTTCCCAAATATAAGGCGAGACTAAGTGGATCGAACATTAAAGGATCAATAAATGACCTCAATCAATTCAAAGAAAAAGGAGGGGTTGCCACGGAATGATATGACCATTCGGACCCTGCAAAGGGGATGGGTAAATATAAATCTTATATTTGTTGGAGGTGGATATTCAAAAAATAATTATGATAGGGCACTCACCAAAAGATTTAAATCCTTTTTAAGTTTTTAGACTATAAAGATTTGAGTTCCCAATGAATCTCTTCTCCTTCTGAAAGTAGAGCAAGTGCCCGTATAGGAGACCCTGTTCCCTTTCTGATCTTTAAGGGAAGCATGATGAAGGTGAAACGTTTTCCCAAGACCTTATCAAGATTGCAAAGGTTCTCCATATGTGTAACCTTTCTTTGCGAGCAAACGCTGTGACACGGATAGGTCTTATCATACCACATATCTGGACTTGGAGAATCGACCCCAAAATTTACACACCCTTGATCAATAATAAATTCTGTGGCCTCCCGGTTAAGCCCTGGATAATCGGTCATATATTCAGGTTTCCCATAATATCGGTCATACTGGGCAGTATAAAAGAGAATGGTATCTCCTTTCCGAATGTCCAACTTCCATCTCTTTAGTTCATCTTCGATCTTTTTGCGACCAAATTGGGTCTTTTGTGGGATATCGCTTACATCCAAACAAATGGCTGAGGTGATAAAGTATTCAAGGGGAATTTGGTCCACGGAGGGCGCCTCGGGATCCCTTGAAAGATGACTCACCGAATCGATATGGGTTGGACCATGATCGCAAATTAAAATCCCTTTGGTTTCATAGGAAAACCCTGTGCCAAGCTGACGTTGACATTCTTCATGAGAAAGATGGGTCCAAATGATGGTCTTGAGATGACCTGGGTAAACCGGCATTCCCTGATAAATCTCCTGGGTCAGATCAATCAACTTTCCCTTGATCTTCATCCTTCCTTCCTCCTTTCCGGTCTCTGTCCAATATAATGCCCCTAATCCAAATTTGAACTTTTAGCGTAACTGGATCATTCTAAAGTCCTTCCTAACCAAAGTATCTTTTCAACAACCCTTCAAGGGCTCCAGCATGTCGGGCTTCATCCCTTGAAGTTTCATCGAAAACCTGGGAGACCTCATCGATCCCTGCTTCTTTGGCCCTTCTCGCTGATTTATGTTTGCTTTTATTTGAATCTCTTTCTCCCTTCAGCCTTCCCTCTAAATTCTTCCTTGTAGAGGAGCTGATCTTCCCGCTTAACTCAGCGTAACGAGCAGCATGCCATGCCTCCTCAAAGGCAATCGATTTTAAAACCTCGGCTATCTCAGGGTACCCTTCTCTTTCTGCCTGTCGGGCCATGGCTAAATATATACCTACAACAGCCCCTTCTCCAGAAAAATTAGCCTCTACGTCTTCTTCGACAGGTGTCCCTCTCACCCCCCCAACTCCATTCTCGTATTTTTTCTGAGCCATAGGTCTACCTCCTTTTTAAATGTTCATGGCTATTCCCCCCCCTTCCGATTGAAAATCTTTCTCCCCTGAATGCTTATGAAAAGGATTCAGGGGAGATCTTTCATTAAAGACGAAACCAGGTTAATACTTCTTCCTTTCCCAAGGATAGCCCTTGGTTTTGACTTCCTCCTCATATTTTCTTTGAGACTTTTGGAAATAATCCCAAACCTTTCGGGCAGGATGGCCACCTGCTTCTTGCTTATCCAAGAACCATTCCTGGGCCTTTCTTCCCGCTTCTCTTGCAATCTTATCTTCCTCTGGCGGTAGTTTTTGAATCGTTACCCCGTGTTTCGTTCTCCACTTCTCCATAAATCCACTCTCTAATTTGTAAAGTTCCTCTGCAAAACGAGCGGCATACTCTTCCCTAACTTTTAAGAAAACCTCTTGAATGTCTTTGGGGAGGGAGTTCCATACCTTTAAATTCATCGACGTCGGACAGGTGACGACAAGCCCTGAATTCGCCAAGCCAACGTATTTACAAACCTCGTAGTGTTTAAACGCATCGCTAAGCTGGAAGACAAGGTCAAAGCCAAAGATCGTTCCTCGGTCCATTGCCTCATAAATCTCACCGTAACTCATGAAAATGGGATTGATGCCTAAATTTTCCATCCACTTAATCCTAGCCCCTCCAAAGGTCCTAAATGACTTCCCCTTTAATTCACTGATTGAATTGAAAGGTTTTCTTGTAGCCATCTGGAAGAATCCGCTGTTATGATTGGCCAAAAATTTGATCCCTGCCTTTTCCAATTCTGCTTTGAGATGGGGTTCGTTTTCTGCGGTATCGATGGCTGCCATGTTTCCTGCCCAATAGTCTCTAACATTATAAGGCATATCTAACACCATGAAAAGGGGGAAGATACTGGGATCATAGGTGGAGCAAGGATTTCCAATCTCTGCAACCCCTGATTTTACCCCATGATACATGTCCTTCCATTCAATAAGGGATTCCATCCAGAATATCTGGATCTTTACCCGACCGTTTGTCCTCTTTTCAATTTCATTGGCCCACCATTTTTGAAGGCCACCCATAAATGACTTTTCAGGGACAGAGGTGGCAAATTTGAAAGCAAATGTTTTCCCCTGAGCAAAGCTCCTTGGGGATCCGAACATAAAGGCTATAGAAAGAACCAAAACTGTGATGAACAAGAGACTTCCTTTTTTAGATAGCATCATTTTGTCCTCCTTTATAAAATATTTTATTTTCTTCCTCTTAGATGAAAAGATTTCACCTCCTTTCATTCGGGTTTATCGTTTCGATCCATTGCCTGAGAAAGGCATTTGATACTATTTGAGACGAACTGTAAGGCGAGCAGGCTTAACCCAAATGCAAAGAATATTCTGAAAGGCCAGATTGGGAATCTGAACACACCTATCCTCATCTCCAATTTAAGGAGAGCAGTGAAAGCAATCTTCCAGGCCCCAAAGGCAAAAATGGCAAATACGATTCCCCCAAAAAGATTAGCAAAGGAGTCGAAGAAGCGTTGGGCTCTTGGAGAGAACTTTCTTGTCATAATGGTGACATTCGTATGTTCTTCCTTTAACCCTACATAGGCCACAGCCATAAAGATGGTGGTAATCATGAGAGATTCAGACATTTCCAGGCAGCATGGAAGAGGCATATAGAATTCTCGACCAATCGCATTGATAAATTCTGCTGCCATCATGGTCATCACGGATATCCCAGATAGAACCGTCACCTTCAAGGAAAGGGAATCTACAATATGGTTGAAATAGTTCTTCATCTTAACCCCTTATCATCGCCTATGGCTCTTATTACATTCCCATATAACTTGGAAGCCATAGGGCTATCTGAGGAAATGCATATAAAATGGCAACCACGATTACTTCTAAGATGACACTTCTAAGATGACAAAAGGAAGGGCACCTGCAAAGATTTCTGTCAATTCAGCCTCTTTGCCCATAGCCGCTTTCATAACATAAACATTTAAACCCATAGGCGGGGTAATGCATCCAATCTCCACCACCATACACATGATCACCCCAAACCAGATTAGGCTTAAACCCATATTCTCAATCAACGGCATGACCAGAGGTAGGGTCAAAAGCATCATAGAGATGGAATCAAGAAAACATCCTAAAATAATATAGAGGAGCATGAGGGCCCAGAAGAGTTGAAACGAGGATAGGTTTAATGAAATCAGCCAATTGGTAAAGGCCTGTATTACCCCTGTCACCGTGATAAAGATTGTAAAAACAGATGCTCCACAGAAAAGAAGAAAGATGATAGCACTTGCTTTGACCGTCTCCAAGACCGCTTCCTTTATTACCTTATTAGTCAGTTTCCTCTTAAAGACCCCGAGTCCAAAGGCAGCCACAGCACCCAAAGCAGCCCCTTCCGTTGGGGTAACCAGGCCAGCATAGATTCCTCCAATGGAGGCTCCAAATAATAAAAGAACTTCCCAAAACTTCTTTAAACTCCTAATGCGGACTTTCCATGAAGTATCGATCTTTGACTCCAGGGGAGCCGAAGAAGGCCTCAATAAGGCAAAAAGAAAGATGGCAATGGCAAAAATTCCAGCATAAAGGATCCCCGGTAAAACCCCTGCAATGAGAAGATGTCCAACAGAAAGCTCTGTTAAGACCCCATAAATGACCATAATAATGCTGGGAGGGATCACCACTGCCAATCCCCCAGCAGAGGCGACAAGCCCGACAGCAAGTTTTTTGTTGTAACCGCTCTTAAGCATTTCTGGAACGGCGATCTTTGACATGGCTGCACATTCAGCCAAGCTTGAGCCTGCGGTCGCTGCGAAGAGGGCACACCCTCCAATGGTGGCAATTCCCAACCCTCCAGGAACTCTTCCTACCCATGCCCTCGCTGTTTCATAGGCCCCTTCTGTCACCCCTGCATAAAAAGCAAAATATCCCATTAAAAGGAAGAGGGGAATGGCGGTGAACGTAAATTTGGCAGTTCGGGAATAAATTTGATGGGGAAGATAGGAAATTGCTCGATCAAACCCCAAAAGATAGATCACTCCAAAAAGCCCGATTCCAGCCAGGGCCACAGAGATTGGGACTCTAAGGACAATGAAGATGAGTAGTAAGATGACTCCCAAAATGCCTATGGTTAGCGGGTCCACCTGACTTCACCCCTTTCCAAATTCTGTTACTCTTTAGCGAACCACCAGGGAGGTCTCATGTCGCCTTCAATCACTTCCCCTGTTTTTTTCCAGAACAATCGACGGTCCATTTTCCTGTCAAATCTCCCCTCTAACATCTGGAGCAACCAATCCCCAACACAACTTAACCAATCGCTTCCCACGGGCCCAATGGGATGAAATTCGTTTTCCATCACCCAGATCTCCTTAGGAGGTGGAATACTTTCATAGGTTTCAATTGTCTCTTCAAGGGGAGTAAGTTCATCAAATTCGCCATGGATCATTAAAAAAGGGCATTCAATCTTTTTTACAACAGGAGTGAGGTTCATATGCTCCATAATCTCCTTATCGAATTTCTCCTCATCCTCGTAGCCTGCCATATACATGAAATGGGCTTTAAAATTTGGCTGGGCCATATGAAAGATGACGTCCATATTTCTTCCATTGCATCCCATTGCTGTAGCACAGGCCCTCAGACGGTGGTCATAGCCTGCGACTCTGGCACCCCAGTATGAGCCCATGCTGACCCCAAACCAAACGATCCTGTTTGGGTCTACTTCGGGCCGGTTTGAGAGATAATCGATGAATAATTTACCGGCTCTCTCATAATTATCAACCGTTACCTTGCAACCCAAAGCCAAGGTCTCTCCTTGACCAGGACCATCGATGGCCAGGGCCACAAATCCACGAGGAAGAAAATATCGCTCTATTGCTCTATACCAATCCTCTTTGAACATATCCATCCCTGGACCTAAAACCAAAGCAGGGCTCTTTCCCTTGGAACCATTCAAATGTAAATTGGCATAGATCTTCTTCCCCTCAAATTCAAGTGACACCCTCTCAATGGGGGTGGGATTGAAGGCCATCACCTTTTCAAAGCATTGGACGACCTTACTGTTAAACGTTAACTTCCTGGGATCATCTTTATAGTAGCTGTAACGTGCACGACCATAGAGAAGGCAGGCGCGGGCATAAAAATCACGCGCAGCATTTTTCCATCCCATCCGCTCTGCAAAGAAGGCCTTTCTTTCTACCTCCTGAGCCGTGGTCGCCCAAGCCTTTGCATACATGGAAGCTGCCTTTACCTTCTCAAAGACACGGTCTACATCACCGTGATAATATCCTAACTCTTCAAAAATGCCTCGAATCCCTGGGTGCAGAATATCCCAACCCCCTGTACCGGCTAAGGCATCTAAAACCCATTGTTGGCTCTTTCTCTTGGTGAGCATTCTCTCCTCCTTTTCTCACGTTTGGTTTTCCTAAGTAACCTTTTCTAACCAATCTTCTTTTTAAATTCCTCCACGGTTAGCACATAACCCAAACAACGTTTCACATTCTCTAATCCAAGGATATGAAGATCTTCTCCATACATACTTGCCACACAGTCGGAGATCACGATGACTTGAAAATCTCGGTTACAGGCTGAAAAGGCTGTATTTAAAACGCAGGTATTGGTATTGATGCCAATTAAAACAGTGGTCTCGATCTTCAGAATTCGAAGAAGAATCTCTAAGTCCGTCCCGTAGAAACAGTCCAAACGTTTCTTATTATTAATCACATAATCTCCCCTTCCTAAAAGTTCTGGAATGATCTGAGTTCCAGGAGATCCTTCCAGATTGTGGTCCGCTGCAGTGCTCTTTCTCCCGGGAGTCAAACGATTCTCCTCTTCTGCAATCTGGTGAAGAGCCTTCCAAAACTTGAGGTTTAGGCCTTCTGCTCCAAACCCTGGAATGTTCCGTTGAATAAGAATGACATGAATCACAGGAATCTTTTTTGACCTTGCAAAATCAAGCAGCTCCTTAGAATAAGCGATCACCCTTTTACAATCCTCAGGAGCCACAGGCATGGTGGCAATCGAGGGGTCTAAGTGTCCCCGATGCATATCGATGGCCACAATAGCCGTGGTGGAAGGGTTGACTACCAGATTTTGATTCAATGTTAAAACCATTTGAGATCGATCTACAATTTTCACAGTATCCATACTCTCCCTCCTTTTCATCCATTGAAATCTCAAAATCTCTTCACCCACTAAGACTATTTCAAAAACTCATGATCCTTTTCAATGTTCCTCCAAGAACTTCTCTCACCAGAATTTCATCCTCTATGGCTGATTTAACGGATCGAACTGCATTCATATCTCCCATATCAAACGGATAATCCGTTCCCATAAACACATGGCCCCTTGGCATCATTTCTATAACAAAGCGAAGTGTTTCCGGGCGAAAGGTAATGCTATCGACATAAAAATTTTTTAAGTAATAAGATACTGGATGTTGGCACCTTTTTTGGGCTTCAGGTCGGACGGATTGCCCATGTTCGAGCCGACCCAGAAGAAATGGCAAAACCCCACCTGCATGGGCGAGGCAGATCTTTAAATCAGGATATCGGTCTAAGACTCCACCAAATAGAAGCTGGGTGGCTGCTAAGGTCGATTCCATTGGATAGCCCAAGAAATTGATGAGGTAATAATTTCGCATCCGCTCCGACCCAACGGGATGATGAGGGTGGATAAAAATAGGTATATCCAACTTTTCCACCTCTTCAAAAAAGGGAAGAAATTGTTCCTCATCAAGACCATGGCCGTTTATATTAGATGCGATGGCGACGCCAAGGAGTCTCAATTTTTTGATGGCATAGTTAAGTTCTTGAATAGCCAGGTGGCAATCTTGAAGGGGAACGGTCGCTAACCCTAAAAAATGTTGGGGTTTTTTTGAAACCATTTTTGAAGTATTCTCATTGATAAGTCGCGCTAGCTCTGCACCTGCCAAAGGTTCGGCCCAGTAGTAGAATCCCACTGGTGGTGGCCAAAGAATCCCAACATCAATCCCAGAGGCCTCCATATCCCTATGGTGTTCTTCTAAATCGGTCATTTTCCGATTCCATTGGGGTGCTTTCCTTAGATTGATCTCTGCAGAGGCTCCATCTGCCCCATCTAAATAGTCGGTCGCCTTTGTCCTATCCAAACGGACAGCCATCTCCTGTGCCTCCTGGCAAAGGATGTGACGGTGACCATCGATTACAGGAGTTCTCATTTGTCAATCACTTTCCCAGTTGACCGATAGGAAATTCGATTTCCTCCTCTTCCTTGGGAGGAGGGGGGGAGATGACTCTGGATGCTTCAAGGGAAAATCTCTTCCTTCGGTGGTAGAGTTCTTGTTTTGAAATCTCCACTGAAGCCTTATTGAATAAATGATAGATTTTCTTAAAACGTTGACGTTGCTCTTCTTCAGAAAGATCAACGAAGTGGAGGCAACCATAAAAACAAAATTTTACGCATTGAGGGTCCCCTCCACACAAATCACATTTAATCGATTTCACATTGGGAAAGAACTCAATGGCACCGATAGGGCAAACCACCATACAGCGATGGCAACCGATGCACTTCCCACGGTCAATTTCAACAAGATGATCCCCTTGGGGGGTCTTCGTCTTCGAGATTGCCTGAACAGGACAGACCACCATGCACATAGGGTCTTCACATTGAAGACAGACGGTCGGTCGGGACCACCCCTCCATGGGATTGCTGAGAATGCGAATACGGGACCGCTCTGGAAAAAACTCCCCTTCCTTTGACGCTGAACAGGCTAACTCACAGGAACGGCACCCTGTACAACGGTTTGCATCAATGAGAATACTCCTACTCATCTTCTCCTCCTCTCCTTTTCTTAGCCTCCTGCAACGACGATGGCGATGAGCACCTCATCTCCATCTTTTAAAACGGTATCAAACTTCTCTGGAAGGGATAAGACGTTCATCCCGTTTATCAGCAGAACCAATCCTTCCCTGATTTTCCCTTGATGGAATAACTCTTTAGCCATGAGGGGTCCATGTTTGGCAACCAACCTCTCCAGGAGGCTTTGAACCGTCATCCTCTCTCCTTCAATGACATCTTGACCGCTGGGAAGGCTTCTGGTCAAGGCTCCTGCGGTAGATACCTTCACCCTCAAAGATCACTCCTTCTCAAAGTTTTATTTGAGGTTCTTCTTCATATTTGTATTTTGAAAGGGTTTTCCAGGTAGGTATCCCTTGTTCGTCCCAGCCTCTGGCCAAATAATACTCGTTCCTCATTTTCAAAAAATTTTCTTTACCGATGATCTTGCCCTCGGGTGGACCTTCTAAGAGGCTCTCTTCAAGGATTCGTTTCGGTAAACGATCATCCTCTGTTGTAAATCCTTCTCGAAGGTTAATTTGACGGATAAGGGTTTCAATGATATCTGCTCGCTCATATAGATCTTGGGCTGAATAGTTAAGGCCTGTCACGGCATTTAAATATTCCGCAAAGTCCCCCGTGTCCAATGGAATGAATTTTCCTTGAAAATCACAAACGAGCAAGGAATGCATCACACAATTGTCATCCATTAATTCCTTGACCATCTTTGCTTTTCCCTCTGTGGTGAAGGGGTAGACGCCTCCTAAGACCTCCCTCATCGGGGGCCATGCCCTTCGATGGCATCCCCCACGTGGAGTCACTGAATAGGTAATAGCCGTCCCCCATCCCGCCCTTGGATCGTATGCAGGAAATTCAAGTCCCTTTGACTCCATCGCAAAGTCCTCTGCTTCCTTATCCAGAGAGTTGGCCATGGCTCGAACCCCTTGAGCGCAAAAATCTCCAAACCCCCTTCGATAGGCAATTCGCTCAAGAAGCTCGATTGCCTCTTGATGGTTTCCAAAGTGAAGATCAAGACCTTCAGTCTCTTTTAAGGTGAGGATGCCCTTCTCAAAACATTCCATCACAAACCCAATCACATTCCCTGCAGAGATAGTATCCATCCCCAAATCATCACAGAGGTAGTTGGCCTTAATGATAAAAGGGAGGATATCGATTTCCAGATTCGATCCCAATAAACCAATGGTCTCATACTCCGGCCCCTCTAATTTTACTCCTTGATAAACCCCTTCTTTAACCTCAGTGAATTTACTGCAGGCTAAGAATGGACAACCATAGCACGCTCGGGTTGAAGTAGTGGCCCGGTAAACCCCATCCTTATCAATCTTTCCAAGCCCTCGTTCAAATCGGCCTGTTTTAAAATTACGGGTAGGAAGCATGCCTGCTGCATGAGTGATATTGTAGGTTAACGGAGTTCCATAACGGTGGCGGGCAATTCCAATAGGGCTAACCTTAAACTTCTCATAATGTTTTAAGACGAGATCTAAAAGACGTTGAAGATGGGCCACTTGAATTCCCCCACTTCCCTTGACTGCTAATAATTTCAGATTCTTTGACCCCATCACTGCTCCAGCACCGCCTCGACCTGCTTGCCGGAAGAATTCACTGTTAATACAGGCAAAGTTAACCAGGTTCTCTCCCGCAGGCCCAATACAGATCTCTCCACATTCAGGATGAAATGTCTCTTTAATATAGGCCTCCACCTCAAAAGATCCCTTACCCCACAGAGGGCTTGCATCTCGAATTTCTACGTTCTCATCTTTAATCAGAACATAAACAGGGTATTTGGCCTTCCCTGTAATGACCAGACCATCAAACCCAGCAAATTTCATCTCAGGAGTCATCCGCCCACTGGAGTAAGTATCCAACCACCCCTTAGAGGCCGGAGATTTTGTTACGATGACGTGTTTCCCTGACCCGGGAACAATTGTACCTCCTACCGGTCCAGAAAGAATAAACATTACATTTTCGGGCCCCAATGGGTCTACTTTCGCTGGAATAAGATCCCAATAGAGTTTTGCCCCTAACCCCCTCCCCCCTATATACTTCCTCAATATCTCGTCTGGAAGCGGAACCACTTTTGATTCTTCTCTTGTCAGGTCGATATGCAACAGTTTACCTTTATAACCTTTCAACATACTCCCTCCTTCTTAGGTTAATAGAGTATTCGCTCCACCTCGATGGCAGGAAATCCAAAGATGATCAGGATTGGCTCTGAACCTGTGTTTACGACGCGATGCTTTACCCCTGCAGGGATGAGGATACTCATGGGCGCTTCTACTTTGACCACCTCCCCATCCATATGAATTTCTCCCTTCCCCTCCCGAAGGAGCACAACGTCCTCAACCTTATGACTATGAAGGGGAATTTCGCCACCCGGATAAATGGTGATTTCACCCATGGTGATCGCTGCTGCTCCCATTTTTCGACCTATTAACTCCTTTCTCTCCACCAGCGGGTACATCTGCTCAACTTCCACATCATCGTTTTTAACAATCGGCATTGGCTCCTCCTTATTTATCTCCTTTGATTTATCTTCTAATCAACTTATCTACGAGTCTTTTTTAACCTTTTCCTAAAAATATGTCGCCAGCATGTTCAATATGGTTCCGAATAAGTTTCTCTGCAGTATCCCCATCTCCGATTTCGATGGCTTCGATAATTTTTTTATGCTCCTTTACCGACCTAAAGGTCCATGCCCGATTGGCTAAAGATCGCACGCTCCAAATCTGAATGGTATTCCAGAGTCGGTTCAGGGTTTGGGTTAGGATATGGTTATCACTTGCCCTGACAATTAATTGATGAAATTCCAAATTAGAATCGATGACCCATTTTATTTGATTTTTTTTGATCCCCTCCTCCATCTTTTGAACCGCATTTTTCAATTCTCTAAGATCCTGTGGTTTGACTTTTGAAGCTGCGATCTTGGCTGCTAATCCCTCTAATACCGATCGAACAAGATAAATTTCTCTGATCTCTTGAGGATCAGGGTTGGCGACAATGAATCTCCCTCCTGGGGTTCTGATCAAAAGGCGATCTGCCTCTAATCTTCGGAAGGCCTCCCTGACCGGGGTTCGACTCACCTCCATTCTTTTTGAGATCTCCATCTCCGTAAGCCGCTTCCCGGGCTGGATCTCCCCATTCAAAATAGACTTTCGTAGGCTCAAGTAGATGGCATGGCCTAATGGATAGTTTGCGAATTCTGCTAAATGAGTTCTCATGTTCATTTTTATAAATGTATAATTGTGTACAATTATACATTTATAAAAAAATTTGTCAAGTCTTTTTAAAAAATTTTCTCCATTTATTTTTAATGAGCGGTCCAGCCTCCATCTACCAATAAGACATGACCGGTGACAAGGTTGGAGGCCTCGGAGGCCAGATAGATCACGGCCCCAACCACGTCCTGGGGTTGCCCCACCCTTCCTAAGACAATATTCCTCAGGACGTATTCACGAAACCCCTCCTTTTCAAACATGGGCTTCGTAAAGGGGGTTTCAATAAAGGTAGGAGCGATGGCATTGACATTAATGTTGTATTGGGCCCACTCAATCGCCAATACCTTCGTCAGTTGATTGACCCCTCCTTTACTGGCACAGTAAGCAGCACGCTGGGGAATGGCTACAGTCCCAGTTTGCGAGGAGATGTTGATGATCTTTCCCTTTCTTTGTTGAATCATCACCCTCCCCACTGCTTGGGCACAGAAAAAGAGGGCTTTTAGATTGGTATTGATAACCTTATCCCAGGCCTCTTCAGTAACGTCCACAGCCCATTGAGGGATGTTAATCCCTGCATTGTTGACCAAAATATCGATATGGCCAAAGGTCTTCTGGGCCTCCTCAACCATGGAATGGATCTCGGATATCTTCAAGACGTCAACTTTTTGGAGGAGAACTTGACGTCCTAACTTTTCTGCTTCTGATTTTGTCTTTTCTAACTCTGAAATAGTCCTGCTGCAAATAACCAGATCGGCTCCATATTTTGCCAAGGCTAGTGCGATATGGTACCCCATCCCTCTCCCTGCCCCTGTGACAATCGCCACTTTCCCTGAAAGGTCAAATTCTGAAAAAGGAATTCTCTCCATCGCCCTCTCCTCTAAAATTTATCCAGCCCCAACTCTTTCAGTTTTTGAGGAGTTGGAATCCCTTCTTCGCTCCATCCCCGATAGGCATAGTAATCACTCAAAAGCCTTCCAAGAGGTGGAAGTTGATTGTTTAAATCCTCTCCCTTCCGATCCAAGGTTAAAAACCGATAAGGAAGGAAATCATCCTTCCGGCTTACCCCGAACCTGCAATTATACATCCTCTTTAAATTAAAAATCCTTTCTCCCACCTTCATATATTCCTGGACATCCATCCCCCAATCGGTGACCAGATCGATCCAACGGAGATGGTCGGTCACATTGACCGCTTTGCCAACCTGTGAAAAACGACAAAGGATCAAAGCATCCATCACACACATTAGGTCTTGCATCTTTGCGGTAAACTCTGCCTTTCCCTCAATTTGGTAGGCATCCTGGGGTTCAGCAATGCCAATCTCAGGCATAAAGAGGGCTAACTCATAAGGATGGCTCCAGCTGGCATTGTGACAGGCTCCACGGGCCGCTGTGGCATAGGAGAGGGCCTGGCTAAAAAACCTCCTTGGGTCATGAGCAGAAGGTTCAAGGCCTTTGACATGAATAGCAAATTCAATCGAATTTCTCCCCAAAACCTCCGCCATTTTCTTCACTCCTTCGGTCATCAATTGACCGATTCCTTCACCTTTCCCCATTTTATGAACCATCTCAACCAATGCCTTCCCATTCCCCCAGGTCAACTCGACTCCATCTGTCTCCTTTGTTGTCAAAATCCCCTTTTCATAAGCCTCCATCGCAAAGGCGATGATTCCTCCTGTTGAGATGGTGTCCAGTCCATATTGATTGCAAAGTTGATTGGCCTTGGAAATCGCTACCAGATCATCCACCAGACAGAGTCCGCCCAAGGTTCCAATGCTTTCATATTCTGGACCCTCACAATCCATTGGGGCATAGGGGCCCTCTGTCACCTTAATATGTCTTCCACAGGCAATGGGACAATGAAAACAGGCTTTCCTACCAGAAAGAATCGTTTCATGCATGGCAACACCTGATATCTTCTTTGCCCCAGCCCACCTTCCCTCCCTCCAATTCTTGAGGGGAAAGTTTCCAATTTTTTCATAGTTATCAATACCACCAGAGGTTCCAAACTTTCCAAAGGCCTCTGTGGCCTTCTGGATATGTGGAGTAATCTCTTTAATGTGTTCTCTTAACTGGTCGGGTTTTGAAATGGGGATTTCCCCATCCCCAAAGACAACGATTGCCTTTAGATTTTTTGCCCCCATCACTGCACCCAAACCGGTCCGGGCTGCCTGCCTGACGATGTGGCCGATATGGGGAATGCTTGCAATCTTAGCCATCCTTTCTCCTGCAGGTCCGATGACTGCAGCGGTGGCCTCTTTGGTTGTCTCCCTCTTCAACCACTCTGCTGATTCATAGGAGTCTTTCCCCCATATAGGTGTAGCATCCCTGAATTCAACCTTTCCATTATGAATCCAAAGGTAGATGGGCTTTTCCGCTCTTCCCTTGATCGCCATCCCGTCAAATCCTGCTCTTTTAAAATGGATTCCCCAAGAACCCCCAACATTCGATTCTCCGAAGAGCCCAGTGAGGGGAGAACGGGCAACCACATGGTGCCTTCCAGAGGTGGGAACCCCAGTTCCCGTTAATGGACCGGTAACAGCCATGAGGATATTTTCGGGTGAGAGGGGGGCTGTTTCTGGGCTTGTCTCCTCATAAAGAATCTTTGCCTCAATCCCAACCCCACCCACATATTTTCGGAGTAAGCTCTCGTCCAGATCTTCAACTAAAACTTTCTGATTTGTTAGATCCACCCTTAAGAATTTCTGATGATAACCAAACACCGTCGACCCTCCCCTTTCTTTTTAAAAAGCCTTCTCATAAATCTTCTCGATATCTTCAACCGTCATCTTTCGTGGATTATTCCCCATCAATCTTGTCACATTGATTGCCGCCTTTGCCATTTCGGGAATGGCTTCTTTTGGGACATTTAATTCCCTGAGGGATTGTGGAATTTTAAGATCTCTATAGAGAGCCTTTATTGCCTTTGCCGAATGATAGGCCTGATCTAAAAGGGAGAGATGCTCAACCCTTTCTCCAAGGAATTTTGAAACCTGGGCAAACTTAGGAATATTCCCAAGGACGTTAAACTCCATTACATAAGGTAACAAAAGACCATTGGCAACTCCATGGGGGATGTTAAACTGCCCTCCTAAGGGATAGGCTAAGGCATGAACTGCAGTTACCCCTGCATTAGCCAACGAGATTCCAGCATAAAGACTTCCAATGGACATATCATAACGAGCCTCTAAGTTATTGCCATTGGCCACCGCTGTCCTGAGACTTCGCCCGATCATGACCATCGCCTCTTTAGCAAATAAATCGGTCAGGATGGTTGCATTATTAGAGGTATAAGATTCAATCGCATGGGTGAGGGCATCGATCCCACTCGAAGAAGTAACAGAAGGAGGCATAGAAAGGGTCAGGAGAGGATCCACGATTGCAATTCGAGGAAGGATATAAGGGCTTACAATCGCCTTTTTTAACTTTTCTTTTGTATCAGTGAGAATGGCATTGGGAGTCACTTCAGCCCCTGTCCCTGCTGTAGTAGGGATAAGAACGGTTGGGATCCCTGGGTTCTTCACCAGGTTGATCCCAAAATAGTCATAGATGGTTCCAGGATTGGTGAGCATAACCGAGGTAATGGAGGCGATATCCATCGGACTCCCTCCGCCTACTCCCACGATGAGATCAAACTTTTCCTTCTTGGCTATCCTAATACATGCTTCGGCATTGGCAATATCTGGATCAGAGATCACTTCATCAAAGACCTCAACTCCCATCCCTTCTTTTTCCAAGTGGCCTTTGATTTTCTCACCTACTCCGGAGTCGATCACTCCCTTATCCGTGACGATAAGACATTTTTCCGCCCCCATACCCTTGGCCTCCGGACCTAACTTCTCAGAGGCTCCAATTCCAGCCAAGATAAGGTGAGGTGATCGAAGACTAATCACTTTATTATCCATCTTCCCTTTCTCCTTCTGAAAAATGGGGGGAGAATGTTCTTCATCTCCCCCCCTTCTTAAAAAACTTTTAGAGGAACTAAAAGTCAACGACTACAATCTCATCGATGGGCCACTGGCTTAGCACCTCCACGCCATAATCGGTCACATGGATCATCTCCTCAATGCGTACTCCCCCGATGCCAGGGACACCATGCTGAGTCTCAATAGCAAAGGTCATTCCCTTTTCAATCGGAATGGGATGTTCCAGGGAGCAGCCCCTCCAAATGAGAGGCAATTCATAGAGGGTCATTCCAATGCCGTGAGCCCAATTGCTTCCTGCGGTTTGATCCTCATAGGCCACCAGGATATCGCTCCAATCCTCGTGACAGGGAGGCCATTTCTCTGCAATCTCTTTACTCGTTACACCCGGTTTGATCACCTCAATAGCCCGGTAGAGCCAATCCAAAGCCTTCTTATAAGCATCGACCAGCTGTTGTGGGGGCTTCCCCACGCTGAAAGTACGATAGTAACAAATATGGTAACCATTATAAGTCGTATTATAAACATCAGCAAAAACGATGTCATGGGGACGAATAATCCGATCGGTCATATACCGGGAGTTGGGCCAACTGAAGGGCCCTGAAGTGACAAGCATCCCGGAGTAAACTTCTGCACCCAGTGTATAAGCGGTTTTATGCATGGCACCCATAATTTCAGATTCTCGAACCCCTGGCTTCAGCATATCCTTTAATGTTTGAAACATGGCTTCTCCGATCGCACAGGCAATTCGGAGACATTCCACTTCATCTTCATTCTTTATTTTTCTTGCCTCAAACATTAACTCTGTGGCCGGAATAACCTTGATCCCTTTATTTTGGAACCCTTCAATCAGTCCTGGGTCCCAAACATCAATGGCCAAGGTCTCTTTGGCTACCCCATATGCCTTCAGGTCATCAATGATCTGGGTAACAAATTTATCTCGTTGGGCCGCATGGGCAGTTTTCCCCATAATCACACTACTCCATCCTGCCCCGGTGATCGCCACCTTGACTTTCTCAAGCCATGGAGCCATCTGTCGGGTATGATAGCCAATCTCCCCCTGTTCATAAAGAATAGGGGCATTGGAAGTCACTGGCAATAAACAATAACGTAATCCTGAAGAAGGGGTGGTCCAGGCAGGCGTCCAGGTTCCAGTAATATAGCGAGTGTTCCATTCCTGAATGGAAAGGATTGCTCCTACATTAAATGCCTTTAACTGTTCTTTTGTCCTTTGTACGCGATACTTCCTCATCCGGTCGAAATCGATCCGGTTATCGAAATCCACCCCTTGAGTCCCTGCACCCCGATAACCATAATATCCAGGGATGACAGGATACTCAAATTCCATTGGAGTTTTTGCAGGTTTAAATTTCTTGGCAAATTCTTTCATGGCCACTGCGCCATCCCAAGTGGAGTATTTCGTATGAACTGCATTGATCCCCATATGTTTCTCCTTTCTTTAATTGATGGTGAATCCTCTTAGAAAGAGTAAACCAAATCCCCACCGGTCACCCTCTACCAACCGTTTAAATCATTATTCCGAAAATCACCCCCTTTCCTCATAGATGTCTGGGTGGAACATTTCGGTGTGGAATAGACCCTTTTCCCCACTTATTGGCTTAAGGGATAAAAGGAGGGTAACCCTGGACTCCACCAGTATTAGATCGCAAGGTATTTTTTCTGAACCTCCTCATTTTTTCGAATCTCTTCAGCGGTCCCTTTATACTTAATGACTCCCTCATCCATCACGTAGGCCTTCTGGGAAATATCTAAAGCCATCTCCATGTTCTGTTCCACCAAGAGGATCGTGACCCCATCGTTTTGAATCTCCTTTAAAACCTCCTCAATCCTTTGGACAAGAAGTGGCATCAACCCCTCTGTGGGCTCATCCACCAGCATCAAAACAGGTTCTGAAACCAGCCCCCTTGCAATGGCAAGCATCTGCTGTTCACCTCCACTGAGGCTTGTCCCTTCCTGCTGCCAACGTTCTCTCAGCCTTGGGAATATCTCCCAAACTCGGGCTAGGATCTCCTTCTCCTTGGCTCGATTCATCCCCTTACTTTTCAGCATGGCCAATTTCAAATTCTCATAAACCGTCAATCCAGGCACAATCCTCCTCTCTTCCGGAACAAAACTGATTCCCTTCTGGGAGATCAGATGGGGAGGCAATCCACTAATCTTCTCTCCTAAAAAAGTGATCTCCCCAGATTTTGGAGGGACGATACCAAGGATGCTTTTAAGGGTGGTGGTCTTCCCTGCTCCATTTCTTCCTAAAAGAGTCACCATCTCCCCTTTCTCCACTTCCAGGGAGACTCCCTGCAAGATATGACTTTGCCCGTAATAGGTGTGGATTTCCTTCACTTCTAAGATCATTCTTTCTTCCCTCCTAAATAAACCCTTCGCACGGTTTCGTTTTGTTGAATCTCCTCAGGAGTCCCAACCGCAATCACCTGCCCATCATGAAGAACGGTGATAGTCTCTGAAATATTCATAATCACTTTCATCTTATGCTCTACCAGGATGACCGACAATCCTTTCGAAATCTTTTTAATCAGCTCCATCGTCTCAACTGTTTCAGCAGGATTTAAACCTGCGGTCGGCTCATCCAGCAAAAGAAGAAGGGGATCTGTGGCTAATGCAATGGCAATCTCAAGATGCCTTTGGTCTCCATGAGGAAGGTTACAAGCAAGGAGATCCTTCTTCTCCAATAGCCCAACCGTCTTAAGGATTCGGAGGGTTTTTTCATTGAGATCGTCATGCCGATCTACTCTTGTCCAAAAATTGAAGGTGGTCTTTCGGGATTGAACTGCGATTCTGACATTCTCAAAGGTCGTCAGTTTTGGGAAGATATTGGTAATTTGATAGGAAGTCGCAATCCCTTTATGAGAAATGATATGCTGGGGAAGGCCAGTGATGTTCTCCCCTCTAAACCAGATCTTTCCTGAAGAAGGGACATGCTCGCCGGAAATCATCTTGAAGAAGGTGCTCTTACCTGCTCCATTGGGGCCGATAATCGATTGGAGCCTCCCTTCCTCTAAGACAAAATTGACACGATTGACAGCGGTCAATCCTCCAAAATTTTTAGTAAGATTTTCTGTCCTCAGAATTTCCATCTCTCACCTTTCCACCCTTAGGATGTTTTTAAACGATCGATCCTGCTCTTGACTCTTCCCCAAATCCCTTCTGGAAAGACCAGGACACAAAGGAAAAAGATCGAGCCCACAAAGATCATCCAGTGTTTCGTATAGATACTGATAATATCCTCAAGGTATAGATAAACCCCTGCACCGATAAAGGGGCCAAAAAACGTCCCGGCTCCTCCCAACAGGGTCATCATCACCACCATCCCAGAGGTGGTCCAATATAAATATTCAATCCCCACAAAATGCATATAGAGTGTGTAAAGTCCTCCTGCAAGACCTGAAAAGACGCCCGACATAATAAAGGAAAGCCATTTGACTCGATTCGTATGATACCCAATGGCCCGAGCCCGATTCTCATTTTCGCGAATCGCCTCCAATACTCTTCCAAAGGGAGAATCCAAAATTCTTTTAAGCACCACGAGGGCAAGGGTGACAAAGATGAAAGTGAAGTAATAAAATTTCAAAGGGCTATAGATATCGATGGAAAAGCCAGGAAGTTGAAGAGGAGGGGTTGGAATGTTTCGGAGACCCACCTCCCCTCCAGTCAGTGAGACCCACTGAAATCCAATAAAATAAAGCATTTGAGCAAAGGCAAGGTTTAGCAGAGCAAAATAGATTCCCCTTCTTCTCAAACAAAAAAACCCAATGATGAGCGAACCCAGACCGGATACAATGAGGCTTGAAAGCAGAGCTGTCCAGACAGAAACCTGAAACCGTGACAGAAGAATTCCAACGCTATATGCCCCTAAACCAAAATAGGCAGCGTGTCCAAAACTAAGAAGACCGGTATACCCATAGAGAATGTTAAATCCTAATGAAAATAGTCCATTAATCAAGATGAGAGTTGCCAATGCTTTGTAAGGCATGATAAAAGGAAAGATGAGAAAAAAGAGAATGATCATCCACAGAGGGTGATTGGATGCCCAGATTAATATCTTTTTTATGAAAGAGTCCTTTTTCATCTCAATCCTTTTCCCTTCCTTTTATTCTAAGAGTCCTTTTTCCCCAAAGAGTCCGCTTGGTCTGATTAAGAGAATCACGGCCATAACGAGAAAAATCACAATGTTTGCCATCGGAGGATAGATCAAGGTGGTGAAACTTACTACGATCCCTAAAATGATTCCGCTATAAATAGCACCCACCAGACTTCCCATCCCACCGACTACCACGACCACAAAACATTCCACGATCATGTTGATTCCCATTTCAGGGTAGACCCCTCTCATAGGAGCTGCCAGAACTCCAGCCAAACCCGCTATCCCTGTCCCCATTCCAAAGACAAGCAGCCAAATTTTAGAAATGTCGATCCCACATACCCTGACCATCAAACTGTCTCGTGTCCCTGCGCGAATGATCAAACCAATATTGGTCTTTTTTAATAAGATCCAAAGCAAGAACAGGACCACCATAGTGACCACAATGACAAAAAGCCAATAGGATGGAAAGAAGAAAACCCCTAAGTTGACTGGCTCTTGAAGGGCCGGTGGGCTACTGAAGGGATGATCTGCAGTGCCCCAGAGGATCCTTACAATCTCAATCATCACCAGCGAGAAGCCAAAAGTGAGGAGCAAGGGGTAATCTGGATTAAGGCCATATAGCCTTCTGACCGCAAACCTTTCCAGGAGCATTCCGACTCCTCCTACCACAATGGGAACGATTACTAAGGCTACCCAAAAATTCCCAATGTAGTCCATCGCCAACAGGCCTGCATAGGCTCCCCACATATAGAAGGCTCCATGGGCAAAGTTGACTACGGTAAGCATCCCAAAGATAAGGGAAAGGCCCACCGCAAGCAGAACAAAGATCATTCCCAAAGTAAAACCCATGAAGATTTGAAGCCCTAAAGCGGAAAGAGGGATATCCAACATATTGTTCTCCAGGAGGGGTTCATCCCACTAAAGGGATGAACCCCTTTAATAAATTTAAAGTAATTTACTCAACGGCTCGTTAGGCTTGAGGCCTGATGCTTTGAGGCCTAATGCCTCCCAAGTTCGATCCATCTTGCCATGGGCCTTCTCTGTTGCAACGACCTCAAACAGGTCCCATTCCCCCTTTTTCTCCGAAGCACTTTTGGAACGAAGTACAAAGAAATCCTGAATCGACTGATGGCTCCAGGGGACCCACCACTGTTTCCCTTTATAATGGTTATATTCATGGCCTTCAAGTTTGAGGATCATCTTCTTCATGTCCAAGGCTCCTGCGGCTTCTATGGCACCGATTAGCTCCATCATTCCACCATAGGAATACCCCGCATAATCGGTCGGTGGTTTCCCCCAACGTTTCTGATAGGCGGAAACAAATTTCTTTGCCGCAGGTAACTGCTTCTCCAGTTCCCACCAGAAGGTGGAACCCCCATAGACCCCTTCATAGGCCTCATCCCCTGCCCCCACACGAGCGGAAAGTAAGACGATAGCGCTGACCAATTTCATTTTCTTTTTGAGTCCAAAGGCATGGGCTTGTTTAATAGAATTGAGTTGATCTTTTCCAAAGTTATCCAAAATGAGAACTTCTGGTTCTGCAGCGAGAATTTTTGGAAAGTATGGGAAGTAGTCAGTAGATCCCAAGGGATGTTTAATCTCTCCTGCATCGATGATCCCCAACTCCTTGCCAATCTTCCTAAACCCTTCGGTTAACTGCCAGCCAAATGAGTAATCTGCGGTCAGGAAGAACCATTTTTTCCCTAAATTCTTAAAAATCCATGGGCCAAAAGAATGAGTGGTCATATAGGGATTAATAGCCTCATGGAAGGTATAGGGACTTACATCTGGCCACTGGGTGATTTCATTAGACTGGCTGATTGACATAAATATCTTCTTGGCGAGTTTTGCCTGTTCATTAATCGCCAATTGAGTGTGTGCCCCAAGGCCTCCAAAAATCAAATCAACATTATCCTTTTCAATCAACTCCTTCGTTCTTCGGGCTGCTTCATCGGGTTTGAGTTTATCGTCTCTGATGACCAGTTCTATCTTCCTTCCCAAAACGCCTCCTTTGGCATTGTATTCCTCAACGGCCAAAATCGCTGCTTCCTGTTGATAATGGGCCTCGGTTGAAAAGGGACCCGTCAATGGAAAGATACATCCAATCTTGATAGGGGCTTTTTGGGCAATGGAGATGTTTGGAAACCCAATTCCTCCCAATAGGGCTGTCCCTCCAAGGACTCCTGCCTTTTTTAAAAATGACCTTCTGGTAATCTTCCTCTTTGCCGTCTTCATAAATGCCACCTCCTTCTCAAATGATATGGATTTTTAACCCCACAAACCCTTGAAAATAATCTTTCTCCCACCTCCTTTCTCTTATAAAATCCCCTTTTCTCCCCCCTTCTGTTCAACCATCCTTTTTACAGAATACCAAGAAAAGAGGTCTTGCTTCCCTCTCCTCATTGCTTCCTGATGTTTTGGGTTTTGCACCCACTCCTCGATGGCTTCTTTACTTTCCCATTCGCTGAGGGAAAGATAGGTTCGGTCCTTTAAGATTGACTTTGCCCTCTCCATGGAAATCAGTCCTTTCTGTTCTTTTGCAACCTCCAAGACTTCAGCAGAGATTTTCCTGTATTCCTCCTCTTTCCCCTCTTTAATTTCAACTTGAAAAAGAACAAAAGTAGACATTCCTTATTTATTCCCTTCTCTCCTTCATCGCTTGAAAGACCTTCTCTGAATGAGCAGGAAGATCTCGAACCCTTGCCCCAACTGCATTGGCAATAGCATTAGTAATCGCAGGAGGCGCGGGAATATTGGGCATCTCCCCGATTCCTTTAGCACCAAAAGGCCCATGAACATTCGGGTGATATTCAATATAAATGGGGACAATTTCTGGAGCATCCAAAGCGGTTGGAATGAGATAGTCCTGGAGTCCAAGGTTCTGTACAAATCCATCCTTCATCACAACCTCTTCCATGAGCGCATATCCCAAACCCATCATGATTCCGCCTTCAATCTGGCCTTCCAACATAATCGGGTTGATTGCCTTCCCAATATCAAATGTCGCAACAATCTTAATCACTCACCTCAACCTCTCCGGTTCTCACATCCACCTCTACTTCTGCCATTTGAGTACAATAGGTATAGACAAAGTAAGGAGCCCCCTGCCCTGTTTCCAAATCGAGAGAAGATTTGGGAGGAGTGTACCATCCCTGTCCCATCATCCTTCTTCCCATGGCCATGGACCTACGGGCAGCCTCTTTTAGTTCGATGGAGTGGGTTGGATTTTCTCGATCATAGATGCGACGGTTCTTAGCCACAAGCCTATCCGGAGGAATTCCTAAGAGTTCTGAGGCGGATTCAAAAAGTGGCTTTTTGATCATCTCTGCAGCCAGTAGGATTGCATTTCCCATAAGGGTCGTTGATCTTGATCCCACTGTGGGGCCCGATTCAGGAGCAATATCGGTATCTGGAACGACCACCCTTACATCTTCCAATGCTACCCCAAGGGCTTCTGCAGTAATTTGGGAAAGAGAAGTAAATTGTCCCTGTCCCATCTCCACCAAACCTTGGTAAAGCAAGACAGAACCGTCCTCCTGAAGATGGAGATTGACTCCACATCCATCCCCAGAGGTTCCGATACTTGTCCGATACCATCCCACTGCCATTCCAACTCCCCTTCGTTTTTCTAAACCTTCCAACTCCTTCGGGGTAGGATTGGGTTTCCATTTCTCATCCCATTTAAAAACCTCCTTTGTCTTTTCCATCGTATCCTTTAAACCCACACTTTGGTCGAGGACCTGTCCCGTGGCGGTCTGAGATCCGAGATGAAAGGCATTTTTAAATCGAAGTTGGTATGGGTCCATCTTGAGGACTTCAGCCAGTTCATCCACCAGGGATTCATGAACAAAATTAACCTGGGGAGCTCCAAATCCTCTCATAGCTCCTCCATAAGGATGATTAGTATAGACCAGGTAGCCATCGACTTTCACATTCGGAATCTCGTAGGGTCCAGGAAGCATTACCACGGCATGGGCATGGACTCCCCCAGCAGGAGGAATCACAGGTCCGAGAGAGGCATAGGCACCCTGTTCATTATAGATGGTTCCTTCAAATGCTACGAAGGTTCCATCCTTTTTTGCACCAATCTTACATTGAATGATCATGGGGTGGCGTTTGGCAGTAGAGAGGGTGATCTCCTCCCTATCGTACTCCATCCTCACAGGTCTCCCTGTCTTCCAGGCTAAAAGCGCTGCGCGGGTACCAATGTCAATGGGAGAATCTTCCTTTCCTCCAAATCCTCCTCCCAGTGGGGTTTGAACACATTGAACTCGGTTGATCGGAATTCCTAATACTGGGGCGATATTTCGGCGGACAGTAAATGGGGCCTGCATAGGCCCTTTTACGGTGATCGTCCCATCGGGATGGGGGATTGCCAATACCACATCAGGCTCTATATAGGCATGCTCCAAAATCGGAACACTATAGGTCCTCTCAACGATAACCTCTGCCTCCTTAAACCCTTTTTCCACATTTCCTTTTCGAATACGTGCGGTGGTTAATAGATTTCCTTTTTCATGGATCCTTGGAGCATCTGGTTTCATGGCCTCAATGGGCGAAAAAACTGCGGGAAGAGGTTCATACTCGACTTCAATCGCTTCCAGAGCCCGAATCGCCAACTCTTCGCTATCCGCCGCCACCAAGGCAACCCCATCCCCAACGAATCTCACTTTATCTCCACAGATCACAGGCTGATCCGGGATAATGGCTCCGAATCCATTCCTTCCAGGAACGTCCTTAGCGGTAAGAACAGCCCTTACCCCTGGGATTGATTTTGCCTTTTCAGTATCAATCCTTTTGATCAATGCATGCGGATAAGGGCTACGTAATACCTTTCCGTGTAAAGCGTTCGGCCATTCCAGATCCGCCCCAAAAGCCAACTTTCCCATCACCTTATCATAGGCATCTACCCTGATAGTCGGCTTTCCCACAATGCTTAACTCTTCGACTATGGGAGGCATCTTTAACGCCTCTTTTTCCTTGACCATTACTTTTTTCTTCTTCTTTTCCTTTTCCATTCTTTAACCCTCTTTACCTCCAATCATTTCACTCGCTGATTGAATGGCCTGAATAATCTTTTGATAACCTGTGCATCGACAAAGAACGCCAGAAATGGCAACCTTAATCTCTTCGATGGAGGGCTTTGGGTTTTTATCCAAAAGGTTTTTGGCGGAAAGGATCATCCCGGGTGTGCAGAAACCACACTGAACCGCACCTTTTTCAACGAATGCCTTTTGGAGGGGATGTAGGTCTCCATCCCTTTTCAACCCCTCAATCGTGGTCACCTTCCCTCCATCCGCCTTCATTACAGGGATCAAACATGATGGAACAACCTTGCCATTGAGGATGACAGAACAGGCTCCACATTCTCCCTCTCTACAACCAACCTTTGTCCCTGTGTGAGTTTTAAATCTCTTCGAAGGACATCTACCAACAGGTCATCCGGTTCTACCTCTAAAATTACCCTTTGACCATTCACCTCTATCTGGATCTTTTCTTTAGCCATGTTTCGCCTCCAAACGCTCTAATGCCTTCCTAATCCCTCTTTCCACAAAGACTCCAACCATTGTCTTACGATATTCCTCGCTTCCTCTTAGAAGGCTGGACCGAGGGTTTGACTCCCGAACTGCTCTCTGCGAAGCCTCCTTAATCACCTCCTCTTTGATCGGAGAAGAAACGAGTACCTTCTCTGCTTCTTTGGCCCGGAATGGAATGGGTGCTACAGGACCAAGTGCAATTCTTGCATCATTGAACACCCTCTTTTTCAAATCTGCAGAAATCACCACAGAGGTTGTTAAAACAGGAAGGGCTAAGGCCTTCCGCCTGGCCAACCTAAGAGAAACGCTGGCTTCATCCTCCTTCAATGCAGGAAAAGAGATCTCTGTGACGATCTCCTGATGGCTATGGATAGCCGTTTTCCCTGTATCGATAAAGAATTCAGTTAAAGGGATCTTCCTCTCTCCCCCCTTACCAATCACCTTAACCACTGCATCCAAAGAAAGCAGAGGGATCGCTGTATCCGCCCCAGGTTGACCGCTTACAAGGTTACCCACAACTGTCCCCAAGTTCCTGATCTGGGGAGAGCCAACCTGAGAAGCCCCCTCACTTAATGCAGTAGCCTTCTCTCTTATGAGGTTTGATTCCGCTATTTGAGTGTGGGTAACCAAGGCTCCAATCTTGATAAGACCATCTTCCAACTTGATCTCATCCAATCCAGGGATCTGAGTGATGTCCACAAGAACCTTCGCCTCCAACTCCCGTTTTCTAAGTTGCGGAAGGAGGTCTGTGCCCCCAGCAATGATTTGAGCTCGTCCCTGGAACTCCTCTAAAATAGAGAGCGCTTCGTTAATTGTTTGGGGCCGAAAATATCTTTCCCAGTAAAGTTTCTTAGACCAATAAAATTTTTTTATCTCTCTCTCCATATTCCATCCTCTTCTTTTTTTCCCTTTATTGATCAATGAGTAGGTTCTTTAAAACGCAAGACGATCCACTCAAAAATATACCTCCAAAGAACAGATGGCTCTTATAAAGTTCATTCTTTCAGCTCAGAAATTAAGTAAGTCTTCATGGATACTCCTTTTGATCAAATACCTTAATCTCGTGGCCAGGAAGAACAAATTGGGCTCTCTCTTTTATCTTAAAGAAACTCTCCCATGAACGCTGAAGATCAAAAAATCTTCCATTCATAATGAAGGGAAGGTGGTTTTCAGGATCTCCCCTCCAGTTCTCCCAAGACATGACCGCATCGCCTGTAATTACATACGTCCCTCTTCTGGTCTCCACGGCTACGGACTGATGCCCAGGGGAATGCCCTGGCGTTGGGAATACATAAATTCCCTTAGTAATTTCTTCCACGCCTTTTGTCAACAGGAAGGGTGTTTCTGAAAAAGGTGGAACGATCCCTAAATGGGGTGATTCATAAGATCGATAGTATGGGGGAAGGGGGGTAAAGGCAAATCGCACCTCATCAAGATGGGCATAAAACTTGGCCTTCTTAAAGAATCGATGGTTATGGCAATGGTCCCAATGGAGATGGGTAAAGATTACCTTGTCGATTTCTTCGGGATCAATCCCTATTTTCCTTAGTGCCCGATCAATCCTCTGGTCTTCTTCCTGGTAGGAGCCCTCATGATGGTAACGATCAGCACGAGCAGTCTCGCACATTCCAGTATCCACCAGGACCTTTTCTGCCCCTCCATAGATGTACCAGGCAGTGGCAGGGATATAAACCCGCTCTCCGTATCCCCTTCCTTGGGTCAATGTCCCTCCTTTATCAACGTATATGAACCCAGTATTGATGGGAATAATCCTGAGGTCCATGGCCTTCATCTAACTCCCCTTTCCTACAGAACCCAATTGTTCCAATTTCTCCTTAATCACTTCTTTGATCGACTCAATGGTGTCTGGTATGATAGATTGGGGATTAAATCCGCTTTTCAACAACTCACTTTCTTTTGACTGAACCGAATCAAAGAAGGCCTGATGAAGATCGGTCCCAAATCTCAAATGGGTGATCCCTGCCTGAATGCATTTCCGAATTGCTTCCCCTGACAATCCAGAAGATCCGTGTAACACAAGGTGAACCCCTGTCCGCTGCAGGACCTCTTCAGCAAGGACATAATCGAGTTGGGGTTGCTTTTCGTAAGGACCTGATGCAGTTCCTATGGAGATGGCTAATAGGTCTACATGGGTTTTTCTAACAAACTCTTCTGCTTCTGAGGGATTGGTTTTCCTTCCTTCCCTTTCTTTATCCCAACTCAACCCGACTTCCCCAACCTGCCCCTCAACAGAAACCCCTTTGGGGTGAGCGTACTCTACCACTCTTTTGGTCAAAGCGATATTCTCTTCAAGTGAAAGATCACCCCCATCGATCATCACAGACTGGTATCCAAACCCAATGCATTGGGCACAGCGTTCAAATGTCTTTCCGTGGTCCAAATGGATGGCCATGGGAATCTTGCTATTTCTTCCTAAAATATGGATCAACCCTTCCAGAATGCCTGAGGGCAATAGTTTAAGGATCTTTTCCTGAATATTAAAAATAATAGGAGAGGAGGTCTCCTCCGAGGCCTTTAAAAGGGCTAAAGCGCTCTCCAGATTCCAAACATTAAACCCTCCCACGGCATAGCCCTCTCGTCTTGCCTTATCTAATAACGTGAGCGTTTTAACAAACACTTTTCTCCTATAAAACCAAACAATCTATAATTCTTTTCTTATGAGTCTCTCCAACACTTGAGCCGCTTCATTTCCAAATTCAGGATCATTGATGTGGGCATCCACTTCTATTACTCTTATCCCCTTCAGATTTTCTTTAATGGAGGTGATAAAGGCCTGGTTTCCCTCTTCATCATAAAGGGGCTCTCCTTTCCGGTTAGGATAGGAAAATCCTCTTAAAGGGATCATCACTACAGTGGGACCTTTGGCTCTGTTCAATTTTGAGGCCATCATCTTTCCAACAGCCTTCATCTCCTCTGGAGTGGCTCTTACTAGGGTGATACTTGGGTTATGGGCAATATATTTTCGTCTCCGATACTCCGGAGGGAGAGTATCCATAGGACCAGTAACAATAAAATCGATGCTTCCTGGTACCACTACTTGAGGAATTCCAATTTGGCCTGCTGACTCAAGCCTCTTGGGGCCAGCCCGATGAAGACCTCCCAGTAGTTCGTCTGTTAATTCATGGGTGGTCATATCGAGGACACCACTTAAAATCCCTTCCTCGATCATTTCCTCCATGGCCCTTCCGCCAGTCCCATTGGGATGAAAGGCCACGACTTCAAACCCTCTCGTTTCCAAATAGGCTTTCGCCACCATACAACCAGGGGTGGTCGTTCCATAGATGGTCATTCCGATCTGCTTATTTTCAGGCCTTTTAAACTCCTCCTTTGCCTCCACCATTCCTACGATTGCCCCTGCTGCGTTAGAAAGGATCACCCTCGAAAAGGCATTCAACCCTAAGATATCCACCACTGAATGCATCATTAATAAATCCTTTGTGCCAACATAGGTTCCAAATTGAGCATAACCAGAGGCCACTGTTGAAACCATTAGTTTCGGGAATCCCATGGGCAAGGCCCTCATCGCTGAAGTCCCAATCTCTGTCCCTTGAGCCCCTCCCAGTCCAATGATCCCTGAAATCTTTCCCTCCTGATAGAGTTTTTGGGCAATCCTTTTTGAACCTTCAGCCATAGCTTGGATGGCCTTCCCTTTCTCTCTATTTCGGATAAGCCCTTCAATAGAGGTTCCTCCTGCTTGAGCCACTTCATCACGAGAGATGTCAGGCTGGAAAAGTGGAGGCCCTAAGATTCCTGTATCTATCACCAATGTCTGATGCCCTCGCTTTTCAATCAGGGTTTTCAAATATTGGGTTTCAGACCCTTTAGTATCCAATGTGGCAATAATCAGAATCGATTTTGAGACTCTTTTATCCATTACCAGGCCTTCATATAGATGGCTGTCACGTCCTCTTGGGTTAAATTCCTTGGATTGGGGACAAAGAGTCTCGACTGTTTCATCCCGCCCTCCACCAATTTAGGAATACTCTCTTTCGGTATGCCGTAATCCCTAAGACGATATGAAATATTGACCATTTCTAAAAGCCTCTTCACTGCAGTCACACTTCTCTCTGCAGCTTCAAAGGAATTTAGGCCTTCCATCCTCTCCCCCATAGCCTCTGCAATAGCCATGTATTTTCTAATATTTCCGATGAGGTTAAATTCCATCACATGGGGGAGGATGATCCCATTTGATCTGCCATGATTTTGGTGAAACTCTGTTCCTATGGGGTAGGCCAAAGCGTGAACCGCCCCTAATCCACCACTGGTGATGGACATCCCTGCAAGGAGTGCAGCAAAAGACATATCATAACGGGCACTTAAATCCTCACCCTTAGAATAGGCCCTGGGAAGGCTCCGTGAGATCAATCGAATGGCCTCAAGGGCTAAGAGGTCTGAAAAAGGTGTGGCGTTAAATGATACGAATGATTCGATGGCATGGACAAGGGCATCAATCCCTGTGTCCGCTGTAACTTTTGGAGGCATGGAGGCCGTTAGCATGGGATCAATGATGGCTAAATCCGGTAGGTTGTAATTACTATAGGAGACCTTCTTTATTCCCTCTTTCTCATCCGTAACCACAAAGGCTCGCGTTGCTTCTGCCCCTGTCCCCCCAGTGGTTGGGATAAGAATCTTTGGAAGTCCTCTTCGTGGAATAACGTCCATTCCACATATCTCCCGAACCGAACCTTCCCGGGTTCCCATGATAGAAGCTCCTTTGGCTGTATCCAGAGAGCTTCCTCCCCCTAATCCTATGATGAGGTTATATCGGCCTTTCCTAATAAATTCAGCACACTCATCAACCACTCTCACAGGAGGCTCAGCTTCTACCTTTCCAAAGACCTCCACCTCGATCCCCTCTTTTTCCATGGGGGCTTTCACCCTATCAACCAGACCTGCATTTACCACCCCTTCGTCGGTAACAATGCAGGCCTTTGTTCCTCCTAACCTCTTGGCTTCCACCCCTATCCTCTCAACCGCATTAAAACCAATGAGAATCATAGTGGGTGAAAAGAATGAGCATATTCGGTTTTTTTGGGATTCTTCCATCCTTATCCCCTCCTGGTCTTCTTGGAAGGATAAAACACTTAGTCCTCTTTCATCACTTGATTCAAATTATAAAAATCTTCTTTGAGGTGAAGGTAAATCTTTTTATACAGTTCGAAAAGCTTCTGATACCTTTCGTGGGATTCTTTATTAGGTTCATAAATCCTTTCAATCTTGACTACCCGGTCTGCTGCCTCCACCATATCCGGATAGATCCCCACCGCAAATCCTGCGAGAATGGCATTTCCCAGCGCTTCACTCTCTTTCACCTTAACCACATGAACAGGCTTATTGCACATATCCGCATGGATCTGTGCCCAGAGTCTGCTCTTTGCTCCTCCTCCTGAGAGAAAGAGTTTATCGATCTTCAGCCCTAATTCCTCTTCATAAATCCTTAAATTATGCAAAAAGGAATAAGCCACTCCCTCCAAGATGGCCCTTATCACATCATTACGCGTATGAGAAACAGAAAGTCCAAAAAGAACTCCACGCGAATAGGGATCCCAGATGGGACTCCGTTCCCCAGAAAGATAGGGGAGGTAGATCAACCCCTTGGCTCCAGGAGGGGATTGTTCTGCCTCTTCGTCGAAAAGATCAAAAGGATTCTTGCCTAAAAACTGAGCGAGTGAGACTTCTTGTTGTCCAAATAGGTCTCTAAACCATTTTATAGAAAGTCCACTGGCATCGGTCGCTCCCAGGGTAAACCAGCAATGAGGAACCGCATGACAGCAGTTGATAAATCTCGAATCGAAAACGGGTTCTCCCTGAACCACACAGGGTCTTCCAACCGTTCCGATTACATGGAATGTCCTTCCAGGAGCAACTGCCCTGGTTCCAATTCCAGCAGCAGGGGTATCTGCCATCCCTCCTGTAACAGGGGTGTGGGGAGCAAGGCCGGTTAGTTGAGAGGCTTTTGGGGTAACCTCCCCCACCACCTCCCAGGAGGGACAGAGTCTTGGAAGTTTTTCAATGGGAATCCCCATTCCTTTGCAAAGTCTTTCTGACCAGCCTTGGTTCTTTTTGGTATCAAAGAGGCAGGTCCAGCTTGCCCTTGACCACTCCATGGTAAACTCACCGGTCAACCTTTGGATAATAAAGCCTCCTGGCCAGAGAAACTTATAGGTCTTTTCGAAAAGCTCTGGCTCGTTTTCCTTCATCCATAGGATGATTGGAGCAGAGGTTCCCCCTGCGGCTGCCCGATTTCCGTTAATCTCGAAGACCTCCCTGCCAAATTTCTCATTGATCCATCTGGCCTGCTCCACAGTCCTTTTGTCGAGTTGCATGATTGCCTTTCGTAAGGGACGCCCTTCCTTATCCACAGGGACAAGGGCATTGGTACAACTGATGGAGATACCTGCAATCTCTTTTGGATCGATTCTACTCTCCCTAAGCACCTCCTGAATGGTTTCAACGGTCGCTCTCCACCATCCCTCTTCTGGGTCTTGTTCAACCCATGAAGGTCTAGGGAAAAGGAGTGGATATTCCCGATAGGCCTTGCTGATAGAATCCCCTTCAATCCCGATCAATTCTGTCTTACATCCCGTTGTTCCAACATCAATTCCTAAAAGATAGCGTTTATGACCAGTGAGTACCATATGAAGAAAACCCTTTTCAGGCCGAAAGCCATCCTCCATCGACTGGGATAATTTGACCTGTAATATAATCCGATGCCTCTGAACTTAAAAAAACGACCGTCCCTGCTAGATCCTCAGGCACTCCAGTCCTCCCCAATGGAATTCGACCAAGGATCCATTTTCTCCTCTCTTCATTCTTAAACAAAGCCTCTGTCATCGCGGTTAGATAATATCCTGGAAGGATCGCATTGACATTGATGTGATAAGGAGCCCATTCCACAGCCAGGGCTCTTGTCAATTGAGCCACCCCCCCCTTGCTCGCTCCGTAGATGGAGATATTGGGGAGCCCAATCACACTGGTTAAGGAGGCTACATTGATGATCTTCCCCTTTCCCTGTTTGACCATCTCTTTTCCTACTGCCTGGCAAGCAAAAAAGACAGACTTTAGATTAACAGACATCAAACCATCCCAATCCTGCTCTGTCATCTCAAAGGCAGGCTTCCGAACCTGAGTCCCCTGGCTATTGATGAGGATGTCGATCTTCCCGAGGGCATCGATTACTCGTTTCACCACCTCTTGGATCTCTGAAGGCTTAGAGATATCATTGGGAAAAATGAGGCATCTTCGGCTTAGGCCCTTCACCTCCTGAGCAAACTCTTCCAGAGACGAAATGGTCCTTGCGACAAGGGCTAAATCCGCCCCTGCCTCAGCCAAGGCCTTCGCCATTCCCTGACCCAATCCTCGGCTTGCTCCAATCACCATTGCCGTTTTCCCTGTCAATGAGAATTTATTTAATACCATAACTTCCAGTCCTTTTCGAAATAATTTTCATCGCCTTCTTAGAAGGGTCTAAAACTCCTGTTCACATATTCCCGGTTTTTGATCTCCACTTTGATCTTCTTCACTTCCTCTAAAAACTCAGCCATCAGTTTCGCCTTTGCATAGATCAGTTTTTCTCCTTTTTCCGCAGAAGCCGTAAATGGATTTCCTGGGAATCCGATCAGACCTGTATCGCTATACTCTTGATGTTCCATAGGCACCCAAGCCACATCCTTTCCGTTCATAGTGAGGTAAGGAGAACCATTGACCTTTGTAAATTTGTTGCTCACCTCTGTAATCCATTTTGGGGGATGGGTATACTCTTTCTGAACCCGTTCCAGATGGACTAACTTCTTCCCATACAACCTCTCAAAATAGAGGCACTCCGAGGTTTCCACCTCACTTCCATGCCAACCCGGCGCCTCCAAAGGAGGATTCTCAATAATTCCCTGATCCCCTAAAAGGGCAGGAACTGCCTCTGCATCATTTCGATAACAACAGACGAAACAATTGGTCTCGTAACGCAATGCCCTTAAAGCAGGATCTACGGCCTTCATATTGGAGGTGTGTCCTGTGGCGAAAACCAGTTTATTAAACCCATTGTGGATCAGACAACGACCGATTTCATAAAGCATATTCTGATAAGTCGTTGCACTGAAAGTAACTGTTCCTGATCCAATTCCAGGAGGATGAAGATGCTGGGGGGAATAGCCAATGGGGATCAAAGGCATATAAGGAACATTGGCCATCTCTGCGGCAATTTGACAGGGAAGTTCTGTGGCAATGCTATCCGTACATACTGGACAGTGTCTTCCATGTTGTTCCATGCTTCCCAAAGGAATGATAACAACATCTGTTTCCTTCAACCATTCTCTCACCTCCAGATAGCCACAACGAAAAAGGTTATAAATCTTCCCTTCCTTAACCTCTTTCTTTAGTTCGTATTCCATAATATCACCTCCAAGGTCTTAAAAAACCACCTGCGGTCTTTATCTATTCTCTTATTATGTTTTCCTCCCTCACCTTATCGATCGATTGAAGGAGAAGCAACCGCGCTTCCTCCACAGTGACGCTCTTAAATCTCGCAAAATCCTTGGGTTTCAACTGGGCCATTCGATCCATATCCACCGTAATCAGACAGGCAATCTTCACATATCCACCCATGGTGACACCATCTGGTCCCAAGCAGATCGGCTCCTTTCCGGCGGGAATCTGGATCGCTCCAATAGCATTCCCATCATCCACAATATTGGACGGATCAAGGCCAGCATCTCGGGATTGGGGTCTCTCTTTAAAAAAGAGTTGAGGTCCCTCAAACCGATAACCTACCCTATTGGAACGGAGTGAAACCCGATAAGGTGTATTTAAAAAGACTTCAATGCTCTCCTGTTTGACATGGTCATCTTGGGGCCCAAGAACCACACGGAGTTCCTGCTCAGATCCACTTTCTGGAAGAACTGACTTCTTTGCCTTTCTTCCTTTTAAAGAATCAAGAGGTGTTCTGGGAACCCCCATAGGAATGAGGTCTCCCTTCTTTAAGGCCCTGCCCCGAATCCCTCCCAATCCTCCTAAGGTGTAGGTGGACTTTGATCCCAGAACAGGGGGGACATCAACCCCACCGGCTACAGAGAGATATCCTCTCCAGCCATGGTTGGGCTTTTCAATGGAAAGAAGGTCTCCTTCCTTTAGAGATAAGGTCTGCCATAAAGGGATTGGATCCCCATTCAATTTGGCTGAGAAATCTGCTCCTGTCAATGCAATGACTGTCTCCCTTAACACCCTCACCTTCATCCCGATAGCCGTCATCTCAATCCCAGCCTCATCCAAGGGGTTCTTAACGAGGAGGTTTCCCATTCGAAGGGCAAATCTATCCATAGCACCTGAAGGAGGAATTCCGCTTGCAAAGTATCCTTTTCTTCCTAAGTCCTGAATAGTGGTAAAAATACCAGGGTCAATCACCTCAAAAACTGGCTGGCTCACCAACTCCTCCTATAAAGAGAAGACTTCCTGTTTGATCTTATACTCATAACTACACTCCCAGACCTTCTGACGGATATAATCGAACTCTTCCATATCGACTTGAACAAATTTTATCCGATCTCCGATTCTCAGCAGGACTGGAGAGGTTTCAAAAATGGAAAGGCTTTGAAATCGGTCATAGATGGGAACAGGAGTAAGTCCCATCATCTGGTAACCTCCAGGGCTCACGACAGGATAGATCGCAGTAATACTTCCTCCCAGAGCAATGGTCCCCATAGGGGTATAAATTCGAGGAGAGGTGTATTTGGGGACAGACAACAAGAGACGTGGTTTTAATTGCATCAATTGTGGAGATCCAGGTGTGAATCCAACCATCCCCACCCAGTGAATTGTTTCCGAATGAATTTTCACCACTTCCTCCGGAGTGATATGATTGCTTTTTGCAATAAAGTCAAGATCTGGGCCCCACCTTCCTCCATATTTAACCGGTAGTTCAATAAGTCGGGATGGGACTTCCCGAACATCCGGAATATTTTCAACAACCTTTTTTAACTCTGAAATAAGATCTTTAGTACTGATCAAGGTAGAATCGTAATGAAGAAGAAGGGATCGCCATCCTGGAAAGGTTTCGATAAAACCCTTAATCCGGGCTTCTTTAATCGCCATATCAAGGGCGATGACCTTAAAATTGGCATCCAAGGTCATCTCATCGCCAATCTCAATCGTAAGGTATTGGTCTCCTGAATAGAGATATCGTGGCGATTCATAAATCATAGAGGAAAACCTTCCTTGGGGATTAGGGATAAGAATGATATCGAAGGGGAATGACTTTTACCCCATTTTTTTCTAATTCCTTTCTTACCTTCTGAACGATCTCCGGGCCTTGAGGGTTGTCCCCGTGAAAGCAGACGCTCTTTCCTCTTACCTCAATCTCTTTTCCATCCGAGGCAGTCACTTTCCCTTCCAATACCATCTTCAATACCTTTTTAACCGTTGCCTCTGGGTCTATTTCTCCATGAACCTTTTTAATAAAGGTGGTCCCGTCTGGGGCATAATCAAGGTCTGCATAGTATTCGCCTGCCACACGAATCCCTCTGCTGAGTGCCATTTGATAGGGAATTGTATTATAGAGGGCTAAAAAAATGGGCTCGGGTTTAATCTCCTGGATTGCCTCCACAATTCCCTGAGCCAAGGCCTCATCTTTCCATGCCATATTATAGAGTTGACCATGAGGTTTCACATGCTGAAGTTCAATATCCACTGCTTGACAGAAGGCCTTTAAAGCACCTACCTGGTAAAGGATATAATCTTTTGCTTCAGCAGGTGTCACCTCCAACCTCCTTCTTCCAAATCCAATCAAATCCGGATAACCTGGATGGGCCCCTACTGCGACGCCATATTTCTTAGCTAGGTGGACCGTCTTCCTCATCACATGAGGATCCCCTCCATGAAACCCGCACCCAATGCTAACCGATGTTACATATTTCATCATCTCTTCGTCGTTGCCAATTTTATAAATCCCAAAACTTTCACCCATATCACAATTGAGGTCGATTTCTATCGCCATATCCAAACTCCTTGTTAAACTCATTTAATGATTAGACCACCATCAATGGTAAGGGTAATCCCATTAACAAAATCAGACTCATCTGAAGCCAAATAGACCGCCCCTGGGGCAATATCTGAAACCTTTCCTACCCTTCCATAAGGGGTATTTTCTATTCTTGACTTTAGGTATTGAGGATCTTTCAGGAGGTGTTCATTAAGTGGGGTTTCAATATCCCCAGGTGCAAGGTCGTTTACATTAATCTTCAGGGGTGCCAGTTCCATGGCCAAGGCCTTGGTCATTCCCATTATCCCTCCCTTTGAGGCACAGTAAGCAACGCTATTGGGAAAACCAATCTGTCCTGCAATAGAGGCGATATTAATAATCTTCCCTTTTCCTTGCTTCAGCATTTCTGGAACAGCCCTTTGAATGCAGAGAAAACTTCCCTTTAGATTAATATTGATCGTATCATCCCAGATTTTTTCAGTGTGATGGGCCAAATCTGCGCTAAAGAGAACCCCTGCACTATTGACTAAGATGTCAAGTCTCTTAAAGGTATCAACCGTGGTCTTGACCATCCTATCCACATCCGAGATTTTTGAAACATCCCCAGAAATGGCGATGGCCTCCCCTCCATTCTTCTTGATCTCCTCCACCACCTCCTGTAATTTCTCCATTCTTCTCCCAGTGATGGCCACCTTTGCACCCTCTTTTGAAAATTCCAAGGCAATGGCCTTTCCTATTCCTGTTCCACCACCGGTAACCAAGGCTACTTTCCCTTTCAATCTCATAGTCTCCTCCTATTGACCGAATTTGTTCAATCGTTTGTGCAAAATATCCTCTTATCTCCTAAAAACAAGAGAGCGTTAAATTTCTACAGGGTGAGAAGAATGTTCGAAGAAACCTTAACCATCCCCATAAATAATCTATCAAAATTTATTTAACTATTTTGAATTCTTGACAAATTTTTATATTTTAAAGTTTTTAGTCAATCTTCTCTAAAACCATTTTAAACTTTTTATCTTCATTTTTTATTTTTGTCAACACTTTTTTTTCTTGACATTCTAAAATTTCTATGGATTAATTGTGCTAACGTTTGCACAAAATATCCGAGGAGGAGATCTTTATGAAAACGGGTCGCGATGAACACCATTATGAGAGATTTAATTTCCCTGAAGCTCCTAAGATTACGACCCCACCCCCAGGTCCAAGGGCAAAGGCCCTTCTGGAGAGGCAGAAGAAGGTAGATTCAAATGTCTTGGTCTACCCCTCCCAGATCCCATTAGCCCCTGAAAAAGGATTAGGAGCAACGGTAATGGATGCGGACCAAAATTATTACATCGATTTTAGTGGAGGGGTTGGGGTGCTCAATGTGGGGCACTCGAACCCAGAGGTGGTGGAGGCCATTAAAGTCCAGGCTGAAAAATTGACCCATGCCTTAGATTTTCCTGGTCTTCCTCGATTGTTATTATCAGAAAAATTGGTAGAGATAGCCCCGGGGGAACTGAAAAATAGATCCAGGATATTCCAGTGTGGACCAACAGGTGCAGATGCAGTTGAGGCGGCTATTAAATTGGGGAAATATCATACTAAAAAACCCGGGGTTATCTCCTTTGAAGGAGGATGGCATGGGGTGACAGGAAGTGGGCTTGCAGCAACTGGGAAGAGAGGTTCTAAAGAGCATTTCCTGCCTTTAATGCCAGAGGTCTATATCATCCCCTATGCCTATTGTTATCGCTGTGCCTTTGGATTGAAATACCCTTCCTGTGATCTTCAGTGTGCAAAATATCTGGAACATGTGGTGAAAGACCCGGATACTGGAGCCACCCGGCCAGGAAGCCTACTGATCGAACCCATTCAGGGAGAAGGGGGGATTGTTGTTCCGCCCGATGGATACCTTCAGGAGGTGAGACGGATTTGCTCTAAATATGAACTAATACTCATTATCGATATGAAATCCAGACTGGCTTTGCAAGAACAGGAAGAATGTTCTGCTGTGAGAATTGGGGCGTCACCCCTGACATCCTGTGTGTTTCAAAGACCATGGGAGGAGGTCTCCCTCTGGCTGCCCTAATTATTAAAGAAGAGATCGATACCTGGTTTTCTGGTGCTCATGTAGGGACTTTTAGAGGGAATCTGCTCTCTTGTGCTGCTGGGCTTGCCTCAATTAATTTTATCGAGAAGAATGAACTCGCCTCAAGGGCCAATGAATTGGGTCAAAAGGCATTGGTTCGTTTAATGAAAGTGGCTGAGAAGAGTAAATTTATCGGCGATGTGAGAGGAAAGGGGCTCTATATTGGTCTTGAATTTGTGAGGGATAAGAAAACCAAAGAACCGGCCCCAGAAATCTTAAAAGAGGCTCAGGAAAGATGCTTTCAAAAAGGAGTGATTCTATGGAAAGGAGGCAGGTGGAATAATGTGGCCCGATTCATGCCTGCTCTGGTCATTACAGAGGGACTTCTCGAACAAGGAATCGATATTTTTGAAGAAGTGATTCAATCGATGAATAGTAGATAAGAGGGTTGTAGCAACCTGTTGATGAGGAATTTCTTTACGTATTGATTCACTTCATTAAATTATGATAATAAAGATATCAGACCAAAAACAATGGAGGAAAAACCATGAGCCCTAAAAAATATTTCGACCCCGAAATAGAAACCCTGGATAGAGAAAGGCTGGAAGCCCTTCAGCTTCGGCGATTAAAAAACCAACTTAAAAGATGCTATCAAGGATCCGAATTTTATCGAAAAAAGTTTAAGGAGGCTCGCCTCAAGCCTGAAGACATCCGTTCCTTAAACGATGTGGTTCACCTGCCGGTCGTGACCAAACCAGAACTTCGGGAAGAACAACAGGCATACCCCCCTTTTGGAAGGTACACACTCGCTCCCCAAAAGACATGGGCAGAACTTCATCCCTCTACGGGGACAACAGGAGCCCCTGTCAATACTATCTGGTCCTTCAAAGACGTAAAGAATATCACCAACTGGACCGCACGAACCATGTGGACCTTTGGTGTTCGCCCAGGTGATATTATTCAAAATGCATTTAGTTATGGTCTCTGGGTAGCAGGCATGTCCACTCATTATGCAGCCAGGGAATTGGGTTGTTTTATCATCCCTATTGGTGCAGCCATGACAGAACGTCAGATTGACTATCTCCTAAACCCGGGCTCAACGGTTCTTCTCTGCACCCCTTCTTATGCCTTACATATTGCTGAAAGGTTAAAACAGCGTGGAATTTCACCTGAAGATATTCGACTGAGGATTGGCTGTTTTGGAGGGGAGGCGGGGGCTGAAGTTCCTGCTACCCGTGAAAAGATAGAAAAAGGGCTGGGGATTGAGGCCTATGACTACTTCGGGTTGGCAGAAATCGGTCCAACCATCGCCTCAGAATGTTCCTACAAAACAGGGCTCCACTGGGTTGAAGACCATCTCCTTATCGAAATCATTCATCCTGAAACAAAGAAGCCCTGTAATCCTGGTGAGGTAGGAGTTCTGGTTATTACACACCTTACCAAAGAGGCGACCCCCATGATCCGGTACTGGACCAATGACTTGGCGATTTTGGATAAGAAGAAATGCAAATGTGGTCGAACCCATGCTCGGTCCGTTGGAGGAATCTTAGGTCGGGCAGATGATATGATCATTTATAAAGGCGCCAAGTTTTATCCTGTCCAAGTTGAGAAGGTGGTAAGAAGCTTTAACCAACTCTCTGATGAATTCTGTATCGAATTAACCACCGATCCCCAGTTGGGCACGGATATGGTCACCGTCGTTGTAGAAGCCCAAAGGGAAGAAGATATACCGAACGTAACCCCACTTTTGAAGAATCGACTCAAAGAGGAGTGTTCAGTCACCCCTGAGATCCGTTTTGTTCCTTTTGGAACCCTTGAACGAACCACTTTCAAAGCAAAAAGAATAATCGATAAGAGGGAGAAGAGAAGTCCTTCCTAAAGGAATCTCTTTAGGGGCAGATCATCACCTGCCCTTCAGCAAAAAGGGATGAAGAAATGTTCTCTTTAAATGGAAAGACGGCTATCGTCACAGGAGCGAGCCGAGGAATTGGAGAAGCCATTGCAATAGGGTTTGCAAGGGCAGGGGCGGACCTAGTGATAATCAGTAGAAATCTTTCCGCCCTTCAAGGGGTGGCCCGACAGATTGAATCTCTCGGTCGAAAGGCTTTACCCATTTCCCTCGATATTGGGAACCCTGAGGAGATCAGAAAGGGGGTTGAATCCGCTCTAAGAATCTTTCCAAGAATTGACATCCTCGTCAATAATGCAGGGATCAGCCCTGTCTTAAAGAAATCCGAAGAGATGGAATTAAAGGAGTGGGAGGAGATCATCAGAGTCAATTTGACTGGAACATTTGTCTTCTGTCTAGAGGTAGGCAGGGTGATGATCCAACAGAGGGGAGGAAAGATCATCAACATGGTTTCAGTGGGTGCCGTTGTCGGTTTCCCCAGACAGGTAGGTTACTGCGCAAGCAAAGGAGGGATTTTGCAGTTGACGAAGGTCCTGGCCCTGGATTGGCAGAGATACAATATTCAGGTCAATGCGATTGGGCCTGCTTATATGGAGACCGAGTTGACAAAGGGGATGAGAGAATCGAAAATCATTTCTGAAAACCTACTCCGAAGAACCCCTATGGGAAGATTTGGAAAGCCTGAGGAAGTCGTGGGGGCAGCAATCTACCTTGCCTCTGATGCCTCAAGTTATGTGACTGGCCAAACGCTCTTTGTAGATGGGGGTTGGCTGGCTTATTAGTCTCCTATGAAATATCATCATACCACGATCAAGGATATTGCAAAGGTAACCCAACTTTCTCCCTCAACCATTTCGAGGGCCCTTAACAACCATCCCCGAATTAGCCAAAAGACAAAAGAGGAGGTTCTCAAGATCTCAAAACAAATGGGTTACATGCCCAATCTCTTTGCCCGAGGACTGGTTAAAAAGAAGACCTATCTGATCGGATTGCTGGTCTATGATTTTTGTAATCCCTTTTATGCTGAACTTACACGTTCTATTCAAGAAACCTCAAAGGAGTTTGGATACTGGATCATTCAAGCCAGTACAGATGATGATCAGGAAAAGGCAGACCTTCTGATTAATTCCATGATCAAGTTGGGCGTGGAGGGATTCATCTTTGCCTCCTGCAAACTCAACGACCGCTCTGTTGAAAAACTCATTGATGATCATTTCCCAGTGGTCCTGTTGAACCGAAGGTTGAAAAAGGATAAAGGGGATTACATTGTTCTCGACAATCTCTACGGCGCCTACCTCATCGTCAACCATCTGATTCACCTTGGCTACCGAAGGATTGGAATGATTGGAGGCCCCAGAAATGTTTCGACAAGCGTTGACCGATACCGGGGCTATATTAAAGCCATTAGAGAAAAAGGGTTGGAGTTAGACGAGGAACTTATCCGACATGGCTACTTCTCACAAGAGACCGGATATAAGTTTGCCAAAATCCTGATGAATCTTTTCAGGCCACCCGAAGCCATTTTCTGTGGAGACGATTATATTGCCCTTGGTTCAATGAAAGCCCTTGGTGAAATGGGAGTGAGAGTGCCTGATGATGTTGCCTTGGTGGGTTTTGATGATTCGGAGATCTCCTCTCATCCCCTCATTCAACTGACCACGGTGAGCCAGAATGTCAAAGAGATGGGAAGATTGGGGGCTAAAACCATTGTGGAGCGAATCGAGGGAAAGTTGAAGTCCCCTCAAAAAATCCTTTTACAACCCCATCTGATTATTCGAAATTCTTGTGGCTATAATCTCCATTCAGGGGCTTCCAATTTCCAGGCCTCCCCTCCTGGAAAGACCACCATCTCCTGGGACCCTTTTTGAAGGTTCATCCATTCAAAACCGGATCCCTTTCTTCCATTCCAAGGGGATCTCTAAGACTGCACCCCGATCCACCGGCCCAACCAGAAAAGGATAAACTTTCCCTAAAAAGCCTTTTCTAAAAGGACGATGAGGAGGTTTGGGGTTGGCTCGTCCCTTCATCTCCGACTCTGAAACCTCTACCGTGATCTCCTTTCGGGGAATACTATAATGAATGATATCTCCATCTTTTAAAAAAGCAATCGGACCTCCCTCCGCAGCCTCGGGCGAAACATGCCCAATGGCTGGACCTCGATTCCAACCAGAGAACCTTCCATCCGTCACTAAGGCCACTGACCGATCCAGTCCCATTCCGCAAAGGATAGTTTGAAAAGTATACATCTCTCGCATCCCAGGCCCCCCTTTGGGCCCCTCGTATCTGATGACCACTACATCCCCAGGTATAATTTTATGCCTTAAAAGGGCCTCCTTTGCCTCATCCTCACTATCAAAGACCTTGGCGGGGCCGCGATGCTCAAGCATTTCTTCAACCACAGCGGTCTGTTTAACCACTGCTCCATTGGGGGCAAGGTTCCCTTTGAGGATAGCAATGGACCCATGTGGAAAAACAGGATCCTTAAGAGGTCGAATCACCTTTGAGTTCAAATTCACACTTTCTTTAATATTCTCCCCCAATCTTTTCCCTGTAACTGTAAGAACCTCATGATGAAGGATCTCTCCAAGTTCCTTCATTACCGCTGGGAGACCTCCTGCTTCATCTAAATCTTCCATTGTAAAATTGGAACCTGCTGTAATATTAGCAAGGTGGGGAACCTTTTCTGAGATTCTGTTCCAATGCTCTAAGGGCAATTCCAAGCCTAATTCACCTGCAATGGCAGGAAGATGGATCACTGCGTTTGTAGATCCCCCTATAGCAGAGTGGACTGCCATTGCATTCTCAAATGCCTTAAAGGTCATGATATCCTTGGGTCGAATATCTTCTTTAACAAGCTCCACTACCCTTCGCCCAGCAGATTTAGCCAATCTTAAAAGAGAGGAATGCACAGCGCACTGGGTTCCATTGGTTGGAAGCGACATCCCCAACGCCTCCGTCAGACAACACATGGTATTGGCTGTCCCCATGGTGCAACATGCCCCCCAAGAAGGACAGGCACCATCTTCGATTGCCTTAAACTGAGCATCGGACAGAACCCCCTCCTTCCAGAGTGGGTACAGTTCGTTGATGGAGTGGGCCTCAATGGGTTGACCACCCCACCTCCCCCTTAGCATGTAACCCCCTGTGACCATGATTGAAGGAAGGTTGATTCTGGCTAAAGCCATTAGCTGACCGGGAACAATCTTATCGCAGGTAGAGATCGCAACAATTCCATCAACCCTCTGAGACTCCACCATTATTTCAATCGATGCGGCAATAATATCCCTGCTTGGAAGAATCCAATGCATTCCCACGGTCCCGTCTGCCAACCCATCACATCCCCCAATATGATTGAACTCAATGGGCATCCCCCCTGCCTGCCAGATGCCAATCTTCACTGCCTCAGCGATCCAACGTAAATGGTAATGCCCTGGAATAAACTCACTCCATGAGTTTGCAATGGCAATAAAGGGACGACCCAAATCTTCATCATCAAAATGCATTGATTTAAGAAGCATCCTTCTTTCATAATAGGAGTCCTCGGGAACCTGGCGACTATTTAGGCTGTTAAGATCAAACCTTTTCTTCATTTTCAATCCTTACTGAATGTGAAGGGAAATATATCCATTGGGTTTAAGCGGTATATCCGCCATCCACCAAAATGGTTGTCCCACTCACATAACTGGATGCGTCAGAGGCAAGGAAAACCGCTGCTCCGATCAAATCCTCTGGCTCACTATGGCGTCCGAGGGGAACCCCTTTTAACTTAGGTTCATAAAACTCCTTCTTCTGGGCAAATAGGGGTTCATTTAGAACGGTATTGACAAAACATGGAGCAAGGGAATTGACACGAATTTTATACTTCCCCCACTCCCTGGCTAAGACCTTTGTGATACTATAAAGAGCGGCCTTACTTGGACAATAGGCACCAATATTCACCTCTACCTTTTGAACGACTTCAGAGGTGACATTAATAATACTCCCGCCCCATCCTTGTTCGATCATCACCTGACCTACCTTCTGGGAGAGGAAGAAGGCCCCCTTGGCATTGGTATCCATGACTAAGTCCCAGCTGTTCTCGTCCACCTCCAGGGCAGGGGCAACGAGAAGCGCCCCGGCATTATTGACAAGGATATCAATCCGTTTGAAAACCTTCTTCACCTCTTTCACAAAACCCTCAAATTTTGAAACTTGGGTCAAGTCAAGAAAGATCGGTAGGGCTTTTCGCCCAATCTTTTGAATCTCCTGAGCCACTTGCTCCAATTCTCCTTTTGAACGCGCGCAGAGGGCCACATCCGCTCCATGCTGGGCCAAACCAATCGCAATGCTTTTACCAATTCCCCTCCCTGCACCGGTAACAATGGCCACCTTCCCTGTTAAATCAAATAGTTTCTGAGACATCTTCTCCCTCCTTTTAAAAAGATTTCAATCCTCCTTTTCTGACCCTCCCCCTTAAGGATTAAAAGGTTTGGTTGAAAGATGGTAAGACAAGGTCGGATGCCCCCTTAGGAGAAGTCTTAAGAGAGGGGGCATGCCTATCCATGATCTCATAGATGATGGAAGCTATTTTCACTTTTTCTTTGATAAACTCCTTATGCCAAGCCTCTGAAACCCATGGTTTGTAAATCTCTCCCTCTGAACTTCCAGGTTCGATTTTAAAGTAGCATGGTGAGGCAATCCGCCCAATTTCAGGTGCCTCGTAAATCCTAAACATCCCTCCAAAGGAGTCAACCACAATCATATAAACATCTAAAGGGATGTTTATAGCTTTTCGGATGCTTGCTAAAATAGGAAGAGAGACATCGGATGAAGGGTTCATGGTATTTGCCCCAAGCGATTCAATAAGCTTCGCTCCTGCTGCGCTGCAATGACCTCCAAAGACTGAAAATTTAAAAATCGTCTCTTTGGGGATAAAACCTTCCTCTCTCATCTTGTTGAGAATGAAAAGCAATCCCTCATCATAAACCAGAAACCCTCTGAACCCAGCCTCAATGTTTCGCATCATATCAGCGATCCAATAGGAAAGTGAGTCTGATCCCCTTAAACGAAATCCCTGCATGGCCCCTTCAGGATTTGAGGCTTCTTTCGAACCTGGATCCCATGCCTTTCTTGGCCCAACACTGACGATCACCTCTATTTTTTCCTGAAGAGCCATTTCTGCCATGGCCTTGAGTTCTTGAAATTCACAAAAACTTGATCCCCCAACCGTTGCAACCGCTCTATGGATTTCAACCCCTCTTCTCCTTGCCTCCTGGATCATCGCCTCCATCGTTGAGGCTCTCTCAAGACCGGCAATCTCCATCCGATAGTTTGCTCCGTCTGGGAAGGTTTTATCAGAAGTGGGGAGGTCATAGAGATCACGTCCAGGAATTCCCCATCTCTCCATAAAATTTCTAATCTTCTCCATCACTCTATCCATCAGTAATTATCCTCTTCCCTCTTTCAATGATTTGATCCATTCATCCAACCGTTCCTTTTCTCCTTCAATCATGGGGTAGGTATGACGATCCTCCGGAAATTTCGACTCCTTCACTTCTTTTACATAAGTTTCCATGGCCTTTAATATCTCCCCGGCCAAATCGGCATACTTCTTTACGAACTTTGGGGTAAAGGCTTCAAAGAGACCCAACATATCACTGACAATTAGAAGTTGCCCATCCACAAATGGTCCTGCACCAATACCATAAACCGGTATTTTGAGATCCTGTGAGATAAACTGACCTACCTCTGGGGGTACTGCCTCTAACAATAAAAAGGAAGCCCCTGCTTCTTGAATGGCCCTGGCATCAAGAATTAATTCGTAAGCAGTTTCCGCCGTTCTGCCTTGGGCCTTAAATCCTCCCATCTGTCCTGAACTTTGAGGGGTGAGCCCGATATGGCCACAGACTACCATCCCTGCCTCTACAATGGCCCTGACCATTGGTACTACGCGACGACCTCCCTCCAGTTTGATTGCATCGACCCCTGCCTCCTTAAAAAATCTACCTGCATTTCTCACCGCCTCTGCAGGTGTAATCTGATAGGATAGGAATGGCATATCCCCCATAACAAATGTATTGGGAGCACCCCGGCGAACCGCTTCCGAATGGACAATACATTGATCCATGGTGACGGGTATTGTCCCTCCTGGATAGCCATAGACACACATGCCCATGGAGTCTCCTACGAGGATCATATCCACCCCCGATCTCTCCGCAAATTGTGCAGTAGGATAGTCATAACTCGTCAACCATGCCACTTTTTGCCTCTCCTGCTTCATTCTTTGAAAATCCAAAACACTCTTCTTCATCTTTCATCACCCCCTTTTCCATCATTCCCTATATCCCATCTTCTTTGAAATTCCTAAAGAGGCTTCCATTAATGGTCCTTTTAATTCTCTTATCTTCTGCCTTGTGAGACGAATGGCAGGAGCGGAAATACTAATAGCAGCAACTACTTTTCCTGTGATGTCTCTGATGGGCGCACCCATACAATGGATCCCCTCACTCAGTTCCTCCAGATCGGTGGAATAGCCTTCTCTCCTAACCCTTTGAATTTCTTTCTCCAATACTTTCAGATCGGTAATCGTCTTCTCGGTGTAGGGGATTAATTTTATGGACCTTAAGTAAGTTCTGAGTTCCTGGTCGCTTAATCCCGAAAGGAGTGCTTTCCCTAATGCCGTGCAGTGGAGGGGATCCGTTCGACCAATGGGTTGGTCAAGTTTGAGATAATGGGGGCTTTCAATCTTCTCAATGTATAATACTTTTTGCCCATACCTCACGCCGAGGTTAACATTCTCCTTACATCTTTCGCCAAGTCTCACCATGAAGGGTCGAGCAACTTCGGATAGTTGATTTCTTTGGGGAAGGGTGTTCCCAAGGACAAAGACCTTAAAACTGAGGCGGTATTTTAAATCGTTGTCTCTTTCTACATATCCCATCTTTCGGAATGTTGAAAGAAATCGATAGACATTACTTCTGGAAAGGGAAGATGGGTTGATGAGCTCCGAGGCTCGAGCTGGTTGTTTCTCCCCGAGGATCTCTAAGAGCTTAAGGGCTTTCTGGACTGTGGTAGAGAGGGGATAAGATGGAAGTTTCATTATTTGAAATAATTTCCTAAATATTAATACTTCCCTTTTAGCCCAAACTAAACCCTTTGTCAAGATCTCTTTTCTTAAATCTATAGAAAAGCAATGATTTATCGTTTTATCGCTGCGGATGTGGAGTGAGAAAACTTCCGGGTTGAAAACGGCCAGACTGAGGGGCTCATGTTGAGTTTCATAAACCTCCTTCCTTGAGAGCTTTTCTTTTTGAGGGTTGATTTTTTGTTCAGTTCTGTGCCACGATGAGGGTCGATGAGAAAAGTGGAGCTTCGCGGATATCTCTACATTCTCATGGGGTCAACCTTATGGGGGGTCTCAAGCGTGGTGGCCAAATCCCTCTTTAACATCGGGGTTCCCCCTGCTGAACTTGTCCTTGTTCGCCTCATCCTGGCCACATTCACACTTCTTCTGTTTCTTCTTCTCTTTGCTCGTCCTTCTCTTTCTATCTCTCTCAAGGACCTCCCCTATTTTTTAACATTGGGTTTCATTGGCGTGGCTGGAATGCAATATGCCTACTATTTCACGATCAGTAAGATTCAAGTCGCTCCTGCGATTCTTCTTCAATATCTCTCTCTGATCTGGGTGGCGATTTACTCCTATCTCTTTCAGAAAGAACCGTTCTCTCGAAGAAAGATCGCCTCTTTGCTATTGGCTTTAATAGGATGTTACCTGGTGGTGGGAGGATATCAGATCAACCTATTGAGACTGAATAAGATCGGAATTATAAGCGGTCTTATTGGTTCTTTCTTCTTCTCCTTCTATATGCTCTTTGGAGAGAAAGGGTTAAAAAAGTATGACCCCTGGACGCTCATCCTCTATGGATTTGGATTTGCCGCTCTCCTCTTTTCCATCTTTATTTCTCCTATAAAGATCATTAACGAAGGACATTCCATCAAGGTTTGGATCGCTTTTATTTATATCGCGATTTTCTCAACCCTTATCCCTTTTGGACTTTACCTCAAAGGGGTAGAATGTATTCGGGCGACACGGGCCAGTATCACGGCCACCTGGGAACCTGTGATGGCAGGGATGATGGCCTATCTCGTCTTGGGAGAAGTATTGTCTCTGCTTCAGGTGTTAGGAGGGATCGGAGTGATTTTTGCCATTGGGATGCTTCAATGGGCCAGGGAAAAATCGGCCCCACCTCCGCCTATAGAGATTCGTCAATCCTCCTCTTTAACAGAGGGTTAAAGGATAAAGATGGTCTACAAGGTTCTCGCAGATGGGGTGGTTTTAATCCATTTCCTCTGGATTCTCTTTCTCTTTCTTGGAGCAATCTGGGGAATTAAATATAAGGCCATCAAGATTTTTCATCTCTCTGGCCTGGCCTTCGCTTTCGTGATTCAGATATTTGATTGGTATTGTCCCCTCACACACCTGGAAGTCTACTTGAGGTCAAAACATGATCCGAATCTGGCTTATGCGGGGTCATTCATCATCTATTATATCGAAAAAATTGTGTATATAGAAGTTTCCCGCTTCCTTATCCTTTTCTTCACCTTCATCCTTTGCGGTCTAAATTTATGGCTCTACCTTAGAAAGAAAAACTAAACGTAACCTTCCCTTTCACCCAAGCCTACCTTTTGGGTTTCCTCTTCTTAGATTCTCACAATGAATATTTGAGAATTTTCTTCTACCATTTACGCCCCTCACCCTTCCCCTCTCCCCCTGCCTACCGTCAGGCAGGGGCTGGGGAGAGGGAGGGGGTGAGGGGAAAATTTCAAATATTTTTGGCTAGATTTTTGCCAAGAAAATCTATCTAATTTAAAAATGGTTGTCAGCAGCGTAGACCCGATCCTTTTTAAAATTCAAATAGGACGGAGGGAAAGAAGATATTTTTGCAACAGAAGTGGTTTTCTCTCTTGACAGGTGCCTTTTAAATGGGTAACTCCATGCGTTATTTGATAGCCTTCTGTCAATACTTATTTATTTATGCCTGATAATCATATAAAAGGCACCTAAACATACCAAAGATGCGCCTAGGGTCTCAAATCTTTATCTTTGACTTTGCT
>FWPV01000832.1_pt1 | contig 92448 bp, 84 predicted proteins | sample 2228371 | NCBI WGS metagenome assembly FWPV01 (sample SAMEA103939776, study PRJEB20133) | metagenome
AACCTGGCAGCCCCGAGCAGAAAATTCGATCAGTCATGGAAAAATTGTAGGTGCTCGGCACGGCAGAACACTTGAAAGGAATGATATGAAAGAGTTGGTCGAATATCTTGTGAAATCCATCGTTGACAGCCCACAGGAAGTGCTTCTTGACGCCCATGAGAATGACGGCACCCTGCTCATGGAACTCAAGGTGGCAGACGACGATTTGGGGCGGATCATAGGCAAGAACGGCAACACCATCAATGCCATTCGAACCGTAGTGCAGGCTGCTGCAACCAGCCATAAAAAAAGAGCCAAGTTGGACGTTTTGAGTTAGTTGACAACCACTTTTACTGGTTCCCAATATTATCGACCTAGTCTTTTTACCCATTGAATCCTAGAGAAGGAGCAGAGTATGGCAAAGCAATTTCCAGAGCTGGCGATCGATCAGCTGCGGGCCTACGTTGACCCAGAGTCGCTTCCCTTTGACAGTACCGAATCCCTGGAAGCCTTGGAAAAAAAGGTTGTCGGGCAGGAGCGAGGGGTAGACGCCATAAAATTTGGCATGGGTATGAAAGAGTATGGATACAATATCTACATTGCCGGGCCGTCTAAAGCCTGCCTTACCTATATTGCCAAGACCTTCATCAAGGATCAGGCCAAACAGGAGCCTGTGCCGCCCGACTGGTGCTATGTTTACAACTTTAAGGAAACCGACAAGCCCAAAAGCCTCAAGCTGTCTCCCGGCCGTGGCAAAGAGCTCAAGAAAGATATGGCTGAGTTCATCGACACCCTCCAGGCGAAAATCCCGGAGGTATTTGACAGTGATGATTACCGGGCAAAAGAAAGTGAAGTCCATCAGTCTTTCGAGAAACGACGCAGGGAAATAATCGACGAGCTCTCTGAAAAGGCCAAGGAAGAAGGCTTTGTCCTGCAGTTTTCCCAGGTGGGAATGGTGATCATTCCCGCTAACAAAGAAGGAGAGCCTATGACGCAGGAGGATCTGCGTCAACTCGAAGAAGAGGAGCGCAAGAAGCTGCGCGAAAAAAGCGATGAGCTGCACGACAAGATGAAGGACGCCATCAAGCAGATTCGTGAGGCCGAAGCGGAATTCAAAGAAAAGCACACCAAGCTGGATAATGAGATCGCTCTTTTTGTCGTCGGCCAGTTGATGGACAGCTACGAAGAGAAATACAAGGAAGAAGAGCATGTCCTGAATTATCTGAAAATGGTGCAGGAAGACATCCTGGAAAATATCGACGATTTCAAGAAAAAGCCGGAAGCGCAGCAACAGCCGGGTGCTCCTTTTCCCATGCCGCAAAAGGAAGTCAATCTCAGAAAATACGAAGTGAACGTACTCATTGACAATTCCGAAACGGAAGGAGCGCCGGTGGTGATCGAATCCAATCCGGCCTACCCAAACCTTTTTGGAACCATCGAGAGACAGGCATGGTTTGGTGCACTGTTTACCGATCACACCATGGTGAAGCCCGGAGCTCTGCACAAGGCCAATGGCGGTTACCTTGTGATGAAGGCGCTCGACCTGTTGAAGTGGTATCTGTCCTGGGAGGCTCTCAAACGTGCTTTAAGGGATAAAGAAATCAGAATCGAAGACCTGGGAGAGCTCTACGGAATTTTCAGCACGCGCACCATTCGCCCTGAACCGATTCCCATCAATCTCAAAATCGTTCTGACCGGCGACCCATACATCTACCAACTGCTCTACACCTACGATGACCGTTTTCAGAAGCTGTTCAAGGTCAAAGCTCACATGGACAACCAAATGGACAGCAAGGAAGAAAATATTCTGGAATCTGCCAGGATGATGGGTGCGTTCTGCCGCGACCATAACCTGCGCCATATGGATAAGACAGGGGTGGCGCGTGTCCTCGAATACAGCATGCAAGTCACCGAGGATCGCGAGAAGCTCACACTGGAACTGGGGGATATCAGCGACCTCATCAAAGAAGCGAATTACTTCGCAGGGCTTGAAAACAGCCAGTTTATCCAAAAACAACACGTGGAAAACGCTATCCAGAAGCGCATTTATCGTTCCAACCTCATCGAGGAGCGCATCAAAGAGCTGATCGAGAAGGACATCTTCTGGATCGAAACGGATGGTCATAAAGTGGGGCAGCTGAACGGATTGTCGGTGCTCATGACGGGGGACCACGAATTTGGCAAGCCCAACAGGATAACAGCAACGGTTTCAGTGGGGCGAGAGGGAGTGGTGGCCATCGAGCGCGAATCGAAAATGAGCGGCAATATCCACACCAAGGGTGTTATGATTCTGAGCAGCTTCCTCAAAGAACGCTTTGCACATAACAAACCCATCTCCCTGACCGCATCGTTGACGTTCGAACAAAGCTACGGAATGGTGGATGGCGACAGCGCATCGAGCACGGAATTGTATGCGCTCCTGAGCGCAATTTCGGGAGTGCCCATTTATCAGGGGATCGCTGTTACCGGCTCCGTCAGCCAAAAGGGCGAGATTCAGCCGATCGGTGGTGCGGTGCATAAGATCAAGGCTTTCTTCGATATTTGTAAGCATAAGGGATTGAATGGCAAGCAGGGAGTCATGATTCCTTCCAAGAACATTCGCAATGTGGTGTTGCAGGAAGAAGTGGTCGAAGCGGTCAGGGAAGGCAGATTTCATATCTGGCCCGTCTCCACCATTGAAGAAGGCATTGAAATTCTCACCGGGATGGAAGCCGGAGTGCTCCAGGAAGACGGGAGCTACCCCGAAGGAACTCTGTTTAGAAAGGTAGACGATCGGCTGAGAGAAATTGCTGAAATCGTCAAAGAGTATGGCAAAGGTTTGGAAGGAGGCGGGAGACGAGAAGAAGAAGGCGGCGGGTGCCCCACCTGCGGCGGAAAATGAACAAGCGGCAGGCTGAATTCTGCGCGCTTTCCTGGCAGAATTTAGCCTGCATTCCACTCGCTGATCAGGAAAAGACCGGCACCTTGCAGCGTCCTGGTAGGATTCTCAGCCGGCGGTTTCAGCCCCATCGATTGTTGCCAGGAGATTCCCAATATGCGCTGCGCCTTTGAGCCCCGCAAGCCATTTTTCGGGCAGGGCAGGCATGCCGTTGTGTGCGCCAAGAATCATTCCAAGCAGTAATCCCCTGGCGGCCGAGTCCCCTCCTGCCATCACATTCTCGATCAAACCTTCCTGCAAATTTGCCTGATACTTCGCTGCAAGATACACCACGGAACGGAAAGCTCCCTCTGCGGCGCAGCTCCGGCCGAATTTGCCGATGACGAGACGAGGTTCCTTGTCAATGTTTTCAATGGCTTCCGCAATCCAATGGGTGAATGGGGCAGTGTTTCCAGGATGCTCCTGGCGCGATTCGCTGAAGGCAGCGAGTGGCGCTTTCCCCGCAAGGATTTGCACTACAACCTTTGCAAACCATTCAGAGCTGTCAACCACTGCCGGGCTATTATGAGTCATGGCGGTCTGGGATCGGCAGTTGACGATCAATTGGGCGGGAGCGCCATAATAGGCATAGATGAGTGGTGCAATGCGCGAGGCGCCGGCCAGGTCTGTGGATGCAGATCCGGATTCGGCCGGTGGTTTACCTGCAGCGAAGTTCTGCAGGGTGGTCTTGGTTGCATGGTCAAAATAGCCCGGGTAGCCTGCAAAAAGCCTTTTCCAGGCTTCAGCAAATTTGTCCAACAAGAATCCCGACTCCGCCGCAAGTGATTCCAGCAGAACCATGGTCTGGTCACCGTAATGGGTGAATTCTCCCGACTTTTTGGTATGGTGGTAGGAACTCTCAGGGGGAGCCCGTAACTCGTCCACGCGCCCGAAACGCTGGTCAATTTCCTCCGTGTCATAAATCCAGTGCGCGGGCATGGCCAGGGAATCACCCAGAAAGGAAGCCATCACCATAGCCTTCAACTTTTTCTTCATCGTTCACCCCCATTGATCTCCTCAGACATTCGCAGGCGTTCAGGTTCACACTCTAAGGTCTCCAGGATAATCCCAAATGATTTTCAGCAAAACTGCGCCCATTGCCCATCCCCATGACCCCGTGCAAACGGGCTCACATTCGCGCAGGAAGGCAGTCTACAAATCCCGGGCGATGGATATGCAAAAGGTTGTTCCCCCTGCATGAGGCACCTCCATCCACACCTTGCCGCCATGCTGTTCCGCGATCTCCTTTACGATCGCCAATCCCAGGCCGGTGCCTTCAATTTCCCTGGCGGCGCCGTGTCTTTCAAAAATGTTGAACAATTCTGCAGAATTTTCACCTTTGATGCCGACCCCGTTGTCACGGACCGACAGGACATGAAACTTTGCGGTTTGATCATAATCGATTTGAATTTCATTCAATCCTTCACCGCCGTATTTCAGAGCGTTATCGATAAAATTCCTGAAAACTCTCAATAGAGCAATTCGGTCGGCTCTGATCTCCGGCAGCTCTTGCGGTTCAATCCAATGGACCTGGCGAATGTTGAGCTGGGCAGAAAATTCCTCCTTGATCATGCGCAGCACTTCCGCCACCCTCACCACTTCGATTTCAAGGGGAGCCTCTTTGGCGGAGATATATAGATTGACCTTTTGCACGAGCGCCGCAATTTGTTCTGCAACCTTCAAAATCTGATCACAATAGGTCCTTCCCCGTTCGTCGAGAACATCCCGGTACCTGTCGTGCAGAAGTTTTGTAAGGCCGTACAGCCCGACGGCCGGGCTCTTCAAATCATGGGAAACGCAATAGGCGAACAGTTTTATTTTTTCTGCACTCTTTTGCAGTGCCTCCTCCATGAGCTTCCTCTGGGTCGTGTCTCTCCCCACGGATTGGACTTCAAAAGGGTTTCCTTCATGATCGAAGATCAGCCGATTGGTCCACTGCTGCCAGCAGATCTCTCCGTTCGGCAGCAGCACTCTGTGTTCCAGGGTCGCAACCGGGTTTGTTTTTCCAAGGGCGCGAAAATGCTTTTCAACCTCCGCCCGGTCGTCGTGCAATACAAACGACATAAAGCTGCCGCCGAGCAGGTCCGCGCGGTCTTTCTGGAAATAACGGCAGTAGGCCTCATTCACGAAGGTGATGCATCCGTCAGGTGCGGTGCGGCAGATCAGTTCAGTTTGATCTTCCACGACTGCCCGATACTGAGCTTCTCTTTGCCGCAATGCCTGTTCGGCCCTTGTCTGTTCGGTAACATCCCGAATGATGCCCTGGTAACCGACAATGTTACCATCCTTTGCTCTCTTGACGCTTGATGTGAGCAGGCAATCCATCTCTCTGCCGTCTTTTTTGCGCAGCTTCACTTCAAAATCTCTTACCGACCCATGACGCGATATCTTTTCAATGAAGCGTTTTCGGTCAGACGGTCTGACGTAGGTTTCGGAGACATTGACGCGGCCCAAAAGCTCTTCCCTGCTGTATCCGAACAGTTGCAGCGTGGATTGATTCGCGTCGATAAAACGGCCGTCGAGGCCGGTAATGTAGATGGCATCTTTGGATTGTTCAAATAGGCTCCGGTATTTCTCTTCGCTTTCTCTTATCAGACGTTCCGCCTGTTTGCGCTCGATGGCAATGCCCAACAGGTGAGCCGCCGATTCCAGTGTCTTGAGGTCATCTGGGCTGGGGCGACGTGGTTGTGCAGCGTATACGGCAAACGTTCCCAGTACTCTACCGGAGCTGCTGCGGATTGGCACCGAGCAACAGGATCGCAAATTGAACCTGCTGGCCAAACTGCGGTAGTCCTCCCAAAGAGGATCACAAAAAGTATCTTCTACAATTACGGTTTCACCCAGGTAAGCGGCCGTGCCGCAGGAACCGGAACGAGGTCCGACGACCAGGCCGTCAATGGCTGCAACATAGTCTTCGGGCAAGTGCGAGCCAAACCCGTGGTGGAGGCACCGGCCGTCCTCGTCCAGCAGCAGCACAGAGCAGCAGGTACCCGGCAGCGCTTTTTCTATGACTGCCGCCACTGCGGCCTGGGTATCCAGTAACGGTTTGCCCACAGCAATCATCTCGAGGATGTCGTTGTAGGCCTCGAGCACCATTTCAATTCGCTTGCGGGCGGTGATATCGAGGATCATGGCCTGCTTGGAGATTTTGCCGTCAGCCAAATAAATAGGTGTGTTGACAATGAAATACCACCGGTTGTCTTTGGGGCTCTGCAACTCCCAGCGAACCGTCCTGCCCTGGAAGACTTCCTCATTGACACACCATGGACAAATGGAATCACGGTCGTGCAAAGCCCTGTAGCATAGTTCGCCGGTGGGATCGTAGCCGGTCCGTTCAATGAAGTGTGAATTGACAAATTCGATATGATAATCCTGCGAGCATACATAAATCAATCCGTCAAAAGCTTCCACGATGGCTCTGTACTTGGCCTCACTGTCATGCAAAGCGGAATCGCTGCACCTTGATCCTAAATTTTGACTGTCCACATCGGTCCTCCAAACACTTCGCTACTCGTCTGCCATCACACGATCCGCTTCCAGGGTTCTCCGCGGGTTTACCTCGAAATGGCGTTCGCCTCTCCAGGCCAAGCTGGCAACTGCGCGTCGATCGACCTGCAACGACTCGATTATCGGGAGGGGTTAGAAATTGGATCGTGTCGGAAGATTAACGAAGAATTTTGCTGTCGACAACAGAAATGGTAAGAATTGAGGATAAATCCCCCTTTGTTCTCAATCTGCCACAAGGGATTCGATCAGGGAGGCAATTTCATTGCCTGTTGTGCTGTTTTTTGTCAGGAAATGGTCCGCTCCGCAGGAATAGGCGGCAGTTCTGTATTCGGGCAATGCATGACTGGTCAGCATAATAATGGTACCCGACCAGGCGGTCCCTTTGATTCGCCGCGTCGTCTCAAAACCGTTCATCCCCGGAAGGCAAATGTCCACAAAGACAACATCGGGATCAAAGGTGAGCATTTTACGCATTGCCTCTTCCCCGTCGGATGCCTCCTCAATGGTCATCGCCGGGAATCTGTAGAGGAGGGTCTCTTTCAAGGCTTTTCTGAAGAGGACATTGTCTTCAACAATGAGCGTTCGCAGCATGATCCTTGTTCCACATTCACAACAGCACCAATCCCATTGATATTCTGGAGCTTCAGGGGTAATCTTGCATGAGTCAAAGGGAATCGTAAATACAGTGTACTTTGTATATTACATGGGCCGGGGACAGTATTTGAAAGTACATGGTCGAAGGGGACGGCGCCTCAGGAAATAGACTGTCGCACCGGCAGAAGTGATGGAAGGCTATGAAATAGTAGCCTTTTATGCTTAATCCAAGTAGAATCCCCATGCAAAACCCGGTGTTGAGCTTTGTATTGGGCGAGAGCATGCAGAAGCGGGGAACACAATGGGAGGCAAAAAAAGCATAATCATAGCCGAGGACCACACGATTCTTAGAGAGGGTTTGAAGATGCTGCTTTCCTCCAATCCTCAATACCAAATCGTGGCCGAAGCGGAGGACGGACTGCAGGCCATCCGCTTCAGCGAAAGCCTGAATCCCGATTTGGTGCTCCTGGATCTTTCCATGCCCAGGATGAATGGCATGGGAGCATTGCAGGAAATCAAGAGACAGAACCCCCAAACAAAAATACTGGTGCTGACCGTTCATAAAACCGAAGAATACATTTTGGCGACTCTCAAGGCCGGTGCTGACGGCTATGTCTTGAAAGATGCCACGCATGGGGAGCTAGAGCTGGCCATTGAGTGCGTCTTTGCCGGAAAGCCCTACCTCAGCCCCGGGATCTCGGAGAAGATCATTGAAGGGTATCTGGAGGGGAAAAAGAGCATTAAACCGGTCTCCTCGTGGGATACGCTCACTCAGAGAGAGCGCGAGATCCTGAAAATGATCGCCGAAGGCTACAAGAACAAGGAAATCGGCCACTATCTTTGCATTAGCACCAAGACTGTAGAAAAACACCGGGCCAATCTCATGAAGAAACTCGATCTTCACAGCAGCTCCGCCCTCACAGCATTTGCCATGGAAAAAGGCCTGATCAATCCAGATATTGCAATGAATCGGGCGGATGGCGACTAACAATTAAGTAGGGACTTCAGTAGAAGGTTGGGTTGCATCACGCGTACCGCGTGACTGTATCTGCCCTATAGCCCTGCAAGTCCGCTGCATTTCGGACACTCTATTGCGTGGGGTTGTGCTTAGAGTAATCGTGTGAAAATAAAATAAGATATCAGGGCAAGGCAAACAATTACGAAGAGGCCGTAGAAAACGGATTCATTGTCGGATCGCCTTCCAGGGTTGTGCAGCGATTTGAATCGTTTGGCACAAAAAGCCGTTTGTGCAGGGGTTGCCGTCTCCCTGATCAGCTTCTCCCTGCCGGGCGGGCCAACATGATCCGAGTGAGCTACGTCGGATACCGTGAAAGCTTCCTCGTCTGCAAATTCCCATTGGGATTCGCAGCTTTGTTCTTCATCCTCGTCAATTGCTTCACTCAAGCAGATGCAGGAATCGCTCTCGGGCATTTCGAGGGTACATGAATTGGGAAAGGAGCTTAACGGGCGTAGGGGATTTTGCTCTTCAGCCGGCGATTCCTCGCCGGGGTCTACCGTTAAATCATACCCGCCGGAATCGGACGGAGATTTTAGCGCCGTAAAGGCCGAAAAGGAAATGACTTTGGACTGCGGGTTCGCTGCCTCACGCGCCGGATTTTCTGTTTCCAGTTCCAGGGAAAACCGAGTTCTGCACACTCTACATTCGACCAATTCCAGATCTGCCGGAATTATAGTTTCGTCAAATGTGTAGTGCTTCTGACAATGCGGACAAACGATAGTGATCATGCGATCCTCTCTCCCGACGTTGGAACAATCTAGCTCTTTCACTCTAGTAAATGAATAGGCAGGATGTTCGCAAGGGAAAAATCGTCAGTGCCGATGACCGGGACAGTGCTCGATTCGTGACAATAGTTGCGTCGCTGCTCACCAGGGGATTATGCGTTGGAGCGATAACACCTCACCCAATGATCGGGGCGAACTTCGTAAAACGTCGGGATTTCTGCTTCGCACTCCGGTGAACTGTGGGGGCAATGTGGACTGAATTTACATCCATGCGGCGGGAACGGTGCATCGTTCACACCGGCGACCAGCTCTTTTCGCTTCCCGGCGGCTGCGGGATCGGCAACCGGCACCGCCTGCAGAAGGGCTTGAGTGTATGGATGATAAGGGTGTTCGTAAAGCTCGTCTTTCGGTGCCATTTCGATGAGCCGGCCAGAGTACATGACAGCCACCCGGTCACTTATGTGACGCACCACGGACAGGTCGTGGGAAATGAAAAGATAGGTTAAATCATATTGTTCCTGCAGATCCTCGAGAAGATTGATGACTTGAGCCTGGATGGAGACATCCAGAGCCGACAACGGCTCATCGCAAATGATGAATTCCGGCTGCAGAGCAAGAGCTCTGGCGATGCTGATGCGCTGCCGCTGACCGCCGCTGAATTCATGCGGGTAGCGGTTGATTTGTTCAGGTCTGAGTCCCACGATGTCCATCAAATGCAACACGCGCTCCCGGCGCTCAACCGCTGATCCGATTTTGTGAATGACCAGCCCTTCTCCGATGATTCGTCCGATCGTCTGCCGGGGATTTAACGAGGAGTAAGGATCCTGAAAGATAACCTGCATTTTTTTCCGCAACCGGTGAAGGCTTGAACCTTTCAATGCGTTCAGACTTTTCCCGGCAAAGAAAATCTCTCCTGCCGTGAGTTCCTCGAGTCTCAAAATCACTCGTCCCAGGGTTGATTTGCCACAGCCACTCTCGCCCACCAATCCCATTGTTTCGCCCCGGTTAACGTTCAGGTCAACGCCATCGACCGCCTTGACGGCTCCAACCTGGCGGCGCAAAATTCCGCGGGTGATGGGATAATGTTTCTTAACACCACAAAGGGTCAGTAACGTTGTATTTTGTTCGGCCGCCAAGGCAAATCTCCCAGTGGTTACGCGTAAAGCCAGCACCTGACGGGATGCCCCAGGTCGGGTTCCAGCAGGCCGGGCTCAGGATCAGTGTAGCAGCGCTCGAAGGCATGAGGGCAGCGAGTATTGAATTTACACCCCGCCGGCAGTTCGAGCAGGCTCGGCACTACCCCGGGAATTGCAGTGAGCCGCCTCTTGCCTGTGTGAGCTGTTCTGCCCGGTATGGACTGCATCAGACCCTGGGTGTACGGGTGCAGAGGATTGCGGAAAATGTCTTTGCATCGAGCTTGTTCTACGGCGCGTCCGGCATACATAACGACTACATCTTCGGCAACTTCCGCTATGACCCCCAAGTCGTGGGTGATCAATAGAACCGTGGTCCCTGTCTCTTCTTTCAGTTTTCTCAGCAAGTCGAGGATCTGAGCCTGGATGGTTACATCCAGGGCCGTGGTCGGTTCATCGGCAATGATCACCTGAGGTGAACAGGCGACGGCCATGGCGATCATGACCCTCTGCCGCATACCGCCGCTCATCTGATGCGGGTAATCGGCCATGCGCTCTCTCGGGGAGGGGATGCCCACTTGTTTTAATAACTCCGCCGTCCTGGCCGAGGCTTCCTTGTTGCTCATGGTTTCGTGGCGCTGCAGGATCTCTATGATTTGGTCCCCAACGCGGAATACCGGGTTGAGTGAAGTCATAGGCTCTTGAAAGATCATCGATATTTCTTTTCCTCGAATGGACCGCATGGCTTCCTCAGAAAGAGTGAGGAGGTCCCTTCCATCAAACCAAATTTCACCTTCAACAATCCTACCAGGAGGTTGAATCAGCCGCATGATGGACAGTGCGGTGACACTCTTGCCGCAGCCTGATTCCCCCACGACCCCGAGTGTGAGAGATTTCATCAACTTGAGACTGACTGCGTCGACAGCCTTGACGACACCTCTTTCGGTGAAAAACTGAGTTTTGAGATCTTTGACGTGCAGCACGGGTAACGCCATAAAGGCAGAGCCCTCCAGCGATATCTTCCAAACGGCCGGGCTTCAGGAGAGTTGGTTCACCGGGGCAGCCGGGCAAGCCATTGGTTGTCTTCGAACCAGTGTGCCTTCAGGTCATCGAGGGCCCCGCTTTCCTCCATGGCATTGAGAAAGTTTTCCACCCAATTGACAGGTGTGGGATCGCCGGCAGGCATGGCAATGCCGAACGGTTCATAGGTGAAAGGCGTGAGAAGCGAGTAGAGGCCTTTCTGAGGGTAGCGCATCAAAGAGACCAGGCATATGGGAAAATCGGCGATGAACGCGTCCACCTTATTGTTGATCACCATATCGACGGCCAGATCATAATCCTGAGTGGTCACCAGTTTGGCCTTGGGAATGGCTTCCTGGGCGAAAAATTGGCTGGTCGAACCGTGGAGGGCCGCGAGGGTGATATCGGGCCGGTTGATCTCGGACACTTGCTGAGCAGAAGCGATTTTTTCCTTCTTTGTCAAGAATGCTTTTCCCGAGACAAAATAGGGTCCCACAAAGGAAAACTTCAGGTTACGTTCGGGAGTGATGGTCATAGCTGAAATGATCATGTCCACTGTGCCGCTTTCCAAGGCGGGCAGCAATTCCGCGAATGGCATGACCTTAAGCTTCAGCGTCACTCCCATTCCATCTGCCAAATACTTTGCAAGATCCACATCGAGCCCGATGATTTCGCCGTCTCGGGTTGTCATATTGAAGGGAGGCATGCTGCCGGCTGTCCCAACTACCAGTTCACCCTTTGCGGTGATCCGCTCGAGCACCGACAAGGAGTCGCCGGCGCCGACCGTCTGCACGCTGTTGTGAGCACAGCCCGCAAGCATGGTCATCAGCAATGCGACAAGGATAGGTACATAAGCTCTTTTCATGGCATCTGTTCTCCGATAAATGTGATGAAGTTGAAGGAAACGGATTCGACTGCATCATCCGTTTGCGCCGCCAATGTGTGATATGAGGACTCTATTAATAACACTGGTGATACCAACATACCAAATAAATAGAAGAGAACTGCTGGCAAGAATCCGGTCGTTACTCGACAGGTTCGACCGTTTTACCGCAGGAGGGAAAGGGTAGCGGACGTGTCCCTGTGGTATGGGTGAAGAAGGGAGAACGAAAAGGGCACCATATTTTATCGGATCAAGTTCCATGGAGTCTGGACAAGGGGATGATAGCCCTTTTCAGAAGCCCAGGCATCCAAGTGAACCATACTGATGGCAGCCATATCCATCGGCAGTTTGACGTGTCCTTCGCGCAAGTCGATGCAGGGCAGATAAGCGTTACAGTTGCAACACACGTCGACCCGTTCGGAATGATCCTCTTGCGCCTGGAAATAGAGCTGCAAATCTCTGTCTTCGGTTTCGCAGGCGGGGCACTTGTTGCGCATAAAGCGCCAGTCGTGACCGCACAAAGAACAGTGAAGGTATCTTTGTCCGCCGCCGCCTCTAAGAAATTCCGAACCGAGATCGTGGGCTTCCGCCAGGTAGCTTATGGAAGGCATGGATCCACAGATGGGGCAATACCCCCGGTACCAGTGCAGTTCACTGACATAGTTGCGCACAGTCGGCTCCAGGGCCGTGAGCAGCGACGAGAGAGTGGTGTTCAAGGCTAGCGCCAGAACAATCTCTGAGATGTGGGTGGCTTGTGCGAATGAATGCAGCACCGAAATTTCTCCGCCTAGATACGCCCTCGATAACTCAAATAAATCCAGTTCATTGCGGCTCTGTAACGATTCGAGAGAAGTCAAATCGGCGGCGATGCTGCCGAAAGTTTTCTTCAGGACCGGCAGGATCGCGCGAAAAGCCTCCTGCAATGGTTCATCCAAGATACCCAGGGACACGTCTGCAAGCAGTGGTACGCCCTGCAACAAACGCTCCGGTCTCAGCAAAGGGTCGAGTTGCACAGTGTTGACTCTCAATTGGTTGACAACTTCACTCTTGGCCGACAGGATCTCAGCAAAAGATCGTACGATGGGCTCTAGCATGGGGCGTTTCTCAATTACTTTCTGTGCTGCCAGAGCAATGTCGCTGGCTGCTTGGGTAGAGACGATTTGTGTCGGCATGGGTTGCACTCCGTTGTTGGGTGGGCAGCCTCGTACAGCTAATAATCGGCTGCCCACCGGTCTGTTTCATTCCTCGAAAAGGACCGGTCTTTAGGCCCTGACGGCCCGTTGCATCGGTCTTCGCAGCGGCCCGAACACACTGGACAGAAATTGTTTGCGATTTAATCCTGTCCGAACGGAGGCCACCACATGCTTGTGGTATTTTTGCGGCTCATCCATGAGAAGAAAAATGGTGTTGACACTGTCTGCGTCGGCCAGTGTGGCATTCGGGTATGTTTTCTTTGCTTCGGCGAGGCGCTTCTCGGCCAGCTCGAGCATTTCGGCCCGCTCCCCGAAATTCATGGTTCCCGTGGGGCACACCTTGACGCAGGCCGGGAGCATACCGTTGCTCACCCGGTCAAAGCACATGGTGCATTTGGTGAGAAGCCCGCTTTTTTCGTCCCAGCGGGGAATGTCATACGGACAGGCGGCCCGCACCGCTTCACAGGCTTCCGGTGCAAGCTTGGCCGTCAAATCGGTGAACAGCACGGCGCCCGTCTTTTCGTCTTGAATGACGGCGCCGTCCATGTATCCCTCCGCCTCGTTTTTGCAGGGCGGATCGATGCAGTGGCGACACTGATCCGGAAAGAAAAACCACTTGATTTTGCCATTTTCCAGACTTTCGCTGAACCGGACCAGCTTGTAATTGAAAGGATTTAAGTCGGGCGGGTTCTGGTGACTGCCCCACTGTTTTGTCTTGTTCGCCGGCAGTTCATGCCACTCCTTGCATGCGACTTGGCAGCCGCGGCAGGCGGTGCATCGGGATGTGTCGATCAAAAAGGCTTTCGGCATGGCGTTCTCCTTATCCGTAATGGGCGGGATCAACGACCTCGCCCATCATTTCTTTCAGGCGAGTTCCGTCAGTTTATCGGCTTTCTTCACGTTGACCAGGCAGGCCTTGAACTCGGGAATTGAAGTATTCGGATCACCCACCGATGGCGTCAGACGGTTGGTTGAATCTCCACTGCCCGGTGTTGTCCAGCCAAAGCAGAAGGGCATGCCGATTTCATGGACGATCTTGCCCTGAATTTTCAACGGGCGCATGCGTACCGTGACCATAGCAATGGCTTCCGCTCTGCCGCGGGCACTCTCAATGATGACACCGTCACCGTTCTTGATCCCCTTTTCTTCTGCCAGTTCGGGACTCATCTCTACATAAAGCTGCGGCTCGGCTTCCAACAGATTGGGTACGTTGCGCGTTTCCCCCCCACCGCACCAATGCTCGGTGACGTTGTAGGTGGTTAAAACGATCGGATACCTTGGATCCGCCGGTTCTGCCAGGATGTCCATGTCGCTGCTGACAGATACGTAACAGGGATTGTTCAGCTGCTGGGAGAACGGATGGCTCTTGACGGGTGTTTCGACGGGCTCATAGTGCTCGGGAAAAGGTCCTTCCATACGACCCGGACCGTAATGCTGGCCGAAGCCATGGACGGTCATAATGAACGGGTGCTTTCCCTCGCCGGTTGCCATGGGAGGCCAGCCGCCGTCCGGCACGTCTCCGACCCATTTGCCGTCCTGCCATTGGATGACCGCCTTGTTGGGGGCGTACGGTTGACCTTCCAGGTTCACCGACGCGCGGTTGTACAGAATCCGGCGGTTGACCGGCCAGCACCAGGCCCAGTTGGGATAAAGACCGATGGCCGCCTGCATGGGTGTCTGTTTGGGGTCGCGCCGCTTGGTCTTGTTGCCGTCCTCTTCAGTGTAACTTCCGCAATAGAGCCACTCGAGGCTGCTGGTGGAGCCGTCATCGGCCAGTGCGACGAAGCTCGGGACCAGCTGGCCTTTCTTGTACTCCTTGTCTTTGACCTTGGTGTCAACGGTGAAAACTCCGTTGATCCTTCTGGCCATCTCATCTGCATCATACCTTTTTGGCCAGTCTATTTTGAGGATTGGGTCGGCAAATGCCCCCGAATTCTCTGTGTATAGAGTGCGCACTTTGTTCATCAGATCCACCAGCATGTCGCCGAAGGTGCGCGCCTCTCCCGGCGGCTCCACCGCCTTGTAGTGCCACAGCTGCCAGCGACCGCTGTTGGTCACCGTGCCGTCTTTTTCCAGGCGATGCGCCGAGGGCAGTAAAAACACCTCGGTTTTTACGCTCTTGGGGTCGACTCCCGGACGGCGCCAGTTGTCCGTCGTTTCGCTGTGGTGCACGTCGACTGTGACCAGCCAGTCGAGATTGTCCATGGCCTTGCGCAGTTTGTTGGAATTGGGCACGCTGTTCATGGGATTGAGTCCGAATATGAAGCCGCCCTCGATTTTCCCCTGGTACATGCGGTCGAAAAGGAAGAGGTAGGAATAATTGGCCCCCTTTTCGATTTTTGGCAGCATACCGTAGCCGAAATCGTTTTCCTTGGTGGCGTTTTCTCCAAACCAGCCTTTGAGCAGGCTGTTGAAGTACTTGGGCTTGTTTTGCCACCAGTTGGCACTTTGCGGGTCATAGCTCACGGGAGTGTTGGCCTTGTGGTAGTCCGCCAGTGTCTGCCAATCGGCAATTGGCATGGCCATGTAGCCCGGCACCAAATGGTAGAGCAGCGTATGGTCCGTGGAGCCCTGCACGTTGGGTTCACCGCGCAGCGCGTTGATGCCGCCGCCGGCGATGCCCATATTGCCGAGCAGAAGCTGCAGGATCGCCGCTGCACGGATGTTTTGCACGCCCACTGTGTGCTGCGTCCAACCGAGTGCGTACAGCATGGTGCCCGCCTTGTCCGGTGCACCGGTAGCGCTGTAGGCTTCATAGACTTTCACCAGATCCTCTTTGGAAACGCCGGTGATGTCCGAGACATCGTCCAGGGTGTAGCGCGAATAATGCTGTTTCATGAGCTGAAAGACACAGCGTGGATCGTTCAGACTGGGATCTCTCTTGGGAACCTTGTCGTCATCCAGCTGAAAAGCCCATTGGGTTCGATCGTACTTGCGCGCCGCAGGATCGTAGCCGCTGAATAAGCCATTTTCAAACCCGAAAGCATCGGCGACCAGCAAGGAAGCATTGGTGTAGTTGACCACGTAGTCCTTGAAATACTTGTCCTTCTCGATGATGTAGTTGATCATGCCGCCCAAGAAGGCAATGTCGGTGCCCGAGCGGAGTGGCACGTGAAAATCCGATCGAGCCGAGGTGCGGGAAAATTTGGGGTCCACATGCATGACGACGGCACCTCTGGACTTGGCGTCCAGGACCCACTTGAAGGAGATGGGGTGATGCTCGGCGGCATTGCTCCCCATGATCAGAATAGCGTCCGCATTCTTGATGTCGATCCAGTGGTTGGTCATTGCACCGCGTCCGAACGACTCTCCCAGAGCCGCTACCGTGGCGCTGTGTCAAATGCGTGCCTGATGATCCATATGGACCACGCCGAGAGCTCGCATGGCCTGGTGTGTTAAGGCACACTCCTCATTGTCCATGTGTGAGGTGCCGAGGGCAAATACATGCTCCAGCCGGTTCACTGTTTGACCTTTGGTGTTGGTCAACTGCAGATTTTTGTCCCGGCTTTTCTTCACTCGCCGCGCGATTCGATCAATCACCCAACCCCAGTCCTTTTCTTCCCATTTGTCACTGTTCGGGGCACGGTAGAGGGGTTTGGTCACGCGATGAGAACTGCGGGTCAAGGAGAGCATGGCCGCGCCTTTGGCACAGAGAGCCCCCTGGTTGATGGGATAATCCGGGTCTCCTTCGGTGCTCACCAGTTGTCCGTCTTTGACATGAGCGATGATGTGGCAGCTCACCGAACAAAACGGGCACACACTGATGACTTCTTTGGCGCCCGCTATTTTCAGCTCGGCCGCATAGGCCTTGAGGGGTTTCAAATCAAAGCCGAGTTGTGACAGAGAAAGACAGGCAATGCCGGCCCCCGTCACCTTCATGAAATCACGTCGGTTCAACTGCATTGCAGCCTCCTTTCCCGCCGGCGAATGCCGGCACCTAACTTGGGTTTGAACGCACCGGAATGATGGCATAGTGGTTATGCCAAAAGTGGCATAATAGATCCGGGCAGTCAAGATAAAACGTAGTTATGTTAATATGTTATATTGAACATATAGGGTCTTGGGAAGGCTGGTGCTCGCTCGAGTATGTCGAAGGTGACATAACGCACGTCAAAAATTTTTCCTGTCCGAAAAATTCGTCAGGATCCGCTCGGGGTGCGTGTAAATGGTCAGGCTCTGGTGGCGTAAAAAGCCGATCAGCGTGATGTTTAAATCGGCGGCCATGGCGACGGCCATGCTGGTGGGAGCAGACAGTCCGCACAGAATTTGTACTCCGGCACGTGCGGCCTTTTGTGTCATTTCAAAGCTCAGGCGAGAAGATACGATGGCCAGGAATACTTCTTCCAAGTGGTCTCCTTGCAGGATTCGGCCAATGGTTTTATCAAAGGCATTATGGCGGCCGATGTCTTCCGCAAACGCGAGCAGGTCCCGGCTCTGGTCGAAAATCGCCACCGAGTGGGTTGCTCCGGTGATCTTGAAAAGCTCTTGCCGGCAATCGTACATGGACTTCAGCCGCCAGATATCACTTAGGTTCAGTTGATCGAACCGGCTCAAGGGCTGAATGTTCATGCATATATCGCTGGCTCGCTCCTTGCCGCATACCCCGCAACCGGACTTGCTCACATGCCCTTTCCTGAGGCTGTGCGGGGCCGCCCCGGGTGGCCCATTGGCTCTGAGGCGAACCATCATCCGATTGGGATTCCGTGCGGCACGGCAATGCGCAATTTCCAGGAAATCATTCCAGGCATCGACGATTCCCTCGCTGAAACAAAACCCGGCAACCAGGTTGAAATCGTCTCCCGGCAAGCGCATGGTGGCGGCATAGGGGCTGTCGTCAATATAAATCTCGAGCAGTTCTTCTATGGCCAAAGCGTATTCGGCGTGGAACAGGCTGTCATTCTTAAAAGTGGCCGAACGATGGGTGAGGGTGTGCATGCCGATTCATTCCTTGGATGCAGGGGGCGGAGCATGGCAAGTCGCCTCGTCAAAGCTCTCTATGGGCCAGGGGAAGAGTTTCCGGGCCTTTTCCAGCGCAAGGTGCTCCATTTCATGATACCATGTGTTGAAGCCCTCCAAAAGCGTGCGTCCGAATTCCGTCAACTCATAGCCATCCCTCCTGTTGCCGCAGCGTGCAATCAACTTTGCGCCGACCACGGTCTCCGTTTTCTTGATTTTGCCCCATGCGGCACGATAGGACATCCCCAGCTCATCAGCCGCTTTCTTTAGGGACCCGTACTCGTCAACCTTGGCGAGCAACTGGGCGCGTCCGATCCCAAAGAAAAGACCGTCAGACGTTTCCAGCCACAGATGAAGCCTCAGGGTTGGCGGTTGTTTGATGGCAGCACTGTTTCTTTGTGTCACGAAGCTCCCTCAATCCCCGCCGAAATTTTCCCAAACCACATAGCGGATACCATGCAATTGTTTGAAGGGAAGGCCTGCCAGAATACTCTGCTTCACCAGTTCGCGATCTTCCACAATGCTGCCGGCGAGAACCTGGATTCCGTAGCTGAAAAGCGAAGCAGCCAGGGGAGTGCTCGGGCCAAGCATGATTTTAACCGCACTTTTTGGGCACAGAGCCAGGATTTCTGCGAGGGTGCCGTTGGCCAGGGTGGTGGCGGATATGGCCACTGCGTCGGCAGCGGGAAGGATCTGCGGGGCCTCTTCCGCCCTGCGGTCTCCCGCTCTGGGTGATCTTTCCAGCACCCAGAACTGCTTGAATTGATGACGGATAGTCGCGACAAAGGGAAAATGCCCGATGACCGCGACTTTCTTGCCTCGACCGTAGCGCAACAAGAGATTCTGCGCCTTGATGTTCTGTAATTCCCGGGCGGGGGGCACCGGCAGCATGGAATTCAAACAGGCGAGGCCGATGGTTGCTTCCCTGGGATCTTCGCTGAGCAGGTTTTGCACCAGCTGTTTGGCTGATCCGCCGGCCGGGGGAAGAGGCAATTCATGCGCCGGGACAGGACGGTGCAGCGCCCACGAAGCGATGCCCATGCGGGCTGTTTCAACGGCCACAAGGTGACCGAAGTCACCGGCTATAATTTCATGCACGCGACAATCCGGGTGACTATCGAGTTCCCGAATGAGGTCCATGAGCAGTTGGTGTTGGTTCATAACCATTGCGACCTTATCGATGAGGATTGGCACACTCGATGTGATCATCTGTCATGTATCAGACAATGATCTCGTCCGCCAAGATGTATTCACCATACCCGCGATTGCCTCGCCGGAAAACGTCTGCTTTCACCCTTTAGGAACCTGTCCGGCGTCACTTCTTTGACGCACGTGAGTCCCTCCTGTAACTCCCCAACGGAACATGGGGTTCTTGCCCGTGATGCACCGTTACTTGCCGAAAGGACATTTTGGAAAGGTGCACGATTTGCACTCCAAACACAAGGCTCCATGCCCCATCCTGGCAAGATCACGGCGGCTGATGGACACCCCTGCAAGCAGCCGCGGCAAAAGCAGGTCCAGGCTGGTGGTCTTGAAATACAGGGCGCAGGCAGGGACCCCGATCACCTGCACATCGCCGATGCGGGCGAGCAAAGTCATGGCTCCGGGCAAAATCGGGGTGCCGTAGAGCACATCGGTAGCCCCTGCGTCGCTAAGACCCTGCCGGGTGGCGTCGTCCGGATCCACAGACAGACCTGCGGTGGTGACAATGAGATCTGCCCCCACCTCAACAAGGTTTTGGATGCCAAGGCGGATTGCCAGACGATCGTCGGGAACGATTTGCGTGTGTACTACTTCACTCGAGAGCCTCTCGACTTTCGCTGTAATGATGGGAACGAATTTGTCTTGAATCAATCCCTGAAAGATCTCGGTGCCGGTGACCAGGATACCGACTCGGGCATGCCTAAAAGGCAGTACGCGAAAAAGCGGTTTATCGTTCAGGATGTTCAGCGCCTTTTCGAATTCTTTTCTGGCCAGGAAAAGCGGAATCGCCCGCGTTGCCGCCACCGTTTTCCCTTCGTCCACCAGCGAATAACTCTGGCGGCTGGCGCACATGACGCCGGGTGACAGGTTGAATGTTTGCAACCGGTCTTCCTCGACCATGAACAGTCCGTTGCGTTTGGCCACCAAGTTGATTTTGCCCTCTCGAGCAGGTCCATTGAAGGTGACTCCATCACCCGCCATGGTTTGAGCAAATGCGAGGGCGACCTCGTTCTCATGGACCCACAGGGAAGAGAGTGGTTCCTCAGCGGCCACGTAAATACTTTGTCGGCCCATCTGCTGGAGTCGACACAGGTCGCCTGCGGTGATCCTCTGCCCATGTTGTATGGCGGGTGCCTTAATGATATTTGGAATGATCTGAGTCATATCATGCAGGGCAATATGCCCCACCGCTTGCTGCAGCGGAATGGCCTGCAGCGGGGGAATTGCCATCTCTTCGCCGTCATTGCAGGGTGGTGCAGCCGCATAGGGAGAATCGCCCTGGCAACCTCGGCAGACGGCTCCATGCCGCCTCGGGTAAGACTCTCCGCAGACCGGGCAGACGCACATGGGTCCCGTGCTTTTCCTTTCCAGGTAATGCGGTGACACCTGGATGGCCTGCCGGCCGTACAGTCTCGCCCCCGCCTGTTCGATCTGGTCCAGCAGCAACTGAGTATCTTGTTCGGGTTTGGCTTTGAGCTTGAACAACCATGTCTTGATTTCACTCCATTTTTCGAGCTCCTGCGGATCGATAAACACGCGCACGCCATTGCCCTGGTATTTGTCGTACAGGCTCAGGGCGAACCGGCCGAGGTTCGCAACCTTCAGCCAGCCGTTGCCCGTGGTGCAGGGAGTCAGCAACTGGATGGCATCGGGCAAACACTTGGGGGTTTCGCTGATTGCATCATAGAGGACGCCCTCGGCGATCTGCCGAAGGGCGACTTCAACCATGCACCCTCCGATGACAACGCCCGGAGCGGTGTACCCGTGAAATTTTTCCACCGCATCGAGGAACTGCCGGTAGAAATAGGGGCCAATTTGCATGTTTGTCCTTTCGCTATTCATTATGTTCATGTTGACATAACGAATAGCGGAGTTTATCCTCTGTCGTCAACAAAAAAACGAAATGGGGTTGGCGGTTTCTGGCTGCGGCTGCCGTTTCACAGGCGGTTCTTGCGTGGCATTGGGGATTGTGGGTGCAAGTCAACTGGGATCTTGGAGGGACAACATGGAACAAATTCGGCCACCGCGGATAAGGGTCCTGGCGTTGTTGTGGACTGTGATACTGAGCTTTGGATCCATTGTTCAAGTGCAGGCGGAGCCAACCGATACGGTGGTTGTCTTTGCTGCCGCCTCGACCACCGATTCGCTAAATGAGATCGGGAAACTTTTTGCGCAGCAAGGGGGGGGCAAATTCGTTCCATCATTTGCTGCGTCGTCAACTCTGGCCAAACAGATCGAACATGGTGCACCGGCTAACGTGTTCCTGTCCGCCAACGTCAAATGGATGGATTATCTGCAGGAAAAGAATTTCATCGCGGCGGACGGCCGCTTTGACCTGTTGGGCAATCGAATTGTTTTGATCGCTCCCGCCGATAGTGAGATCGATCAATTAGACATCCGTCCGGGGTTAAATCTGGCTGCCCTGCTGGGAAACGGCCGACTGGCCATGGGTGATCCCGAGCACGTTCCGGCTGGCATGTATGGTAAGCAGGCGCTGGAGAAACTGGGAATTTGGCACAGTGTGGCCGATAAAATTGCCCCGGCCAAGGATGTACGTGCTGCTCTCGCCCTGGTCGAACGTGCAGAAGCACCGCTTGGCCTGGTCTACGCCACGGATGCGGCGGTTAGCGAGCAAGTTAAAGTCATTGGGGTCTTTCCGGAAGATTCCCATCCGCCAATTGTCTATCCCGTAGCCTTGGTTGCCGGGAATCAAACGGAGGTTGCCAAAAGATTCATGGATTTCTTGAGGAGTGCCGAACCCAGAAGGATTTTTGAAAAGTTTGGATTCACGGTGCGTTGATGCCGTTGATCAGTCTGACGCCGCAAGAGCTGGAAGCGCTGCGATTGAGCCTGTGGGTTTCGATCTGGGCTGTACTGGGAAGCCTGCCCTTGGGAATCCTAACGGCTTGGGTGCTGGCACGTTTGCGATTTCCGGGCAAGTATCTTGTGGACGGCCTGATTCACCTGCCGCTGGTGCTGCCTCCGGTCGTGATAGGCTATCTTCTGCTGGTCCTCTTGGGCCGTAAAGGGTTTGTCGGGGCGTGGCTGCATGCCACCTTCGGGGTGAGCCTGGCTTTCAACTGGAAGGGGGCTGCGGTGGCCGCGGGAGTCATGGCCTTTCCGATGATGGTGCGCGCCGTAAGACTTTCCCTCGAGGGGGTCGACAGCGGCTTGGAGGCGGCGGCCAGAACTCTCGGTTCCGGACCCGTTCGAGTGTTCTTCACCGTCACTTTGCCGCTGATTTTGCCAGGGATTATCACCGGGACAATCCTTGCCTTTGCCCGCAGCCTGGGGGAATTCGGTGCAACCATTACGTTTGTCTCCAATATTCAGGGGGAAACGCAAACGCTTCCACTCGCCCTTTACACCTTAACCCAGGTGCCGGGCGGGGAATGCGGAGCCATACGCCTCTGCGTCATTGCAGTCGGCATCGCGATGGTTGCCCTGATTGCCTCCGAAATTCTTGGCAAACGCTTTGGTGCCCGCGTGCGGGGGTGAATGGTGCTCGATATATGCGTCCGCAAAAAGCAAGGTGATTTCACTATCCATGCGTCCTTCACCTTGCAGGGAGTTGGAGTTACTGCGCTGTTCGGCCGTTCCGGCTCCGGCAAAACCTCCATTGTCAACATGGTGGCGGGGCTCATGCGGCCCGACGAGGGCCGCATCATTGTCAACGGTCACACCTTGTTTGACTCCGCTAAAGGAATCAACGTTCCCCCCGAAAAAAGACGCATTGGCTACGTTTTCCAGGACGACCGACTTTTTCCCCACCTTTCCGTACGGGCCAACCTCACATACGGCATGCCCGGCCGCCGTTCCAAGAATCGCTGTGTGGCGTTTGAGCAAGCAGTAGCAGTCCTTGGCGTCGAACAGCTGCTCGACCGGCGGCCGGCAAAGCTCTCAGGCGGTGAAAAACAGAGGGTCGCCATCGGCCGAGCGCTTCTCACGAGTCCTTCCATCCTGTTGATGGATGAGCCACTGGCCTCGCTTGACGGTGCGCGCAAAGCTGAGCTGCTGCCGTTTATTGCGCAATTGTCCCGGGAGTTTTCCATTCCGATCCTTTATGTCAGCCATGCGGTGGAAGAAATTACCGTCCTGGCTGACCGCATCGTGCTGGTCGATGCCGGTTGTGCAGTGAGGACAGCAAGGACGGAAGAGCTGATGAGGCATTGCCAAAAGTAGAAATTCAACAGCCGAGACGGCTTTGCCGACCTTGGATAGGCCCGCGGCGCCCTTCATTGGAATCGCAACTGGTCTTCCCCATAGCGCCCCCCTTTGATTTGCCATTGACATTGGCGTGAGCCATACTATACATATATGCCAATTTTGACATAATAAGAATCTCATGCGCAATGCGGCAAAGGAGAAGCCACAATGGCAATGGTGAAAATGACGATCGACGGCAGGGATGTGGCGGCGCCGGAGGGCAGTACCATCCTTCAAGCGGCAAAGAGTGTCGGAATTCGAATTCCAACTCTGTGTTATCATGAAAGATTGAAGCCGATTGGCTCGTGTGGACTGTGCATTGTTGAAGTCGATGGGAGTGCAACGCCCGTGGCTGCATGCGAAACACCGGTGAGGGATGGTATGGAAGTCGTCACCAGCTCTGATCGGCTGTTTTGCATGCGTCAGGAGGTATTAAAGTCCATTCTGGTGCATCATCCATTGGACTGTCCCATCTGCGACAAAGCGGGTGAATGTTTGTTGCAGGATCTTGTCTACGAGCATGGTGTCACAGGCGTTGAAGCTCCGGCGCCCAGTGCGAAATTTCGTAATGGGTACGCAACCGCCTTCCTCAGGTCCTGGCCGGAGCGCTGTGTGTTGTGTTTTCGCTGCGTGGCGGCGTGTACGGAGATCCAGGGGCATTTTGCTCTGTCTACCGTGGAAGGACCGGATGGCAGCCCGCTGGTTGCCTACGACGAAAGCAAATGCGTTTCCTGCGGCGAGTGCATCCAGCTGTGCCCGACCGGGGCTTTAGTCGAAAAAAAATCCGAACGGCGCTGGCGCAACTGGGAGGTGGAGCAGAAAGTCCGCACCACCTGCCCTTATTGTGGAGTTGGATGCCAGCAACTGCTGCATGTCAAGAATGGCAGGATCGTCAAAGTTTCGGGCGTGGAGGGGGCCGAGCCCAACCAGGGTCGCTTGTGCGTCAAGGGTAGATATGGCTTTGACTTCATCTATTCGGAGGAGCGGCTGAAAACGCCCTTGATCAGAGAAAACGGTCGGTTCAGGGAAGCTTCCTTTGACGAGGCATTGGATCTGGTCGCCGGGCGCTTCAAGAAGATCATTGCTGAGAGCGGTTCCGATGCCATTGCCGGGGTCAGCTGCGCACGCAGCATCAATGAAGCCTCCTATCAGATGCAAAAGCTGTTCCGCGCGGTGATCGGTACCAACAATATCGACCACTGCGCGCGCACCTGACACGCCCCAACGGTCGCCGGGCTGGCGGCTTCGTTTGGTTCAGGTGCAATGACAAACTCATTCAATGAATTTGCCAAAGCAAAAATGTTTCTGGTGATCGGTTCCAATATGACCGAAGCCCACCCTGTGGCGTCTACCTTTCTCAAGAACGCGGTTTTCAACGGTGCGCAACTGATTGTATTTGATCCGCGCAAACATAAGCTGTGCGATATAGCCACCCTGCACCTTCCCTTGAAGGTCGGCAGCGACATCGCGCTGCTCAATGCCCTCATGCATGTGCTCATCAGCGAAGATATTTATGATCATAAGTTTGTGGAATCCTGTACGGTCGGTTTCGATGAACTCAAGGCAAAGGTCATGAACTATCCTCCCGAGCGGGTGGCGGATATATGCGGTATCGACGCGGGGATCATCCGCGATACGGCCAGGCGCCTGGCTGCGGTAAAGCCGGTGATGGTCTGCTACACGCTCGGCATCACGGAGCATACCTGCGGACGGAATAATGTTCTTTCCGTAGCCAATCTGCAGATGCTGCTAGGGAATATGGGCCTCGAGTGCGGCGGGGTGAACCCCTTGCGCGGCCAGAACAACGTGCAGGGGGCATGTGACATGGGGGCGCTGCCCAACGTGTTTCCCGGATATCAGAGTGTTACCGATGCGGCCATTCGCGAAAAATTCGCACAAGCCTGGGGAGTCAACGATCTGCCGGAACAGCCGGGCTTGATGATTCCGCAAATGCTGGAAGGCCTGGTTACTCGACAGGTCAGGGGCTTCTATATTTTTGGGGAGAATTTGGCCAATACCGAACCCGATATCCGAAAGGTCGAGCACGAGCTGGCTTCTGCTGAGTTCATCGTGTGTCAGGACATTTTTGAGACCGAGACCACCCGTTTCGCCCACGTTGTTTTTCCGGCCGCCGCCTGGAGTGAAAACGACGGTACTTTCACCAGCAGCGAACGCAGAGTCAACCGCGTGCGCACTGCCAGTGCGCCTCCCGGGCTGGCCAAGCCGAATTGGTGGATATTCAAACAGATTGCCCAACGGATGGGACATGACTGGCCGTCCGACAGTGCACAGGAGATATGGGATAACGAGGTATCCGTCCTGGCCCCCAGCTATATGGGTATTAAGTACACGCGGCTGGAAAATAACGGACTCCAGTGGCCCTGTCCCAACGAGGATCACCCGGGAACCTGCTATCTGCACCAAAACGGTGAATTCACCTGCGGTCTGGGCAGATTCAACGCGGTGGACTGGACCCCACCGGCGGAAGTGCCGGACGGCGAATATCCCCTTGTGCTTTCCACCGGAAGGCGGCTTTATCATTACCATACCCGCACTCAAACGGGTCGTTGCCAAGGGTTGAATGACCTGCTGGGAGAGGAAACCGCAGACATCTCATTGCAGGATGCGAGTGCCATGGGGATTGAGCAGGGAGAGAAAATAAGGGTCAAATCGCGACGCGGAGAAGTGACCGTCAAAGCCCGGGTGACCCCTGAGGTTCAGCCGGGCATGGTGTGGATGGCGTTTCATTTTCGCGAAAACTGTTCCAACTGGCTGACCAATCCGGCCTTTGATCCGGTAACGTTAACGGCTGAATACAAAGCCTGTGCGGTGCGCATTGAAAAGCTGTAGTGCCGGCACTGTGGGGGGGCGTTGACAGCGGCTCCCCCACCGCCCTTTCCGCCGGCAGGCACCTGCCGGGTACTCCAGGTCTCTATGCAACTATCCGAGTACACTCAAACTATGCGCCATCGTGTGGCACACTACCACTGCGCATCAGCGGCACGAAACCACGCGGAAACGATCTTCATCTGCCGTGGTTCATCACATGATACCAATATAGCTTCCAAGATAATGTTTTTGGTGTAGGTTGGGTTGAGTCACGCGTTTCGCGTGACGAAACCCAACGCCTATTTTGCTGGGTTTCGTATCTCAGCCCAGCCTGCTTGGGAGCCATAGCTGCCCTAAAGCGCATGCTTGATATGGATGTAAAGCAGATGTCACCCGTTGTTGACAAGGTGCCGCATATTCCATTGTTGCAAGAGAAGCAAGAGAAGGCAGTGAGAGCAGGATTGTCGACGGCACATTCGCACGTAACCCAGACGACTCGAAACACTGAAGGGTGTATTATCTACTTGGGCGATGAGCTAAAAGAGGTGTTCGAGCAGGCAAAGAAACGACGAAAAATCGCTCAAACCGCTTTGCCATGGAGGAGGAACGGACCAGGTCAAACGCTTCGACCGGGCATGGAAAACGCCTTGCAAAAATGTCGGCATTGGTTTAAGAATCTTCCACGATTCTCGACGCACAGCCGTCAGAAATATGGTTCGAGCAGGTATTCCGAAAAGGGTTGCAATGCAGACCAGTGGTGGCCACAAAACAGGGTCAGTGTTTGAGCGCTGCAATATTGTGAGCGAAGCTGATTTGATGGCCGCGGCGAAGATGCAACGGGAATATCTCGATTCTCAGCCAATGGTTACAAAAACGGTTACAATCGACAAGGCCAAGAGCCGCAAACCCGCACTGCGCCTGTAGCTCAGGTGGATAGAGCAACGGACTTCTAATCCGTGGGTCGGGGGTTCGAATCCTCCCAGGCGCACCAAGTAAATTCAAGAAGTTGGCCGGAATCGGTCATGGATCTGTCTTTGCTCTTCAAGAGCACTTAGCATGACCGGAATGTGCTTGATAGTTCAGAGGTCAGAATTCAATTTTTTCGAAATTTGAGATCATCGGCCTAGAGATCAAAAACTCTGCGGGTATGTGACGCTCTCATCTAATCTCTTGAGAAAAGCCGGCGGAAGCGCCCTGCCTTGCACTTTGAGTTTAAGATGAGACTTTTGCGGGGATTTTCATAACTCAACGAAAAACTTCAGTCACTTGCGGAACCAGTCGTGCCTAAAACAATGAAGAAAGGGGAAGGTGTGACCACCGTTCCCCTCTCTGCATGTCTGATTCTGTTCAATACCCTATAACAGCATCCTGTAATCGGTATTCAGGGCTTGTGCCGGCTTTTTGGCATTTTCTTTGCCGATGGGACCAAGGCCATTCTCCATATCAGAAATGTGGCAACGCGGAATTGAAAGCCTTCCATGAAGGCGACCACCGCCTAAGGCAGGTCAGGTGGTTCTCCCAGGCGGATCTCCTCTATTCCGTTGAAGCGGAGGTTTTGGAAGCAAAGCACTGCAACTTGGGACATCATAAAGGCCGGGATCCGAACGATTTTCATTTTATGCGGGTGGTTCGCTACCCGGACGCGGGAGTCGACTGTCTCGGTTATGGGCAAGTGACGGTGAAGATTCAGGTTGTTCCACGAGTGAAGAGATGAGCTTTTTTTACAGGCCTGCTGGAAAACTCATCCGCTCAAAAAAATCACCATCATCCCCCAAATGGGGGATTCCGTTCTGATTCAAATGTGGTCTATCATTGTGAGATCCGTTTTTAGTGGTGGAGCCTATACACCTTGAATTGAACGCCTCAGGAGCGAGTCATGAGCCATTTGAATCATTTGGACATTTACCGAATCCTGGAAAAGACGAACTGCAGGCAATGCAGCCTGCCGACCTGCCTGGCATTTGCAGTGGCGGTCATGAAAGGGGAAGTGAAGCTCGGTGCCTGTCCTCATCTGGAAGAAGATGTTCTTGCGCGGTTTGAGGGACAGGTGGGCAAGCGATCTTCTCTTGAAAATGATTGGGAAAAGGCCCTGAAAGGCCTACAAAACAAGATAAGAACGATCGATTTTGCATCTTCGGCGGAAAGGCTGGGGGCTCGACTTTCCCTAAGTGGCCTGGCGATTAACTGCCTGGGCAAAGACTTCCAGGTCGATCCTCAGGGAAAAATCATTTCCGACTGCCATGTCAATCCCTGGCTGAGCATTCCGCTGCTCAGCTACATCATCCATTGTGAAGGGAAAAGACCTGCCGGCCAATGGGTCCCCTTGCGGGAACTGGATAGCGGGGCAACCTGGAGCCGGTTGTTCAGCCAAAGATGCGAAAAACCCTTGAAGGCATTGGTTGACAATCACACCGATCTGTTTGAGATTCTCATCGATCTTTTTGCGGGAAAATCAACCACTGCCGCCTTTTCCTCGGACATTTCCATAGTCCTCCATCCCCTTCCTAAATTGCCGATGCTGGTTTGCTACTGGAACAAAGAGGGCCAGCTGGACTCGACCCTCCATCTCTTTTTTGATTCAACTGCAGACAAGAATCTCAACATCGAGTCTATTTACCAGCTCGGCGTGGGGCTTGTGACCATGTTTGAAAAGATCGCCCTGAGACACGCTGGATTTGCATGGTAGTTGGTGGGATGCTGAGAGCTGCCGACGGACTTATTGAACCCTGCGAACTGATATGGTTTGGATACCATACTCAATCGCCTAAAGATCGACAGGCGGACAACGGTCAACCTGAGATTTTCAGAATTGCTGGAAATCAGCCCTCATCCAATCATATTCCCGATGACTGTCAAAGCATTTCAGTCATTGATTTGCAGCCAAGGACAAGGGGTTCGATGGAGCCATCATCGCCCGAGCCATCGGCAGGACCACTTCGGGGGTGTTCGACCGGATCAGAAAACTCGAACAGAGAGGAATCATTAAGTCCTACCAAACCATAATCGACCCGAAGGCGGTTGGTATCGACTTAACGGCGTTCATATCCGTGAAAATTCATCCTTCGCGAGAGACCCGCAAGACAGTGATTCTGTAACAGCAACTTCAATTCACAAGGAGGATGACATGGCAAGGATCGGTATAGTTAACTGTTCGAACAGTACCCAGGAAATGAGCTGTGCTTCAGTAGTCTGCCTGGCAGACATGCGAAAGCGAAGGGGCTTTTTCGAGAAGTACTCACCGGGTGAACAACTCGATCTGGTAGGGATCATCAGTTGCGCGGGCTGCCCAACTCTAGCCGCACCGGAAAAAATACTGCGAAAAGTGCGGGCAATTGCAGAATTTAGGCTGGATGCTTTGCACTTTTCTTATTGTATGACAGCATTGTGCCCTTTTGTCAGAAAGTATGAACGCATCATCAGGGAAGAATATCCAGATATTGAGATCATAGCAGGTACTCACAAGCCCATCGATGTGGCAGAGTTTCAGCGGGGAGTCCGAGAACTGCTTTGTCCGAAAGTCATCCGGCCTCAGTCCATGAATGACATGGTCAAGGGGTCCATGAAAATGCCTGATCGGTCGCTAAGCTTCTGACAATTACAGATAATCGCGCTCCAAACCAAGGCTGAAAAAGCGGTACGAGAACCAAAACGACCCGATGGAACCTAGACCCAGGATATTGAATACGAAACTCGCGGCGGTGGAACGGTTCAATGCTTACAATGGGGCGAATGGGACGTTCTTGAATTAGTTGACTTGGGCGGCAGATCCAACCATCCGCCTCCGCTTGGTCCATTTTTCGATTTCCACTGCGAGGAAAACGACTGAAGATAAAATGAGAGTGAGCCCCAGTTCATACAGCGTCAGCGGTTCCGTTTTAAATATCGGGTTTAGAAAGGGCACATAGACGGTTGCCATCTGCAGAGCTAAAGTCAGGAGAAATGCCCCCACCAGCGGCCAGTTGGACAATAGCCCCTGGGTGAACAGGGATTCCTTTTCCGATCTTATGGCCAGAACATGTCCCATCTGACTCAAACACAATACCGTGAACACCATCGTCTGCCAGTGGGCATGCCCCGTTTTAAGGGACCACGCCTGCGTAAAGATCGACACAAGCCCCATGAGGAGACCCACCCAGATGATATGAAGGCCAAGCCCATGAGCAAAAATGCTTTCCCTGGGATGCCGTGGCGACCGTTCCATGACACCCTTTTCCGGTGGCTCCGCGGCCAGGGCAAGACCGGGAAGCCCGTCGGTGACGAGGTTGATCCAGAGAATGTGAATAGGCAGAAGAGGAATGGGAAGTCCCAGCAGAGGGGCGAGAAATATGGTCCAAATCTCACCCGAGTTACTTGTCATGGTGTACTTGATAAACTTGCGGATGTTGTCAAAGATGCGCCTGCCCTCTCTGATGGTTTTCACAATGGTCGCGAAATTGTCGTCGAGAAGGATCATGTGGGCGGCCTCTTTGGAGACATCTGTGCCGGTAATTCCCATGGCAATTCCAATGTCGGCTCTCTTCAAGGCCGGTGCATCATTCACTCCGTCCCCGGTCATGGCGACAAACTGCCCCTTATCCTGAAGAGCTTTCACAATTTTTAATTTCTGCTCGGGGGCCACCCGTGCATAAACCCTGATATCCTCAACCCTTTCTTCAAATTCCTCTAAAGTCAGCCGGCCAAGCTCTCGGCCCGTGAGGATCGAAGCTCGGTCGTTGTCGATGATGCCGACGCTTTGGGCTATGGTTCGGGCAGTAAGGGGATGGTCGCCGGTGATCATGACCGGGATGATTCCCGCTGTCTTGCACATTGCTACGGCTTCTTTTGCCTCTTCTCTAGGAGGATCTATCATTCCGACAAGGCCCAAGACCGTGAGCTCCCTCTCAGCAATTTCAGGGGACAAAGCAGCAGGCAGGCGGTCCCATTGTCGCATGGCAACGCAAAGTACCCTCAAACCGTCAGCTGCCATTCTTTCGTTCATTTCAGAAAGCTCCCCGGGGTCGAGTGCCTTTGATCCTTGCGATGTCAAAACGGTGCTCGAGGAATCCATCAATACATCCACCGCGCCTTTAGTGAAGGACACAAAGCCCGCTTCATCACCTGATGGCGCAGGCACTCGATGAAATGTGGTCATACACTTTCTTTCGGAGTCGAATGGGAGCTCCGCCACCCTTGTGTATTCTTTTTCCAGCGCTTCTTTGTGAAAACCCTGCTCTTGCGCCATGTTGAATAGAGCGATCTCAGTGGGGTCTCCAAGGATAGAGCCGTTGGCTGACGGCTGGACGTCATTGCTCAATGCCAGCGCCTTGAAGAATTCACGATAGGGAGGGGAAACGGTTTCCGAAGTTTGCCAACTTTTCGCTTTCCCGCCATTCAGTTCGGTTTCCGTCTGCCTTTTGCCATCCGCGTAGATTTCCACCACGGTCATCTTGTTCAGCGTAAGGGTTCCGGTCTTATCCGAGCATATATAAGTTACCGATCCGAGGGTCTCCACCGCCGGGAGCTTCCTGATGAGGGATTTTTGCTTCACCATTTTCTTGGCCCCAAGTGCCAGTGCGATAGTGACCACCGCGGGAAGTGCTTCGGGAATCGCGGCGACCGCCAGGGATATGGCTGTGAGGAGCATGAGAAAAGGCGGCTCTCCGCGCATGATGCCGACGGCGAAAACGATGACGCATATGGCAAGCACCGCAAGAGCGAGCCTGTGACCAAAGACGGCAAGCCGTTTTTGGAGAGGCGTTTTCACTTCCTCTTCTTCTTGCAGCATGGCCGCGATCTTGCCGATCTCAGTTTCCATTCCGGTTGCCACAACGACACCCGCGCCCCGCCCGTTAACTACGGTAGTGCCTTTGTAGATCATATTTTTCCGGTCGCCCAGAGGGAGGAGTTCGTCATGGAGGACATGGGTATGTTTTTCGGTGGCTTCGGATTCTCCCGTGAGAGCGGCCTCTTCAACCTTCAGTTGAGCCGCCTCGATGATGCGCGCATCCGCGGGGACGATCATCCCGGCCTCGAGCAGAACCACATCTCCGGGCACGATCTGAGAGGCGGCAAGACTTTCAACCTGACCGTCCCGCATGACCATGGCGGCCGGGGCCGCCATTTTTTGAAGGGCCGCTATGGCTTTTTCCGCTCTGTATTCCTGCACCAATCCAATGACCGCATTGAGGAGCACAATCACAATAATGGCTATGGTATCGGATGCTTCTCCAATGAATCCCGAAATAACGGCGGCAGCAATGAGGACAAGGATCATGAAGTCCATGAATTGATCCAGGAACATCTTGAGTAAGGTCTTTTTCTCTTTCTCTTGGAGCGTGTTGGGGCCGTATGTTTCGAGTCGGCTGAGGGCGGCCTCGGAAGTGATGCCGTTTAGAGATGAGTCAAGTTCTTCCAGTACCCTGTCTGCCTTCTTTTGATGCCAGTGCATCCTAACGCACTCCTTTGTACAGATTGAATCCAAATCTCATCCGAAAATCGCCGACAGGTATGATCTCACAACCCGGCAAGGATCAGTAGTCCAATGGCGTATTCTGTGCCGGGTCTTTCATAACAGCTCATCTACCCTGCAATCAACTCCCATGGCTCAACCGAACTGATTCCGGCAGCGAGCAGGTTCTCGTTGGCTGTGCTCTGTTGCATCATGATGAATTACTGCGAGCCAGCCGGAAAATGCTGATTCTATGCCATATCGATGCGAAGCAAAAGTCGCCGGTCCACATGGTTGCCGGATTATAGTTTACCTGCTGTTGCTGTCCAGTAATTGCTGGAGTTGCTCGAGCAGTCGGGGCTCCACAGTGCGGCATGTCACGTCCAGTACATCGGGCAATTTCCGCACCTGCTTGACCATCTGATCAAGCCGCTGATCTTCGTTCACCAAAAGCCGGATTCTACTGTGTTCGCCTTTGCCGATGGGCATGCAGAAAATGCCCTCAACGTTGTAGGCTCTCCTTGAAAACAGCCCGCAGACATGCGACATGACTCCAGGATGATTCTTCACGGTCAAATCCAAGGTAACTTGCTGCCTGCTTTCGCAGGGTTTCGGCGATGGTTGAAAAGGATGGTCAGACATGCGCTTCACCTCCTATCATGGTTCGATTGGCAGCACCGGGAGGTACCATGGGATAAACCATCTCGCGGATATCGACGGCAACGTCGATAAGACACGGTCCCGGCTCGCTCAGCACCTGCGCAAGTGCCTGTTGAGGATCATCACTCCTGTTCAGATCGCAGGCTCGCACACCGAAGCCCTCGGCAACTTTCGTGAAATCCACCCGCGCCTGATAATCAGAGGCAAAGATCCTCCTGGCAAAAAAAAGCTCCTGCTGCTGATGGACCAGCCCCAATGAGTTGTTGTTCATCAGGATGATCTTGACGTTGACATTCTGTTCGACCGCCGTCGCCAGTTCTTGAATGTTCATGAGCAGACTGCCATCCCCGCTGAAGCACACTACCGGGCAGTCGGGGCGTGCCAGGGCGGCACCGATAGCCGCCGGCAATCCGAAGCCCATGGTGCCGAGTCCTCCCGAGGTGAGCCAGTGACGCGGCCGGCGGAAAGGATAGACCTGAGCGGTGCGCATTTGATGCTGGCCAACATCGGTAACCACAATGGCTTGATCGCCCAGCAGCTGCGCAGCAAGACGGGTGAGCCGGTAAGGGTTCAATGGATCGTTTGCACCATCAAACCGCTGAGGGTGTTCTCGTTTGAGTCGAGAAACAAGGGTCAGCCATTCTTTACGAAGCTGCTTTTCGACCAACGGCAGTAAACTCTTCAGTACGGCACCGACATCGCCCACAATGCCGATATGAGAAGTTTTTATTTTATCAAGCTCACTCGGGTCGATGTCGATGTGGATGATTTCGGCGCCGGGGCAGAATTCCGCCACTTTACCCGTGGCCCGATCGTCAAATCGAACTCCCGCTGCGATCAGTAAATCACACTCCTCGAGAGCCAGATTGGCATAGCGAGCGGCATGCATACCCAGCATGCCGAGCGAAAGCGGGTGATCCGCGGGCATGGCACCCAGCCCCAGCAACGTCATCACGGTTGGGACGGACGCTTTTTCTGCGAGATCCACAGCCAACGAACCGGCTCCCGACTGAATGACCCCCCCACCGATGTACAAAATCGGGCGGCGTGAACGGTTAATGAGTCGGGCTGCGCTCTTCAGATCAACCGGATCGAAACGGGGAAAAGGATCGGGACACCCCGGTTCCGGCCACTCCTCAAATTCAACCTCAGCCACCTGAACATCTTTTGGTACATCGATCAGGACCGGTCCGGGTCTTCCCGAAAGTGCAATGCGGAACGCCTCGGGAATCACCCACAGGAGATCGTCTGCCGAGCGGACCAGGAAGTTGTGTTTGGTGATGGGGATGCTCATGCCGTAGGTATCGACTTCCTGGAAGGCGTCGGTGCCGATCATGGCATAGGGCACCTGGCCGGTAATGCAGACAATTGGAATCGAATCGAGTTTGGCGTCGGCTATGGCTGTAAGAACGTTAGTGGCTCCGGGGCCCGAGGTGGCAAAACACACGGCGGCCCTTCCCGTTGCTCGGGCCATGCCCTGGGCAATAAAGCCGGCACCCTGTTCATGCCGAGTCAAAACGTGCCGAATCGCTTGATTTTGCGCTAAAGCGTCATAGATGGGCAGATTGGCTCCGCCCGGGATACCTGCAATGGTTCGGATTCCCTGGCGCTCCAGCAACGTGATGATGATTTGTGCTCCAGTCTTTTTGATCATCGGACTCGCCTCCTACTTTCGTCAACAGGGTGGTTGCAGAGCGCAACCCTGTGCGGTGTTTTCCCGAATCGGCATCGAGTCCGGCGTGAGGTCAATCGGTCCAAAAAAGAACCCCCCAACCGGCTCGCGCCGGCGGGGGGTGGATTGGTAAGGATAGCTTTGTCGATCCCGCTATGGCGCGACGCCGTCAACGACGCATACGAGTACTACTACGCTCACCAAAACCGCAGGAACGCTCGGAATGGAACGGGTAGCCGTGGTGTCGCGCTTCATAGACATTGCCTCAAACAAAGGGGGGTGAATGACTAACCGGAGTGAGAATACCTCCGGCCATCGATACTGTCAAGGCATTGCATCGATGAATTGCAGAAGAATCGATAAATTGGTCAGACGATTCCAAGAAAAATACCGGTACGGTACAGGCGACAAGACAGGCACCCCTGTTGTATACTATACCCGGTCTGTCTGCTGTGCAGATCATCAACCGAAATTGCCATTTCAGACGTTTTGGCGGGGAAGCGCAGTGAGTTCACTGGACTATTTTCCACAGAGATTTTGCGAGGCAACTCAGAACAGGAGGATGCGATGCCGGGGCTTTTTATTCGATGGCTGATTCTTACGGTTTCAATCATTGCTGCATCATACATTATTGGTGGGATTAGGGTGGATAGTTTCTTTTCCGCGGTTTTCGCCGCCGCGATTCTGGGAGTGCTGAATGCCTTCTTTCGACCCATCCTCCTGGTTCTCACGCTGCCCATCAATATCCTGACGCTGGGTCTCTTCACCTTCGTGATCAACGCATTGATGCTGAAGATGGCCTCGGGCGTCATCCCCGGATTTCACGTCTATGGATTCTGGGCTGCCGTGTTTGGAGCTCTCATCATCAGCGTGGTCAATTGGCTGTTGTTATCGTTTGTGAGCGATCAGGGAAGGGTCGGGTACATCGATTTGCAGCGCAAAGAGGGTGACCGGTGGGAATAGTGATGGCAAGGCTGGGTTGAGGCACGCGGGAGGTGACTCAACTCAACCTGTGCCTCAACCCTCTTCCCTTGAGGCCGCTGGGCGGAGACAGATTTGCCCACGCGGCTGGTGTGCAGAGTCTAAAACCCGGCGATTCCAATGGACTGGGCTCCCTCTCCCCGTGCGGGTGGAGAGGGAGCGAGTGCCGTGGAGCCCTGTGCGGGTTGCTGTCAGTCCGCAAGGGAGAGGGAGTTCTCGGACAGTCTGCCAGGGTCTGCTGATCGGTTTCGGTACTCCTCGAACCAACTCCTCATATACTAAAAAACACCTTCTGCAGCACCTTGGGGGTGATTCCCGCCAGATCGAGATACATGGTGATGCCACCCATGAAAAACGGCCAGCCGGCGCCCATGATCATCGCCAGGTCCACATCCCTTGAACTCGCCACCACTTTCTCCTGCAAGATGGAATCGATTTCCCGTGCCAGATTGCTCAAGACCGTTTTCTGAATTTCCTCGGGATGAAATTCCCGCTTGTCGCTCTTCACCCAAAGCTTTTCTACCTCCGGATCCACGCGCCTGGTCTTGCTGTTGGGGAGATAAATGGAAGGCTTTTTGGCAGCCACCAGCTTGGCGAAACTGTCGCTCACGGGAAACCGCTCGGAACCGAATGCCCGATTCAGCGTTTCATTGACATGCAGAGCGACAGGCGGGCCCACCAGGGCCAACAGCTCGAAGGGCGCCATGGGCAGTCCGAGTGCCAGCATGGCATCGTCCACCTGCTGGAAGGAGGCCCCTTGATCCACCAGGCTCACGCAGTCCACAAGCATTCTTGTGAGAATCCGGTTGACCAAGAAGGCCGGGGCGTCTTTGACCAGGATGCCGGTTTTTTTGAGTTTGCGGGCCAGTCCGAAAGCGGTCGCAAGAGTTCGGTTTTGATGATTTCAACCAGGGGGAGCACCGCCACCGGATTGAAGAAATGAAAGCCCACAACCCGCTCGGGGTTCTTCAAATCGGCCGCCATGCGGGTGACACTCAAAGAGGAAGTGTTGGTCGCCAGAATGGCATCGGGCCTGATGAAGGTTTCCGCTTCAGCAAACACCTGCTGTTTGACCTGCATCTCTTCAAACACGGCTTCGATTAAAAAATCGCAGTCGGCAAAGTCCTGAGAATCCAGGGTGCCGGTCAGCAGGCTGGTAAAATAGCGTCCCTGCGCTGCGGACAGTCTGCCCTTCTCGACCATCTTCTGAAATTCTTGAGCGACGTAGGCGCAACCTTTGTCGACAAATTCCTGCTTGATATCTTTCATGACCACCGGCACGCCCAACCGATAGATGAAGAGCTGCGCCAGTTGCGAGGCCATGAGACCGGCTCCGATGATGCCCACTTTGTTGACCGCTTGCGGTTTCGCATCCGGCATGCCCCTGGGCTTTTTAGCGTAGCGGTTGACCAGATCGAAGGAATAGATCGAGGCCTTGCATTCCCTTGTTTTGATGAGATCGCCCAGGGCCTTGTTTTCTTCCTCGAAGCCCTGTTCGACATCCCACTTGCACGCCCCTTCGATCAGCTCCAGAGCCCGGTAGGGTGCAGGTGCTGCGCCATGCACCTTGCTGTCGACAAAACCTTTGGCTTTGGCAATGGCACTCTTGACATTGCCGGTTTGAGCCGGCGGACGCTCCACCTTGACCTGGCCGGCAATGATATCCTGCAGAAACTGCAGCGATTCGTCGAGAAATTCCGCGCCGTCCAACAACCGATCCGCCAGCCCCAGTTGAAAGGCCTGGGGACCGTTGATCATGCGATTCTGGTTCAGCGCGTTGAATATTATGAGCTCCAGGGCCTTCTCTGGTCCCAGCAGCTTGGTGGCCAGGGTGCAGCCGCCCCAACCCGGAATGATCCCCAGAAAACACTCGGGAAAGCCAATCCCCTGGGCACTCCTGGCAACGGTGCGGTACTGGCAGTACAGGGCAATTTCCAGGCCGCCGCCCAACGCAACGCCGTTTATGGCTGCCACCGTAGGAAAAGGCAGATCCATAATGCGTTTCATGGCGAGGTGCCCGAATTGTCCGATTTGATAGCCCTGCTCGAAGGTGGTGATGAAGGGCACTTCGGTCAGGTCGGCTCCAGCGGCAAAAATGTAGGGTTTCCCCGTCAGCATCATGCCCTTTACGCCGCCATCCTTGCTGATCTCTTCCAGCGCTTTATTGAGCGAGCGCAAGGCGGATTCACTGAAGGTGTTGGGCTTTTTGTAATCGTGCCCGTTATCCATGGTCACGATGGCAATTCTGCCCACAGGTGACTCATAGAAGCGATTGTAAAAACGGGTTACCGGTTCTCCCATGGTTTACCCCCTTTGCTTATTCTTTTTTGGTTTTTCTTGCAGATTTTCCCAAATGGCAGATGCTCCCTGGCCAAGGCCTACACATAGAGTGGTCAGCCCATAGCGGGCCTCCGGGTGCGCGGCAAAAAGATGGGCAAGATGGGTTACCAGTCGCGGGCCGGACGCTGCCAGCGGGTGCCCGAACGCGATGGCACCGCCCCACGGATTAAGCTTCGGATCATCCGGAAATTTCAAGCCGAATTCGCGCATGAACACGATGCACTGAACAGCGAAGGCTTCGTTCATTTCGACAAAATCCATGTCATCCATGGATAGTCCGGTGCGCGCGAACAGCTTCTGGGTGGCGGGCACCGGTCCGTAGCCCATGATTTCCGGCTTAACCCCTGCGTAGGCGTAGCCGATCAGACGCATTCGCGGGGCAAGGTTGAGCTCTCGAGCCTTGTCGGCCGCCATGAGCAGTACCCCGCAGGCACCATCGTTCAGCCCGGATGCGTTGCCCGCGGTGACCTTGCCCTGCACTCGGAAAGGGGTCTTGAGGCTGCGCAGTCCTTCCATGGTCGTTTCGGGACGCGGTTGCTGGTCGCGGTCCGCCACAACCCAGCCTTCCTTGGTATAGACCGTCATGGGCGCAATCATCTGTTGAATCTTCCCCTCGGCATAGCCCCTGGCCGTTTTCATTTGAGAATGGCAGGCGTATTCATCGGCCATTTCCTTGGTGATATCGGGAAACATGTCGTGCAGGTTTTCGGCCGTCTTACCCATCACCAGGGCATCCTCGGAAACCAGTTTTTCCGTCAGAAAGCGCGGGTTGGGATCGGCGGTGGCTCCCATGGGATGATGCCCCATGTGCTCCACCCCACCGGCTATGGCAATATCACAAGCTCCGAAAGCGATCTCGGAAGCCGCACTGGTAATGGCCGTGAGCCCGCCGGCGCACATTCGATCGACCGAAAAGCCGGAACACGAGTCCGGCAGTCCCGCCAAAAGCGCCGAGGTGCGCCCCAAAGTCAGTCCCTGATCGCCTTCCTGGGTAGTTGCCCCCCAGACGTTTTCTTCCACCATCTCCGGCTTTACCTGAGGGTTACGACGCAGCAGTTCACGAATCACTCTGACCACCATGTCATCGGCTCTTGTCTGCCAGAAAAAGCCCTTTTCACCGGCTCTTCCAAAGGCCGTCCGGATGCCGTCGACCACCACTACATCTCTCGCTTTCATGAGAGTTACCTCCTTTGTAAAGTTTATCCGAGAACAAATCCATCCACCGGCACTTCGAGTGGTGATTTGTCGTTGTTCATGATGCCCCTAGCCTTCCCCGCCGCCTGAGTGAGAACCTGATTGATAAAAAACTGAGCTGAGGCGATCTTGCCGAAGTAAAAAGCCGCACTGCGATTTTCCTGGATGAGTCTTTTCTGCGCCTTCTCATCTTTGGCGTTGTGGTCGCGGTAGATCTCCTGCAGCCTGCGATCGGCTATGTGAGCCTGCCAGAGCAGCACAAAGCCCATCACCACGTCGCCGAACAGATCCAGGTACGGCTTGGCATAGAGAACGGGAACATGGAACTCATCGGTCATGCTCTTGAGGGCAAAGAATTTGGTCACCTGCACAAGGTTTTCCTCGGCTTCCTCGTAGATCTGCGCCAGTTCATTGAGGCGGAAATTCTTGCGAAACTTGATCAGCATTTCCCTGGTTGTCTTGAGTGCATTCTTGATCAACTGGCCGCGCTTCATGGTCAGTTTGCGGCCGATCAAGTCAAGTGCCTGGATGCCGTTGGTGCCTTCGTACAGAGAAGCGATCTTGCAATCCCGCAGGAACTGTTCCACCGGATACTCGCTGATGAACCCGTAGCCGCCGTAGACCTGAATGGCCGTTTCGCACACGCGAAAGCCGAGGTCGCTTCCCACGGACTTGCAGATGGGAATCAAAAGATCCACATGGCCCTGAAACAACTCGCGCTCTTCCTCGCTTTCCGCCACACGTTCGCGGTCGATGCAGTAGGCCGCCAGATGCAACATGGCACGCATGGCCTCGGTGCTGCTTTTCATGAACATCAGCATGCGCCGCACGTCCGGATGATCAATGATGGGAACGCGGGGCGCTGCGGCGTCCTTCATCCTTTCCACCGGTGCCCCCTGCAGCCGCTCCTTGGCGTACTGCAGTGCATGCAGATAGGCGGCACTGGCGTGCCCGAGGCCCTGCATGCCGACGAACAGACGCGCTTCGTTCATCATGTCAAACATGATCCGCATGCCCTTGTTTTCCTGGCCCATGAGGTAGCCGACACAGTTGCCGTTCTCGCCAAAATTGAGGGAACAGGTGGCCGAGCCGTGGATGCCCATTTTGTGTTCGATTCCGGAGCAGACCACATCGTTTTCCACTAGATTTCCATTCTCATCGACGCGCAGGCGGGGCACCAGAAAAATTGAAATGCCGCGGGTTCCCCTGGGCGCCCCTTCGATGCGTGCCAACACCATGTGCACGATATTCTCCGTCAAATCGTGCATGCCGGATGAAATGAAAATCTTCTGCCCCTGGATTGCGTAGGTTCCATCGGCATTGCGCACCGCCCTGGTCGTTAAATTCCCCACATCGCTGCCGGCGCCCGGTTCCGTCAGGCACATGGTGCCACCCCATTCGCCGGAAAACATTTTATACATGTATATGTTCTGCAACCGTGGTGTGCCGTATTTTTGCAGGAGGCGGGCTGCGCCGTGCGTGAGTCCGGGATACATGATGAGCGCCCAGTTGGCCGCACTGAAAAACTCCAGAGCCGCATTGGCCACCACAAACGGCAGTCCCTGGCCGCCTACTTCCGGGGGATCGGCTATAGCCAGCCAACCGCCCTCACAATAGTGCCGGTATGCTTTATGAAACGCTTCCGGAGCTCTCACCACGCCGTCTTCAAAGCGGCAGCCCTGCTGATCCCCTAGTTTGTTTGCGGGATAGAGCTCCTTTTCCGCCAATTTTTCCGCCTGATCGATCACCATATCGAACAGTTCTTGGGAAAAATCAGAATAGGCCGGGTACTTGCACAATTCCTCCACGTGCAGCTGTTCATACAATACAAACTTGATATCGCGTTCATCTGCAAGCAATTTCATTGGACAACCTCCTGTTGTTGGTTACCTTGCCCCCGCACCTCGCAATCCCGTTGAACGCCGCGCAGCAGAAGATCCACTACGAGGTCCGCCTGGGCTCTCAAGTCGTAGCGTCTGCCCGCCAATACCCAGGTAGACACGATCTCGTCCAACGTTCCGAAGATGAAACGTTTGATCAGTCCTACGGGCAGTTCGTCGCGGAACAGATGCTCTCTTTGTCCCTGCTCGACTATTTCTCCGATGAGGTCCAGGTAAAGCTTCAACTCCATTTTTTCCGATTCGTGCATGAATCGGCTGCTCTGGCGCAGCTCGACCTGGAAGACTGCTGCCAGGTCCGGGTTTGCCTGAAATTCTTCCAGATGCATGTGGATCAGGTGTTTGAGCTTTGCCACGGCATCGCCTTGTTGGTTGAGCGCAGCCCGAAAGTGGGCAATGACTTCCTGCATTTTGATTTCAAAGATTGATATGAGCAGGTCGTCTTTATTCTTGAAGTAAAGGTATATGGTTCCGTCGGCGACCCCGGCTTCTTTTGCGATTTCCGATACTTTGGACTGAAAAAAGCCCTTTTGCGCAAAGACCTTCACGGCCGCATCGAGTATCCGTTGGTATTTTTCTGCACTCTTGTTGCGCATGGATCTCAGCCTTCCACACACCAGTTCGTTAACTGAATGAATAATCATTCATTTACCCGGCATTTCTTCCCTTGTCAAGAAAAATTCACTGTGAAAAGATGCACTCGTCTGCAATCAAACAGCAAGGGGGAAATATGCAAATCACTTGTCTGGGAGCCGCCGGATGCGTTACGGGTTCGTGCTTTCTAATCGATAACGGAAAAAAATATTTGGTCGACTGCGGCCTGTTTCAGGGCGGCAAGCAGATGGAGGCATTGAATCGGCAGCCGTGGGGTTTCGATCCTGCAGACATCCAGGCGCTGTTTCTGACCCACGCCCACATTGATCACAGCGGGCGCATCCCCAAACTCGTGAAGGATGGGTTTCGCGGCAGAATCTACACGACTCTGCCGACCGCCGAGCTGTGCAAAATCCTGCTGCTCGACTCGGCTCACATTCAGGAGTCTGAAGCCGAGTGGCAGAGCCGCAAAAATCGCCGGCGCGGCGAACCCGAAGTCGAGCCTCTCTATGTTGAGGCAGACGTTATGGCCTGTTTCCCTCTACTGGAAGTGGTGGCAAACAACCAGGTCATCAACGTCGATTCCCGTTTCAAAGTGCGTTTCCGCAACGCGGGTCACATCCTGGGATCCGCCATCCTCGAATTCTGGAGTAATGCGCCGTCGAACTCCTGCAAGGTAGTCTTTTCGGGAGACTTGGGACAAAAGGATCAACTGATCGTACGCGATCCCCATTCGATTTTTGATGCCGACGTGCTGTTCATCGAATCCACCTACGGCAATCGCGACCACCGATCGTTTGAAGAGAGCAAACAAGAGCTTCTGGGTGCAATCCGTTACAGCCATCGACATCAAGAAAAAGTCATGATTCCGGCATTTGCCGTCGAGCGGACGCAGGAAATACTCTATGTGCTCGGGGAATTTTTCCGGGACAGGCTGATTCCTTCCATGCCCGTTTATCTCGACAGTCCCCTTGCCATTGCGGCAACCGAAATCTTTCGGCAGATGAAAACCTTCTATGATGCAGATGCCATCGCCATTGTCAATGAAGGGCATGACCCATTTGATTTTCCGCAACTGATTCTGTCGCGCACTGCAGAGGATTCCATTGCCATCAATCAAACTCCCGGACCTGCCATCATCATTGCCGGCAATGGGATGTGCACCGCCGGCAGGATTAAACATCACCTCAAGCACAACCTGTGGCGCAAGGGCAGTTCTCTTGTAGTGGTCGGATTCCAGGCGAACGGCAGCATCGGCAGGAGGATCATCGAAGGGGCCAAATCGGTCAAGATATTTGGTGAAAAAGTCATTGTGCGTGCCAAAGTGTTTACTATTGGTGGGTTCTCGGCGCACGCCGGTCAATCGGACCTGCTGGCCTGGATCGACCACTTCAGGAATCCGGCCATGCGGGTCTATGTCACGCACGGTGAGCGCGGAGTCAGCGAGTCATTTGCGCAACTGGTTGAGAAAAAATTCCAACTCACCGCTCATGTGCCCGACATCGGTGACCTCATCGTGGTCACCCCTCCGGCGCCAGAAGTTACTGCACCACGGCCTGCTTCCAAATGGCGGCGTGACGTTGCCAGGCTTGTTGAGACGGCCGAGGCCCTCGTAACAATTCGCGAACAATCGCCTGAAGCGCTGTCGGCTGAGACACTGCGCCAGGTGGAAGAAGAGTTGGCAAGGACCCAGGAACGGCTGGCAAAAATTCTGCGTGGAGCTCGCGAGTCAGCCGACAAGTGAACCTATCAAGCCGGCTGTGCCGCCCAGCTGGTCGGCGCAGGGTGAGGGCTTGCGCTCTCGCCGCGCTACAGTTTCTGTAAATACATCTGGATGTTGGAATGGGAATTCTCCGGAGCTGCCAGGAGGTGATCTTCAATCCGTTGACCGTCCAGATAGTCGTTCAGAAAGAAGTCTGAACCATCCATTTTGCAGATTCTGCCGCCGGCTGCCTTCAATATGATTTGTGCCGCCGCCAGATCCTGGTAGGAGACGTTGGCGATGAGAGCCGCTTCGGCCCGCCCGTGAGCCACATAACACAGGTGTGCGGCGGTGCAGCCAAGGTTGCGGATTTTACCGGGAAAGGTTGAGCGATACTGATTGTGAAATCTGGAATAGGTCAGCAGCACGCTCTCGTTGCTGATTTCGTCAGGTTCGGCCGGGTGGATCGGGGTTTTGCCGCAATACGCCTGCTGTCCTGCCTGGGCGTAATACGAATCGCCCGTCACCGGCATGTAGAACATGCCGAAAATCGGCCAGAAATTCTCATACAGGGCGAGTGATGTGCCCCAGATGGGAATTCCCGCCTGAAAATTGGCTACCCCATCCAGAGAATCATAGATCCACAGATGCCCCTCTTCCCCGTGGGTATATTCTTGCGCGGGCATTCCGTCACCGAAGATCTTGTGTTGCGGAAACTCGGCATTCAATTGACTTCTGAACAGGTCGGCCAGGCGCAACTCTGCTTCGGTGACCAGCTCGCTGTCGAATCTGACCGCGGGATCCCCCTTGCCGTAAAACTTCAGGGCCTCATCGCCTACCCGCTGCAAAACCTCTGTGGCGAATCGCGTCAGATCTTCAAAATTGGGACTCCCTGAGTGCTCCATCTTCCCTCCTTGGTTGTTTCGAAAGTTAAAACCCCGGACCAGTGTAAGCCTCTTGCCAAAGTCCTGCAGCGGTATTGTGCCGGGATGACCGTGTTACTGAATCTTGCAAGACGTCCATCATTATAATGGCACTAAGGGATTCGAATCAATTTTGCAATTGATCTTTTCTTTTCCACATGAGCCTATACAATTTTAGGGGCGTGGATCCAGGGGATGTTTGCGGGCAAAACGCGCCGGATGGAGGAGGTTTGCCGGCAGGGAGTAATTCTGTTGGTGTTTAGAGCAGCCGCATACAGTGGAAATTAGTATGGGGGGAGCGCTACAGGGAGGTTGTCGAGGATGGCGAAGATTTTGGCGGTCTATGGCAGTCCCCGGCGCAAAGGGAACAGCTCTTTGCTGCTGGAGCAAGCGGTGCGCGGCGCACGCGATGCCGGGCTCGAGGTGGATGAGATTGTGCTGCGCGATCTCAAGATGTCCCCCTGTTTGGAAATTTATGGCTGCAAAAAGAATGGCCGCTGTGTCATCGAAGATGATTTCCAGGGGGTCTATGATCAACTTTTGGGTTGCCGCGGTTTAATGCTGGCATCCCCCATGTTCTTTTATACGGTGAGTGCGCATACGAAGATTTTTATGGACCGATGCCAGTCGCTTTGGGTCAAGAAATACTGGATCGACGAAACACCTTTCGGACAATGGGAGACCAAGCGTCTGGGCTTGTTCATATCAGTCGGGGCAACCCGGGGGAAGAAGCTTTTCACAGGGGCGCTGCGCACCATCCGTTATTTTTTCGATGTCTTGGATATGGCGCTGTGGCGCAGTCTGCTTTATAGGGGTCTCGATTTCGAGGGAGATGTGCTCGCACACCCGGAATACCTGCAAGAAGCTTACGAGTCCGGAAGAGAACTGGCCCGGGCTGTGGCTGACTTATAGCCGATGCTGCGGTGCTTTGATGAAGCCAGGTGGTAAAACCGACGCAACGTCTCATTTTGCGGCAGAGAAAGCGGCAAAGGAAGTCAATCCATGGTCCGCCGTCAAGGTTATTTAACCTTACCTCAAGCGCTATTCCATAAGGATCACCGTGGGGTTTCTCGCGCTCATTGCAGTTGATTTCCTGCAGCTCTGCGTCCCCCGCATCATAAAAAACGCAGTCGATGATTTGCAGGCGGGCCTGGCCACATCCAACAGACTTTTGGTCTATGGCGCCATCATCATCGCCATTGCACTGGCGATCGCCATGTTGCGCTTTGTCTGGCGTATATTGCTGCTGGGATTTTCCCGCCGGCTGGAAATGCACCTGAGAAATCGCATGATTTCTCATATCTTGACACTGGATAAGGCGTTTTTCCAGCGCAGGACAACAGGCGAAATCATGGCCCTGGCAACCAATGACCTGTCGTCTGTGCAGCTGGCTACAGGGATGGGTCTGGTGGCGGCTGTCGATGCCCTTTTCATGGGACTGGCGGCGATCGGTTTCATGGCGTTCATCGACTGGCGTTTGACTCTGATGGCCATAGCGCCGATGCCTTTGCTCGCTATCCTGACCCGGTTTTTGTCTTCCCGATTGCACCGTCGCTTCAAGAGAGTTCAAGAACAGTTTTCCATCCTGACGGAGTACGTTCGATCCTCGTTCAGTTCCATCCGGCTGATCAAGGCGTATAATCAGGAAACGCAGCAAGCCGGGAGATTCGACCGTCTGGGCACAACTTACGTACGGGACAATCTTCGACTTGCAGCCATTTACGGCACTCTTTTTCCTTTATCCGGTTTAATCGGCAACTTGAGTCTTTTTATTGTGCTTTTCTTCGGCGGTCGCATGACAATCCACGGCACCATTACCGCGGGCGACTTCGTTGCATTCATCACCTACCTGTTCATGATGACGTGGCCCATGATGGCCCTGGGCTGGGTTTCAGATCTTTTCCAGCGCGGCGTGACATCCCTTGACCGTATCCATGCTCTACTGAAAGAGCAACCGGCGCTCAGATCCCCCGCAGGAGCTGAACAGGGCATATCCATCAGGGGAGCAATAAGCATAAGAAGCTTATCCTTTGGCTATCCAAATCAGCCGCGATTGGTTTTGAAGAATATTTCACTGGACATTCGGCAGGGCCTTTTGCTCGGCGTCGTGGGCCGCACCGGGTCCGGCAAAACCACTCTGTGCCATCTTATGAAAAGAATGTATCCAGTGCCCTCTGGTCAGATATTGCTGGACGGCACGGATATCAACCGGCTTTCTCTTGCAACGGTTCGCGGCGCCATTGCCTATGTTCCGCAGGAGGTTGTGCTGTTTTCGGAGAGTATTGCCTTCAATATTTCGATGGGGAGAAAAGACGCCACCTGGAAAGAGATCGAGGAGGTGGCCAGGGCCGCGGCCATTCATGATGAAATAATGGCCATGGAACACGGCTACCAGACCAGGATAGGGGAGCGCGGCGTCAAACTGTCCGGTGGCCAGCGCCAGCGTTTGGCCATTGCCAGAGCGCTTTTGCTGGATCGGCCCATCATCATTATCGACGACGGGCTTTCCGCCGTCGATATGGAAACCGAGCACGCCATAATCCGTTCCATTGCGTCCTACCTGAAGGGGCACACGTGCATCATTGTTTCTCACCGGCTGGCTCCGTTGGCTGATGCGGATGAAATCGTAGTGATGGAAGAAGGGCGTATCGTGGAACGCGGCACCCATTCTCAACTCCTGGAAAGGAGTGGTTTTTATGCCACCATCTATTATCAGCAGACGAGCCTCGCGGGGGCATCGGAACTAGCGGGCCGGGCGGATGCAACATAGTTACGGGTATTTCGAGGAAGACCATCTCGGCCAGATCGGAAATGTGGGGCTGTGGCGGCGCCTGCTGATATTCGTCGCTCCATATTGGAAGTGGGTGTCGCTGGCGGTTTTCCTTTCTCTGATCGTTACGGCAGCCAGCCTTGCTCTCCCCCGCCTCATACAGCTGGCAATGGATGAGTACATTCTGCAGACGCGCTTATCCATCGACCAGAGAGTCTCAGGTCTCCTCTATTTGAGTTTGATCTTCTGCGGGATCATCCTCATTGGCTTTGTCGCTAATTTTCTGCAGGTGATTGTGTTGGAATGGGCAGGGCAAAAGATCATGCACGCCATGCGGCAGAACCTGTTTGTCCATCTGCAGCGGCTGAATCTATCCTTCTTCAATGCTCACCCCGTGGGAAAACTGGTCACCCGGCTGACCAATGACATCCAGAACATGTACGAGATGTTCACCTCGGTCATTGTGACTCTGTTCAACGACGGTTTGAAGCTGATTGGCATCATGGCCATCCTCTTCTGGATGAATTGGCGACTGACTTTGCTGCTGAGCGTCATGCTCCCGATTATGCTCATCATTACGTTGTGGTTCGGGCGGCTGGCCAGGGATGCCTTTCGAAAAATCCGCACCAACCTTGCTCGAATCAATGCCTTTATCCAGGAGGCGGTTTCCGGAATCACCATCATCCAGCTGTTTTTGCGGGAGCAAGACACCCTCGATCGATTCACCGATCTGAACCGAATTTACTACCGTTCCACCATCTACCAGATACACATCTTCGGTCTGTTTATCCCGTTGATCGAAGTCATGGGCTCCGTCACAATGGCACTCATTATCTGGTACGGAGGGCGTGAGATCATTCAGGATCATATGACGCTGGGTATTCTCACTGCATTCATTTCGTACATGAGGCTTTTCTTCCAGCCCATCCGGGAGCTCTCGCAGAAATACTCGATCGTTCAATCGGCTATGGCTTCCGCCGAGAGAATTTTCCAACTCCTGGAGACTCGAGACGTACTTCCGGTTCGTTCGGATCCGGTGGTTTTGAACGATCTGCAAGGGGCCATCGAGTTCGGCAACGTTACCTTTGAATATGACCCCGGCCATCCCATTCTGAAGGATCTTTCCTTTCGGGTAGAACCGGGCGAGACCCTTGCTCTGGTGGGGGCGACAGGTTCCGGAAAAACCACCATCATCAATTTACTGGAGCGATTTTACGACCCCGGCGAAGGCGACATCAAACTGGACGGAATCAGCCTCAAGAACTTTGATCCTCATTGGCTGAGAGAGCAGATAGGGCTCGTCATGCAGGATGTTTTCGTTGTGCCGGGCAGCGTACGGGAGAACATTCTGCTTAACCTGGAGGCGGATGATGACCAACTTGAGCGGCTGGTACAGTTGTCTCAGCTGTCCGCCCTGGTGAATCGCCTGCCCGACGGCCTGGCGACCAGGATCGGTGAAGGCGGTATGGACTTATCCGCGGGTCAGAAGCAACTCCTGGCGTTTGCGCGAGTGCTGGCGAGGGACCCCTCTATCCTGGTGCTGGATGAAGCCACCGCCAATGTCGACAGTGAAACGGAAATGCTCATAGAGCAGGCGATTCAAGCGGCCCTAGCCAATAGAACCAGTATCGTCATTGCGCATCGGCTTTCCACCATTAAAAGGGCAGACCGGATTCTGGTGATGGATCACGGCACAATAGTGGAGCAGGGGACGCACCGGGAGCTCATGGCGCAGAAGGGCGTCTATTACCACCTGCAGAGCCTGCAAAATGACCTGGGCCGCAATGAGGTCATCCCGGCAGGCGGTCGGGCGCCTGTCCGAGAGTGATCAATTCCTCTCGGCAGCTTTCTCTTGTCTTGTTTTGACGACCGCCCGGCGCTCTGCAGCTGCACGCTGCGTATAGACTTTGCGGCTTGCTGTCGCTACCGGAGTGACCTGACTACCGGGATAAGCAAAACGATTAAAGGGGCGATGGCAAGAGCCGGTAAAAAATTGGCCAGTCGAATTTCCTTGACCTTGAGCAATTTGAGGCCGATGCCCACAATGATCAGACCTCCCGTAGCAGTCATTTCGACAATCATGGGTTGAGTGAGCACCCTATCGAAGAGTCCTGCGAACAGGGTGATGCCCCCCTGGTAAATGAGGATGGAAACCGCCGAGAAGGAGACGCCCCAGCCAAGAGTGGCGGAGAAGGCTACGGAGGCAAAACCGTCCAGCATGGATTTGACGGTGAGAAGGGAATAATCCCCCGAGAGTCCATCTTGAATCGACCCAAGGATAGCCATGGGACCGATGCAGAAGACTAAAGTGGCTGTGATGAAAGCTTCGCTGAACCTGCTGGGCCCGCCTTTTGACAACCTGGATTGGAGGAAACAGCCCAATTTTTCGATGCCCTCGCTGATATGTAGCAGTTCGCCGATCAACCCGCCGCACAGCATTGCTGCCAGGAGCACCAGGACATTCTCGGTTTGCAGAGCCATCTGCAGACCGATCAGGCTGGTAACCAGCCCTAATCCGTCAGTTACGGTATTGCGCAGGTTTTCCGAAAGCCTGGAACCGGCCAGCAGTCCCAGTGAGCTTCCCAGGAGGATAGCGGCTACGTTAATGAGGGTGCCAGTCATCTTCCATACTTTCCTGTCAAGCCACGAGGGGGAATGCCGCATCGGCTTCAAGGGCGGCGACCCTCTCGACCAGAGGCGGATGTGAGTAGTTGAATGCGACGTAGAGGGGGTGTGGCGTGAGGTTCGATAAATTATCCGCAGCCATGCGTTTGAGAGCGTTCGCGAGGGGTTGCGCGTTGTTTACCAGGCGTGCGGCAAAGATGTCCGCCTCTCGTTCGAAGTGTCTCGACACATACATAAAAAGGGGCTTAAGAAAGTAGCCCGCCTTTTGCCAAAAAATGCCAACCAAAAACAGTCCGACATAGGGTTCCTGGACTGCAAAGCCGAAGCCCGCAGAGAGCCACGGCCGGCCTATCACCTGGTGGGTCAGAAAGAAGCCCGCAAACATGCAAAGGGTGAACAGGGTCAGCTGCTTGGGGATATGCCGCTGCCTATAGTGGCCCATTTCGTGAGCCAGGACCGCGAGAATTTCGTCGTGTGGGTGTGACTCGATCAGCGTGTCAAACAAAACAATCTGCTTGGTTCTGCCAAGACCGGTGAAATAGGCATTGGTGTGGCGACTGCGCAGGGTTGCGTTCATTTGCAGGATCTTTTTCACCTTGAGGCCACTCCTTTCCATCAGTTCAGTGATTTTCATGGCCAGTTGAGCGTCTTCCAGAGGCGAGAATTTGTTGAAGACGGGGGCAATGACGATCGGGTAGAGCACCGCCAGGATCACCTGCACGAGAGTCACCGCAAGGAATCCCCACAGCCACCAATAAGTAGGAGAGTTTTTCACAATCCAAAGAATCAGAGCCAGGATCAGGGAGGAGAGAAAGAGTGTCAATAATCCTGACTTGACCTGATCAAGCAGCCAGATCCTGCGTGTGGTTTGGTTGAATCCAAATTTTTCCTCAACAACAAAGGTATGATAGTAGTCAAAAGGCAGGTCGATCACGTAGAGAATCATCCCCGGCAGGAGAAAAAATACCAGGCCGGACAGGACAAAGGGGACCGAATGTTCTCTCAGGAGCCAGGCCAATGCCGGCATTGCTCCCGACAGGATCAGCACCAGGAACAGCACATCTGAGGTGGCTGAGCCTGCCGAATTCACGCGGCTTCTTTGACGGGTGTAGGCGTTGATTTTGGACAGTTTTGCCCCGTCGACGAACCCCTCGAGCGAGGGCGGCACTGTATTGCTCGTCCGCTCCAGATATCGCAGGTTCAGATTTGCCAGGACGACATCAACGGTAGTCTGTAACAAATAGACTGCCACAAAGAATACTGTAAAAAGGTTCAGCTGGACCGTGGTCAATTGAGCCTGCTCCGCCGTTTTGTTCATGCAGCCGCGCCGGTTTTTTGATAGTGGCTTTGTATAGATGCCTTGCCGGAATAATTCAAGCCCATTTGAAAAGAGACGGGGAGCCCGCCAGTGCGGGAAAGCGAAAAGTAAGAGCTCGACATTGATTTCCGGTCTCCTCGAAGGTATAGTGAATAATTAAAGAAAATGTATAGTAAAATGGGAAAACCGATGCGAAAGGAGCAAACCATGCCCGTATGGAAATGCAACAACTGCGGCAACACCATCGACGTTGCATCACCGCCTGAAACGTGCCCGTCATGCAAGGAAAGATGTGAATTCGTCGACGTCTCCTGCTACATTCCAGATTGTGGAGGCCCTGAGGGGGGAACAATCAATACGCAGGTCTACCAGGAAAGTTATAAAGCCGACAAAAAGTGAGTGGCTTGCAGCGTCCTCGCCCGAACCAATCAAACGGCCAACCCTTTCACAGAGATCGCAACTGCAGCAGGGAGCGTTCTCTGTGATTTCTTTTCGGCCCGCCACCCGCACGCCACGTCTTGCCATGTGCTCATGGCCCCTGTGAAGAATGGAAACATCGCGGTGTCTCACAAAATTTCCTCAAATCCCTGCGGCCCGTGGCTTGTCACTTCTCCCTTCCATGCTTAAAAGACTTTCAATAGATGGTTACAGAACGACAGGCTAAAGGAGGTTAGGCCATGAGAGATAAACGCAGTTTACACCTTAAGGTGCAGGAATTGTGCGACTGTTTTGCGACGTCGGACCCTCTGAGAGAAATGTCTCTGGTGAAAAAGGAACCCGACAAAGCCGAAGGTGCTCTGAAATGGGTGGCGCTGGCAGTGTTACACGGCATTAATGACAATGCCAAGAAGATTACCGTCACCAAAGCCAAAGACGGCAAGATCACGGTGAAGGGCAAATATTATACCTGCGAACTGCCATCTCCCGGCGCGGATGTGGGCGATCAGATCTTTCAGGTGGTCAAGGAGGTCGCGCATATGGAAGGTGAAGGCGGGAAAGTACCCTTGGCCTTGGGAATCCGGGACAGCAGCATCCAGGTTGAGGTGAAGATGGAGCATGATGATGGTGGAGAATCGTTGAGCATTAAATTCCCCAAGAGCAGGTAGCCGGGGGGACCATCATTGAGCTTGATAATTCGAGATAATCTGCTAAGTTGACGTGTCAAGAGCGGTGAAGAACCAAACTTCAAAAGCCGATTCGTTCCAATCGCGGCGCGGACCAAGGGGGCGGATCGGCTGATCATTGATGGGGAAATGTGAGATGCCGATGTTACGAATTGCCTGTTTTTCACTGATGGCTTTGATGGCCGTGAGTTTGATCTGGCCGGGATTTGTGCATGCAGAGGTTGCAGCGCCGCATGAAATTGCCGGTTTTCGTTTGCAGAACCACATCGATCAATATGGCGATCGGATTGATAAGAAAAGTGCCATTTCAGTTCGAGATATGGCCTACTTGGAAGAAGTGGATGTGATGGCCCCGGCGGGCTTCAAGAGTGGTTACCTGGTTTACGGGAAATGCGCACACCCCGGCCATATCGTAAAAGTGAGCATGAAATATGCGGATTCCAGCAAGGATTTTTTCGATAAGCTGCTCGATCGTTTCAAGAAAAAATATGGAGATCCTGCCGAGTGGCGAGGCGATCCGTTTCACGTCTATGTCGCCTGGAAATGGTCATTCGTGGACCGGGACAACCGCAGAATCAGCATGATTTTGCAGCATTACAGCGGGGACGAGGATGTTTACAAGAACGGCAATTCGGTGAAGCTGTCCATGTACGAGCTCATCGAGCAGGAACAAGCATGTTACGCCAAGAAACACCCGCAGGCGCAGACCCCATCGGTGGAGCAGCCCCAGGTGCCGGGTAAGGTTGACATTGATGATCTGGTGCCGATTCCTTAAAGGTTCCACGTAGATCCTCCGATCCACACAGTCTTGGCAATGCAGGGCGTGTGCCCGCATATCAAAGGCCATCGCAAAAAAACGGTGCATGGTTGCTGGTAAAAAACGGCGGGTCCCTTCTCAAGATGGAGGCGACAGCCGGGTGCCGTTTGAACTCTTTGTCGAGAAATTGTCTGACCAATCCTCGGTGCCAGCCTTGGGGATGAACAAAGCCCGTATAGAGAGAAAGATCGCCTTCATACGCCGGTTGTGTTGCGAGTTCATGGGTATCGGGAGCGTACACGGGCAGGTTGAATATGGCAAGATTCAAGAAATCGATGTATTCGCTGTGGGCCGCGGTAAAATGAAGAGTCTCCCGTGCCGTCTCCGCCGTTTCCGAAGGCGTTCCAAACAGCAAATATGCATACGTTGCGATTCCTGCTGTTTTGATTGTGGCGAGCGCCGTTGCCGCCATTTCAAGATTCACTCCCTTGTGCTCACGATCCAACACATCCTGGCTTCCCGATTCCAGCCCCAATTTCAGCATGACGCAACCGCAGCGTTTGAGCGCTTCACAGAAATCCTGGTTAATGAAATGTTGAGTGATCCTGGCGAATCCATACCACGGCACCCCTGGAGGATCCAGACACAAGGCTTTTAACAGCGCAGGACTGAGGGCGTTATCCAACAGATGGATCAGTACCGGCCTGGTCTGCGCAGTGAGGGAGTGGAGGTCCGCTATGGCCTGATGGACGGGTACCGGCACATAAGGATTCTTTTCAGCTCGTTCCGGGCAAAATGAACACCTGTTCCAGTAGCACCCGGCGGATGCGCTGTAGGGCAGAATGAACCCGGGAGAAAAATACTCGTCGCCAGGCAGTGCCTGGTATTCCGGCCTGTAAAGAGCTTCTTTGTCGGCTTCCACACCCAGAAAAGACAGCAGCGCGTGCTCCCCCGGTCCGGCTGCCAGGTGATCCACCAATCCACCAAAGGGGTTCACCCAGTCAGGCTTGCGCATCCACGAAGTGACCAGCCCGCCCCCGACGATTAGTGTGAGTTCTGGAAAATATCGCCGCAAAAAACCGACCATTGCAAAGGTGCATAAGGCCTGGCTGAGAAAGTTCAAGGAGAAACCAACCGCCTTCCTCGGGTTGTTGCACAGAAGCTCAGTCAGTCGCTTGCTGAAATAAGAAAAAAAAGGATTATCTTCGGGCACCTCCGCCGCATGCAACAGATCGCCGCTGCGCACTGGCGAAAGGTTGTGTTGTTGATAGTTGGACAAGCTCACACCGGCTGCAAAAGATACCGAAGATGCCTCCAGTACGCGATTTAAATCAAATACTGTCCGTCGGTACCGATCACTATTTTGGTAAGTTTGCCGCTCCTTGAGGGCAGTGAGATTCCTGTGAGCGTTCCGGTATGCCCTTTTGGTCCAACGATCCGAGCCTTCCCCGGGTCGTGTCATGAGATAAACAAGCCCTTCCAGATTTGCATCGAGCAGTTCATGCTCCACTCCATGGCGGCTCAACATTCCCGCCAGTCTGGCAATCCCGGCCGGCGGTTCGCAGGCTTTGGTCACGGGAGGATGAACTAACAGGAGGGACAATTGGATCTCCGGTTATATACTGTTAAAGAAATTGATTTCGGCTTCCAAGTAGGCTGGGTTGAAGTACGAAAGCCAGCAAAATAGGCGTTGAGTTTCGTCACGCGAAACGTGTGACTCAACCCAACAACACCAAAAACATTGTCTTGGAAGCTATAGACATGGCCAACGGCAGCGTTTCTCGGAGCCCTCAGCAGCGCAGTCTTGCAGTCGAGTTCATAATCCGGCCAGATAACTACTGCCTCCCAATTGACTCATCTGCTTCAGTATCCAGCGTTGCCGGTAGCGTACATAACGGGAAGGTTTGACAACCGAGTATTTTCCCGGGTTTGGCAGCACAGCCGCGATGAGTGTCGCCTGTTGGCGATTCAGACGGCTGGCCGGCACATCGAAATAGACTTCGGAGGCGGCTCCCATGCCAAATGTTTTCTCCCCCGTTTGGGCAAGGTTCAAATACACCTCCAGAATACGCTGTTTGCTCCACGTCAGCTCAATGAGTAGTGTAAAGTACGCCTCCAGGGCCTTTCTCAGATAACTCCGGCCGGACCAAAGAAAAAGGTTCTTTGCCACTTGTTGACTGATGGTGCTGGCTCCCCGCAGCCGACCGCCTTTTTTGCGCTCATTCCAGGCATGCCCAATGGCTTCAAAATCAAATCCCCAGTGGTTTGGAAAATTTTGATCCTCGGCAGCGACGACGGCCATCTTGGCGTGGGCAGAGATGTCCGCATAATCGACCCACTGGTAATGGATCGTGTCGCTGGTCGAGGAGAACAGTTCTCCGAGCGTTTTCTGGAGCATGAAGGAAGAAGTTGGAGGATCAACCCACTTCAATATCAGGACGGAGAGGAAGGTTGCTGCAAACACAATGATGAAACTCTTTGCAGCAGCTCTCAGCAGCCACGCCAACCGCCGGCGGGAAGATCGGTCCGCCCGGGTTTTCTGCGCATGTGAAGTCCTGTCGTCGGCTGTAGCCCGGACATCCTCTGCGTTTCCCAACGTATTTCCCTTACCAATTCTCTTAAACTTGCGCTAATCTACTCCAACGACTCGCTCCTCACCCAGATCGAAGGACTGGTAGCCGGTATAGCCCTGATTGAGGGCTACCGAGATGGGCATCTGCCTGCTCGTCGGTCCCCAATGCTGAATGGGTCCCGGACTGCTGAACAGATCATCCATGGCCCACTTGTCACGGTTTTTCGCAAAGACCTTGAACGCAGGCGAAGAAGTGTTCACCAGGTCCTTTGCTATGACCAGTTCTTCTCTGCCCTTGCGAGTCTCACAGGCGATGAGGCCGGATATGGGAAGAGCCAGCACTCTGCCACCCTTGTCGAAATCGGTCACGGATGCCATGTAGCCGGTTTTTCCCTGGAGCACCAGTGACCCCGCGGCCAACCCCAAATTGAATGTAAAAGCGGCGTCGAATGCAGTCGGTTTGGCACTGCGTCCCTCATAGCCGAGAAAGTGAGACTGGGTCGAAAAGCTAGCCGCCTTGAACTGCTCAATCTGCCGATCGGTGGCTTCAATCTTGCCTTCGCCGTCTCCGAAGAACCTATGCGTATGTCGCTTGAGCTGAGACATCCTATACCTGATTTTCTCGATTAACAGCTTTTCCGTTTCAATTTGGGAAACCTTGACATTGCCATGATCGTCCCGGTCCAAAATGAGCATTTCCTCAATGTCATCGGGAAGGGAAGCCATTAGCTGTGCCGACTGCGGGGTCAACAGGGGATAAATATATTCCTGCTTGTTCTTGAGGGTCGGCAGATCCTTGATGTCTCTCTCATATTCGGCGAGAACATGATTGAGCTCCTGAATGAGGGATTTCATTTCCGGAATGAATTCGATCAGTCCCTCGGGAACCAGCACGACTCCGTGGTTGATGCCCTTCAGCCGACGTTTGGCAATGATGTCTGCAACATATTCCACAACACTTTCAAGGGACATGTGCTTTTCCGCAATTTCCTCGGAAATGAGGGTAATGGCAGGTTTGGTCTGCAACGCAACTTCGAGGGTTATCTTGCTTGCGGTGCGTCCCATGAGCTTGACGAAATGATAATATTTGACCGCGGAGGCGGCATCCTGGGTTAAATTCCCGACAAGTTCCGAATACACCTTGGTGGCGGTATCAAACCCGAATGAAATGGGAAGATATTTGCCCACCGCCATATCACCGTCAATGGTTTTGGGAATGCCGACAACGCTGCAGTCGACCCCTTCGCGTAAAAAGTATTCGGCTATGTAGGCGGCATTGGTATTGGAATCATCGCCGCCGATGATGATCAATCCATCCAGTTTATTGTTCACAGCCGTTGCTTTGACTTTGGCGAACTGCTCCGCGGTCTTCACCTTGGTCCTGTCGGTGCCAAGAAAATCGAATCCTCCGGTGTTGATGATGGCCCTTATTTGCTCGCTGTTGATTTCGAACAGGTCTCCGTTAATCAGCCCCTTGGGGCCTTTTCTGATGCCCAGCAGGGTACCGTCTCTTCCCAAGACGGCCTTGAGACCGGCGAGCACGTTGTGACCGCCCGCTGCAGGCCCGCCGGAGAAGAGCACAGCTACCCGCTTGCCATCGATGCGGGGCGCACTTTTACCAGGAAACGCCTGCAGAACAATGTCCTTACTTTTTTCGATAGATCGGGTAAATTCTTTGGAGGTCCGTCCGTGATCCTCACATTGAAAAATCATGTCGGTTTCTTTGAAAACTGCCGGGGCAATGCGGCCCTCTTGACTGACGAAGACAGAGCATACGGGAATGGGCAGCTTGCGGATCTCATCTTCAAAAATAGAATGCTTTCCTGCTGTACTATGAAAATGCTCTAATGAGTTGAATGAAGGATTAAATTGATCGGATGCCATCTCGAAACTCCTTATCATGCTGGATTATTCCACCGCTGTTGCTGACGTGGTTCAATGCTGCGTACCAGCCTCGCTGCCCCTGCGCTGAAAAACAATGCAACCAGATGCAGCCGGGGGTTGTCTCTCTCCCCATACCTTGTTGCCCGGTGGGTACCTCCCCTCGTGCAATTCAACTTTGGGCCGTCGATGGTTTTTGAGGCACTTATTGTGACAACAGATTGATTAGGTTTCAAGGAAATATGAAGGACTCAACTTGATCTTGAAGACTGCAGGAGCGGTCCGGCCCAAGCGGCCGGACCGTGCAAATCAGCCTAATTGATTTCAACGGGCGGGTTGCCCGCTCCAATGAGAGGCAGCACTTCCTCCACTTTGAAAAAAACCAAAAACAAGGGTCCGCGCTGCGCTTCGCCGTCTGCGGGATATTCTTTGCGACGGAGGGTATAGAGCAGCTCGCTGTCCTGTTCTTCACGCAGCTTGGTCAGGTACAGTCGCACCCCCTTGTAGCCGGCGCCCTCTTCGATGAAAAGATAGGCCGCCTTGGGGTTGGACTGGAGATTGTGGTGAGTCAGACGATCCCGCATGATGAAGGCTACGGTATGATCTTCCATGACGTGAGGCGTCGCGTAGACAGCGATATCGACTTTTCCAGCCGCATCGGCGGTCGCCATGACTCCATGCCCTTTTTTGCCCACAAAATACTCGCTTATCTTCATTGAAACTCCTCCTTGTGATTGTACTCAAATGAATTGCAGGTGTTCCTTTTCCAGCCCATAAATGCTCCCAGCTAAATTAAGCACTCTCTATGAAAAGGGGAGGAGCCCCTCTCGATTTGCACCGATCAATCCGGGGTTCGCACGGCCCATGATCGGTTTCGATGAGCGCAAACAACGAACAAGAAACATTACAGCGGGTCGGATTGGATCACACCTCGATGAATTGCATGGCCCGCTGCTCAGACCAGTATTCTCCCGCCGGATTAAAATCGATGAAACCGACATGCCCTCCTGATTCAGGTATTTCAAGATAGAGATTCGGATTGTGCTGCGCTTCTGCCAGGGGAAAACAGGATGGAGCCAGGAAAGGGTCATTTCGGGCGTTGATCAGCAGGGCGGGGATCGATATGTTTTTCAAGAACTGCTTGCAGCTCGCTTTTCGGTAGTAATCCTGTGCGTTCTCGAAGCCATGCAGAGGTGCCGTATAACGATCATCAAATTGCTGGAATGTCTTTATCTGCCGGTAGCCGATGTCATTGATCTGAGCGGGCATCAGGCGCATCTTATTGCGAATTTTGTGGTGTAATGTTCGAAGGAAGCGGATCATATAGATGGTATTGGAAAATTCGGCCATCTTGATGGACCCTGCGCGCAGGTCGCAGGGGACGGAAAACGCTACCGCGGCTTTTAGAGCTGCAATATGAGGCGACCTTTCACCCAGATACTTCAAAGTGATGTTCCCGCCCATGCTAAACCCTATGAGGACAATGGCTGCATAGCTCTTGCGAGCCTCCACGTGCGCAACTACCGCATGCAAATCTTCGGTTGCGCCGCTGTGGTAGAAACGAATGGATCGGTTGGGTTCTCCGCTGCACCCTCGAAAGTTCCAGGCCAGGGCATCCCAGCCCCTGCGATTGAGTGCCCGAGCCATGCCGAGAATATAGGACCTGTTGGAGTTGCCTTCCAACCCGTGGCTAAGAATCGCCAGCCGGTTTGCTCCCGTAGTCGACCAGTCCAGATCAAGAAAATCATCGTCTGGAGTGCTTATTCGCTCCCTTTGGTAACTGACCCCGTGCACTTTCCGGAAGAGAGCGGGAAAGATGGTCTGAACATGTCCATGGGAAAAAAATGGCGGAGGTGAATAGCTGGATGGAGAAAATAAGGGCATCGCTCGGTCGCATCGTGTGAAGTTCAAACGCATCAGCAGGTACTGTTGACAGCAGGATGTTGCGGCAAACGAAAATCAGGACGCCAGCAGGTGGAGAATTTCCACAGGCTTTTCAACCAGCACTTTGGCTCCACTGCCAAGTAATTCGTCCGCCTCCCGAAATCCCCACAAGACCCCAACCGCATACATGCCGGCCGCATTGGCCGTCAGCATGTCGGTACTGGTGTCGCCGGCATACAGCAGCGCTGAAGGCGGGATATTCATGCTCCGACTGATTTGTAAAGGTATCGTGGGATCGGGCTTCTTGGGCACTGATGGCCGCGCTCCCACAACAACCTCAAAGGGCCAGCGCGACAAAAACCGGTTCACCGTAATTTGCGTGAACTCATCCTGTTTGTTTGAGAAAATGGCCATCTTGATGCCGCGCGCCGCGAGCGCGGTCAAGAGCTCCGGTATGCCGGTGTAGGGGTGCGTTCTTTCCATCCATCGTCTGCCGTATTCTTCCTGCATGGCCGCAACACACTCGGAAAGCAGCGGTTGATCCCTCCTGTTCTGCGGGATCGCCCTGCGGACAAGGCTTTCCATTCCATCTCCAACAAAATACCTGTAGGATTCCAACGGATGTTGCGGAAAACCGTAACGCTCCAGAACACGGTTCATTGCATTGCCAAGATCCTCGAGTGTGTCCAGTAGAGTTCCATCCAGATCGAAAAGAATACCGTGATATTGCACGCTGGCTCTCTCCCAATTTGTTCTCACCGATTCAATGTCGGCCTGAAACACGCAACCTTGTCAGGCAGAACCTTCAGCGTCATTCAGCTGATGTGCCGCCAAGAGTGGCTGGAACACTGCCTGGTCCGATTCCATGATGGTCCCCGGTCAAAGGGCCTTTATTTTTTCTTGGAGCAGCACCTTGCTCTCCTCAGGCATATCACAAAACTCAATGCCAACGGTGAAAAGCTGCTCATCCTCCTCGCGGTTATACCAGCGCAGAATAATGTTTGAGCGGACTTCTCCTTCGGGCATTTGAATTACCATTTCGAGTTCATCGGGATTATTGTCAACCATCAGATGGTAGCTTCGCAAATGCATTCGATGTAGAAGGATCCTTGCACCGTTTGGCGATATCTCGATCACTTGGGCCTGAAGTCGTTCTGCCACACCAACAGGAGTACAATACAGGGAAGCCTCCCAGGCTACAGCTTTTCGCTTGCGCCGGCGTCGCTCGGTAAAGGGCCACATTGCAAAGATGCTCTCCTCTCTTTCGAATAAGCACAACTTCATCACTCGAGAAACCTGCATATCAGGCGGTTCCATTTTGCTGCCTCACGAGCAGCCGTCAGTTTTTGTTATCCGGTTCATCTTTTTTCAACCTGCCGGATAATTCGGGCGTTATCGTGCGTATATGGATGTCCCTTTGCGGAAACGAAATTTCGATCTCTCTTTCGCGAAATAACCTGTCGATCTCAAAGCGAATTTCCGTCTCAACCGCAAAAAAATCAGTTAACGTGGACCAGAAGCGCAAATCAAAAACCAGAGCGCTGTCGCCAAAGTCCGAAAACAACACATCGTATTTGGGATATTTAAGAACCTTCGGGTGGTTGTTGGCGATTTCAAGCAATGTGTCTTTCACCCGTTGAACGTCAGAACCATAAGCCACCCCGACCGTTACGCTGCGTCGCAGCCTGGGGTCTTTAAAGCTCCAATTTACGACCTGGCTGCTGATGAAATCAGAGTTGGGGATAATGAGTGAGGCATTGTCGTAGGTTTGAACAACGGTCGAACGAAAGTTGATTTTGTTCACCGTGCCCCATTTCCCGCCAATCTCGATCACTTCGCCCACTTGTATGGGACGTTCGAAAAGCAATATAATGCCGCTTATGAAGTTGTTGAAAATGTTTTGCAGCCCAAAGCCGAGCCCAATGCCCAAGGCACCGAAGACAACCGCCAAAGACGTTGAGCTGACCCCCAGCGCATGAAGTGCCGCAAGAATACCGAGCATCCAGAGGACATAAACCGATAGGGTCGCAACAGACTCCTGCAGACCCTCCTCCAGGCCACTGCTGGTGAGGATTCTTTTCTTGAGTGTCGGACGCCAGAATCGAGTTGCAGCCAAGGTAAAGGCCAAGATGAGAAAGGCGTAAGCGATGCCCAACAGGTTGAGCCGAATCTCGCCAAGTTCAATAGACTGATTGAGGACATGGAAAAAGCCCAGAACCATAGCTTTCGTGGCCCCCCACGCCATCATCAAGAAAGCGGTCAGGAATCCCAGCCAAATGACCCCTAGAAGTCGGATCAACAGCCAACCGGCGTGATGCGTTTCTTTTCTCTCGGAGAGAGGCACCAGAGTAACGGAATGATTCCATTCCAGCAGCGCGAGGAGCAGCAATGCGGCCCAAATCGCCACGACAATGGATCGTCCCCAGGAAGCGTACCAGTAAAGGGCGAGTTGTCCGTAGCCGGCCAATTCAAGCAGAAAGCCTCCCAAGCCCACACAATAACCCCAGCCGATGACACCGGTTCTTAACGTGGAGAGTTGTTTTGACGACGTCAGCACTGAATTTGCCGAGGAATACTGAACCCTTCTCCAGAAATGTACGGTCCAGATGATCAGGTAGAGTTCGAAACCGATGCGCGCCAGGGCAAGAAATATGCTGGTAGTGCCGAGGTTCCACTGCAGGACCAGATAGGGGACGGCAAAACTGCGAATCGCAAGCATGAGTCCGCGAATCCCCGTCAGCAATTGCTGCGGAACCTGCAGCCAGTTCGAACTTCTGATCAGTTTGGCGAGGTCCAGCACCCAGCGGGTGAGCAACCAGGCCAGCAGCGAGTCGATAATGACCCAAATAAAAGGGAACCCGGAAGTTACATCCTGCAGCTGCACATATCCGTAGAGGAACAAGACGGTGCCGGCAAGGGGCGAGGATTGGCGAAAAAGGTCGAGGGTGAGACAGAGCCAGGGTCTCCGTTCCTGCAGCCGCTCTCTCCAGGCGGCACAAAGTTTACGCAGGCGAAAAATGAGAAACTGAACGATGACAAACAACAGCAGGGCCTTGATGAACAGAAGTCCGCCAGCCTTCCACACATTTCTCAGTTGCTTCACCCAAAACTCGCTGGCAGACACCTGGCGGGCAACATTTACGATCTTTTGCAGGTCGCGGGAGATTTCTTCCCAATCGATGGATATAAAAACATTCTCGTTTCTGCTGAAGAGGTCTTCCTTTTGTTTTTCTTCAATCTGCCGGTCATAGTTTTTCGCCAAACTGTCGATGGACTCCTGAACCTCGGTCAATTGACCGACACTCTTCAGGTAGATGGCCTCCATATTGGAGGTGGTTTGAAGCTGTTCGGAAATGGTTTTGTTGAGTGCCTGCAACTGGTCAAGAATCGCTTTGCCCTCACGCGTGCCGGTAGCGGTCTTTTTGATGATTGCCAGTTGCTGGTTGTTATAATCGTATTGTTGTTTCTCCTCTTGGTTCAGCTTGCGGACTATTTCCAGGTTGTCCGTGAGGCCCACCAGACGTGAGGCAATATCCTGGATGATCGTTTCCAGTTCGGCTCTGACCTTCTTTAGTTCCTCAATCGGGGTTTGTCGATGCAGCAGGTTGCTATAGGCCGATGCAATCACTTTGTAGGCGGTGATTTCAGTATCCAGGGTTTTGGTAGCAGTCCGCACCTGACCCAGTCGTTCCTTCAGTTCATCGAGCTCTTGCCGTTCTGCGGTGAGGCTTTTGCCGAGGGCATTGCTGAGATCCTCCGCTTGCAGCACCTGGCTGGAAGGGTTGTCCCCGTTGCTCTGTTGAGCGTGCGCCTGCCCCATGTGTAACAGGAACAGTGAAAGCAGCAGAAGGCTATAACAGATCCGTGTTGACAATGGTTTGGCAGCTGCACATTGCCTATGCATAAGGTGTTGCCCGCAAGATTCTTTTACGCTCCTGGTAAATACAAAAAAATATTGAATCAGTTGATGTACCGCAACTTTCGGCACCCGATGCGGGGCCGGTATAGCAAAATGCCGGAAGTATGAGCCTGAGAAAAGCAGCCAACGGCTGGGGCCATGACCAATCCGGCATTCGGCAAAAACCGTAACCCTTCACCATACAGCCCTTTTATGAACCGCAAAGGCGCAAAGAACGCCAAGGCTGCAGCGGTTGTGTCCTTTGCGGAGGGCTCTTTGCGTGACTTTGCGTCCTTCGCGTCTTGGCGGTGAACGGTTACAAAAAACCAGGTGATATTCCTGCTATCCTGACCTAATAGGGAGGATCGCACACCTCCCGTTCATAATCAGCCACCACCTGACCGTATTCACGTACGATCGTGCGCACCGTCCGGCACCGGTCACGGCTGCCGGAACTGTAGGACTCGTAACCGGGTGGGGGTGGTGCAGGGTCGTAATAGCGCGACGGTGGAGGCGGCGGTGGAGGCCCTTCAGCATAGTAGGGCCGAGAGTTCTCGATGGCGGTTCCTGCCAGGTAACCGGCGGTCAACCCTGACAAACCCCCGAGTGCCGCACCCATGGGATCGCCACTAATGGCATAGCCCATTGCTGTGCCCAGTGCACCCAATCCGAAGGAAGTCGCGGCAACTCGTTCATAGCTGCCGGGAGCAGTCGCGCAACCCGAAATAAAAACCGGCACCACCACCAGGAGGAAAAGGAACTGCATACATTTTTTCTTCATCTTTTCACCTCTCCCGCATTAGGCCCAAATTCCTTTTGATAGGCTCTTATCAATTTGGATAATAAACCGACTCGCGGGTTAAGTCACCGAAAATTCTCCATGTGAGTGCTCGTGCAGTGCGCGAGTTCGTCCAATCATGAAAGATCCCTCTCCTGCAAGGGAGAGGGGAGCGAACCAGCACTTAGTAGCCTAGACCGAAGTCACCGGCCCGCCCGAACGCCTTGACTTTGCCTTCCTTGAGCTGGACGAAATAATCGTCTGTCATGAATCCCCCCCTGTAGAGCCTGTAGTTCAGGTACTCGAGATCTCCTTTGGCGCTGGTGCTGGTGGGCTGACCCACTGCTGCAATGACCTCTTGCTTCGTCATTCCAATGTTGACTTGGTTCATTCTGCTGGATGAGGCACAGCCAAACACAAACAGAACCAACACGGTTAGCGTCATTAATGTTTTCATCTGTTCTCCTTCTGAGTCGCGTTACATCTGGTGGAGCACGCTGCACCAATATGAACAAAAGTCTGTCTCATAAAACACCGCGCCTGCAGAGTATAATTTTAGGGCAATTTTGTAAATAATGTCGTGCGGGGTGATCAAATTAGATGGGGTGGGCGTGCAATTCCGGTTTGGGAATCAAGGTCCACCTGCAAAGCCGCGCAACGGGGAGGGGTGGTTGTCGTTTCGCGCGGCGTGATCGGCCGCTATGGGCGCACCTAAAAGTGCATTTATTGCTTGACAAGATGCGCGGACGTAAGTTTAAGTGTGATCGGTTAGCGTCGGACGAGTTCCAGCTGTGTCCTCCTGTTTATGCACTAGCATCGCGTTAAACTGATTCTGGCGGTCTAGAACACCCCACCGTTGCTCTTGCAATATCTACTCCAGTCGACTGTATCGGGCTTTTTGGCGCAAAGAAGGAGTTTTGGCAAGCCGAGCAGCAGCGTCTCATCCAAGGTTTCAAAAGCATTTGCTTTTAGAAACATAATACGTTTGGAAGTCAGGTTATTGGACACTAACAGACAGGGCAGGAGGAGAACATGACGAAGGCTGAATTAGTGGACAGGATTGCCAAAGACTCTGAGATCACTAAAAAAGCGGCTGGTGCGGCACTTGATTCGGTAATGAGCGCCATCAAGGAAGCGGTGAAGACGGGCGATTCGGTAACGTTGATTGGTTTTGGGACTTTCAAGATGGTGGAGCGGGCAGCCCGAGAAGGTCGCAATCCGAGGACAGGGAAGAAGATGAAGATCCCCGCCACAAATGTAGTCAAGTTCAGTGCAGGAAAAGCCTTCAAAGAATCGCTCAACGAAAAAAAAAGGAAGAAGAAATAAACGCCTAATTAAAAACGAGAAGATCCGACTTCAGGCAGTGCTTGAGGAAAGAGAAAAAGCCGGACGTTGCAACGTCCGGCTTTTTCTCTGGCACCACAACCACTGAAATGTGAAGGACAAGGGGGTGCGGTCGACAGCCCCACATTTGACAAATGTTTTGGATTTACTTGCATGGCCCTGGTTTTTTGTTTTAATGTTCATAGACGGGTTGGAGGTCGAGCAGCACAAGAGAGTTTAGACCCAGTTCTTATATCCAATTGGCTACGAATCAATTTGATTGCAGAAGGAGAACAGCAGATGACCGAAAAAAGGGAAGTTTGCAAATGCACAAAATGCGGAAACGAAGCTGAGATGATTATAACGTGCGAATGGGTTGATACTGAAGTCTCGCCGGGAGTTGCCAAACAGCGGCAAAAAGAAACGCGCAAGTGCACCCTGTGTGGGAATGAGGCCGACATGATTATTGATATGGACAGTTGATCCCGTTCATCTTCCCCATGATCCTTAGTCAAGGCTTTTTGCTGGATCCGCCCTGGGCAGTCGCACGGTTATTGATATGAAGGACTGACATTCCGACAAAACAACAGCTTTTCATCCATCGCACCGGTGCCCCCCTGGTTGTCTCTGTCGCCAAGTGAGACAGTAACAAAAGGGGGGGACTATCACTCTTCAATGCGAATTATCACCTCGGTATCCTTAAGCACCTTCTCGATCTCGATAAAGTTGTCGACGAATTTTTCTGTAGGTATTTTCGACATTACGACCAGATAGGTGTCGGCATCAATAATATCTCCTTTCTTGAACTTGAATACGTACTCCACAGCATCTTCCTCGTCAGCCGTTAGTTTAGGTCTGTGACATCAATAGGGGCTCTGGTCGTCACCAGGATTACCAGATGCTTTTCATCCACGCGATCCATGAGAAGCGGTCTACAAATGTGTTGACCTTGCCGCCGTCACCCCCTTATATTTTCTATTTTGCAGGAGAAATCAGAAGCCGTTAAATTGTCTGAAATGTTATCGGCAGGGGCCAGGTGCCTTGTTTGTTTACAACCATGCGTCGTCGCGTGCCGGATGAGTCTACTGCTCTGTTCGCAGGCATCATGGAGAAGCCGACATTTTTTTCAGCCCGACGAATAAAAAGTAGCGGCAAACATGATAATTTATAAATTTGCGATCATTACGTTAACGATGCTGTCTATTGCTGCCTGTAGCCCCAAAATAAACATTTTTCCGGATACCACCAAGCCGTTGAAAGAAAAGATTTTACAGGGTTCCGGCAAAGACAAAGTGCTCCTGGTGCATATCAGAGGATTTATTTCCGACACTCCGGGTACATCCCTCTTTCAGCCCAAACCCAGCATGTTGCAGGAAATCGTGGCACAATTTAGACTGGCCCAGAAGGACGACCACATAAAGGCGGTTGTGCTGCAAATCAATACCCCGGGGGGGTCGACAACCGCAAGTGACATACTTTACCAGGAAATCGTGCGTTTCAAACGAAAAAGTAACGTTAAAGTTGTGGCGGCCATGATGGACGTGGCCGCATCCGGCGGGTATTATATTTGTTTACCCTGCGATTATATAATAGCCCATCCTACCACCGTTACCGGCTCGGTAGGAGTTCTTTTCATCACTCCGAAAGTCATCGGCCTCATGGCCAAAATAGGTCTCGAGGTCGAGATCAGCAAATCCGGTGAGAATAAAGATATGGGATCCCCTTTCAGGGCAGCAACTGAAGCTGAGAACCAAATCGTGCAGGGCTTGATTGATGAACTGGGGCAGCGATTCATTGACCTGGTGGGCAAACATCGCAAACAGGTGAGTCAGGACGAACTGGCCCGGATTGCCACGGGACGGATATATCTCGCCAATCAAGCGTTGAAGGTGGGGTTGGTCGATGAGATTGCCTATATGGATGACGCCGTTTCCAGGGCAAGGGAGCTCGCCGGACTGCCTGAGGATGCTAAAGTGGTGAGTTATAGAAGAACCGAATACCCTGATGACAACCTGTATAACACCGCTACGTCGGAACATCGGGACCAGAAAGCCAGCTTGATCGATACAGGCTTTCTTAATATTTTCTCCTCGTTGCCTAGCGGATTCTACTATCTTTGGCTTCCTGCAAACCAGCAGTGATTAGGAGAACATCGCAGGAATGGCCTGCACACCCCGTCGGGTGTTCGCGGTGAAGGATGGAGCCATCAGACTGTTCTACAGGGGGGATCGGCTGATCCCCCCGCAAGCGTCAATTTATTGTCAACCGTTCCATCGGTTGCGGCAACTGTTTCCGCAGGCTGCCACGCGGCCTTAGGCCCTGCGGTCTTCCATGCTGAACAGCTTGCGTTCACGCTCGCCCATGATGCCCAGGGCCTCGCGCTTCTTGTCGATATGGGCGATCATCTTGTGGGCCATATCGTGCGGATCGACCGCGAAATCCCATTTGCCCATGCCCATCTCTTCCAGGCCCTCGAACAGCAGCTTGTGGAACTTGGTTCCCTCGATGCTCGGGAAGGTCACACCAAAAATGGTGTACACACCGGAAGCCACAAAATAATGGCCGATGGAGATGGCCTTCTCGCTCATGTACTCGGGCGCCGCCCCCGCTACCGGCAGATCGGCGATGCTGTCGCCCAGGCCACCGATCTTCACCATCTCGGCACAGGCAATCAGAATACGGCTGTTGTCCACACACGACCCCAGGCTCAAAACCGGCGGCATGCCCACCGTCTCGCACACTTCCCGCAGCCCGTCACCGGCCAGTACCGCCGCATCCGGCTTCATCAGGCCGGCCTTGGCCAGAGAAATCTGCGAACAACCGGTCTGCACCACCAACACATTGTTCTTGATCAGCTCCTTGACCAGTTCCACATGCACGTAGTCATGCTTCACGCGCGGATTGGTGCAGCCCACGACGCCCGCCACACCGCGAATGCGCCCGTTGATGATGTTGTCGTTGAGCGGGGTGTAGGAAGCCCGGAAGGTCCCTCCCAGCATGTAATTCACGTACTCATGGGAAAACCCGTGAATGCCCAGATCGCGGCGCTGCGGAATGACAATGCGGGCCGGACGGTTCTTGAACCGCTCGATGGCCATTTCCACCACTTTGTTGGTGCACTCGCTCGGGGTGTGCTCATGAAATTCGATGTGGGTCGCCCCGTCGATCTTGGCGCGCGGATTGGTGGTGAAAAACTTGGTGCCGTAGCACTCGGACAACTTGGAGAGAGCCTGCATGATGCACTGCACATCCACCGCCATGGCGTCCACCGCGCCGGTGGCAATGATTGCCTCCGTGCTCATGAAGTTCCCCGCATGGGGCACCCCGTGACGTCCCAGCACCTCGGCCCCGGAACAGCACATGCCGAGCAGCTGAATCCCCTCGGCTCCCGCCGCCTTGGCCTTCTCGATGAGAGCCGGGTCATTGACCGAGGTGATCATGGATTCAAACAGATTCGGTTCATGGCCATGCACGATGATGTTCACATGGTCCTCTTTCAGATAACCCATGTTCACGCCGGCCACCAGCGGCTTGGGCGTGCCGAACAGAATGTCGGAAATCTCCGTGGCCACCATCGAGCCGCCCCAACCGTCCGCCAGGGCCGTTCGCGAACACTGCTTGATGATGTTCTCATAGTCCTGATCCACGCCCATGTGCGTGCGGTGCATGATTTCCATGATCTCGCGCATGGAGCCGCGCGGCACGATCCCGTGCTTGCGCCAGGTCTCCAAAGTCTTGGCCGGAACCCGGCTGACAAATGGAATTTCCCCCTCAACCTGCGTGTAGGTCCGCTCCAGCTCCTCGTAGAGTTCCTTGGCCACCTCCATGGTCGCGCGCCCCACCACCTCGATGCCCACACTCGCCGCCACATCGCGCAGCTTCTCTTCGTCTTTGATCTGGTAGTCTTTGATCCGGCCGTTCACCACCTCACGGAACACGTCCAGCATGGACATGCCGTGGTCGGTGTGCGCCGCACAGCCGCTCGCCACCATCCTGGCAAAATTGCGGCCCGCTATGGTGTCGATGGTCGCCCCGCAAACCCCCACCTTGGAATAGGGATCCTTCGGGTTCAAGCGGCAGGGACCCATGAAACAGTGCTTACAGCATGCCGAATCGGCCCCGATCGGGCAGGCCTTCATGTCCGCCGCGCGGCTGAACGCCGTCTCTACCCCGTCCTTGGCCGCGATCTCCAGCATCTGAATGGTCGCTTCACAGGTTGACATATCCCTGAAGTTCAGTACCTTCACCTTTTTTTCCTTTTCTTCCGCCATGATATTTTTCCTTTCCAGAGGTTTTGGCTGCACTCGGAAATCAAACTTATTCCGTGCTGCGAATAATTCGCAAATTCCGTGCCGGATGTTCAGTTTAGAAAATATTATATATATGTAAGATACTTATATTGATTCAAAAGATTCCACGCGGACCTGGATATTCCAATATGGAATAGTAATGACTCCATTGTGGAATAGTCAGCGCTGTCCCGTGGGGGGTACAGGGGGGCGGGAACGATTGTTGCGACTTGAGCAGGCATAAAAAAAGAGAGCCGGGAAGGAGGGGGAAAACCCGGCTCTCCTTGGAGGAGGAAAGAGTTGCTTTCCGGTTTCTATTGTATCAAGTGTCTCAAATTAATCAAGTGAGTCCATCAATTTTTTTAACTATCACAGAATATTGGTCCCTTGCGGAAAAGCAAACGCCTGTGCTCAAAGCGCTCCCAATTCGGCCGCCGTGCTTTCCTTGCGGGTTTGGTTTTCACAGGTCATAGATGTGCAGCATCAAGTCTGCCCGCGTCACCACTCCGACCAACCTGTCTTGGGCCATAACCGGCAGCAAACCCACCTCCTCCTCTTTCATCAACCGAAGTGCCTCTCCGACAGGCTGGGCGGGATGCAGCACCGCAAACTTCGTTTTCATGAACGCCTTTACGGGAGCCCTCAGCTGCGAGTCGGATTTGGCTTTATTCACTTCGGCGTCGGAAATGATGCCCAGTAATACGTCTTGATCGGTAACGACTGCGGCATGCACGTGCTTTTTCTGGAGAAGAGCACGTGCCTCCAGTATACTGATACCGGCGCGCAGGCAGAGCTGCGGTTCCGACATGATTCCACCGACCAGCATTGCCGGGCGCTTGGCAAGATCGATCAGATCAATCAGATGGCGATAAACTTGAGCAGGATGTTCGCTTTTCACCATGGCAGAACCGGCTGCCGGATGGCCCCCGCCTCCCAGCTTGCGCACCACCGCCCCCACATCCAATCCCGTGCCGCCGCCGCGTCCGATGACCACACACCGGTCACTCTCGTTACAGAAGATGCCAAAAGCTGCATCCAGGCCCTTGAGCTCCTTGTATTTTGTCACCACTGACGCCAGCATGTTCATCCCCCTTTCGATGGGTAGAAAAGAAACCCCCACCCGGTAGCCGGAGACTTCCAACACCTTTGATGATTCCAGCATGAGTGTAAGAAGTTCGGTTTGGTCATCATCCAGCGAGATGGAAAGGTATGCCGCAGCAACGTTCAGGTCGGCTCCATTGTCCAGCAGGTAGCCTGCGGCATAGGCATCGTCCTTGGTTGTAGAGGGGTAGGTCAGGTTGCCGGTGTCATCATACAGACCCATCAGAAATAAAGTCGCCTGCATGGGCGCAAAGGCGCAGCCGCGCCGACGCATTTCACTCAGCATAAGAGTTATGTTGGCGCCCGCTTCCTGCCGGCACTGCCATGTTGCTTTAATGTTTCCACCCTGCATATGATGGTCCCACAGGATCACTTCCAGGCCGTCCTCTTTTTCCAGTTTGTGCATGCGATCCAGGCGATCCCAATGATTGGTGTCCACCACAATGAGTCTGGTCACCTCAGAAAGATCCGCTTCATTTCTCAACTTCAGTCGGAAGAGATCCTGGTGAATGGCGAGAAATTCTCTGACTTTCGGCTGGATTTGCGTTGGCAATACCCCGACCGCTCCCGGATATATGAAAGTGGCAGCCACCAACGAAGCCAGCGCATCAAAGTCCGTGTTGACATGAGTTGTTGCTATTTGCATACGTCCTCCCTGGCCGAGGATCGGCAAGTGTGCTCCGGTAATCGATGAAGCGCGGGATTGCAGGGTGAGTCAAAAATGTCCATCCAGACCTGTTCCGTCAGGGTGATTATGGATTACCTTTGTGTTTGCCGCTGTGATGCTTAAGTTTAGAAAAAATAGAGGAGGTCAATCATGAACACAACGAGAAAAGCATTGATGAAAAAGTTTGCCGTTGTCGTCGTCTTGCTGACGATGCTTGTGGGCTGTGCGGGAATGAGCTCGACGCAGCAACGCACGCTGAGCGGTGGAGCCATTGGCGCTGGAACGGGAGCAGCAATTGGTGCTATCTCGGGCGGCTCTCCAATGACCGGTGCCGTGATTGGCGGCGCAGCTGGAGCCGCAGGAGGTTACTTGTACGACAAGTCGAAAAAGTAGCTCTGGGTGTGCTGAGCGATCGTTTCTGAGGCAAAGAAGGCAGAGCCGAATCGACTCTGCCTTCTCCCTGTAGTGATATATTCCTGACAGAGCGGCTCACCTATCCAGCATGGGAAGGCGTGCATTGCTGTACGCGCTCTTTCCATTCTCCGGAGCTGCAGATCATGCACTTTCCAGCGATGCAATCCTCGCTCCCGTGCGGATAGATTTTGCCCTCATGGGTGCAGAATTCCTTGTTTTCTTTTTCCATTCCACACATCTCCTTGTAATCCTACTCTGTTATACTGCCTCACCGTTATAGGCGGACCGAGCCGTTTGATTCTATGCACCATTTTAATTTATGTATTTTTTTGCTGCTTGCCAGCTCTCGCTCTGTTGCACTAGAGTGGTCGATGATTGTTAACCGACGGCACGGGATGGAATGCCCCGCACCGCTTCTTCTATGATCCGGCTCGCAGTGGGAGCGGCGGAGCTGTTTGCCGGTTTCATAATGCACATGGTCGGCGATAAAGGTGAAGAGTCTGGGCTATGCAAGCAAATGACCTGTATCAGGCGAAAACATGAAGACCGATTGCTGGCAGACTAAGCCGACTGATCGGTTCCTGTTGAAATGGATTAAGGTCCATCTTGCGTCCAGGATCACCCCTCGGCTGCTGCCGTGGAAATGGCTTCGCCCCTGGATGATCACCGTCTTTTCGGCGTGCCTTGGCGTTTTTGCCGGAGTGGTTTTTGCTCTCGGCTGGGCGTGTTTGTCAGGTTGTGTTGCCGCTGTTTCACAAGTGATGGATGGGGTGGATGGCCAGTTTGCGCGGCTAACCGGGCAACAGAGCAGAGCGGGTGCTTTTCTGGATTCGGTGCTGGATCGCTATGCCGATGGCGCTTTGATGATAGGGCTGGTGATCTATTTGATACAAATACCAGTTCCTGTGCCGCTGTGGATGTTACTGGTATTGGGTTCGCTGGCGGTGGTCGGAGGCAGCCTGGTCAGCTACACCACAGCGCGTGCGCAAGCACTCAACCTGGATACCGGCCGTCCAACTCTGGCGAGCAAAGGAACCCGCAGCAGCATCACCATCCTCACTGCCTGGATGAGCCTGTTGTGGAACGGCATGCCCATCATTGCCCTGGTCTATCTGGCGCTGCATCCAAACGCCGTAGTGATGATACGTTTGATTCGCACTTTTCATGACGGCCGTGGAGCTTCGGGCATGGAGGGCGAAGCGTGAGCGAAACAGGTGTCATTCACGGCCGTTTTCAAGTTTTTCACAATGACCACTTGAAATACCTGATGGCGGGCAAGGCGCGCTGCACCCATCTGGTTGTGGGGATCACCAACCCGGATCCCACCCTGATTGGCAAGGATGTCTCCGACCCGCAGAGAAGCAGCCGTCTCTCCAATCCGCTCACGTACTTCGAGCGATATACGATGGTTCGGGCCGTTCTGGCGGAGGCCGGCGTGAGGGGAGAAGAGCTTTCGATCGTGCCCTTGCCCATCAATTTTCCGGAATTGTACCGTTTTTACGTGCCCCTCGAGGCTACATTCTATCTGACCATTTATGATGGATGGGGAAGGCGCAAGCTCGAATTATTCCATTCTCTGGGGTTGAAAACGGAAATTCTCTGGGAAAAGCCACCCGAGGCCAAAGGCGTGACTGGTGGGCAAGTGCGCAAGCTGATAGCAGAAAAAGGAATTTGGGAGCACCTGGTACCGCCAGCCACTGCTTGCCTGATCAAAAAATGGAACCTGGAGGAACGGCTCAACAAATTAGCCGTCGAATCATAAATTATGCAGTGCATATTACACTTCCTTTTTGACAGGAAGAGGAGCTTGCAGGGGGAAGAACATGATGGATAAATTTGTCTATGAATACGCCATCGAAGCCATTTTCAACGATGGTTTGGAGAAAGTTGTCGAAAGGTGGGATTGCCCCGAATGCGCTGCCAGCTTCATCAAGATCAGTTGTTCAAAGCCGCATCTACGCCAGGATCTTCTGCTGCATAACGAGCACCAGGGCAAGGGATGGAAGATCCTGTCCATCGTCTATCCGGAATTCGATATCGAAAATTCGTGCGAATGTGCCGGTGATAAGCCGCATTTGAAGCTGATCCGCAACGCGCAAAAAAGCGTCGACAGTTAGTTTCGGCCAATACGACTCGGTTAAGGTCTCAGTCCATAAGCGAAAACTTCAACCAGGATGATGACGAGGGCCATCAGTCCGATGCAAGCCAGGGCGATTGAAACCGATGTGCCGAGACCGCTCGGCCTATAGGAATAATCATCGCGCTCAAGAGCTTTCAGTTCGCGGGTGTGCCGCAGGGTGGCCGCGACCACTGCATAAATTCCGAGAAGGATAAAGCACAGGCCGATTATCGCGGTGAACACATGGTGGGATCGCTGCGTACCGAAAACCTGGACGACCTTATAAATGGCGAACCCAAAGGTGATCAGGGAAAGGGATGTACGTATCCAGGCCAGCAGGGTTCGCTCGGCCGCTTCAAAGTTGCGCTGTCTGGCAAGTTCATTGGAGAGGCTGCTAATTTTTCGCTTCTCCCTGAGCTCACCGTCCATTCGCCCCTCCAATCACGCAAGTTTTTCACAGCAACTGAACAACACCGTCTGGATGTCCCTAGCGGCGCGCCAATCGCAGCAAACGGGAAACGATCCGTACTGGCTGCAACATGCGGGTTTGCCGAGCAGCGGCGCTGTTCCAAAGCTGCATTGGCGCCGGATCGAACAGCATGAAGCGGGCAACTGCAAGCCTGTCCTTCCATCTGGCAGGCAGCAGGACGGAACCCACGTGCTTGCTCACAACGGACTGCCCGGCGAACAGTCTGTACTTGTACAAGGTCAACAGTGGGGCAGGAATACTGCAATGTAATTTCCGGACGAACCGATCCACCTTCTGGTCTTTCAATGGCCCGGTGACTTCGAACACCAGCATCAGGGCTATCCAAAAGACTAATTTGCACTCTCTGGTGGGGGCAAACCGCCCGATGAGCTCCCAATCCAGCTGATCCCGCATCAAGGCGAGATACTGGCAAAGATCAAGGAACCATTTCAGTCCATTGAAGACGTTGTTGAGGGCAAAATGATAAATGCTTTGGGCAAAGTGTAATTCCGGTGTAAACCATTCGACGGCAGTATGCAGCAACGGAGCCTTCTCGGTGAATTGGAGCCAGTGCAGTTGATCCAGCGGGTATAAAGAGCGCACGGGAGCCCACCACAGGGCACTAAAACCCCAGTGCATATCGATGTTGAGATGATAGCATCCCTGGACTTTGCTGAAATGCATTTCCTTCAACAGCTGCTCCCAAAGGGTCAGCTCTGCGGGCGCAAGGGGAGAGCCGTCATCACACGTGGCCGAGTATTCATATCCGTCCTGCAGCAAAAGGCTTTTTACCAGCGCATAATCTTCGGCGTTGATGAGAAAATCAAGGTCCTGGAGGGGCCTTTGTGAGTTATCTCCATACAACCGCTTTGCATGGCTGAATCCTTTGAGAAGCACACTGCGAATTCCAGCGGCTTGAAAGAGACCCACCAGTCGAGCACATTCGCGTTCGAACACCATGTTATGCAGGGCCATTTGCCCGCTGAGTATTTTCCAGTTCCGGAATAAATCCGAAGGTAGTCTCAGGGGTACTTCACCGTTTGCGAGCCTGGCGAAAAAAAAGGGCAGGACATCCTTCCTGATGAGTTGGCGAGTGAGCTCCGAGGGGTTGCAATGATCGAACAATGCTTGCAGACGGCCACTGCTGCCGAACGAGTAATACTCCCTGAGAAATTCGTACATGAACGATTCTTCGGGAGTCCAGTGGAGCAACATCGGTCGCCTCGGCATGAAAGCTCAATCAATTCGCAACAAAAAAATAAAAGCCGCGTGGTCACGCTCATGACGCGGCTTGTCAATTTGCGTCCCGGCTTCAAAGGGCACGAAGCCCTGGATTACCCTGGGCGCGAGTGGTGAAGGAAACAATCAGAGCTAAGGCAATGGTTTAGAAGGATCCACAATACCACCCGTCAGGTTCTGTAGACTCTCATACAAATAGAGTTCGGGTTTTTCGTAGGCCTTCTTGCTCGCTCCATTCTGTGGGGATTTGTCTTGTCCCTCTTGATCTCGTTTCATACTCTCCATCTCCTCTTTAAGTAAATGTTTGGACTGCCCAAAACCACGCTATCAGAACCATAAGTGACTGTCAATAAGGATTATAATCGTCTTGCCGGGAGGGGCTGATGTGTTCTGTGATTTCGATATTTGCGTATAAACCTCCAGAGGTCATCGAAAAATAGTAACAGCAGTTTGGGAAGAGGGTTGCGGCGCAAGATGCCGAGCCGTTTGTATCGTTTTGCAAATGGGCTGAAGTTCTTTTTCATCCATAAGCGGCGCTGTTCAGCCGGTATTGAGGAAAGATAATCCTGCCTGTAATAAGTGACCACTCGATCCTCAGTCCAATCATTTTTTTCAAAGAAATCGAGCTGCTTGCGTTGGTACAGGGGACTCGCCGGGTGAATCTGAATGGGTTGCCAGGAAAAGCTGGTTGGCCGCACTTTTTTTAACCAATTGAGTCGATTTTCCAAATCGACCAGCGTCTCACCTTCGAAGGAAGTCAACATATAGGCATGCACGGACATACCCATGCTTCGGCAGATCTCAACGGCTTTTTCATTGGCATGAACGGTACTCATCTTCTTAACTGCATCGAGCTCCTTTTGTGATGCAGCTTCGACCCCGGTTTCGATGACCACGCAGCCGGCCCTTTTCAGCAGCCCCACCACCTCGCGATCCACTCGGTCACTGCGCGCCTGGATGGCCCATTTAAGTCTTTTGTGCAGTCCGTTCGCCATGAATCCCTCGCAAATCCGCATGGCTCTCGCCCGGTCCGCCAGAAAATCATTGTCATGAAAGTAGATTCCTTCCACCCGGTAGTCCCTGGCGATCTGCTTGACCCATTCGATCACATATTCCGGGCTATGGAACCGGACGCCTTTTCCGTAAGTCAAAGATTCGGTGCAAAAACTGCAATTTTTGTCACAACCTCTCGAGGTCAGAAGAGAAATGGAGGAAAGGCAGTAGCCACGGATGGGCAGAACACTCCGCCGGGTGTAAAAGGATAAATCGAGTAGATGCAGATCCGGGAAAGGCAGAGAGTCAAGGTCTGCAATTTGCCTGGCGGGGGTGTTCGTGATGCTGCCGTCTGCAGCCCGCCACCAAAGTCCCTCTATGCTCTGTGGGAGGTCTCCATCCAGCAGTCGCAACAGGGGAAGTTCCCCTTCACCCTGGACAATTCCATTCAACCGCGGCAGTTTTTGCAGGGTCAAGGCCGGTACGGCTGTGGCGTGGTGGCCACCGGCCAGGATAACCCCCTCATACTCGCGGCGAATGGTTTCCACGCATTGAACGGCATCATAAATGAGCGGTGAAACCGTGTTAAGACCTATAATGTCCGGTCGAAATTCTCTGATGCCTTGGAGCATTGCCTGGTTAATGAGGTGTGTTGCGGGCCCCAGGCGCGCCATTTGGGCGAAGCGATCAAAAATGCAAACTTCGTGGCCTGCCCGGCGCACAACGGAGGCAATCGAAGAGAGCCCCAAAGGCATCCAGCTTGGGGCTGGAATGCCCTTTTGCCTGGTGAGAGGATATACGAGAAGGACTTTCAAAAGGAACTCCTGCAGTTGAGCGATTGGATGAAGCCGTCACGATGCCGCCAGGTTCATGATCGTTTCGGAAAAGTGCTGCATATCGGTTCCGAACCAAACTCGATAGCACTCGACTTGTGCGAGGACGCCGGCGAGGAAGTGAAATTTTCCGGCCAGTTGCCAGGGCTCGAAGGCGTTTAACGTCACCGGAAACAAATGTTCCACCGTGCGCGCAGGGTGCATTCTTTCCAGGCGACTCTTAAGAGTGCCGCTCTTTTCTAAAACTATCAAGTACTTCACTGTGGTTAGCGGGGAATGTCTGAAGTGATCAATGGCACCTGTCTTAAAATAGCACTCATCGGGCGTTTGCCAGAAGGTCTGCAGGTTTTCCGCCTCAGGAAACAGGTCACGCATGGCGGTTCGATTGAGTTTAATCACATCACTTATGACAGCAGCCCCTATCACATCCTTTTTGAAAAGCAGTACCCGTTCATCGGACAGCACCGCTTGACCTGCCTGCAGCATCGCAAAAGCAGCCGTCGACTTGCCGCTGCCGCTGTCGCCAGTGATGAGCATGCCCTTGTCGCCTACACGAATGCACGCCGCATGCACAGCGTAGAGTTTTAATTTGGCCAATAAATTGTTCAGAAGATTGAAGCTAAACAGCAGGTGATCGTAAACTCGATCTATACCGCAATTCCTGTATCTCAAAACGGTTGCGGTGCCCAGGGAGTAATCCACCCAGGTACGTCCATATCCCCCAAGCTCTACCCACCGTCTAGGACTGTCGATATAGCTTCGACAAGGAACAGCTCGATTCAGCTGGAGAAGATATTCGTTTTGTTGCAATGCTGCGTCAGGCACAGGAATAATCCGGTTTGCTTCATCTTCCCCGTCAACCTCAAAAAATGACAAGCGAATATCGGCAGGGCGTTGATCGTCGGTTTCCGGCAAGCATAAAAAATCGGCCGTGGAAGAGAGCCAATCAAGGCAGTTGTGCTCAATTCTAATGCAGCTTCCCAAGAGCTCATATGAGCTCACCCAGCAACCGGAAGCGCTGCTTTGCGGTAAAATCATTCTAGTGTGTCACGCGGTGTTTGGTTCAAAACAAAATGTGTTGCTCCCTCACTCTATCAATATCCTTGGAGACTGCTGCCATTCGATGATCGGGATGTAGCGCGCCAGCTCCATCGGGTCTTCTCTGAAGGCTTTGCCGTCCAAGACAATCCACGCATGGCTCTTGAGTTGGCGACCCTCCCTGATAACGCCGATTCTTACGGTTACTCCTGCCATTTTTCCGGCAAGCCAGTGTTGCATTACCAGAGTTCGGCACAGGCATGGATTGGACGACCGCAGCACGCGGCAGAGCATAAAAGAAGCTGCTCTCCATACCTTATCCAGCCCTTGTTGATCTTCAATTGAAAGGGTAAATCGGAGCAGCTGCGAGCTCTTTTTGGCTGCCATTTTCTTGCTGATGCCATGGAGTGATGCGCAACGAATCAGCGCGTAGTAATACAGAGTCAGTCCCGCAACCTGCAAAAGCAGCGGAATATCTCGGGGGAGCGCGTAATTTCTGTACGTCCGCAGTTTATTTGTTGTTTGCCGGTACAGGCTCATCTTACATACAACAAACCCTGGCGTTGCATCTCAGCGATCAGCTCCAACACATCGCGGGTGACCGCTGCCTCTGGTACATCATATTCACGCATCAGCAGTTGAATTATTTCTGCCACCGTGCGTGATCCGTCAATCTTCTCCCAAAAAGAACATCCTACACTGTTCAGACCATAATAATCGCCCGTCGCTTGATTGAGCAGAACGGCTTCCCCTTCAATAGTTCGCCAGATGATATTGTCATTCAGCCGGATGATTTTTTCGAGCATAGGGGCTCCGTACACCAAATGAATCGGGGAGTCTGTATAAAAGTCTGCTGGTCGCCCCCATCCACTCCTCTTACAGGGGGCCGGGAAGCAACCCAATCACTCCAGCCCGGCGGCACACGTGCAACACCTGAATCAGACGGTGGTGCATCGGCATGACACAAGGTCATGGGTGAAATCGCTCGACTTGGGAAAGAAAAATGGGGCGGTACCAGCTCGCGAAGGTAGCACAAAATGATCGGGCAATCTAGTTTTTTATCTGCAATCTTCTGCTAACGCTCTCCTCCTCTTCTGGAGGGTTCGCAGGACCGACCGGCAATGCCACAAAGAAGGTAGACCCTTCTCCGAGCTTGCTTTCCACCCAGACTTTGCCCTGGTGCTCTTCCACAATCTTCTTGACAATGGCCAGGCCGAGGCCGCTCCCTTTCTCTCCGCTGGTCCCCTTCACGCTCTTACTAAATGGGTTGAACAGGCGCTCGAGTTCGTTCGGCGCTATTCCCGACCCGTGATCCTGAACTTTGATGAGCACCTGGTCGTCGTCCTTCTCAAGGTACACGTCCACGGTACCGTGAGGTGCAGAGAATTTTACGGCGTTGCCAATGAGGTTATTGAGAACCTGCTCCATCCGCCCAGAGTCTATCAGTATTGGCAGTCTTTCGCCGCTGTAGGCAAAGCGCAGTTGGATTTGCTTGGGCGCGGCCAGGACTCTATTCAGAGCGATGTTGCGCTCAACCAGAGAAACCAGGTCGGTTGGCCGACGGTCCAGTTTCAGTTTGCCGGACTCGATTCTGGTATAATCCAGCAAATCACTGACCAATTGCAGCATGAAATCGCTGGATGAACGGATGATGGAGAGAAATTCCAGGTGTTCCTCGCTCAAGCTCGGTCCGGCTTCGTCAATGAGGAACTCACTGTATGCGAGGATATGTCCCAAAGGGGTGCGAAGATCATGCGCCGCCATGCCCAGAAACTGGTTCTTGAGGCTGTTCAATCGTTCCAATTCAACATTCTTTTTGGCCAGTTCGCGCTGCAGGGTGACCAGTTCATTGTTAAGACGGCTCAGTTCGTCATAAAGGGAGCCATCTTGTTCCGACCGGGTCTTGAACTTGCGCGCCTTGTCCTTGAGCGCCAAACGCAGTGCGTTCACCTGTTCGTTGTTGATCCTGACCAGTTCTTCGTAGAGTTCCAGCACGCCGTTGCGTGTTTGAGAAGCGAAAATCAACAGTAAGCCTTCAACCACGGCGCCGCCGAAGTGCAGAGTTGTGACCTTCCCGCCAACCGCAACGTTGATCTGCCAGTCAAAGGTCGCCTCGTTCGCTTTGAGCTCAACCAGGAAATTGAGCGCCTTGCCGATACTCCCCCGGTCAACCAGCTGAATCAGCATCTGACCGGGTTTAACCTCTCCACCTACGTTGAGCTCATTGCGGATGACCTTGAGGATCACTCCCTGTCGATCACATACCAGGGCTATTCCGGCCGGTTGCATGCCGCTGTCCATTTGTCACGGTCCCCGTTGTGCCGTTATCAGCCGGTTTGCTTCAAATATTGCCCCCGCGGCATCAACGGCATATCCATCCGCTCCAGCCTGTTGCCATAAGCCTCTGGAAATATTAAATGGATAACCGCCCACCAGGATCTTGATGGCTTTGCCGACTTGAGAGGATTGAACTCGTTCGATCAGCTCAGTCACTTTGCCGATATGGAATGTCATGGTAGCAGATATGGCCAATATATCCACCTGGCGTTCTGCGATGCTTCGCAAGATGCTGTCGGTGGGAGTGTTTGCCCCCAGGTAGTAAGTGTCCCAGCCCTCCATTTCAAAGAAGTCGGCGACCATGCGTATGCCGATCTCATGCAGTTCTCCTCCCACACAGCAGGCGATCAGCCGACGTCCGATTTTTTCGCCGGCAAACACGTATGGGTAGAGTTGGGACATAACCAGCTGTGTGGCGGCAGTACAGTAATGTTCCTGAGCCACGCTGATCTGGTTGGTCTGCCACAGTCGTCCAATTTCGTGCTGACTGGGCTGAAAAACGTGTAGATATATATCTTTGACGGGCGTTCCTTGCTGCACTGCTGCAAGCACCATCTGGCTTGCGGCCCGGCGGTCTCCATGCAGAAGCGCCTGCAGGTAGTCTCTGGCTAGGGTGTGCAAGGGTGCTCCCTGAAGGAGAAATGATCCGGACTCGGATGGTTGAGCCAGCTGCATCAGTCCGGCTTCGACAGTCTCAGCCACGATAGCCTGCGCGTCACTGGAGAGCTCGACTTTTAACGTGTCACGCAGGCATTCCAGACTAATTCTCAGATCGTTTGCGGGTATATTTAATTCGTTAAGCAGGACCTTCGCCCATGCAACATAGTCGGCAAACAGCACCGGGCTCGATGCTCTGCCCCCTTCGGCCAAATACAGCAGATGATAATCGACATCCTGGACGCATTTGGACCAGCCGTGCTCCCCATATCTCGAGGCAAGGTCATGCTGCAGTTCAAATTGCCGGGCAACAACAGCTTCGGCGAGAGATGCCCGGTTCCGTTCGATGGCCTGGATGATCTCCTGTCGGGCAATATGCATGCCGTCCCCTTGTCATGAACACATATGTACGAAAGATCGCAACTTGGTGCTCCTGGAAACCAGTTTGAGCCCTTTGGGGATCCATTGGTGCGATGCCCGGAGCTTATGGCTGCGATGCCATTCCGGAGGCCGTCCTCATTTTCCCCGAATGCCTGAAACGTGTTGGCCGGGAAACGGATTGCCGCAAAAAACCGGCACCATTGTCTCATTTGTCGCACCGAAAAGCAAAGGGTCTTTGACTGCGCTTCGTCGGAAGCGGCCTCTCGATTCGATTGTCGATCGGCAACGATTTCACCGATTTATACCGGTTAAGCATGAGATGTTTCATTGTTTGCAGGCCTTTTGTTGATGGGTTTCGTCACGCCGGGGCGTGACTCTACTTATCCTGCAGCATTACGGCACTGCCCGTAACCACTTTGATGTGGAATGGGTGGAGTCACGCCCAGGCGTGACGAAACCCATCAGTGACTGCCGCCATAGAAATGCAAGTTTCTTTCCTTAACAAGTATAGATTTTCATGTTGAGGTTGGGGAGGGCTTGATGCTGGAGGGTAACCCTCATTGGAAATTTTCGAAGGGCAGCGTTAGGGTTCTGCCTTGCTGGATGATTCGTCCGGATTCCCGCAGGCTTTTCATGGCGCGGGTGATGCTCACTCGATGGGCGCCCACCAGGAAGCTCAAATCTTCGTGGGTCAGAGGAAACTGAATGACCAACCCATGTGAGCTTGTGGCTCCATGTTCCCGGGCAACGCTCACCAGAATGCCGTGCAGGCGGTCCTCCAGGTTGGTGATGGACATGCTGCCCATGCGCGTGGTGAGCCAGTTGATCCGATTGCTCAGGTTGCGTATGACCTGCAGGCCGATGTTCGGGTGCTGTACAACGATTCTCTCGAAGCAGTCCTTGTCGAACCCGCAGATGAGAGTTTTTTCCATGCACCAGGCCGTCACCGGATAGGTGATATCCTCGCTCAGCATGTTCTCTCCCAGAAAGTCGCCCGCCTTGCGGATATCAAGCGTGATTTCCGCCCCGTCTTCCGTGATCTTGCTCAATTTGACACGCCCCGCTTTGAGCAGGAACATCTCTCTGGCCGGGTCGCCTTGCAGAAAAACCGCCTGCCCGCGATCGTACACTTTTCTGATGGCGTTCTGGACCAACGCCCCCATTTCCTCTGCAGTGAGGTTTTCAAAGATCCACAGATGTCCAATACAAACCGACGAGAGGTCAACATCCTTGCCGGCCAGCACTTCACAAAGGCATCCCTCGGACATGGTGCTGCTCCAATCATGATGGGCGACTACATGGCCAGGCGGGCACGCAGGCGAGCGGCCATCTGTGCACCCAATTGCTGCGCCTGCTGCCACGTTTCGCTCTGATCCTCCACACGGGAAAACTTCTCCTGTGTCACTTGGGTGTCGTCCCCAAATATCCAGGGGAGGGCGCTCATCGGGCAGGTTTCGCCGTAGCCGCAAACCATGCATTCGGGATTGCCCACCGCCTTGAGCTGCCCCAGCACTTCCATCCCTTCCAGCTTCAGGGCGTGGGCTATCTGATTGCTGCCTTCATCGAGTCCCGGCGCACCACGACCGATGCCGGTCGCCACGACAACAGCCAGCTTGCCTCGGTTGAGCCCGTTTTGGTGGCGTAACGAAAAAAGTCGTTCCAGAAATGCTTTGACAAAACCGTCTGCCGCGCCGTAGGGGGTGTATCCCCCAACAACTATGGCACCCGCCCGACGGACCTTTGCCGCCAGTGGTGGAAAATCGTCCTGCACCTTGCAGACGTTATCGGTTTTGCAGCGCAGACAGGCAATGCAGGGGCGAACCTGAAGGTCACTCAGTTTGATGAACTCTGCAACCAAGCCGCTGGCGTCAAGAACCGCCCGGATGAGTCGATCGGTGTTGCTGTTTTTAATGGGACTGCCCGATATTCCAAGTACCTGGGGATGCATCGGCGTTGTTCTCCTGTGAGTCAATTGCCATTGAAATCTGCCCCTGTCGCTCCAAACTGCAGGGACTTTCCGAGTTGCCAGGGCGGCCGTCAGGCCGGCATTGCTCTATTCAGCAGATACCTTTGACCTCTGGGTGAGCAAAGCCCTCGACGGTCGCCCTGCAGCGCAGGTTATTATTTTTCTTTTTTTTCCTGTTTTTCCTCCAAAACCACCTTCTTGCCACAGAGATCACACTTGCCCTCCTCTGTGATACACGGTTGCTTTGGCGCCTCACCGCCACAAATTCCACATTTCGGCATGCACGTTCACCCCCTTTCGCTGGATTCTAAATACTGCGGCTTCTTGCAAAGGGGTATATCCAATCCGCTCGAACATTTCTGTAGCAGACGCTACACAATGCCATTTTTCTAACGCACATCATGCCGATTTTGGCCCCTTCAGTACAGCTCCACCCAATGGAGTGTCCGAAATGCAGCGGACTTGCAAGGGCGCAGGTCGGGTGGTGCGCAGCGAAACCCAACGACTACGTTAGTCCGCCCTGCATCGATCGAAGGGGTTTAAAATTTCCAATTGGCGCTGACTTCAAAGAATCCATCGATGGATACTTTAACCGGCAGCCTTCCGACACCGAAGGTCCGTGCTTCATTGAGATCAAAGGAGAAGGGCCAGGCGTATTTGCGTTCATTATTCCAGTTGAACATGACGTGATGCGAAAGGCCTATTTCCAGTCGATCAGAGAGATTGTATTCAAAGAAATACTGCAAGATCGTCCGGCTGGCAGAGACACCGTTGCCATCGGCTGAAAACGACCAGAAGTGCTGTGAGGAAAGGCCAAGAATCCAATCGTTGCCATGATAGAACCCCGTTGCAGCAGGCCCCAGTTGCCAGTTGCCTTCGCCGTACCCATCCTCCGTTGCGGTGGGCAGTGTGATGGCAGGGCCTGCTCCCCAGGTGAATGCCCCGCCAGGCTGGGCAGGAGACACAAGCGCCATGAAAGTCGCGTCGCCGAGCGCGTAATTTTCTTCGAACGCGTCGTATCCATGAATCACGCCCGCGTTGTGCGCGACAAACAGGGATTGCCGTCCAACCAGGTGCCAATTGCGGCTCAGGGCAATGGGAAAGCTGGATTTCAGATGCAGAGTTTGAGTGTTTCCGTAAATGGCGGCGGCACGTTGCATCCACAGGTCCATGCGGTTGAAGGCATGGTCAAAGAGGGTTGCTCTAGATCCGTTGGAGAACTCCAGTCGATCAATAAAAGCATTGTCCGGGTAGGGTACCGGGCTGCGCCTGTGGGTATCCAGTGGTTCCGCACGCGAAATCCTTGCACTCGCAGCCGAGGAAAACAGCAGGCCCAACAGAAGGATCGATGCCCACTTCTTCATCATCCCTTGCTCCCCGTCGAAAACACGTTTGCCAATGGAAATCACACAACCGTGAGACTCAGGTTTCTTGCGTTGGATCGCGTTTGCTATAGCTTTCAAGATAATGCTTTTGATGCGGGTTGGTTGCGTCACGCGCTGCGCGCGACGAAACCCAACGCCTGTTTTGCTGGGTGTCGTAGCTCAACCCAGCCTACTAAAAAACCAAAATCATTTACTTGAACAGTACAGGTGCCGGTTCGTTGCCAGGAATAGAGGTGTTGTCAAAATCCGAATCGGTCAAAGCCATCACAATCGGCACCAGAGAAGCTCCGATCATGATGTGGAAAGATGAAGGCTCACGTTCAGCCGCCCAATTGAAGTCTCAGCCAAGTCAATTCAAATCATTAAAACATGTTCCTGGAGAGATGAATAGCATTTTTGTATTGCGTCTTTGCAGTGAACGATTACGGGTATGGCCAATGCTTCTGAAAAATGTTTGCTCGAAGGTTGCAGGTTGAAGCAAACTGTGGGAAATAGGCTTTGATGATGGCAGAGAGGCACTTGCCGGGCCAATGACAGGCAACACACCACCCACTCGAAAGGTTTAATGAACCAAAGTGACCTGTTTGATTCGTCTGAATGATGACGCGGCTCTGGATCCGAATTTGGTCGGGCACAAGTTTGCATCGCTTGCACGGGCACACCGTGCCGGTATGCGGGTTCCAGCGGCGATCGCTGTGAGCGTCGAGGCGCATCGTCTATTCCTCCGCCACAGAGAATGGTCACACGATATGTTGCAGGAAGTCTTGCACGCCGCCGCCGAGCTCGACCTTACCCGGGGTCTTGCCATCCGATCCTCTGCGGCGGTGGAAGATCTTCCCGGCGGCAGCTTTGCCGGCCAGTATCGAACTTTTCTTAATGTGAAAGACCAGGCTGCAGTGACAGAAAAAATTGAGCTGTGCTGGGCTTCATCTCAAGACGTTGCCGAATTCTATCGTGCCCGTTTTGTCGGCGGGGATGAGGCGCACAATTCCAACCCGCTCATGGGGGTGGTTCTGCAGAAAATGGTGCAAGCCAAGTACGCCGGTGTTGCTTTCAGTCGCAATCCCATGTTTCCGCGCCGAACGGAGGTGGTCATTGAGGCTGTTGAAGGATTGGGAGAACCGCTTGTGAGTGGCCGCATCACACCCTGCCGGGCATTTGTCAGGGAAGGACGTAAGGTGCGTACCGAGTTTCCGTCGGACCCCCAATCCAAGCAGCGATGCACGCTCAGCACCCGCCAGTGGAGGGAAATCGCCAGCCTTGCGCACAGGGCGGAACAACTGGCCATGGGTTTGCCCCAGGACATTGAATGGGCGTTAGACGCGGACGGCGTCGTGTGGCTGCTGCAGTCGCGACCGATCACGACTATCCAGGATGTGGACCGGCACGCTCCCGCAGGGATTTGGACAAGAAAAATAGCCGATGATTTGTGGGCGGATCGTCTCACGCCTTTTCTGGCAGATGCCATGCTTGCCAACGCGCCCCGTTTTGATTTATCCAGGTACGCCCGGCTGTTGGGCATTCAAACCATAAGCCCGAGCCTGGCCGTCATCAATGGATTTCTTTACGTCAGCGGAGAAGCCTTACAACAGGTGCTCCAGCTGATACCCAATCGTTTTCGCACGACCGACTTGCGTGTCCTGTTGCCTCCCGGCTTGGAGGCAGACGTGACCTCGCCCGCCGTGCCCAAGTTGGCTTCTTTTCTGGCCAGGTGCGTCGTGCTGCCGTGGATCGACCCACAAGCCAATCCGTTCCTCTGCCGCCGTCTTACGACGCGCCGCATGAAAAAGCTCGGGGAGCGCTTGCAAGCAATCAAACCCCGCCCCCCCAATGCGACCCCTCAGGAACTCCTCGATCGAGTGCAGGCAGCTGTCGAGCTCATGGCCAATCTCCAGGAATTGAATCAATGGCCGTACAGCTACGCCACGATTCTTACCTGGCTGCTGCGCTGGCTGGTGGAAGATGTCGGTCGACTGCCGCACGCGGATTTCCTGGAACTGCTGAGCGCGGGGGGCAACAATGTCAGCGTCCGGATCGAGGCAGAGCTAACCAGGATTGCCGCCATCATCCGCCGGCATGATGAACTAAACAGGCTCTTGCGTGAATTCCCGGTAGACGAGTTGAACCATGTTCTCCCGCCCGTCATCCGGCATGAATTGAACTGCTTTCTCAACAGGTTCGGCGCCCGTTCGCGCCACAGAACCTTGTATGTCGAACGCTGGTCGGAAGCTCCGGAGCAAGTGATCGGCATGCTTGCGCTGCTGGCCAAAGAGCCGCCGGGCAAATTGAAAACCTCCGGTAACAGGTTCAAATCGGTGGTGAATCGGCTCTCCCCCGCACTTCGTCTTGTCGCACGGCCCGTGTGTCGCAGTACTGTGAAATACTTGGACTTGCGTGAAGATCTGCGCTTCTTTCTCGACCAAGTCCTGTACCTCATGCGAACCTCCCTGCTCGACCTGGGAAGAGAGTTGGGTCTCGACGGCAATGCCATGTTTCTGACCCTGGACGAATTATCAAGTGTCCTGGCGGGGCGAGCGAGCGTCGCCGAGGCCGAGCGTCTCGCAATGCTGAGATGCAAGGAATTTAGACAAGAGTGCGAGCCGTGCACGTATTATGTAGATGGACGTCCCATCAATGAGCTGTTCCCCAACGCGCAGATCATACGCGGCGTTGGAACCAGTCCGGGCAGGGTATCAGGTCCTGCGAGGATCGTTGCAGATCCGGGTCGTTCGCACCTCGGGAAAGGGGATGTTCTTGTGGCCAAAAGCACCGATCCCGGCTGGACGCCCATCTTGAGTGTGGTGGCGGCAATTGTTGCAGAGGAAGGGGGCCTCCTCAACCACTGTTCCATTGTAGCCAGAGAGCTCGGTATACCGGCGGTAGTCGGTGTTCGCGGAGCCACCCGCAGGATTCGCGAAGGAGCTTCGATTACTGTTGACGGCGACCTGGGGTTGGTCCAATGGGGACGCTCACCCCTCTAAGCTCCGGACTCATCCAGCACTTCCAGCACCACGGTAGCCACATGCGCTGCGGCCGGACCTCCCGCCATCAACACGGCAACTCCCGTTGCTTCCAGAATCTCCGCGCGGGACGCCCCCAACTCCAGGGCGGCCTTGACATGGGCTCGAATGCACGGAGCACAGCGCTGTGTCACGGCGACAGCCACCATCATGAGTCGCTTGGTCTTTGCCGTCAAAAGACCGTCCTGCGTCACCTGGTTCATGAGCTCGCCGAATGGACCCATGACCTGCGGCATTTGTTCCTTCATGCTCATCATGCCTTGTTCCAGGCTGTATTTTGCTGTCATATGCTCTCCTTTCATCTCATCTCTGGCTTCCAAGATAATGTAATGTTTTTGGGGTAGGTTGGTTTTCGTCACGCGCAGCGCATGACAAAACCCAACGCCTGTTTTGCTGGGTTTCGTAACTCAACCCAGCCTGCTTGGAAGCCAGAATCATTTTTTTGAACAATATGTAAGGCTGCCCGAAAAACCGCGCTTCGATGCTCCCGCCTGTCATGCCGACCAGATAGAACGAAGCAGTGCAGGATGAGTGGAGCGAAGCGAAGCCCATCAAAATTCCAGATGAGGCTGACGAAGCTTCTTGTCAACCGGCGGCTTGACATTCGCCGGAACGACTGACGCGCACCTATCGATGGTTCCCGGACAGCCCCCCGGCTTGGCTTCACTGCCAATGGTTGCCGGCCGAGTCATGCGCATCGGCCCAGCCAACGGCTTGACTCAGCCGCTTAGGCGTGACTGCTGCAGTTCGTTCAATTTCTGCCACACCGCTCGCACCTGTTTGCTGGTATTGTCCAGATCTTGCTCATTGTTGACGACGAAGCTCGCAAAAGCCTTCTTTTCGGCGATGGGGAGCTGCGCCTTGAGAATATTGGCGGCTTCCTCCGTGGTGATGCCGTCCCGCTCGGCAAGCCGTCTGATCTGCTCTGCGGGAGATATGTAAACCAAGACAATGGTGTCGAACAAATACTGGAGATTCAGTTCTATGAGGAGCGGCACCGCCACCTGAATGATGGCATTGGGATTTTCCGCTGTGATGGCGTTGACCTGATTGAAAAATTCTTCATAGATGGGTGGATGAGTGAAGCTTTCCAATTTCTTGCGCTTTTCAAAGTCGCGGAAAACGATCTGGGAGAGCTTCTTGCGGTCCAGCCGACCGTCCGGCTGCAGCACCTGGCGGCCAAAATAGTCGACAATCTTTTCCAGCGCCGGGGTGCCGGGTTCCACCACTTCCCGCGCAATGACATCAAAATCGATGAGGGGAGCGCCCAGTTCCATCAACATTTTGGACACGGTCGTCTTGCCGCTGGCAATTCCTCCAGTGAGCCCCACCAGCAAGGGATGGCCCCTCCCTTTGACTTTTTCCATCATGGCTTCCAGCCCCTTATAGGTCACTGGAAACTGTGGGGTAATGTCCGCCTCTGCACCGGCATAGCTGATGGGGTAGCGCACGCCTCTGCGATACAGAGCTTCCATCCCCTGCAGTGCCTTTTCCATAAGACCTGCCGGTACTGCCATCACCAGATCTTCGTCCTGTGTGTGGCCGTAGCGCCGCTCGCCATAGCAGGGGATGCTGAGGGACGGTTTGCCCGTATTGAAGCAACGGGCAATGGCGTCCGAACAGGACGATTCCCCCACGCAAAAGAACTGCATGACCTCATATTGACTGAACTGGAGCGAATTGATGAGGAGCATCATTTGGGCGGGATTGGCATAAATGAGCACCATATCCGGCTCGAAGGGGTTGTATACCAGTGGCGCCAAGGCTACCGCCTGGTATTCCCCCAACGGAAGTCTGGGAATGGACGCTTCAAATTTGCGGCCGTCCTCCTTGGTCGCTACCCAGACAATACTGCGAAAAGTACCATCCTTGTGGCTGTCCGGTACATCTGCCAGCCCAATGACAGAGGGGCAGGAAGGAAACAGAAAATCGTCAGCAGCGGCGCCCACCGTCCAGTCGAAATTGCGCACGAGATTGATGAGCTGGCAAAGGGTGACCTTATGGTCCGGTCTTCTCAGGAAGGGCACGGCGTCCAGATCCGATTTTTCCCGCAACATCTTGAAAGCTACTGGAAAAGACTTCAAACGCATGAGCCGCTCAATCCGTTGGGTCAATTTTTCCCAATCGCACTGTGCTTCCATCACACCGTCTCCTTTTCTACATATGAGCTGTGAAACAATTCTTTTTCCTGGCGAAAAGGAACCGCCAAATAGTCGCCGCTCTTGAGTGCGGCAATCAATTCCGCTTCCGTTTGAATTGGTGTGGAAAACCGTGTGGCATAACAACCCACCTCGGTCATGTCATGCGCGTCGCTGCCACCGGTCGCCGGAAGCCCCAACTTTGCCGCGACACTCGCGGCCAGGTTATTCTCTTTGACCGTTACCTTTCCATTCATGACCTCGATGGCGTCAACCCATTGAAAAAGGGCTCTTTGTGCGGCCCGTTCCGGGGTGAGTCCCAGTTCCCCGGCACCGAAGGTGAGAAATCCGCGGAAAGGATGAGCGGCAATAATGAATCCTTCCGCCCGGGCTACCTCCTCTTTCAGATCTTGCAGCTTGACAATGCCCTTGATATCTTTTTCCAGGCCAAACACCAGCATATCCCCCTGGTCGGTGGTGATTTCATTGCCGCGCAGAATGAGGAACCCGTGTTTCTGCCGTAGATCCTCGACCTGAGCCGCGCTCCAAACGTGGTTGTGGTCGGTCAGACAGATGCCGTTCAGGCCGATGCGCCTGGCTTCCTGGATCAGCTGGTCTTCCGATGCTGAACTGCAGGGAGAAGCGGGAAAGGTATGAACATGGAGATCAATCACACATCCGGCAGCGCCCTTTTGCGACTCCAATGGATCCGGCTTCGACTTCTCCTGTTGTGCTTGAATAATCGGGGTGTCGGCGGATTTTTCGGGTGCGCCGCGCTGCTCTGCTGATGCGGATTTTTGCTGTGCGGTTTCACCGGGTGCCGCCGCTTTTGCCGCCACAAAATCCTTCAGAGCAAGATCCGGTTGGTCCTCTTTGGCCGCCTCCCAGCCCACCACTCGAGCGGCTTCCCTGGCCGCATAGCAGCATTCGATCAACAGGTTGGCAAAATGACGGCAGGCTTTCCTTCCCACGATCTTGTGAATCTTGCCGTCGATTGTCTCGTCGATGCAAAACCCTTGCGCTTCCTGAAGAAACTCGATGGCCCGAGGGCACTCGGGTGTTGTCCAACGGTGCCATTTGCCTTCAATAGAAAGAAAGGTGAGATCCTTGATCCCTACACAAAGGTCGACCTCAACACTGTAAATATCATCGTCCAGGACACCGTGGATAGACAGCACATCATCATTTTTTCTGGCCACACCGACCAGCTTGTTGCGAGCAAATTTCAACATTGCGGAATCCTTTTCATTAACAGTCAACGGTCTACTGGGGCGGTTCGATTCCTTGCGTGAGTCGGGTCCCCGGTGCAAAGGCGGCGCAACGATTGTACAATCTGATGTTGTCCCGGACCATTTTCGAGAAGAATTCCAGCTTCCCTTCCTGGTTCACGGGGGCCTTGATGAGAATGTCCCGGGTGAGGGCCAGAATGATCCCATGACAGCATTCTTCCACCATATAGGTGAGCTGATCGAGATCTTCAGCGTCACCCATGAGGCCCTTGATGATTTTCAGCATTCCCGATCCGACTCGCACTCCCAGGACTTTTTGCAGGACCTCATTGGGATCTGAAAGTTGACGCCATTCATGGTGAAATTGCCCCTGGACGGCGACAATTTCCAAATCGGGCAGGCGCACCAGGATTTCAACGCAAGCCGAGGTGAACGTATCGGTTAGCCGGCAGACCGACTTCAGGGTGGTTTCGTCGACCGGCTCCACGCTGGTGCAGCGATTCATGGAAAATTTCAAAATATTCTCAGACATGGTACAGCACTCCTCTCCAGGTTTTTCGATAGCTTACCAGCTCCCCGCAAAACGACAGCCGACATCCTTCCGGCAAAATGCCGCCAGGGCGACAGAAATCCGGGTTGCCAGGAGCTTGTCCGAGCATGAAAGATTCCTCTCCCTCGGGGGGGAGGGA
>FWPV01000711.1_pt1 | contig 92414 bp, 96 predicted proteins | sample 2228371 | NCBI WGS metagenome assembly FWPV01 (sample SAMEA103939776, study PRJEB20133) | metagenome
CTCGGCAGAGGGACAGGTATGCGCGCGCGGGCAGGTGGTGGCGGTGCAGATGCCCGATCACATGCTGCCGGGCGACGCCTCAGCCTGAGCGATCCCTGCACAGTGCTGACCGACAGAAGTGGCAGCCATGTGCTGCCTCTGCCAGAGAACCGCCTCGATGCCGCCTGGTATGTCAGGCAGCTCTGTGGCCGATCGCGTGATATTCTGGCCCCGCCCTCGGTAAGCGAGCAGGCCCCGCGGGTGAGGCGGGGCCTGTCTGATGGTGCCCGGTTGCAATCTGCCGGGGGTCACTCAGCCGGCGGCTCAGGGGGCGCAGGCGGCGCGGGCGGCTCGCCGGGCATGGGTGGCATGCCGCTCACGTCCTCCGGCATCACGATCCACAGGATGATGTACAGCAGCACGCCGGGGCCGCCTGCCAGGGCGAGGATCACAAAGGCCACTCGCACCAGCACGGGGTCCACGTTGAGATACTGCGCCAGGCCCCCGCATACACCGGCGATCATCTTATCGGTGCTTGAGCGCATCAGTTTCTTTTCCACAGCTCTCTCCTTGCTTGAAAAACGAGCGTGCCGGGCCAGGTAGCCGAAGCCCATGCCCAACTCCATTATACACCACGCGCAGGCTGCGCCGGGCCGTTATCAGGCCTCCGGCAGCACGATCCACAGGATGATGTACACCAGCAGACCGGGGCCGCCCGCCAGGGCCAGCGCCACGAAGATCAGGCGCACCAGCACGGGGTCCAGGTTGAAGTACTGGCCCAGCCCGGCGCACACACCGGCCACCATTTTGTCACTTGCCGAGCGGGTCAAACGCTTCTCGGTACTCATGTTCGGGGTTCCTCCACAGGTCCTTTACTAACCCTATCACTGTTCACGATATCCTGTACGCAGACTGCGCCGAAAAGTTGCCGGCGCCGGGAGTGCCCGCGCCCGATTGCCCCCCTGCTAAAACGTACTATACTGGTAGCCAGCGTATCCTGTGCCCGCATGGAAAATGCTATGAGCGATATAACCTCTCTGCTTGTCGAGACACGACCCAGCGGCCTGCTGGTCATCCGCGTCAGCGGCGACCTGGACTCGCTGGGCACCCACATGGTCGAGGAGGACTTCAACCGCGCAGTGGCGGGGCAGAGCGCCCGCGTGCTCGTCGATCTGAGCGGCGTGCGCTTCATCTCCTCTGCGGGGATGGCCATGCTGCTCGTCTCCGGCAAAACGCTGCGCCAGAACGGCGGCAGCCTGCTGCTGGCCGGGGCCAACGCGCGGGTGATGGAGGTGCTCGCTATGACGGGCATCAACCAGATGTTTGACTTCTATCCCACCCTCGCCGAGGCGCTCGACGTACTCGAGCGATCCTGACCACCTGCGGAGGGAGACACGCCATGCACCAGCCGGAGCCGCCCATCTCGCTATCGGTCGCCCGGCGTGAGAGCGGCCTGCTGATCGTGACCATGCAGGGTGAGCTGGACACGCTCGCCACACGTCTGATCGAGCCGGCCTTCTCGGTGGCGCTCAGCGACCGCACCGCGCACGCGCTGGTTGACCTGAGCGCAGTGCCGCTGATCACCAGCGCCGCGCTGGCCATGTTCGTGATGCGCGCCCGTGCCCTGCACCTGGGCGGCGGCAGCCTGCGCTTCGCCGGGATCACACCTGCCGTGCAGCTCGTATTCGACCTGGGCGGGTTCTCTCAGGTGCTGGCGGTGTATGCCAGCCTGGACGAAGGCATCGACGCTATGGAGCGTGAACTGCTGGCCTGAGAGCACAAAATGCCCCCGGAAGCTGCAAAAGGTCTTTTCTTCTACGCTGTTTTGTTATATGATGGTGATGGGACCCGTGGTGACCCGTTAATGACCGCCCATCCCTGGCCACTAACAGCCTCATAGCGGCCCGGGGCAGTCCTTTTCGAACAGAGCAGCACACATGCTATTGATTTTCCGCCCGTCATAATTGTGAAAATTTGCACTAACAGGCAAAGGGGATGCTGCCGTGTAGACCTATCAGCCCTATTTGTGAAAAACGTAACTATCATAAGAAAATATTATAAATAACGCCCTGCTGCGTGACATTTCTCACTGGACACCCGCCCCCCTCCTCCCCCTATACTGCTGGATGTGGGTAACAGGCGGCCCACATCCTCCGCCCTCAACGCAGCAGACGAGCCGGCGTGACCTGACCGCCCGGCGGCCTGTGCCCATGATCTGGATGCCCGCTCCTCCTCACCAGCGCCCGGGCAGCCAGACACTTCGGGAACAAGCTCAGTTACTCCAATTCGACCATGCATGTCGAGTTGATCGTGTACTCGGACGGACGCCCAGTTGATGCCACCTACTCGCGCTTTTTTAGGAAAAGGAGGCGACACATGCCACAAGGCGCAAATGGGCTAAGCTTCTTTGAGAGGGTCATGGCCAGGACCCCGGGGGGCGAAGCACTGCGTATCTGCCTGCAGTGCGGCACCTGCGGGGGGTCATGTCCCTCAGGGGCGGATATGGACGCCTCGCCACGCCGTCTCTTCGCCATGATCCGGGCGGAGATGGAGGACGAGGTGCTGTCCAGCAACACGCCCTGGTACTGCGTCTCATGCTACTACTGCATGCAGCGCTGCCCGCAGGATATCCCCATCACAGATATCATGTACACCCTCAAGCAGATGGCCGTGGAGAAAGGCCGGTATCACAAGGCGGCACACGCGGAGTTCTCCAACAGCTTCATTGGCTATGTGGAGCAGAACGGGCGCGCCTTTGAGTTCGGCCTGGCAACCCGCTACCAGCTTCTGCACCAGCCGCTCAGCACGATCCGCAAGGGCGGCCTGGGGTTCGAGATGCTGCAAAAGGGGCGCCTGTCGGCCACACCCGACCGGATCAAGAACATGCCGCAGCTCACTGCCATCCTCAATGAGGCCAGGCGCATCGAGGCACAGAAGGAGACATGACATGAGTGGGCACTACGCATACTATCCCGGCTGTTCAATCCAGCACAGCGGGCGGGCCTACGAGATGTCCACCCGGAAGGTCGCCGAGGTGCTGGGCCTGACATTCGACACGGTGGATGATTGGAACTGCTGCGGCGCCACCGAGTACTTCAGCCTCCATTCGCTGCCCGCCTACAGCCTGGTGGCTCGCAATCTGTCGCTGGCCGCCCAGCAGGGCAACCCCGATCTGGTGGCCCCGTGTAGCGCCTGCTACCTCAACCTCAAAAAGACCGACAAATATATGGGCCTGTATGAAGACCTGGGCCAGAAGGTCAACCAGGCGCTGGCCGCCGGCGGGTTGAGCTATAAGCCCGGCACACTGCATGTGCGCCACCTGCTCGATGTCATCGTGGAGGACGTAGGCTACGAGCAGATCGCAGCCCATGTGACCAAACCCCTCAAGGGGCTGCGTCTTGCCCCCTACTACGGCTGCCTGATCGTGCGGCCCGATTCGGGCTACAACCCCGAATACCCCACGCACCTGGACAAGCTGCTGCAGGCGCTGGGTGCGACCGTGGTGGACTTCCCCCTCAAGACGCACTGCTGCGGCGGCCACATGACCCAGATCAGCGAGGAGACCGCCTACGAGCTGCTGCGCCGCATCCTGGCCAACGCTGACGAGTACAAAGCAGATGCCATCGTGACGCTCTGCCCGATGTGCCAGCTCAACCTGGATGCTTACCAGCCGCAGGTCAACCGCATGTTCAGCATGGCCTTCGACCTGCCGGTGCTGTTCTTCACGCAGATGATGGGCCTCGCCTTCGGCATCGCACCTGAGGAGCTGGGGTTTGGCCTTGAGATCGTCCCTGCCAGGACGGCGCTCAGCAAGATCGGCAGGGAAGAGGAGAAAGAGGCCGCCCCGCGCAAGCGTGACAAGAAGGCACTTCCCATGCCGCCCGCAGCCGGGTAGCAGGTGAGAAAGGACCTAACAATGACCCAGAGCGAAGAGAAAATCGGCGTATACGTTTGTCACTGCGGCCACAACATCGCGGGCACGGTGGACGTTGAAGCCGTCGCCAAGTGGGCCCAGGACCTGCCCGGTGTGGCCGTCTCCAAAGACTATCGCTTCATGTGCTCCAGCCTCGGCCAGGAGATGGTTGAGGCCGACATCCGCGAGCAGGGGCTGACGCGCGTGGTGGTGGCGGCCTGCTCCCCTCACATGCACGAGCCAACCTTCCGCGGGGCCTGCCAGCGGGCCGGGCTGAACCCCTATCTATTCGAGATGGCCAATATCCGCGAGCATGCCAGCTGGGTACACCCCGATGACAAGGTGGCCGCCACTGACAAGGCCAAAGCCATCATCGCCGGGGCGGTGGCCCGCGTGGCCCAGCTGGAGCCGCTGGAGCCGTTTATCGCCGAGATCAAGCAGCCCACGCTGATCGTTGGCGGCGGTATTGCCGGCATCACCGCCGCGCTGGAGATCGCCAACGCGGGCTACCCCGTCTACCTGGTTGAGCGCGAACCCAGCATCGGCGGCCACATGGCCCAGTTCGATAAGACCTTCCCCACCCTGGACTGCGCCGCCTGCATCCTCACGCCCAAGATGTTCGACGCAGGCACTCACCCCAACATCACCCTGCTGACCTACAGTGAGGTGGAACAGGTCGACGGCTACGTCGGCAACTTCACCGTCCGGGTCCGCAAGAAGGCGCGCAAGATCAACACCGATCTGTGCACCGGCTGCGGGGACTGCTGGGAGCGCTGCCCGGCCAAGGTGGTCGATGCTGTGTACGAGGCGGGGCTGGGGTACCGTACCGCTGTCTACCGCCCCTTCCCCCAGGCCATCCCCAAATACCCCGTGATCGACACGGAGACCTGCATCTACTTCCAGAAAGGCACCTGCCGCGCCTGCGAGAAATTCTGCCCTACCGGGGCGATCTTCTTCGATCAGGAGGACGAAGTGCTGGTGCTGGAGGTGGGCAATATCATTCTGGCCACCGGCTACGACATGTTCGACGCCCGCCGCATCCCCGAATACGGCTATGGCCGCCTCGCGAACGTGTTCACCAGCCTGGAGTTCGAGCGTATGACCAACGCCTCCGGCCCCACTGAGGGCAAGATCGTGCTGCGCGACGGCGTGACGGCCCCGCGTGCGGTCGGCATCATCCACTGCGTGGGCAGCCGCGACAAGAACTACAACGAATACTGCTCCTCCACGTGCTGCATGGCCGCGCTCAAGTTCGCCCACCTCGTCAAAGAGAAGGTCGAAGGCGCCGAGGTGTACAGCTTCTACATCGACATGCGCACGGCCTTCAAGGACTATGAGGAGTTCTACAACCGCCTGCTGCGCGAGGGCCTGAACCTTGTGCGCGGGCGCGTGGCCGAGGTCACCGATGCAGCCCGCAGGCCAGAGGAAGAGGGCCGGCTGATCATCCAGGTCGAGGACACCCTGATCGGTAAGCAGCGCCGCATCCCGGTCGATATGGTGATCCTGATGGGCGCCATGGAGCCGCGTCACGATGCGATCGAGGTCTCGCATCGCTTCAGCATCGGCTGCTCGACAGCGGGCTTCTTCACCGAGCGCCACCCCAAGCTCGACCCCGTCGCCACCATGAGCGACGGCGTGTTCATTGCCGGGGCGTGTCAGGGGCCGAAGGACATCCCGGCCAGCGTGGGCCAGGGTGCCGCGGCTGCTGCTCGTGTGCTGACGCTGATCGGCAAGGGCCAGGTCGAGATCGAGCCAGTGCGTGCTGTGATCGACGAGTCGCGCTGCTCCGGCTGCCGCATCTGCAACAATCTGTGCCCCTACGGCGCCATCGACTTCATCGATGATCTGGGCGTCAGCCGCGTCAATCCCGCGCTGTGCAAGGGCTGCGGCACCTGTGTGGCCGCCTGCCCCAGCCAGGTCATCGAGGGCATGCACTTCACCTTCGACTCGCTCATGTCGCAGATCGAGGGCATCCTGTGGGATGTGCGCGGCACCGGCGAGCGGGTCAGCTATGTTAGCGCCACACCCGTGGATACCAAGTAGGAAGGAGGCGCGACGTGTCGAAATACAGTGACATCAACCCCGCATGGGAACAGCGTGATCCCGTCATCGTCGGTTTCCTGTGCAACTGGTGCTCCTACCGCGCTGCCGACCTCGCCGGGACAAGCCGCATGGGCTACCCGGCCACCCTGCGCGATATCCGCATCATGTGCACTGGCCGCCTGGACCCCACCTTTGTGATCAAGGCGTTGCAGGAGGGCGCCGATGGCGTGCTCGTCATGGGCTGCCACCCCGGCCAGTGCCACTACCAGGAGGGCAACTACAAGGCCATGCGCCGTATGGCCCTGCTGCGCCGCACGCTGGCCCAGCTCGGTGTGCACCCTGACCGCATCCAGCTCGCCTGGGCCTCGGCTGCCGAGGGCGTGCCCTTCACCGAGACGGTGATCAAGATGACGGAGCAGATCGTGCGGCTGGGGCCGCTGAACTGGCGTGACAGCATCGCCGACCCCACCCCAACCGCCCATAAGCCTGAGCTGGAGGAGGCCGCGCATGACTGACAACGGCAAGAAGCCCAAGCTGGCGATCTACTGGGCTGCATCCTGCGGCGGCTGTGAGATCGCCATCCTGGCCATCCATGAGAAAATCCTGGAGGTCGCCGACGCCTTCGACATCGTCTTCTGGCCCTGCGTGATGGACTTCAAGGTCTCTGACGTAGAGGCCCTGGCCGATGGCGAGATCGATGTGACTCTGTTCAACGGCGCCATCCGCACCGATGAGAACCTGCACATGGCGGAGCTGCTGCGCCGCAAGAGCAAGGTGCTGGTGGCTTACGGTAGCTGTGCCATGGAGGGTTGCATCCCCGGCCTGGCCAACTTCAACGACCGCGAGCAGATGATCGAGTTCATCTATCACACCTCCCCTACCGTGGTCAACCCGGAGGGCGTGAACCCGCAGGTCGTGACCCATGTTGCCGAGGGCGACCTCAAACTGCCCGGCTTCTGGAACACGGTTCGCTCGCTCGACCAGGTGGTGCCGGTGGATTACTATCTGCCGGGCTGCCCGCCGGAGGCCAAGTGGACGGCGGCGGCGGTCGACGCGATCGTCAGCGGGCAGCTCCCGCCGCCCGGCTCGGTGATCGGCATGGATGTGACCGTCTGCGACGAGTGCCCGCGCACCCGGTCTGAGAAGAAGATCGGCCACTTCTACCGCCCCTACGAGATCATCCCCGACCCCGACATCTGCCTGCTGGATCAGGGGCTGTTCTGCGCTGGCATCGCCACCCGTGCGGGCTGCGGCGCGCTGTGCCCGCGGGTCAACATGGGCTGCCGCGGCTGCTACGGCCCCAATGAGGGTGTGGTCGACGGCGGCGCCAAGCTCATCTCGGCCATCGCCTCTGTGCTGGACGCCAGCACCCCTGAGGAGGCCGACGCTATCCTCGACTCGCTACCCGACCCCGCCGGCTACTTCTACCGCTTCGGCCTGCCCCGCTCGCTGATGCACCGCGTCCGGCTGCAGGAGGAAGACGGCAAGAAGGTCGCCACAAAGGTCACGGCGTCGCCGCGCCTCGATCCGCGCCTGAAAACCTAGGAGGACCAGCGATGACACAACGTATCAGCATTGATCCCATCACCCGTCTTGAGGGTCACGGCAAGATCGAGATCTTCCTCAACGATGCTGGAGATGTCGAGAATGCCTACTTTCAGGTGCCGGAGCTGCGCGGCTTTGAGGTCTTCTGCCTGGGGCGCCCCGCCGAGGAGATGCCCCGCCTGACCAACCGCATCTGCGGCGTGTGCCCGGAGGCACACCACATGGCGGCGGCCAAGGCGCTCGATATGCTCTACAAGGCCGACCCACCCTCCGCCGGCAAGAAGCTGCGCGAGCTGTTCTACAGCGCTTTCTACGTCACCGACCACACCACGCACTTCTACGCGCTGGGCGGCCCCGACTTCGTCGTCGGCCCGGACGCCCCGGCGGGGCAGCGCAACATCCTGGGTGTGGTGGCCAAGGTGGGCGTCGAGGCGGGCATGAAGGTCATCAACACCCGCAAGTTCAACCACGAGGTGATCAAGATCATTGGCGGGCGGCCCATCCATCCGGTGGCCGGCCTGCCCGGCGGCATGAGCAAGGCGATCAATGAGGAGGAGCGCCAGTACATCGAAGGTGTGGCGCGCCAGAACGTTGAGTTCGCCCTCTGGTCGCTGGAGATCTTCCGCCAGATCGTGCTGCAGAACAGCGGCTATGTTGATCTGATCGTCAGCGCCGGCTACACCCAGCGCACCTACTACATGGGCCTGGTGGATGGCAACAACCATGTGAACTTCTATGATGGCATGGTGCGCGTGGTCGACCCCGACGGTGTGGAGTTCGCCAAGTACGCGCCCGCTGACTACACCGAGCACATCGCCGAACACGTGGAGCCGTACAGCTACCTGAAGTACCCCTACCTCCGCAAGGTCGGCTGGAAGGGCTTCGTCGACGGCAAGGACTCGGGGATGTATGCCTGCACGCCCCTCAGCCGCCTCAATGCGGCGGACGGTATGGCGACGCCGCGCGCGCAGGAAGCCTACGAGGAGATGTACTCCACGCTGGGTGGCAAGCCGGTGCATCACACCCTGGCCACGCACTGGGCGCGCCTGATCGAGCTGCTGTATGCCGCCGAGCGTATGCTGGAGCTGGCCACCGACGAGGAGATCACCAGCCCCAACGTGCGCACCATCCCCACCGAGAAGCCCACCTGGGGCGTGGGGACCGTCGAGGCGCCGCGCGGCACGCTCACTCATCACTATGAGACCGACGAGAACGGCATCCTGACCATGGTCAACCTGATCGTGGGCACCACCAACAACAACGCCCCCATCACCTACAGTATCAAGAAGGCGGCTGAGGCCATGATCCGGGGCGGGGTGGTCAACGACGGTATCCTGAACATGGTCGAGATGGCCTTCCGCAGCTATGACCCGTGCCTGAGCTGCGCCACGCACTCGCTGCCGGGGCAGATGCCGCTGGAGATCATCGTACGCGACCCGGAGGGCAATGTCGTCGACTATCGGGAGCAGTTCACCCGGTCGTCGTAGCGAGCCGATCGTCCCTCACCTGGCCGGGGCGGGGGCACCTGCCCCGGCCATTCTGAAACCAGGTAATTGACCATGAAGACACTGGTGATCGGGCTGGGCAACCCGATCCTGACCGACGACGGGGTGGGCATTTATGCCGCGCGGGTGGTGGCGCAGGCGCTGCCGCCCAACTCCGGCATCGACGTGATGGAGCTGGCCGTCGGTGGCCTGGGGCTGATGGAAGCCATGATCGGCTATGATCGGGTGATCCTGATCGACTCGATGTGGTCGCCGGAGGGCACACCGGGCACGGTGGTGCAGTGCGACGCCGGGTACTTCCCGGAGACGTTCAACACGGCCAGCGCCCACGACGTGGACCTGACGACCGCGCTCCAGGTGGGGCGCCGCCTGGGGGCGGCCCTGCCCCCCGACGAGCAGATCGTGATCATCGGGGTGCTGGCCCGCGAGGTGCTGACCTTCGGTGATACCCCCACCGCCCCGGTTGCGGCGGCTATCCCGGAGGCGGCCCGCTGTGTGCTCGACCTGCTGGGGATCGATGCGCCCGTGCCCTTCTCACCGGATATACCCGTTGGAGGCTTGTGATGATCTCTCCTGAGGTCCTGCGTCGTTTCGCGCTCTTCGCCGGGCTTGAGCCTGCGGCGTTCAAAGAGATCGCCATGCTTGGCGAGCAGGTGGCGTTCAAACAGGGCGAATGGCTATTCCGCGAGGGTGAGGAGGCGCGCGCTCTGTATCTGGTGATCAGCGGCAAGGTGGAACTGACCATCAACCTGGATGAGAAAGGCGAGCGCGTCTTTGATATGACCACCCTGGTCGAGGGCGGTGTGGCGGGCTGGTCGGCCCTGCTTGAGCCGTTTATCTACTCGGTGGGCGCGCGCGCTGCCACCGACACCGTGCTGGTGCAGATCGACGGGGCCGGGCTGCTCGACCTGATGGAGGCCGATCTGACCCTGGGCTACCGCGTGATGACTCACCTGGCCCAGGCCATCAGCTCGCAGCTCGGTGACCTGCGCGTGCAGTTCGTTAGCATGGTCGATCGCTGATCGGATCGTTCGCGCTGTGCGCCATTCCGGCAGCAGCCAGTTGAAGCAGAGGGGATCGCTGCAGCGATCCCCTCTGCGCGCTGATCGTCCCCGCCCCATCCTGTAGGGATGCGCAACTGCGCGTCCGCTGCCCCGGCAGAGGGCGGCTGCATCCGATGGGCGATGGGCGCCGGGCGCCCCCTGAAAGCGGGAAATGGCCGACCGCAGGTCGGGCAGAGGGGGTGATCAGAGCCCATCGTCAAGCAGCGGCCCGGCGAGCCGGTGTACAATGAGGATGTACCTGATACCGTCTCCGCTGATGATCCCCACAAAAAAGGAGAATCAAAGCTATGGCAGAACGGAAGAAAGTGACGCTCCCCATGCTGTTCGAGAAGTATCACAACGGGGAGCCGATCACCATGCTGACCTGCTATGACTACCCCACCGCCCATTTCCAGGATCAGGCCGGGGTGGATATGGTGCTGGTGGGCGACAGCCTGGGCATGACCATGCTGGGCTACGACAGCACCCTGCCGGTCACCATGGATGACATGATCCGCCACGCGCAGGCCGTCCGACGCGGCGCGCCGCATGTGTGGCTGATCGGCGACATGCCCTACATGACCTACCAGCCGTCCGTCGAGTCGGCCATCCGCAACGCCGGGCGCTTCATGGCCGAGGCCGGCTGCGACGCCGTCAAGCTGGAGGGCGGGCGCGAGATGGCCGACCGCATGGCGGGCATCGTGCGGGCGGGCATCCCGGCGATGGGCCACCTGGGGCTAACCCCGCAGAGCGCCTCGGCGCTGGGCGGGTTCCGGCTCCAGGGCAAGGGCGCCGAGCAGGCCGCCCGCATTGTGGAAGATGCCAAGATACTGGAGGAAGCCGGGGCTTACTCAATCCTGCTCGAGCTGGTGCCTGACCGCGTGTGCCAGCTCATCACCGAGCGCGCCAGCATCCCCATCATCAGCCTGGGCAGCGGGCCGCACGCCAATGGGCAGCTCCTGATCTACCACGACATGTTCGGCCTGTACCCCAAGTTCACGCCCAAGATGGCGAAGGTCTATGGCAACGCCGGTGAGGTGATCCTGAACGGCCTCAAGCAGTACGTCAAAGAGGTAACCGAGCGAACCTTCCCCGCGCCAGAGAACTACTTCGGCATCAAAGACGAGGAGTACGAGCGCCTGCGCAAGATGTTTGAGAGCTGACGCCCCGCCGCGCACCACCTCCCGATCGGCGCGGACGCGCATCCGCCCCCCTTGCAAGGGAGGCGGATGCCAACCGACAGCCTTCGGTTGTTGGCTTAGGGGCGCCCAATTGGGCGTCCGCCGCTGCCCCCACAAAAAGCCCCCTCTCCACGCGTGGAGAGGGGGTGCCGGGCCGCAGGTCCGGCGAACAGCAGGTTCGGGGGGGTAAGGGCGCAGGCCAGGCATACAAGTCACACAGGGGGACGTAAGGGCAACCCTTGTGGCCCGCCCTCCCGGCCTCAGCGCACGGCCAGCGCACCCCCTGGAGCGTGTTATGAACTTCTTCGGGGCCAATCCATGCTGAAGAGACCTCACCCCCCCGGCCTCGCTGCATCCGGCGGGGGTGAGGTCAATTGGCGGCATGTGACTCGCTCAGGGTTCATAACAGCCGTTAACGGTGATGCAGGGTGCGCGCCGCCACGAATGACAGCCCTGCCTCGGTCAGCGCGCGCGCCGTGCGGTTCAGCGCGTTGTGCTTTTCGAGGTAGTTCTTCAGCAGCGCATCCCAGTCGCCCGAGTCGATGATCTCCTGCTTGTCGCGGAAATAGTCGAGGATATCCGAGGTATGCCCCCCGGCAGCCTCGATCGCCATCTCGATCTCCGGATCGCCGCCCTCGTGCTTGGCCGAGATGTTGGCCACGTGATCGGCCAGCGCCACCAGCTCATCACGGCGCAGGTAGGGCTGCCGCACAATGCTGCGCCACGTCTCGGTGATGTGATGCTCGAAGCGCACCACGTCCTCGAAGCCCAGCGCCTTGCGGAACGTCGCCGTGATCTCCATCGTGCGGTTGTCCACCGAGTTGCTCCAGTTGAAGCCGATCAGCGGGCTGGTGCCGTCTGGCCGGGCGAACAGTTTGGCGCCGATCAGCGTCCACAGCGCGGCGAACGGGTTATCGTTGCCCATGAACACCGAGATCTTGAACTCGTTGTCGATGCCCAGCTTGTAAAGCATGTAGCCCAGGAACACCGTGCCGGGGTTGATGTTGAGCACCTGCCGGATGCCGTAGGTGGTGTAGTAGTACAGGAACTCGTCAACCCACTGCAGGGCGTGCTCATTGGGCTGGCCCACCCCGCCGAAATAGCCGGTGATGGTGGCCGGGCCGCCCAGGTGGATGTTCGAGCCGTCGGTGCCCTTGGTGTCGAGCGTTTCCACGTAGCTGGCGCCCACGATCTGCATGGCGGCGGCGAAGGCCAGGATGTCGCCCTGATCGGCCTCCTGCTCCTTCATCTTGCGCACGCGGATGAAGCGCCCCGGCATCAGCTCCTCGCTGGCGATAGCCTGCTCTGCCTCGGCGCGCAGCCAGGGGAAATACTGCGCGGCGCTGATCTCCAGCGTCACGGCGTAGCGATCTCTGAACGTCATGCTGCGCGCGCGGTCACCCAGTATCTTGCGGCGGTACTCATCGACGGTGATGAAGGCCCCGGCGTCGCGCTGAGCGATTAGCCATTCCAGGTCAGCGATGTAGGGGGAGTCGATCTCGCGCAGGCGCGCCATCAGGTTCTCCAGCTTTCGCGCTTCGGCGGCCTTGCGGTTGATCTCTTCTGGTGTGCCATACCTGGCGATGATGTCCAGCAGCGCGCTGATGGCCTCGTTGGTGGGGTCGAGCAGCAGGGCGTTGATGGCGGCAAGCTGGCTCTCATCGATGCGCAGGCGGTCTCTCAGGTCATCCATACACAGCTCCTTTACGTGGGGTCAGGGGAGACAACGGGTGTATCACCAGTATACACCACTTCGCAGCGGGGGGAGAAGCCGGGCAGCCGCCCTCTGCCGAGCAGCGGACGCGCAGTTGCGCGTCCCTACCGGATGAGGCGGGGGGGCAGCGGACGCGCAGTTGGGCGTCCGACAGGCACGACACTGGCCTTTTCCCGGCCTCCTCGCCCTGAGTGCCCTCTGCGAGGGGAGAGGGACGGGCACCCTCCGGTTGCCAGGGCGAGGGCCCTCACTGGCCCCGCCGCCCGACAGATGCTATAGTGAAAGCAAGATGGCACACACCACCGCCGCCGCCCGCGCTGAGGCGGAGAAGCTGCTGGGCCGCACGCTGGGCCGCTATACCCTCGTCGAGCTGATCGGCCTGGGGGGGATGGGCACGGTTTACCGCGCCCGCCAGGCGCAGGCCGACCGCGATGTGGCCGTCAAGGTGGTCGCCGGGCCGCTGGCCGACCGCCCCGCCTTCATGCGCCGCTTCGTGCAGGAGGCCCGGGCGGGCGCGCAGCTCCAGCATCCCCACATCCTGCCCATCTACGATGTGTGCGCCGACAGCCAGCCACCCTACCTGGTGATGCCCTACCTGCCCGGCGGCACGCTCGCGCGCCGCATCGCCGCCGCGCCGGGCGGCCTGCCCCCCGCCGATGTCATGCGCGTTACCACACAGATCGCCTCCGCGCTCGATTACCTGCACCAGCGCGGCATCGTCCACCGCGACCTCAAGCCGGGCAATATCCTGTTCGACGCGGATAACAACGCCTATCTGTGTGATTTTGGCATCGCGCGGCTGGTCGATCAGGAGGGCCGGGCCGGGGCCGTGGCCGGCACCCGCGAATACCGCGCCCCGGAGGTGGCCGCAGGCCAACCTGCCACCCCTGCCAGCGACATCTACGCGCTGGGCATGGTGGTTTTTGAGATGCTCACCGGCCGCCGCGCCGACCCGCTGGCGGGGTGCCCCGGCGGGCTGTCGCCGCTCAACCCGCGCTGCTGGCAGCCCGACCTGCCGCCCGGTGTGGGCGTGGTGCTCCAGCAGGCCCTCGACCCGGAGCCGGAGGCCCGCCCGGCGCGCGCGTCGGCGCTGGCCGCGGCGCTGGCTCATGCCTTCAAGATGGCCGCCCCCCTGCCGCCCACCCCCTCGCAGCAGGACTCACCCGCCGCACCTGAAGGGGTGCCCCCTGACACATCCGAGGCCCCTGCAGGGATGCACTATGGCGCGTCTGTAGAGGAGATCGCGCATATCCCGCTGTGGACCGCGCACCGCTTCGCCCCGGAGGGGCGCGCCGCGATAGGCCGCCCGCACAGCCTGAGCGAGCTGCTCGACGGGCCGCCTTCTGAGATAGAGGAGATCGCGCTGCCCGCCAACGACGAACCCGCCAGGAGCGAGGGCGCCGATCCCTCTGCCCGTTCCGCCGGGGTGCTGGTCATCAGCTTTGACGACCTGCCCGGCACGCCGCCCTCGGATGAGCCGTTCGTGCCGGAGATGTGGGGGCCGCGCCCCGATCGGCCCGGCATGCCGCCCGATGAGGCGGAGCACGATCAGCCAGACGGCCCCGACGTGTTCGACCTGCCCCCACTGTGGGATGGCCCCGACACGGACCCCAACCCGCCGACTCCGCCCTGGGTTCCGCTGGACTTCGAGGACGAGCCGCCCATGCCGTCCCCCCGGCCCGTGGAGGCCATCCCCGCCGCCGAGCCGGAGCCGCAGGCCGCGCCGCCGCGCCCGCTCACCGCGCTGGCCGAGCACTATGCGGTCACGCGACGTCACCGCCCCGCCCTGGGCTTCACGCCGCGCCAGCAGCTCACGGTCACGGCCGTCACCGCCCTCCTGGCGCTGGCGATGCTGCTGCTGTTCGTGCTGGTCATGGCCAGCCTGGGCACACCCCCCGCCGCCTGATACGCGCCGCCGGGATGAGGGCCTCCTCAGTCCCTCGCCCCGAGTGCCCTCTGCGAGGGGAGAGGGACGGGCAGCCGCAGGCTGCCAGGGCGAGGGCCGAAGGCCCGGTAGCGGACGCGGCAGAGGGCGGCCCTTGTGGCCGCCCCTACATCCCCCTGTCTGACCTGCGGGCTGACAGCCCCCTGCGAGGAACCACCCCCGTGCCCGCCGACACCCTGCGGCTGTCGGTTGGCATCCACTCCCTTGCAAGGGGGCGGGCCTTTGCAAAGGGGCAAAATCGGAGCTTGCGACAAGCTGGGGATGAGGGCCGCTCAGGCCGTCAGCCCCAGCCGCGTCGCGATCTTCTTGCGGATATCGGCGGGGATGCACTCCAGCGTGCGAATGTCGGGGCCGGTATATTTGGCGCGCCGATCCTGCGCCACCTCCTCGATGTCGCAGGCCACGATCACCTCCCAGTATTTGTCCGGGTTGCCCTGGCTGATCGGCCTGTAGACCTGGTAGAAGGCATTGATTACATCCTGGTTGGTGAAGGGGAACTCCATACGCGGGGTGGCATAGTGTGGCTTGTGCTCCCCCGGCATGCCCGGCAGGATCGGATAGCGGATCACCACGCCCGGCGCCGCCTCCGCCGCACTCGTCATCCCGTTGAAGGCCAGCAGGCCGGTCCACAGGTCCTCATCGCCGTACAGATGCGCGGCAACGCTCCTGAGCGTCTCCCCCTCCTTTAGCTTCCACTCCCCCTGCTCCGACCCCCAGTCGCCGAGCCATGTCAGCGCCGCGGCGTACTGCGCCTCGCCGGTGATGACCGGTGGGGCGGTCCCCTCGAAGATCGCTTTGGCCTTCAGACGGCGGTCGTGCTCCTCCGGGATAACGAAGGGCGGCTGCTCCTTCTCGGCGATGGTATGCGGCGGCACCAGGCACGTGCGCTGGTAGTAGTTGCCACTGGAGCCGTAGCCATGGTTCCAGCACGACTCAAGCACCGCCTCTGACCAGCGGAAAAACCCTCCTGTCTCCTGTTTGTGATAGGGATCGTGGACGAAGAAATCATCTCCGTCATAGCCCACCGCCACCGCGAAGTGCCCAAAGTTCCCGGTGGTGGTAATCGTGTTCAACCCCGCGTTCACAATCGGCTTGTAGTCGATCAGCAGCAGCGCGGGCCGCCCCTGGTCGATCAGCTGGCGCAGCCCTTCAGGCGTCATGCCGCTGCCCTTGTTGTGCACCTTCAGCGTCAGGCCATACGCGGCGGCGAGCTGCGCCAGCGTGTTCACCGCGATCAGCCCGCCTGACAGCAGGCCGGCTGCCGGGCCGGTGGTGTACATGCTGTCAATGGTCACATCGGTGCCCGCAGCGGCCAGCATCATCGCCACACAGGCCGGCCCGCAGTCGTTGTGAGAATACCCGGCTGCCGGTCCCACCTGCGACTTATAGGGGACCTTCAATCTCACGCTCATGCGTGTCTCCTCTCCCGCATCCTCTGCGCTGCCAAAGGTGGATATCCCTCACGCTCATTAAACACCAGCGTGATAAGTGAGTCAAGCACGCGGGGGCGAGGCGGCGGGCGCGCAGTTGCGCGTCCCTACCGGATCGGGCGGGGGGCCGAAGCCCCCTCAGTCCGCGCCCAGCACCTCAAGCCGGGCGCGGGCCAGCCGCACGCGCACATCGACCAGCCCGTACAGCTCCAGGAAGCGGGTATAATCCGCCCGCGCCGCCTCCACATCGCCCAGCATGTCGTGCGCCTGCGCCCGGTAGAAGTAAGCCAGCGCGTACTGCGGCTTGAGCGCGATCATATGGTCGAAGTCGGCCAGCGCCTCCTCGTGGCGCTCCAGCGCCAGGTACGTCTGGCCGCGCTCCTCATAGACCCACGGGTAATCCGGGTAGAGTGCGATCACCGTACTGAAGTCATCCAGCGCGGCCTGATAGTTCCCCAGATCGTACTGAGCCTGGCCGCGGTTGTAGTAGGCGGCGGCGTTCTGCGGGTTGATGCGGATCGCCTCATCAAAGGCGTTGATGGCCTGCCCATAGCGGCCCTGGCTGTAGTGCCAGAAGCCGCGGCCCAGCGCGGCATCGCTGCGGTAGGGGCGCGTCAGCGGGCGCGAGAACAGCCAGCCCGCCCCCACCAGCAAGAGCGCCAGTGTGCCGAGCGCCAGCACGCGCCAGAAGCGGCTGCGCGGGCCCCGGCGGTGGGGCCGCGGCTGCGTGTCGTCGAGGGCCTCAGCGGGCCGGTTGGTGGTGTGTGTCATGGCGGTGATTCGACCGTGCCGATCGCCCCCCGGCAAGTGCCCCGGCAGGGCGCGATGGCGCCGATTGGCCTACGGACCGGGGATCGTGCCGCCCAGCGCGGCGATGCGCTCGCGCGCGGTCCCCTTTTCCGGCGGCTCGCCGGGGTACTCGGCAATGAAGCGCGTGTAGTCGGCGATGGCGGCCTCGGCCTCGCCCAGCGCGTCATACACCAGCCCGCGTGTGTAATAGGCGAAGGTCTCGCCGAGCGCCAGCGCCTGCTCCAGATCGGCCAGCGCCGCGTCATACTGGCCCAGCCGGTAATACACAAAGCCGCGCGTGTCATACAGCGTGGCCGCCTGATCGGGGTCCAGCTCCAGCGCGCGGTTCACATCGGCCAGCGCCTCCTGCAGATTGACGTCCGCTGTGGCCCACGCGTAGGCGCGCCCGTTGTAGGCATCCGCGCTGGTGGGGTCCAGTGCGATAGCCTGACCGTAGCTGGCCGCCGCCTCCTCGTAGCGGCCCAGGCTGTGCTGCGCGATGCCCATCCCCAGGTAGGCGCGCGCCGAGCCGGGGTCAATCTGCGCAGCGGCCTGATAGTCGTCCAGCGCAGCCTCGGCCTCCCCGCGCCGGATGTGCACCGTGCCGCGCGTCACGTAGGCGCTGGCGAAGGTGGGGATCAGCGCGATCGCGCGGTCCAGGTCGGCCAGCGCCGCGCTGTAATCACCCAGGCGGCTGTACACCACCCCGCGGTTGTGATAGGCGGCGGCGAACGCCGGGTCGAGGGCGATGGCCGCCGAGAAGGCCGCCTGCGCCTCCGGCAGGTCGCCCAGTTGCAGCCGCGCGTAACCATGATAGAACTGAGCCAGCTTGAGGTTGAGCGCCTCGCCCCGCCCGGCGTCAAGCGGCAGGGCCAGCGCCTCAGCAAAGCGCGCGGCAGCGATTTCGAAATCGCCCTGGTTATAGGCGATCTGCCCCAGGCTGAACAGCATCAGATACTCGAACTCGGCGGGCGCGCCGCTGACCAGGTAGAAGTTGTAGGCCTCGTCATCGGTGGCATAGACGGTGCCCAGCTCCACCTGCGCCTGGATCAGGTCCTCGCTCTGCAGGATGACGTATTTCGGCTCGATGGCGGCGGCGTCGGCGGTGCCCCAGATCACGATCGACGCACCGACCTGCCGACCCAGCGCCTCAGCCTCACTGCGCAGGACGGGCAGCACATTGGGCAGATGCTCGACGCGCACCCCGGCCAGGCCGCCCGCCGAGACGCGCTCGGCCAGCACGCTGTAGATGCGCGTGTCGGCCTCGTAGCCGGTCTCGACGAACCCGGCCACGATCACCAGGAACTCGCCCTCCGCTGCCGGGGTGATGGCCGCGAGCGGCGCGGCATCATCGGGGGTGAGGGTCACCTCCGGTGTAGGGGTGGGGCCGCCGAACAGCTCGCGGAAGTCAATAAGGAAGAAGCTGAGCAGCCCGGTGATCGTCGCGATCACGCCGATGGCGGCCCAGATGCGGCTCAGCCACACGCGGCGCATTGAGTCGGGAATATACTCATGCTTATCAGGCACGGCTTGCCCTCCTTGCAGGCGGGGGTCACGGCACCAGTGTAATCCGTTTCAGCCCGCGCAACCAGTCACCGATGGCCGTGCCGGCGCTCCCTCACCCTGCCGCAGCAGGAATCAACAGCCCCCGCTTCACGGCGGGGGCATGCTGTCCGCGGGGGCTACCCCTCAGGCGTCGGGTCGACGCCGGGGTGCTCCTCGGCGAAGTTCTGCAGGTGGTACTCCGGCGACTTCTCGAAGGCGCCCTTGCAGCCATCGCAGCAGAAGTAGTAGGTCTTGCCTTTGTACTCGGCGCTGGAGGTCCACTTGCCCTTCTCGGTGGACATCCCGCACACCACATCGTACACGGTCACGGCCATAGGTAACGCTCCTTTGCGGTTAGTGTGAAAGACCGGCGGGGCAGCGCGTGCCGCCCTGCCGGGACGATCCCTGAATCAGATGCGTCGCCGCCGCAGCAGCAGCGAGTTGGCCACCACGCTCACCGAGCTGAACGCCATCGCGAAGGCCGCCAGGATCGGGTGGAGCTGGCGCAGGATGTCGGGCGCCCACTCGAACGGGTAGAGCACCCCCGCCGCGATCGGGATCAGCAGCGTGTTGTAGCCAAACGCCCAGAACAGGTTGCCACGGATGGTGCCGATGGTGGCATGGCTCAACCGGATGGCCTGCGGCACCGAGCGCAGATCGCCGCGCATCAACGTCACGTCGGCAGTCTCCATCGCCACATCTGTGCCCGTGCCGATGGCGATGCCGACATCCGCCGTCGCCAGCGCGGGCGCGTCGTTGATGCCATCACCCACCATACCGACGAAGTAGCCCTGCCCCTGCAGCGTCTTCACATGCTCAGCCTTGTCGCCGGGCAACACCTCGGCGAAGACCGTGTCAACGCCCACCTGCTGAGCGATAGCCCTGGCGGTGACCTCGTTGTCGCCGGTGATCATGGCCACATGCAGGCCCAGCTTCTTCATCTCGGCGATGGCCTCGCGGCTGCCCTCTTTAATGGTATCGGCCACGGCGATCAGGCCCGCCGCCCCGCCGTCCACCGCCAGCCACATCGCGGTTTTGGCCTCACCCTGCAGGCGGGCGGCCTCGTCCTCCAGCCCGTTCAGGCCCACGCCGCGCTCAACCATCAGCGCGCGGCTGCCCACCAGCACGCGCCGCCCCTCGATCTCGGCCTCCACGCCGCGCCCGGTGATACTGGTGAAGCGCTGCGGGTCGGCCAGCGCCAGGCCGCGCGCCTGCGCCGCCGCCACGATGGCCTCACCCAGCGGGTGCTCGGAGGCGCGCTCCACGCTGGCGGCCAGCCGCAGCAGCTCGTCCTCCAGGGCAGACGCCGGGGCCTCGACCTCCAGCGCCGCGCCGCCGCCCACGTTGGGCGAGAACGCCGCCGCGGGCACGATGTCGGTCACCGAGGGCTGGCCGCGCGTGATCGTGCCGGTCTTGTCGAGCACGACGGCGGTCAGCTTATGCGCGCCCTCCAGCGCGGCGCTGTTCTTGAACAGGATGCCCAGCTCCGCGCCCCTGCCGGTGCCCACCATCACGGCGGTGGGCGTGGCGAGGCCCATCGCGCACGGGCAGGCGATCACCAGCACGGCCACCAGGCGGATCAGCGCGGTTACGAAGTCCGTATCCGGCACCAGGAAGTACCACACCAGGAAGGTGACGATCGCCACCACAATGACCACCGGCACGAACACCGCCGACACCTGATCGACCAGCCGCTGGATCGGCGCCTTGCTGGCCTGGGCGTCCTGCACCAGCTTGATGATCTGCGCCAGCGCGGTCTGCCGCCCCACGGCGGTGGCCTCGAACCGGATCAGGCCGTTCTTGTTGATCGTCGCACCGACGACCTTCTCGCCCGGCTTCTTCTCGACCGGCAGACTCTCGCCGGTGATCATGCTCTCATCGACCGCGCTGTACCCGTCGATCACCACCCCGTCCACCGGGATCTTCTCGCCGGGCCGCACGATCACGATCTCGCCCACCTCCACATCATCGACGGGCACATCGACCTCAACGCCATCGCGCACCACGCGGGCGGTCTTGGCGCGCAGGCCCATCAGCTTCTTGAGCGCGGCGCTGGTGCGGCCCTTGGCCTGCGCCTCGAACAGCTTGCCGAGCACGATCAGCGTGATAATCGCCGCGGAGGTCTCGAAGTACACGTGCAGCTTGTCCTCGCCCATGCCCGCCATCGGCCTGAGGAGCTGGTCGATTGTCACCACCACCGAATACCCATAGGCCACGCTGGAGCCAAGCGCCACCAGCACATCCATGTTGGCCGACCCGTTGCGCAGGGCTTTATAGGCGCCCACATAGTAATCCCAGCCCACATAGAACTGCACCGGCGTCGCCAGCGCCCAGAACAGCACATTCACCCACGGCTCGTGCGCCCAATCGCCCAGCAGGCTGAAGTCGCGGCCCATGCTCATCAGGAACACCGGCAGGGTGAACACCGCGCCGACGATCAGGCGCACCCACTGGTGGCGGATCTCGCGGTCGCGGGCCGCCTGCTCGGCGTCCTCCATGTCCTCACCCTCGGCGGTCTGCACCACGCCGTAGCCCACCTGCTCCACGCGCTTGATCAGGTCGCGCCGGGTGACCTGCCCCGGCACGTAGGTGATCGTCGCCTTCTCGGTGGCCAGGTTGACCGTCGCATCGATCACGCCGTCCAGCTTCTTGAGGCCCTTCTCCACCGTGGCGACGCAGTTGGCGCACGTCATCCCGGTGATGGCCAGCTCGGTGGTGGCGGTCGCCACACCGTAACCGGTCATCTCCACCCGCGCGATCAGGTCGCCCTCGCTCAGCCGGGCCGGGTCATAGGTCACCGTGGCGCGCTCCAGCGCCAGGTTGACCTCCACCGACGCCACGCCATCCAGCTTCTTAAGGCCCTTCTCCACCGTGGCGACGCAGTTGGCGCACGTCATCCCGGTGATGGGCAGACTCACCTGTTTCTCAGTCATCACTCACTCCTCTCACCGCTGGCAGCGGGGATCAGCCCTTGTCGGGCAGCACCATCTCGTAGCCCGCCAGGGCCACCGCGTCAGCGATCTGTTCCTCCGTCACTCTCTGCTCGTCATATTCCACATCAGCATACTCGCGGGCATAGTTCGCCGCCGCCGACCGCACCCCGTCGAGGCGCTCGATGGCCGCCTCAACGGCCATGGTGCAGCCCACACAGTGCATGCCTTTGATCTCAAACCGCCGCTTGACCATGCTTACCCTCTCACCATCAGCTCTCAGAGACGAGGATCACCCCGTCATACATGCCCATGCTGCACGCGAAGCGCAGCGACCCCGACCCCAGCGGCGGCAGATCGACGGGCGTGCGGCCCGTCTCCGGCAGCACCTCGACCAGGTTCATGCTGGGGATGGTGAACGCCCGCGCGCAACTATAGGTGTTGTTCGTCACCAGCCACAGCCGCACCGGCAGATCGCCGCGCACGCGTGCCACCCGCGGGTGATAGCCTGTGTCATCCGCCACAATGGTCAGCTCCTGCACACCATCCACAATCGACGGCTCGGCCACATCGCCCGCACCCACCGAGAACATGTCAGCGATCAGGGTGGTGGGGGCGAACGGCGCGCCCGCCAGCTTGAGGCCCGCGTCCACCGACCACAGGCCCAGGATGACGATCAGCGCCGCAGCGGCGCGCGCGGCCACCTTCTGCACACGCTTGTTCGCCAGCCGCGTGGCCACGAAACCCAGCAGCAGGAAGGTGGGTGACGTGCCCAGGATGAAGACGAACATGGTGAGCGCACCCAGCAGCGCGCTGCCGGAGCTGATCGCCAGCACCATCATGGCCTGCGTGGTGCCGCACGGGATGAACACCGTCATGGCCCCCAGCAGGGCCGGGGCGAAGATATCCTCACTGCGGGCCTGGTCGCGCACCAGCCGCGTCAGGAAGCGCGGCGGCTGGATGGCCACAAAGCGGAAGATGGGGTGCACGTTCAGCATGTTCAGCGCGGTGGCCAGCAGGAACAGCCCGGCGATGATCTGCATGGCGGCCTGCACCCCCGGCGTGATCTGCACCGCCGAGCCGATCGCGCCCAGCAGCAGCCCCAGCAGGGTGTAGGCAACCAGCTTGGCCGCCAGGAAGTAGATCACCGGCCACAGCGTATCCGGCATCTGGACGCCCGTCAGCGTGGTGGCGCGCGCCCCCTTCCCCTTTTTGACCTCCACCTGGCGCGCCATGGCGGCTGCCAGCAGCCCGCCCTGGATGGCCAGGCAGGTAAGCCCGCCCGTCGTCAACCCGGTTAAGAAGATGAAGCCGAGATTCATCGTGTTGAAACACTACCTCCCCCCTTCATGGGGTGCTATGCGGGCCCCGGCGGGGCCACCTGTGGTATCCGGTCGATACCCCTATGATGCCGTATTGTTGATAAAGCAGATACAGATCATTGTAATATCGATCTCTGCCGAAGATCACATTATCCATCAGCCCCCACCGGACAGCATGTCATCGAGCGCCCGCCGCACGTCGGCCTCTGCCACCACGCCGCGCGCTGCCCAGATCACCTCGCCAGCCGGGGTGACCAGCAGGATCGTCGGATGGCCGCGCAGCGCGTAGCGCTCGAAAGCCGCCTGACCCTCCGCCCCGTCCTTCGCATCCAGGTAGCGGAACGCCACCTGATCCCCGTACTGCCCCTCCAGCCCGTTCACGACAGGCGTCATCTGCGCTCAGGGCGCTCAATTCTCGGTGTAAAAGAACAGCAGGGCGGGGCGATCAGCGGGCAGGCCGGGCAGCGCATCGCCCGCCGCGTCGCAGGCTGCCAGCAGCAGCCCCACGCCAACGATCAGCGCCGCCAGAAGCGGCAGGCGTGCGTTTTCGGCTCTCACAGTCATGCCGTCAGCCTCCATCAGATGTATCGCCATCAATCGGCGTGCGGCTCGGGCGCACGGTTGAGGTTGGCGCGGATGTAGGCGCGGATTTGCGCCGCATCAAACGCCTCCAGCGGCATGATGCGTCCCCAGCTGGTCAGCACCACCGGCGTCTCAAGGCCACTGCGCGGCATACCGATCACCTTGGGGCTGTTCTCCGAGAGGCTACGCACATCGGATTTGAGCTGTGCGCATGCCTGCTCGGTCAACCCGTCGCAGCTGTACCAGATGATCACGTAGCCGTGTTCCAGGCTATGCACCAGATAGCCATCAGCCACCGGCTGCTCGTAGAAGCCCGCCGGGGCCGACTCAGCGTAATGCGGCCCGGAAGTAGGTGGGTTGGTGTTGTATAAGTAAGTCTCGCCCACCGGGATGTGATCCACGCGGGGGTCGACCGGCACCGCCTGGCCTACCTCGGCGGGCTGTGTGGCGGCTACCACCAGTGCAGCGACCGCCCCGGTGACCAGCACCGCCAGCCCTGCGCCGATCAGCCAGCGCGGGATGCCCGCGCGTCGCGTTCTTCGCCTTGCCATTATGTACCCTCTGCCTGACCCATCTTACGAATGTGTTACAGCTTGCCGCGCGCCTCAAACACGGCCCGTATCTCGTCGAGCACGCGCTCGCGCTCGTCCGGGTCATCGCCGCGGATCGCCTCGGTGACGCAGGAATGCAGGTGGTCATCCAGCACCATCACGCTGATCTTGCTCAGCGCAGCCTGCACTGCCTGGATCTGGTTGATCACATCGATGCAGTAGGCATCCTCTTCGATCATGCGGGCAATGCCAGCCACATGCCCGGCTGCGCTGCGCAGCCGGGCGATGGCGTCCTGCTTAAACTCGTCGGTGCGGCAGGTTGTCATGTGGTTCATGCGGCTCTCCTTTACCCCCCTCCCCTCCGGGGGGGGGCTTCTGTCGATCATACCTGGCCCCGGGCCGCTTTGCAACTTTTATCTTTTTCCAACACGGATACTAATGAGAATCTTATGGAAAGATGGTATATACTTAAAGAACGCCAGAACACCAGAACCGTTCCTGTTCGATCATCCAGGGCGTATCGGGTACACTATCAGGGGTAGCATTAACAGGGAGTGCGGTTGTTATGCCGATATATGCCTATCGCTGTGCGAGCTGCGGCCAACATTTCGAGATTCGCCAGGGCTTCGACGAGGACGACCTGAGCGTCTGCCCGCTGTGCAGCGCCGAGGGTGAGGTGCGCCGTGTGCTGGAGCCTGCCGGAATCATCTTCAAGGGTTCCGGTTTTTACGTCACCGACAACAAGCGCAGCAAGAACCCGGCAGCGCCGGGCACCAACGGCAGAAAAGAAGGGAATGGCGCCGGCACAGACGTTGATGCCGCCGGGGCGAAAAGCGAGGCGAAGGCCGAGAGCAAATCACAGCCTGCAGGTGAGTCCAGGCTGGCCGCCGCCGCTGACTGAGCGCCGCAGATCACCTGTCAGCTCAAGAAGGCGAATACACAGGGCGAGGCTGCCCCTCCGGCAGATCGCCTTTGTGATTCTGCCCCCTGAGGAGGCCAACAAAGCAAACAGGGCAGCGCGCCGCTGCCCTGTATCTACTGCAGGGTGTGGTGGCCAGAGGCTGCTATGAACTACTCTGACGCGGCGTCGGGCCTGACGGCTACCTCACCCCATTGAACCAGCGGTACACCGGACCTGCGGCCCGGCACCCCCTTTCCACGCATGAAGAGGGGGAAGCGCCGGGCGCAGCGAGGCGTGGGGGTGAGGTCTCTTCAGGCATGGATTAACCTGAAGGAAGTTCTTAACACGCTCTAGAAGATCTGCAGCGACCCGGTGGCCCGCACGATCTTCTGACGGTAGCCGCTCACATATTCCAGCAGCCGTTCGTGCAGCGCCTGCCACTCGCTGGTGGCCAGCGTTTGCTGGATGCGCTCCAGGTCCTCGGACACAGCCCCCGTCACCACCTGGGGGCCTTCGCCGTACAGCGTGAACCACGCCTCGGTGGGCTGCAGGCCCAGGTGGGCGATGCCCGGCGCGAACTCACGTACAATGAACTCGAAGTACTCCGCATCCATGCCCGGCTTGATATCCCAGCTCATCAGCAGTTTGACCATCATGCGGCACATCCCTTCCTCACGCAGCCCGCGAGCCGCGCGGCTTACGTTATATCTGCGGATTCAGGACGACGACCTGCGTATCCTCGGACTCCACCGGTGAGCCTGTGATCTTGAACGAGTCCATTGGCTCGACATGCGCCACGCCCATCTGCTTGAGGAACCCATCCAGCGGGTCAAGCTGTACGGGGAGGCCGGGGATGCGGTAATGCATCGGGATCACCACGCCCGGCTCGATCAGGCTGATCACCTCGGCGGCCTGCGAGCTGTTCAACGCCAGCCCCCCACCCACCGGGACGAGCAGCACGTCGACTGGCCCCAGCGCCTCAATCTGCTGCTGAGTGGGAACATGATCCAGGTCGCCGAGATGGCACACGTTAATCTTGCCGAAATCGTACATGAAGATGACGTTGCGGCGCGTCTCATCCGGCATGGCCGGGTTGAAGGTCGCCACGCCGGTGATGAAGATACCGCCGATCTCGTACTCGCCGGGGCGGTCGAGCACGTAGCGGTGGCCGCGCACGCTGTCGAGCGCGTTGTGCCCCGGCGCGTCGTGGCTGATCGTGACGATGTCGGCACGCAGACGGCTGCCGTTGCCCAGGTCGAGCGGGTCAGCGACGATGGCGGCCATGCCGCGTTCCATCATGCGAAAACAGCTTAGCCCGTACCAGGTGATCTCCATACCAGAGGCTGCTCCAGACGCTCAAAACACGGGTGAATGACAGGCCCGATTATACCCCAACGGGGGGTATGGTGCTAACCCCACACGGCGGGGCTGCGGCACGAAAAAGTGTGGCAAATCGTTATGGCCTTTTCTGGAACCGCCCCGCACAGAGCTGATACCTCACCCCCGGCGTCGTTCGGTGCTGCGCACCGTCCGCCGCGCCGCCCCCCTCTCCACGCGTGGGGAGGGGGCACCGGACCGCAGGTCCGGGGGGGTGAGGTCAATTCACACCACAGGCAAGCACCGAGCCGGGCGCGGGGCCCGGCTCGGTGATGGGCCCTCAAGGAGCCAGGGGGGGGTGAGCAGCCCGGCTGCAAGAGCCGGGCTGTTGTCTGCGTAACGGTCAGCGGGTTACGGGATGCAGCCGACGTTGAGCTCCATCTTGATCGCTTCGTTCCCGCTGAAGTTGGTGACATTGAACTGACCGGTCAGCGTGAAGTCCTGGGTGAAGTCGATGCCGGTGATCGTCCAGTTCTTGTGATCATCCACACCAGCGGTGCCGCCCGCGAAATCGCCCAGGCCGAAGCCGTTGAGATGGACGTTGTTCAGGTCGAGGGTCGCCCCGGTCACGCTGTTGCGCAGGTAGATCTCCATGGCATTCCAGTTGGGCACAGGGCAGGCTGGCGCCAGCAGATCGTCGAAGTCGTACTCCAGCGCCTTCGGGCCTGCAGGCCCATCGATGGTGGCCAGGATCTTGTTCTCCGCCTGGTTGAAGGCAAAGCTCACATCATATGCGCCATCGACCCAGTTGTACCCGGTCTCAACCCGGTTCGGGTACCCGGCACCCAGGTTGACACCCAGATAGATCTCACCACCGGTGTTCAACCCCTTGAAGCGGACACCCGCAGCCTTGGTCCAGGTGGGAGCACCCGGCTCAACTGACGGGCCGAAGGGGTTCCAGTCGATCACGCCGGGGGCGTCATACTCGTTCCACTGGTAGGCGCGCATGGCATAGAAGAAGTCAAAGTAGTTGTCCTCGCCGATGCCGCGCTCCTCTGCGATCTCGTTGGTGAAGTGGAACACGACCTCGCAGTCGATGTGCTCACCCTGGTGGACCTGCCACTCGGCCAGCCGCCCACCCTCCTCCAGCATGTTGAGCTCCATGTCCTTGAAGTAGCACATGAAGGACTCAATCGCCTGCTCCTGGTTCTCAGGATGGCCCGCCCACAGGATGTGGAACGGCACGTTACCGGGGTTGTGCATGTCGAAGTTCACCTGGCAGGTATAGCTGGGATACATGCCGTAAACCTCAAAGCGCATCACATCGGCCCCGCTGGGCATGCTGCCGTAGTTCTCGCCGAGCTCCTCAGGCGTGTAGAAGGCATAGCAGCCCACGGTATCGAACTTCTGATACAGCTCCTCCGGGCCGTAGTAGTCATATACCGGCACGTAGTAGCCGCCATCGGGATGCTCTGGGTCGTCGACCCAGACCGGCTCGGCATCCATGATCATCTCGCGGCGCACCAGCTCGTCGCCGTTGTAGTTGCGGAACCACTCATGGACCCAGGGGCCGGAGAACTCGATGTCGAGCACGCCCGTCTGGACATGCCCGCCGATGGCCAGGTCCTCGAACCACAGGCCGTAGCCAATGCCCATCACCGCCAGCGCGATGATGAACAGCCCGCCCACGATCATCAGCTTCTTGCGATTCATTGAAAAAATCTCCTCTTGGTGTGCTCATTCAACCGGTGAGGAGACAACCTCAAGCGAGGATGCAGATCATGCACCGCTGCGCGTGCGCTTCCAGGCCAACAGTGATTTGGCGATCCGGGCCTGCTGCGCGCTCTGGTTGTTCCCCAAATGCCAGCCGCATCGCGGCTTCGTGCTGCCCCCTGCCCCCGGCAGGGCGTCTCCCTGCTCACCAGGGCTATCGCTCGATTGGCCTTCCTTTCGCTCAGGGGTGAATCAAAACGGCCCAGCGGCACGAGACAGCCCTGGGCATCCGGGGAAAGCGGTGCGAACAAAGGTTGATGAAGAATGATGCCAGCGGGTCATCCGGCCTATATAAATCCTTAGCTTCATCATAAGAGGGACGGTTGGATGGAGTCAAGGCTTTTTGGTTAGAAATCAACCCTTTTTAACGGGGCGTTTATTTCTCGTCTTTCCCTTTACCTCTCCGCCCGAAGATCAGCAATGGCAGCATCAGCACCAGGCTGGCGGCAAACAAAACGGCAACATCCGGCCCAAAGTGGAAGAACAACGCCACGACGCCAACGATGGCAAATACGGTTCCTATCGAGATTAGGGCATGTATCAACCAGGGCTTAGCGTTATTTGCATCTGTGACGAGCAGCCCAACGATCATCGGAGGGATAGAAAAGGTGAAGGCGAACAATGCCAGCCTGAGATAAAAATCGGTGATCTCCCCCCCGATCGGCCCCTCAATCAGCACCAACAGGGCAAATCCCAGGAAGCCTGTCATGATCCACTTATAAAACCCTTGTCTTTGTTCCGTCACTATCCTCCTCCAAAGGATGCCCTGCCCGACTCCCACCGGCATCTTGATCCACTTTATGAAATACCAGGAACACAAGCGCAATCGCAATCAGGATCACAACAATCAGAACCGCAACAAAAAACAGAGGGTTACCACTCATCTCCTTGAGCTTTTCCCATGTGTCCTGAGGAGCCGGGGTAGGCTGTACTGCTTCTTCTGTGGGAAAAGTCTCAGTGACAGCGGGAGGCTCCTCAGTCTGTGAAGGCTTAACGGCCTCCGTGTCAGGGGAAGGTTGATCTGCGTCATCCGGTGTCCAGACCTCGGACGATGCCTGCTCATCTTGGTCTCCATCTGAATCTGTTGTCAGATCTTGGCCTCCTCGCTCACTGTCAGTATCTGTTATAATCGGCGGAATGATCGGCACCCCCACTATCGACCCGCAGTCCTGCACACAGGTACCGCGCTCGGCATCAGCACACACCGCATCACCACACCACGGGCCGCAGTCCAGCGGTGCATTCCAGGAGGCCTCACAGCCCGGATCGCAGTAGCCGTTGCCATCATGAGGCACGCATCCCGGAACGGAAGTTGTCGGTGGGGGCGGTGGCGGTGGGGACGGTGGCGGTGGTGGTGTTGTCGGCGGAGGTAAAGTGTTAGTAGGCACTATCGTGCACGTACCGCAGTCCTGTGGGCAGGTCTCGCAGTTCTCGCCCTTGTTGTCCTGGCAGTTGCCATTTCCACAGTCGTTGCCGTTGGCGTCCGGGATCAGCAGCGCCGGGCTGTACGGCCCCTGCGCAGCCACCCCCGGCGCCCCCGCATCGGGCAGCACGAACGCCACATTAAGGCCAACGGCGATCAGAAGAGCGATCAGCAGCAGCCGCCCCCGCGAGCGGCTGCCGGAAACCGGCGGACACATGTTCTGCTCCCTTACGCTGCGCTCACGGCCCAGATGTAAAATACAGCCCCTGTGAACAATATTGTAAATCAGATTTGATCGCCGTGTAAAGCCCTCTTTTTGACAAACGCCCTTTCTCAGGCGACACTTGCGGGCATTATCCCGGCGCCGCCCCGCATGGCGGGCCGCACAGGAGGAACCCGGTATGCATGACATCGCCAAGCAGGCCAGGGCCGACAAGGTCTACTTCGTCGACCTGCAGTTCACCGACATCATCGGATCGGTCAAGAGCGTCACCATCCCCGTCACCCAGCTTGATGACGCGCTGGAGCGCGGCGTGTGGTTCGACGGCTCCAGCATCCAGGGCTTCGCCCGCATCTTTGAAAGCGACATGGTGCTGGCCCCCGACCCCACCACCTACCGTGTGCTGCCCTGGTCGCTCGCCGAGCAGCGCCGCGCCCGCATCATCTGCGATATCCAGCGGCCCGACGGCAGCCCCTTCCAGGGCGACCCGCGCGCCGCGCTGCGCCGCGCCGTCGCGCACGCCGAGTCGCTGGGCATGACCTACAACTGCGGCCCGGAGCTGGAGTTCTTCCTGTTCCGCCGCAACGACGGCATGCCGTTCAGCCCGGTGCCGCACGACACCGGCGGCTACTTCGACTTCTCGCCCGTGGACGAGGCCGCGACGATCCGCTCGGAGATCATCCTGGCGCTGGAGCAGATGGGCATGAAGGTCGAGGCCAGCCATCACGAGGTGGCGCTCGGCCAGCACGAGATCGACTTCGAATACGCCGACGCGCTCAGCACCGCCGACAACGCCGTGACGTTCAAGACGGTGGTCAAGGCGGTGGCCGCCCTGCACGGCCTGCACGCCACGTTCATGCCCAAGCCGATCTTCGGCATCAACGGCTCCGGCATGCATGTGCACCAGAGCCTCGCCGACCGCGAGACCGGCAAGAACCTGTTCTATGCTGAGGACGACGAGTACAAGCTGTCGCCGCTGGCCTACAGCTTCATCGCCGGGCAGCTCTACCACTCGCGCGCGCTGGCGGCGGTGGTCGCGCCCACCGTCAACAGCTATAAGCGGCTCACGCCCGGCTATGAGGCCCCGGTGTACATCTGCTGGGCGCAGACCAACCGCTCGGCGCTGATCCGCATCCCGCGCTACTCGCCGGGCCGCGAGCAGAGCACGCGCATTGAGCTGCGCTTCCCTGACCCGAGCTGCAACCCCTACCTGGCGTTCGCCGCGATGCTGGAGGCGGGGCTGGATGGGGTGGCGAAGAACATGCAGCCCCCCGCCCCGGCCAACGAGGACCTGTACGACCTGAACGCCGCCGAGCTGCGCGAGCGCGAGATCGACACGCTGCCGGGCACGCTGGGGGAGGCCATCGACGAGCTGGAGCGCAGTGAGGTGGTGCAGGCCGCGCTTGGCGAGCACATCGCCCGCTGGTTCCTGCTGGCCCGCCGCGCCGAGTGGGATGAGTATCGCATTCAGGTTTCGCAGTGGGAGATCCGCCGCTACCTGGATACGCTCTAGAGCGGGTTCAGCTTCCGCCGTTTTCGCAGAAAAAACAGGGCGCAGCGTTGAGACTGCGCCCTTTCGATCCTCTGCGAGGTGTGCTCAGGCGTCGTCGCCCTCCCGGCCGTCGGGCAGGAAGATCACATCCTCAGGGTCCTCCCCCGCCCCTTCCGTCTCGGGCGGGGCATTCCTCTTATCGCCCTCCTCCGCCGGGTACTCCTCCGCCGTGATGATCGCCGGGGGCGCGGGCCGCGGGATGTGATACGGGTCATCGGTGACCAGCCGGAAGCCCACCGAGTTGAAGCGCATGTAAGGGTCGTTGCCAGAGCGCCAGGTCACCCGCGCTGCCTCATAGATCAGAAACCACGATCCGCCGCGGTAAGCCCGCTTGGCCGGGCCGGGGTCGGTGGCGGCGGGGCTGAAGTATTCGTTCTGGCACCATTCGAGCACGTTGCCGCTCATGTCCAGCGCGCCGACAGGCGAGGGGGCGTGCGGGTACATCCCCACCGCCAGCGAGCGGCGCAGCAGGCTCTCGCGGGTGTTAGCGAGGTTCTCCTGCCAGTAATGGCCCCAGGGATAATGATTGGTGGGGATGCCGCCGGAGGCCGCCATCTCCCACTCCCATTCGGTAGGCAGCCGCACCTCAAAGCCAATGCGGTACGACAACCAGCGGCAGTAGGCCACGGCATCATACCACGAGACCTCCTGTGCGGGCTGGTTATCGCGCAGGAGCACCTCACGCGGATACTCCGGGCGGCGGTGCAGGTCGTCCCACCACAGCGGCGACTCATGGCCGTCAGGCGCCTCCAGGAAGATGCGGTACTGCGCCCAGGTGATCGGGTAACGGGCGATCCACAGGTGGCGCGCCTCAAACGGCTCCGGGTGATCGGCTACCTGGACATACCCGCCGGGCACCGGGCACCACTCGATGTCGGGCAGGCCGTCCGGCAGCAGGCCAACCCCGGGGCGAGTGTCGCCGAGTGTGTCCAGCCAGTCGCCGATATGCATCCGGCGGCGCGGCGTGGTCTCCGGTTTGTTCAGCTCGTTGAGGAGATGCTCGCGGTACAGGCGGATCAGACGCTCACCCCCGAGCATGGGCTCCTGCCCGGTGTACAGCTCAAGGGCGTGCTTGCCGCCGAGGAAGGGTTCCCGGCCTGTGATCATGCTCACGGTTCCACTACCTTTACGTCACAACACAGCTCGCAGCCAACCATCTGATGCTGTTACCCGTTTATTATAACGCGATTCCGCAAACGCACGCGACCCCGCAGCGCACGCCGGTAGCACGAAAAAGTGTGGTAAATCGTTATGGCCTTTTCTGGGGCCGGCGCGCACAGGGCGGATACCTCACCCCCCAGGACCTGCGGTCCGCGCTCGCTTGTTGATCCGGCCCCGGATCGGCTATAGTAGGGGGCGTATTCCCAGCTCATTGAGGAGTGGAAATGGCGCAGCGACGCGTGATCGTAATGACAACGGTGCTCCTGCTGGTCACCCTGCTGGCGGGCTGCCGCGGCGATGGCGGGGTCAATCAGTTTGTGGCCACCATGAACGCCCGCGCCACGCAGGTGGCGGGTGGGGCCGATGCTCTCACCACGCCGGGCGCTATCCCGATCTTCAACACCCCGGAGCCAACCATCCCGCCTGCCCCCTCGGCGACACCAAGCGTGGTGGTGTTCGACCTGACGCCCAGCCCCACCAATCTGCTGGCCAGTGCATGGGGGCAGGTCTATGCTCTGCCCGCCGGGACGCAGTTCCAGATCATCGCCACCGAGCGCCAGATGGGCGACTTCATCATCCAGACACTGCAGCTCACCGGTTATGAGACCTACGTGCGCGGTGGCCAGGCCACAATCGGCTCCGGGCAGGTGCGGCTCGACATGGCGCTGGTGGGCGAGGACGGCTCCTTTGGCGGCGGCACGATCACCTTCCAGCCCACGCTGGATGCCGCTGGCCGCATCCGGATCAACCCGCTGGGCGGCGACTTCGGGTCGCTGCCGCTGCCCAGCGCGCTGCTGAGCGCCTTTGGTGATGCCGTGCATACCTCGCTGGCGGGCGCAGCGAGCGGCAGCGTGAGCAAGGTGACCCTGAGCAGCATCACGCTGGACGGCGGCCTGATGACCGTCAACGGCGTGGTGCGCTGATCGACAGGGTGCCCTGTGAGCAGCCGTAAGCGCAGCCTGTTCCCGGTCAACCGCTACGCCAGCCCGCGCCGGGCGCTGATCGTCTCGATCACGCAGACGCTGGTCAACCTGGCGCTGTTCATCGCCCTGCTGATGGCCGGGGCCGCGCTCGACCTGTGGCCCGCCCCCCCTGTGCCCCCCGGCGATGCCGACGCCTTCCGGCGTGGTCTGCTGATCTGCTTCCTCATCAGCATGGCTATCATGCTGATCTACCGCTGGGCCATCACCCGGCTGGTCTTTAAACGCTACTTCGACGCCCTGCTGTTGATCCGCGCGGGGTACATCGGGCAGGCCATCGATACACTGACCGCCCAGCTCGACGCGCTGCGCGCCAACCCCACGCCCGATCGGCTGCGGTCGGTGCTGCTGCTGGATTATGCCGAGTACAGCTTTCAGGAAACGGTGCTGCTGACGCTGGGGCTGCTGTATGCCGGGACAGGCGATCACAGTGCGGCGCGGCGTGCGTTCCGCGAGGTGCTGGCCCTCAACGAGAACAACCTGGTCGCGCAGCAGGTGCTCGACAACTTCCCGCTGGCCGCGCAGGAGGCCGCCGCCGAGCTGGCCGAGCGCGTGGCAGAGCGCCCATAGGGCGGCAGATGATGCATCACAGCGCCCTGCCCCGGAGACCCCACCCCGAGCGAACCGGTGGGTCATTGGGATGAGGTTTCCGCTGTGTGGATGCCTTCAACCACGTAAGATTGGCTTAACCGGGGATCGATCATGCGCGGCCTGCCCCCCTCCCATCCACACCGCCCTCTGGCCTTCGTTGTGGCCACGCTTGCGGCCCTGACCGTGGCCGGATGTCAGCCCCCCGTGCCGGGGCCGGCTGAAGCCCCGCTCTCTCCTCCCGATGCATCACCCGATGCTGCCGCCCCCACCGCCGGGCCGACGCAGCTTGCGGCCATCGCCGCCGCAGAGGAGGCTGATCTCGGCAGCATAAATGGCGGCCCCGCAGGCGGCGGCGCGGCCCTCTCGCTGCCCACTACCGCCGCGCCCGATCTGTCCATCAGGGCAGATGTGGCGATCTGCGCCGCCAACACGCGCCGCATCCCGCTGACCGGGGCCGATGGCCAACTCTTCGCGGCGCTGAGCCGCATTGAGGTGCTGGGTGACCACCTCTATCTGATAGCCGACGGCGGCCTGTACCGCATCAGCCGGGCCGACGCGCAGCAGGGAATGATGCAGGCCGAGCCGCTGCTGCTGCCCGGGGCGATGATCACCGGGCGGCCTGTGCAGGAGATCGGCGATCTGGCGGTGGACCCCGCCGCCGGGCAGGTCTACCTGCTGGACAAGGTGGGGCATATCTTCCGCTATGATACAGCGGCGGGCCGGGCCACGATCTACTACCGGGCCGCGCCGGATCAGGACACCTACGGCGATTACGAGCCACAGACGGTTGCCATCACCGTTGGGCCGAACGGGCAGGTGATCCTGCTTGACACCGCGCAGGAGCAGTTATGGCAGGTGCGCGGCTTCACCGATCTGGACCCGGTGAACGAGTCGCGTACGCTGGGCAGCAGCCTGGACCTGACAGCAGCTGGCGGCAGCTATTACGTGCTCCACGCTGACGGCTCGATCTGGCAGATCAGCCAGCGCGTCGGGTCGTCGCGGTGGCAGGATGTAGCGGGCCGCGGCCTCGCGCTGACGCTCAAGACCACCGATGGCGGGGTGCTGGTGGTGGTGGACGGGCTCGCGCGCACCGTCAGCCTGCTGCCAGCGGGGCAGGATGACCCCGCCGCCCGCTACACGTTCTCCTTCCCGGGGATGGGGCTGCTGCGCGACGCCGTGCTGACGGCGGAGGGCCTCTACGCCACCGCCGACGCAGAGTTGTACGTCTACCCCGCGCCGGGGTCCGGGGAGTGCGCCCCGCCCAACAGCGCCGCCGCCCCGCCGGTCACCCTGTACGGGGCCAACATCGCGGCCATCACGGCCCGCTTCACCACCCCCATCACCGGCATGACGCTGCCGCCCTACCCACGCCTGTATCCCGGCGCGTCGCGGCTGTACCGGCTGGGGGTGCACCGCGGGCTGGACATCTACTGGATCAACGCGCCGGAGGGCTTCGATACCGGCTGGCCGGTGCGGGCCATCGCCGATGGGGTGGTGGTGTTTGCGACGGCCAACTACCCCGGCATGCCCGCCGCCCGCTTCGAGGCGCTGGTTGCGCAGGCCGAGCGCCTGGGCCAGAGCACGCCCGACATGATGCTGGAGTTCCTGGGCAAACAGGTGGTGATCGATCACGGCGGCGGGGTGCGCACCGTTTATGCCCATCTCGACTCGATCGAGCCGGGGCTGACGCCCGGAACACGCGTGCGCGCCGGGGAGCCGATCGGCACGGTGGGCGCGACCGGCACGCTGGGCGAGAGCAGGCCGGGGGCTTCCGCGCCGCACCTGCACGCCGAGATCTGGATCGGCGCTCGCTATCTGGGACAGGGCATCACTTTACGTGAGACGATGTGGTGGTATAATCAGATCTTTGGGGGGACTGCTGCGGACGGGTGAGGCCCGTCCGTGCCAGAGGGATACCGCACACACAGACAGGTCACAACGGAAACACTTCTGTGAGGAGAGCAGGGATGTTTGCTGTGGTGTGCCTGTCTTTTGTATTGACTCTGCCGCTGCTGGCCTGGCTGGCCGTCATCATCGAGCAGCGGCTCACCAACCACGTGATCCCCGTGACGGCGCTGGCCGCGCTGTGGGCCGCACTGTCGGCTGCATCGATTGGCGGCATCCTGATGATCATCAGCACAGGGGCCGGGGGGACGGTGGGGGTGCTGTCTTTCTTCGTGCCCTTGAGCGCGGCGGTGGCGCTGGCCTTCCTGAATGGCCAGGCCTTGCTGCGCGCCATCCGGCTGGACCGCCGGGGCAACCTGACCGCACTGCGCGCGCAGCACATCAACGACATCAACGCCGGGCCGCTGGCGGCACGCATCTACTACCCCATCGAGGACGACCTGATCGGGCGGTCGTATGACACGCGCCGCGCACGGGCCGCGACGCATATCCGCTACCTGCCGGGGAACCCGCGGGTGCACCGGCTGCACGTGCCACGCCGCACGGAGGAGCAGGTGGCATCCGGATACCTCACCCCCGCCGGGCCTGTGGTCCGTCACCCCCTCTCCACGCGTGGAGAGGGGGAAGTGCGGGGCGCAGCGCGTGGGGGTGAGGTCTCTTCAGGCACGGATTAGCCTGAAGGAAGTTCATAACACGCTCTAGCCCACCTCCAGCGCCAGCGTGTAGGGGCCGACCACCCACACCGTCACGCGGATGGTGTAGCGACCATCGGCGGGCAGCGTGGCCTGCAACAGGCTGTTGAGCGTGCCGCCGCTGTCGTCATTCTCACTCAGCACCTGGCCATCCGGCCCGAACAGCGTCACACGCGGGTCGGTCTCGCCCTGCCCGGTCACGCGGATCGTCACCGTCTGGCCCTGGCGCCCGGCAAACTCCCAGTTGTGCGCGTCGAACGGCTGCGCCACCGTCCCCTCGACATTGCCGCCGGGTGCGATCTCGCTGACCAGCACGGTGTCGTGCCCATCATAGTCGTCGCCCACATAGCGCACGGCGGCGTCATCCCCGGCGGCAGCGGGCGTCACGCCGGGCGCGAGCGTCCCGACGACGGGGGCGGCGCTGGCCGTATCGGCGGCCCCATCTGGCGGCGCGGCGGGCGTATCACCCGGTGGGGAAGCGGCAGGGGAGGCCGTCGCGGGGGCGGCGGAGGGGTTTCCCTGGGCCGCTGCACTGAGGGTTGGTGTGGCGGTGAAGGCGGGGATGCCAGCAGCATCTCCGGTGCCGGGGGGCGTGCGGAGGAGCAGCAGGGCTGTGCCGATCAACGCCGCACCCAGCGCCACCGCCCCGATGATCGCCCCGGTGATACGTCTGTCCTGCATACAGCGCCTCCGCCTACCGCACGCTGATCGTATACGCACCGGGCGCCCAGGCATCCACGCGCACGGTGTACAGCCCATCGGCGGGCAGGGTAAGGCGGATCACGGGGTTGAGGCCCTCGGTGTCATCCTCGATGGCCAGCAGCGCCCCATCCGGGCCGAACAGCCTGGCCCGCAGATTGGCCCCCTCGCCGCCGGTGATGCGCACCGTCACCGTGCTGCCCTGCACCCCGGCGAACACCCAGTTATGCGCGTCGGTCACGCTCTCCACCCGTGAGGCCATCTCGGTGTCGTAGCGCAGCGGGCTGACAAACACCGTATTCAGCCCGTCGCCGCCGTCATAGCGCGGCAGCTCGCCCTCCGGGACGGGGCGCGTCACATCGCCCCCCGGCAGCAGGGGCTGGGCCGTCTCGGCGACGGAGGTCATCAGCGCGGCGGCGGTCGCCTGCAGCGCCGGATCGTCCACCACGGAGCGCGCAGTTCCAACAACGGCAGTAAGCGTGGCATAATAGGAGGGGGCATTGGCGGTGAACTCGACAGCGAGGCGGGTCATCTCGGCCTGGATGGTGGGCAGCGCCTCATCGGCAAGCGTGGCGGCCTGAGCCAGTGTGGCCTCAACATCGCCCAGCACCTCAACCGGCACACTGGCGCAGGCCAGCCCGGAGATCAGCAGGGCCGCCGCAGCGACCAGCCCGGCGATAGCAGTCAGTGTTGATCGAGACACAGCGGTGTTCCTTTACGATCAGTCCAATCAGGGCGTTCCAATTCCCTATGCCGCCGATTGTACTGGCCCGGCCCGGAACCTGCCACATGCCGGGGCGAGGGGGCAGGGAATCGCATCGAGCAACGGACTCAGCAGAGGCCGCCAATTGACCTCACCCCCCGAACCTGCGGTTCGTGCCCCCTCTCCACGCGTGGAGAGGGGGCAGCGCCGAGCGCAGCAAGGCGCAGGGGTGAGGTCAACAGCCCGAGACCTGTGACGCAGCACGCTCTGGACACAGCGGCACGCAGCATCAAACTATGAGCAGGAGGCAAACGGCATCATGACCAGGAAAGCGGAACACAGCGGGCCGCTTCAACACGCTGACACAGATGCGCTCGAGGCCGCCCTGGCCGCGCTGCAAGCCGGCCAGCCCCCTGCCGGCGACTACGCTCAGGGGGTTACCGATCTGTTGCGCCTGCTGGGGTTGCTGCATGGCCCGGCGGGGTCGCCTGAGCCATCCGGCAGGCTGGCCGGGCTGCTGATCGACAGCCTGGCCGCGCACCTGGCCGACGGCGTGCCAGTCGAGCTGCCGCCGCTGGTCGACCTGTTACGCGCGATCGAGGCAGCACGCGTGGAGCACATGCCCGGTGCCACCCCGGCCCGCGTGGTGCAGGTAGCCCAGGCCGTCATCAAGCAGCGTATCGGCGGGGCCGATCACTACCTGATGCAGTACGACGCCGCCGCCGACTGGTTCCAGCCGCTGGGCGGCAAGCGCGACCCCGCCGACCCGGACTCCGCCGCCGCGCTACGCCGCGAGATCGGCGAGGAGCTGGGCCTCGACGCGCCGCCCGGCCCGGATGACTGCGCCCTGACCCCTCTGCTGCTGGGCTGGCAAACCCGCGACCTGAGCGCCACCTACGGTGTGCTGACGGCCTACACGATGGACTTCTACCACCTGACGGCGATCCGCTTCCCGCTGGAGACCGACCGCGATACCCGCTGGCTGGCGCGCGCCGAGATCGCCGCGGGCCGCGCCCGGGATGGGCGGCCCATCTCAGATGTTTACCTGCGGGCGCTGGGCCTGCCCCGCCTCGATGCGCTGGAGGAGAGCGCCATCCTGCGCCCCTGATCCGGGCGGGTAGGGAGAAACCCCGGAGTGTGTTATGAACGTGTCTTCCGGGCCAATCCTTCCCTGAAGAGACCTCACCCCCCGAACCTGCGGTTCGTGCCCCCTCTCCACGCGTGGAGAGGGGGCGGCGCCGAGCGCAGTGAGGCGCGGGGGTGAGGTCAATTGACGGCACGTGCTCGCTCAGGATTCACAACAGCCCCCGGTCTGCCCGCAATCGGAGATACCATGTATCATCCCCTGATCCGGGCGGGTAGGGAGAAACCCCATTACCGGTACCGATCTCCTATGCTAAGGTTATAGGTGTTCTGGTAGTGTGGCCGCTACCCGCCGGGCTGCTGCACTTATTTTTACCTGAAGCACCAAAGGACGGCATGAGATCGATGCCGAAAGACATTGCTACCCTCTCTCGACACAACTACCGTGTGCTGCTGGTGGACGACAACCCGCACTTCCTGACGGTTGCCCACGAGTTCCTGGAGGAGTACGACGGCATAGAGGTGGTCGGTGCGGTTTCATCCGGGCATGAGGCGCTGCGCGTGGTCGATCACCTGTCACCGGGCCTGGTGATCGTCGACATCTCGATGGACGGCATGAACGGGCTCGAGCTGACGCGCCTGCTCAAATCGGACGGACATCCCGTGGCTGTGATCGTGCTGACCCTGCTGGACACGCCGAGTTATCAACAGGCCGCGTTTGAGGCGGGCGCCGATGCTTTTGTGGGCAAATCGCGCATGGATGTAGACCTGCTGCCTGCCATCCAGCGGTTGCTCGACGATGGCTGCTGAGCCGTCTCTCACTAACCCGCCCCCCTTGGCATAAACGCGTCTGCCTGCCCGTTTATGTCAGCCCCTACCGGAACGGTCGCAGAGCGTGTTATACTGAGTCACGCAGATCATCAGCTGGAGCCGCATGAGGAGGCCGCGAATGGAGATCACCAGCCAGCAGATCATCGACGGCGTGCCGCTGGGTGTGCTGATCACGAACTTCGCCGGGACAATCACCGCCGCGAACCGGACACTGACCTCTCTGCTGGGCTACAGCAGCGCGGAGATCGTGGGGCGCAGCCTGCATGACCTTGCGCCGGGCGCCGACGACGAAGCCGATCGCAAGGCTCTCAGCGTGCTGGCCGCCGGCGAGACCGTGCAGCCTTACGTGAAGGAGCTGCGCACCGCGGCAGGTGAGGTACTGCCCTTTGAGATCAGCGTGGGCAGCATCAGCGGGCCGGACGGAAAACCGGCCAGCGCCGTGTTCACCGTCAAGCCGCTCAGCAAGGAGATGGAGCTGCTCGAACGGCTCCAGCGGCGCAGCATGCACCTGATTGCCTCATCCGAGGTGGCCAAAGCCGCCACCCAGATCCTCGATATCCAGGAGCTGCTGACGCGCTGCGTTGACCTGATCCGCACGCACTTCGGCTTTTACTACGCCGCCATCTTCCTGATCGACGAGGCGGGCGAGTGGGCCGTGTTGCGCGCTGCCACCGGTGAGGCCGGGAAGCGGCTGCTGGAGAAGGGCCATCGCCTGGGCGTGGGCAGCCAGTCGATGGTGGGCTGGGTCACCGCCAACAACGCAGCCCGCATCGCGCTGGATGTGGGCGAGGAGGCCATCCGCTTCGACAACCCGGAGTTGCCCAAGACGCACTCCGAGATGGCGCTGCCGCTGCGCGTGCGCGGCGAGGTGATCGGCGCGCTGGACGTGCAGAGCACCAGCCTGAACGCCTTCACCCCGGAGGACATCCAGACGATCCAGATGATGGCCGATCAGGTCGCCATCGCCATTGACAACGCCCGCCTGTTCAGCCTGCGCGGGTAGGGGCGCAGGGGCCGGGTACAGGGCACGAGAAAGGGAACGCCAGCCACGATCATGGCCGATCTGAAGGACTCCCGCATCCTGGTGGTTGAGGACAACGTCGACAACTTCACGCTGATCCTGCGCCTGCTGATGGCGCGCGGGGCCGAACACTGCGAGTGGATCAGCAGCGGCTGGAAAGTCGCCGAGAAGGCCGAGGCATCAGGTCTGCCCGACCTGATCCTGCTGGACATCAACCTGCCGTACGAGGACGGCTTCGAGGTGCACCGCAAGCTGCGCCTGCACCCCGGCCTGCGCGACACGATCATCATCGCGGTGACGGCCAACGCCGGCCAGGAGTGGATGCAGCGCGCCATCCGCGAAGGTTTCAACGGCTTTATCGGCAAGCCAATTGACCCCGACCGTTTCGCCGATCAGGTTGAGCGCGCCCTGCGCGGCGAGGGTGTGTGGGAGCCGCAGTAGGCATTCTGCAAAGCCTTTGGGGGCCTCGTCCCCTGCCGGAAATCGACCGGGGGCAGGGGTAGCCCTTATGGCTGCCCGGGCGCAATCGAACCATACTGCGGGGCGGCGGATTAGAACGATCTACTGCCCCGCAGCTTGCTATGCTCTCGAAGAGACCTCACCCCCCGAACCTGCGGTTCGTGCTTTCCAGTACACATTAGGGTCAACGATAAACGACCTCACCCCCCGAACCTGCGGTTCGTGCCCCCTCTCCACACGTGGAGAGGGGGCGGCGCCGAGCGCAGTGAGGCGCGGGGGTGAGGTCAATTGGCGACGTGTGACTCGCTCAGGGTTCACAACAGCTTCTAAGAGAGCTACAGCGCTTCGACCACATCGCCCACCCGGATCACGCCGCCCTGCACCACCCGGAACAACATCCCGCGCCGGTCATGCATCGCAGCCCGCAGGCCGGGCCGCACCGAGTCCATGAACTCGCAGGGGGTGCAGTATTTGGTCAGCTCCAGCAGCGCAGCGCCGACGCGCACCCGCTGCCCGGCCTCCAGCGCGAACACGTCCACGCCACGCAGGGTCAGGTTCTCGCGGATCATGCCCGGCTCCAGGTCGAAGGTCTCCAGCACCTCGATCGGGATCACCAGCACCTGACGCCTGCTGCCTGGCTTTGCCTTGCGGTCGCCCGCCAGCCCCGTGTCGGTGATCAGCGTGGCCTCACTCAGCGCCTGCATGGGCGCGCCCGCCGCCCCCGCGATATGGATCGCCTCCAGTGTGCCTTTCATCCTTACTCCTTGCAGCAGCATGATACCGCGCCGATTGTACAACACCCACCCGGCGCGGGGCGATATCCCGGTGACGGCCGCCATCGGGCGGCTACAGGCGCTCCTGCAGAAAGCGCCGGATTTCCTCTGCCAGCCGGTGCGGGTGCTGCAGCGGCGCATCGTGGATGCTATCATCCAGCCACACCACCTCCACATCAGCGATGGTGTCCTCGGCCTGGCTGACACATAGCTCCTTGCGGGCGATCTGCGTGGGCGGATCGCTGCCGCGGTTGCGGGTGGGGATGATCAGCACCGGACAGGTGATCTTCTCATAGAGATCGCCCAGATGCTGCTCCCACATCGCACGCAGGATGCGCAGATGCACCGTGCGCGGCAGGCGCGGGTGGACGCCGTTCTCGGCGTCGATCTCCATCGCCGCCATGATAGCCGCCTCCACCGCCGGGGTGATGATGCCCTGCGGCATCGCGCTCAGCACCTGCTCTTTGAAGGCCTCCACCGGCATGCCATTGATGCGCGGCGGGCGGTGCTGCTCCAGGGCGTCCTCCCAGCTCAGGATGCCCAGGTCCACGATACCGCCATCGACCATGATCACGCCGCCGATGTCATCGCTGTGATGCGCACCGAGCCACAGTGCCACGTTAGCGCCCCAGTCGTGCCCCACCAGCAGCGGCCGGGTGAAGCCCAGCGCCCTGATCACGCCCAGCACATCAGCGCCCACCTCCTCAAAGGAGTAGTCCCCTTCCGGTTTGTCGCTCAGGCCGTGCCCGCGCAGGTCCAGCGCGATGACACGCCCCTCCTCCACCAGCAGCGGAGCCACCAGATCCCAGATATGCCCTGTGCTGGAGAGGCCGTGCAGCAACAGGATCGGCCAGCCGCGCCCACCCCAGTCGCGGTAGTGCAGGCGCAGATCATTCACCACGATCGACTTGTCGATGGCATAGCGATTGGTCATAGGGGCGATCCTCCCTTTGTGTGGAGCAGGCTGTGTATGCCCACCTCTTTCAGTATAAACGCAATCGCACCCTGAGTGGAAGCCCCATCGGGGCAAAAGGAGGCAAAACGCCGCCCCAAACCGGCACAGCAATTGGGTGCCGGCGGGGTGTCACGGCACGGCTCGCCAGATCATCCCGCGTTTTCCATGCAATCTGTCATATTGATCCCCTGCGGCGTTCAACCAACCCGCTGCCTGCTATATAATGCAGCTAGAGTGTGCTATGAACTTCCTGGCTAATCCATGCCTGAAGAGACCTCGCTGCGCCCGGCGCCGGGCCGCAGGTCCGGTGAACCACTGGTTCAATGGAGTGAGGTATCCGTCAGGCCCGACGCAGCGTCAGAGTGGTTCATAACAGCCTCTAAGGGGCATCTGCGGAGGCGACGATGACCGACGATCAGGGCCAACAGGCCGGAAATGTGTGGTTCTTCCCCCCCCAGGGCAAATGGACCGAGACCCATTATCTCAACCTGCCCGAGACTCAGCGGCCGGTGGAGCTTGCCCGCGGGCGGCTGATCATTGCCTCACCGCCGGGGGCTGTGCACCAGCAGGTGGTGCGTGACCTCACGAACATGCTGCAGACCTTCCTGCGGGGCAGCGGGCAAGGCCGCGTGCTGAACAACCCCATCTTGCGGCTCTCGCCGGGCCTGCTGCGCCGCCCGGATATCGTTTACTACCCCCAGACGCGCGCGCCCATCCACGAGCCTTATCTGCAGGAGATCCCGGCCTGGATCGCCGAGGTGATCGACCCGGACACGCGCGCCGCCGACGAGGTGGAGAAGCTGATCGAGTACGCGGAGGCAGGCGTCTCTGAATACTGGCTGGTCGACCCGGAGCGGCAGACGATCGGCATCCATGCGCTGGAGGGAAGCGCCTATACCATGTGCGGCGTGCTGGCACGCGGCCAGGTGGCCGAGAGCCGGGCCATCGTGGGGTTCAGGGTGCAGGTCGCGCAGATCGTGTAGGACAGCGCCCCCTACCCCTGCCAGTTGATCACCATCGCCCGCTGTGCCGATGTCTCCGGCGAGGGGATCCCATCCCCGCGCAGCAGCGCGATGCGGCTGATCGCGTCCTCCCCGCGCACGCCATGCCGCACCAGCCAGCAGCCCACCACCGTCCCCGTGCGCCCCTGCCCAGCGCGGCAGTGTACGTATACCGGCTCGCCCGCCGCGATGGCCGCGTCGATATGATCGAGGATGCGCTGCATCGCCGCGCGGCCCGGCGTGTCGAAATCGGGGATCGGGAAGGACAGGCGGCGGGCGCTGACGCCCAGCGCCGCGGCCTCTGCGATCAGGATGTGCTCATAGGGCGGGTTGTGGCCCGGCTCGGTCAGGTCGATGAACACGCGCAGACCTGCCTCCAGCATGCGGCGCAGCAGATCGCGCGTCACCCCCTCTGACCATGAGGCGGGATACTCCCCGGCGGCCAGGTCGCCGGGCCGCACCCAGTACGTGTTGAGATCGGGCAGCGGGCGCTTATGCATGGCGGCTCACCCCGATGTAAACCCCACGCCCGGTAAGGCTTTCAGCGTCATAGGCCGTCTCCAACCCCGCAGACTCAAAAGCGGCCAGGTAATCCTCCCGCCTGAACAGGGCGAGGCGATCCTCCTCGGCGTGATGCTCGATGCCCTCCGCGGTGGCAACCAGGTACTCAAAGCAGATCACCGCCAGATCACCCTCCACGCGGCTGTGTGTCAGCCGCGCGATCTTCAGGTCGGGGTCGTCGACCAGCAGGCCGGTGATGTAGCCGGGGATGAACTTCTCCGGCGTGAACGACGACTCGACGATCAGCACGCCGCCGGGGGCCAGGTGGCGCGCCATCGCCGCGACGGCACGCCGCAGGTTCACCGCCGTTTCCACGTAGCCGATCGAGCTGAACAGGCAGGTGATCGCGTCGAAGCGCTGCCCCAGGTCGAAATCGACCATATCACCCTGGAACAGCGGCACGCCGGGCAGCCGGTCGCGGGCGATGGCCAGCATGGCCGGTTCGTGCTCCAGCCCGGCCACCTGAAACCATTCACGCAGGAAGCCGAGATGCATCCCCGTGCCACAGGCCACATCAAGCAGGTGACGGCCCCCTGAGCGCCCATGCCGCGCCACAATCTCGCGGATCTGCACGGCCTCGGCCCAATAATCTTTGAAGCGGTAGATACGATCATACCAGCGCGCGACCGTCTCATATCCCACAGCCAGAACCTCCAGCGGTGCACAGAGCCTGTATTTTACTATAGCACAGGCGCCAGCCCTGCACGATCCGCCCCCGACCCCGATCTTTTGAGGCGGGGGATATTCACACTATAATTACCGCAGTGATTTAGCATCATGGGATGCACTGCCTGATCGAGATCAACGCACAGGGTCAGGGGAAAAGATGAACGGTCAAATCAGGCGCAGGATGATCACAGGAGCTACCGGCACGCTGCTGGTGTTCGTGCTGCTATTCCTGGGCGACCTGACCGCCACCATCACCAGTGGCGGTGCAGCGTGGGGGCTGGGGCCACAGCCCGATTTCGGATTGACCGGCTGGGTGACGTGGGTCGTGATCGGGATGCTGCTCGCCGGCGCGATCTCCCTGCTCGTCCCCGACCACACGATCTTTGAGATCGGTCCGCGCGAGATGTGGGCGATGGCCTGGGGCAGTGTGCTGTACGGTGTGCTCTCATGGATTTTCAACATCATCCCCGTGCCCGCTATCAGCCTGCTGGTCCTGCGCCCGGTGGTGGTGGTGCCGGTGTTCTGCGGGCTGGTCTACGGCCCGGCAACGGGCTTCGTGGTGGGCGCAGCCGGCACGGTGCTGGGCGATGCCATCACCGGCTGGGGGGTTTTCCCCATCTGGGTGGTGGGCGGCGGCATCATGGGCATGGTGCCGGGGCTGATCCACGGTGTGCCCCCTGAGAAGCTCGGCAGGCACACTCAGCTCCTGCTGTGGGTCGTGGCGACTGTCCTGGCCGCCGGGGTCGTCCTGCCGCTGATCTCGCCCACCATCACCGACCCTTTCTCCGGCGTGCCCACCAATTTCGGGACGTGGGCTTATATCACGGCGGCAGTGCTGGCGACGACGCTGGCAGCCGCGCTGATCCCTGCTGTCTGGCCCGCCCTGCTGGGGCTGGTGGCGCTGGCCCTGATCGCGTTCGGCGCGGTGGATGCTGCGCAAAAAGGCTTTTCAACCGGCCCTGTGGTGGTGTGGATGCTGGCTGCCAGCGTGATCCTGATGGCGTGGTCGATCAGGCGGCGTGACCCGCTGCAGCGAGCCTGGCTGCCGGCTGAGCAGATACGCGAGATCGTGGTCTGGGGGGCACTGGGTGTGATCATCGGGATAGGGTTTGCCAGCGCCGCCGACATCGCTTACAACGGCTACAGTTTCACCACGGCCATCATGGGCGAGTTCTTGCCCGCTACTATCATCGATGTGCTGTTTGTGGTGACCCTCACCCCGCTGGTGATCGCCGCAGCAGAGATCGGCGAAGCCCACGCCGATCTGTCACCCGACAACAGCTCACCGGGCGGCTGAAGGCGGCAGCGATGAAACACCCGGTGCATCTCTTCCGCAACCTGAGCATTAGCGTCAAGCTAAACATCGTGCTGGTGATGATCTTCAGCGTGCTGATCCTGGCCAGCACCGTCATCGCCGGGGCCACCATCCGGCAGATCGCGCTGTCATCGAGTGAGCAGCGTATGGAACAGGAGATGGCCCTGATAGGCAGCCGCCTGGATGAAGTCGTCGAGCAGATGCTGACCCAGGCCCGCCTGTACGCCAGCATGCAGCAGGTCCCCCTGGCGGTGACCAGTGAAGACCGCCTGCAGGCCCTGATGGCGCTGACGGCCACCGGCGCCTCGACCCGCAGCTTCTTCATTGAAGCTTACGGAGTGGAGGGCGAGCCAGCCGCCGGGATCGGGAACAGCGGGGGCCTGAGCGCCGGGGTCCGCCAGAGCCTCGCCGGCGAGGTGCTGTCAGGCGGGCGCGAGATCACCATCACGATTTCTGGCATGGACGGGGAGCACAGGCGCATCTGGCTGGTAGTGGCAGTGCCGGTGCGCAGCAGCACACGCGAGATCGTGGGGGCGCTGCTGCTGGCACGCCTGCTTAATCAGCAGTTCCTGCGCGAGATCGATTTTGGCCGCGATGATGTGCACCTGGTGTTGATCGAGGAGGGGCAGATCGCGGCCCACGACCTGCCCATGCTGGCGGGTCAGATCCTCACCTTTGAGCAGGACCTGCCGCAGGAGGCCCGGGGTGTGCGGACAGGGATGATAGCGGGCAGCGGCGGTGAGCCGGTATACATCTACGAGGGCCAGCGCGTGCTGGTCTACCAGGGGCGGGTGGTCAACCCCGGCGACTCGCTGGTGCGCGGCACGCCGGAGGATTTCTTTGTGTTTGTGCTGGAAGAGGAGCTGATCGCACAGGCAGAGGCGGGCAAGACAGTGATCGCCCCCGACTTCGCCTACGGCGTCAGCGGGACGCCACCCACACGGGTGGGCTATATGCCGCTAAGGCTGGGGGGCGAGAGCAGCGCCGTGCTGGCCGTGCTGCTCCGCCAGACGGATCTGTTCCGCTTTGAGCGCGAGATGGTGAACAACGTCACACGTGTGTTTGCGCTGCTGGCGGTGCTGGCGATGGGCGCGCTGGCGCTGTTTGTGCGGGGCAGCATCTCGCGCCCGCTGGCACGCCTGCAGACCGCCGCCGAGGAGATGGCCGGGGGTAGCTATGGGCGCCGCGCCCATATCTGGTCCCACGACGAGATCGGCAGGCTGGCCAGTGCGTTCAATGAGATGGCAGCGACCGTCCAGAGGCGTGAGGCCGATCTACAAGACCTGGCCGACTCGCTTGAGGAGAAGGTGGAGGTGCGCACCCGCGAGCTAACCGAGGCCGTCCGGCGGCTTCAGGAGGAATCCAACAGGCGGTGGGTGGTTGAGGAGCAGCTGCGCCGCCTCAATGACGAACTGGAACAGCGCGTCGCCGAGCGCACCGCCGAGCTGGAGGCCGCCAACCGCCACCTGACGGTGCTGTCCCGCGTCAAGGATGAATTTATCTCCAACGTGTCGCACGAGCTGCGCACCCCGATCAGCAGCATCAAGCTGTATCACAGCCTGCTGGAGCGCAACCCCGACCGGCGCGCCACCTACATGGACCGGCTGCGGCGCGAGACCAACCGCCTGGCGCGCATCATCGAGGACCTGCTGCTGCTCTCACGGCTCGACCAGAACCGCGTCGATATGGTGTCCAGCGCGATCAGCCTGAACAAGCTGGTGACCGAGTACGTCACTGACCGCACTCCGCTGGCGCAGGCGCGCTCACTGATGCTAACTGTGGCCCTTGAGCCGGGCATCCCGCTGGTAGAGGCAGATGAAGGCCTGATCGGTCAGGTGCTCAGCATCCTGCTGACCAACGCGCTCAACTATACCCCTCCCGGCGGGAGCATCACGGTCAGCACCCGCACGCAAGAGCACGAAGGCAGGCGCTGGGCTGGCTTCACCGTGAAGGATACCGGGCCGGGCATCCCGAAGGACGAACAGGAGATGTTGTTCAGCCGCTTCTGGCGCGGCAAATCCGGGCACGAGACAGGGGCGCCCGGCACAGGGTTAGGGCTGGCCATCGCCCGCGAGATTGTGGTGCGCCACAGCGGGCGTATTGAGGTGGCCAGCGAGGGCCTGCCGGGCAAGGGGGCCAGCTTCACCGTGTGGCTGGCCATTGAGGAGATCGGCGAGACGGCAGGTCAGTGAGGCAGAGCCTGCCGTCTCGTGCCGCCGCTGTACGCTAGAACAGCCCGGCGATCATCAACAGCAGACCGAGCACCGCCAGCGGGATCCCCACCACTGCGCCCACCACGGTGATCGACAGCACCACGCCAGCGATCATCAGGGCCAGGCCCAGCAGCACGGCCACCAGCCGCCCGGTCAGCTCCACGACCAGAGCCAGCAGCCGCCAGATGGCCCAGAACGGCCACAGCAGCAGGGGGATACGTCTTCTCTCGGTACGGCCCGTCATCGTTTCTACCTTTTCCTCTGCAAACAACGCCCTCACAATTCCAGTACCCACCTATCCAGTACGCAAAACGCCCGCGCAGGTTTCACACGGCGCGGGCGGAGGGGGAGTCAAAGCGCGTATCTGGCAGGAGTGAGGCCGATCAGCGTGAGCGGGGGCGCGGCTTGCCACAGCCGGGGCAGTAGCGCAGGGTCGCAGAATACACCGTGCCGCAGCCCGGGCAGCGTATCGTCTCCAGCGTTTGAGGCAGCGGCTCACCGGGGCGGGCCGGGCGCCCTGTCTCAGCGGGGCCGCGCGGCTTGCCGCACTGCGGGCAGGCACTCTCCCCGGCGGGGTAGATGTGATGGCAGTTTGAGCAGCGCACCACCGATCCCTCAAACAGCTCCATCGGGATCGGCTCCACCGGCTTGATCGGCTTGCCGGTCTCCGGGGCATAGGTCAGGCCCTCGCGGTGATGCTGCCCATCATCGTAGGCCACCCACTTCTCCGGCGCATCGCAATGCTCGTCCACGAACTTCCACACGCTGGAGGCATCGATGGCGAAGCCGATGTTGTTGGCCAGCGCGGGGTTGATGATGCTGTCGGCCAAACCAACCAGCCGCCCATCCGAGTCGATCAGGGGACCACCGGAGTTCCCGGCGTTGATCGTCACGTCCACCTGCACCAGCGGGCAGGTCAGCTTGATGCCAAAGCGCACCAGCGCCTCCTCGCCTGGCATGCGCAGGCCGTTGTAATGGCCGCCCGTCACGGCCCAGTCCAGCCCCAGTGGATGCCCCACCGCCGCGAGGATCTCGCCCAGGGCCAGGTCAGGCTTCTCGCGGCTGAGGGCTGCCGCACGCTCCGGCTTGATCAGGGCGGGGCTGCGGCGCAGGGCCAGCAACGCCAGGTCAACTGACGGATCCGCCGCGATCACATCGGCCTCGATCTTCTCCCTGTCGCGGAACATCACGTACAGGCCGGGCGCCCCATCCACCACGTGCAGGCAGGTGACGATCTGGTCACCGGGCAGGTAAATGCCGGAGCCGCTGCCGCCGTCGGGCCGGATGATCTTGACCACCAGGTCGATCACCTGGTCGACTGCATCTTCAAGCCCCTCATGCGTGTGAGCCAGCGGGACAGGGGCGGGGGGCGGCGCTTCTGAGGCGATCGGCGGCCTGCTGCCATGCAGCAGGTCATTCAGGTCCTGGGCCATCTCACCGGCGCGGTTGTAACGGTGAGCAGGCTCCTTGGCCAGGGCCTTTTGCAGCACAGCATCGATGCCGGCAGGCAGCTCAGGATGGCCCGGCTCCAGCAACGGGGCCGGTTCGTTGACGTGCGCCCACATCATCTGCATGGTGGTGCGCTCGCCGAAGGGGTGCGTGCCAGTGATAGCATGGTAGAGCGTCATGCCCAGGCCATAGATATCCACCGCCGGGCCAATTGGCCTGCCCGCTGTGATGATCAGCTCCGGGGCCATGTAAGACGGCGTACCGATCAGCTTATCGCCGGTGAGGATCGCCGTATCGGCGATGACGCGGGCGATGCCGAAATCGCTCAGCACGGCGTTGCCCTGGCTGTCCAGCAGGATATTGTGCGGCTTTACATCGCGGTGAATGATGCCGTGGCTGTGGGCCAGATCGAGTGCGCTGGCGATCTGGCTGATAATGCGGACTGCCTCCTCCAGCGGCAGCGGCCCCTGCATCATACGATCCAGCAGCGTGCCACCGGGGATGTAGGCCATCACCAGGTAGGGGAGGCCGTTCTGCTCGCCCACATCGTAAACCGGCACAATATGCGGATGCTGGAGCTGCGTGGTGGTGTGCACCTCGCGCTTAAAGCGCTCCATAAAGGTGGGGTCCCCCAGCAGCGTGGGAGAGAGCACCTTAACCACCACCTCGCGGTTATTCACGCTGGCCTGCTGCGCCAGGTAAAGTACCGCCATGCCACCGCGCGCCAGTTCACGCATGATGGTGCTGCCGCCCAGAGTCTGTCCGATCAACGGGTCTGCCATGCGCCACAACCCCTTTCCAGAATGCGAGATATTTCCAGCATCAGCATATACCATCCCGGCCCGATCTTCAACCTGGAGGCGGGGGCGGGCAGCACGAAAAAGTGTGGTAAATCGTTATAGCCTTTTCTGGAACAGCACACACAGGCCGGATACCTCACCCCCGCGAGGTCTGCTGCCCGGCCTCCCCTCTCCGCGCGTGGAGCTGAGGGGGCTGGCGCGAACGGTGCGCAGCATCGAACGACGCCGGAGGGTGAGGTCAATGACCCGCACGCGGCGCACTCAAGGGTCATCACCGCTTCTGGCGCATCATGCGCGCACGGATCATTATCTTCCTTGTGCCGAGCTTTTTCGTAAGATCAATCCCTGCCCACCCTGTTGCCACACAACCGGAGTCAGGTTAATCTGAGAGGTAGATCACAGCGTGGATAGGGGGAGCTGCAGCGTGGCACAGGAAAACGAGATCGTCACCCTCCTGCTTGGCCTGGGCATCCTGATCTTCATCCTGGCCAACCGCGCCGAGCTGCATCGGCTGCCGTCGGCCCGCACGCTGCTGGCAGGTTACTACGTCCTGGTGGGGGCATGGGTTCTCACCATCCTGGAGGGCTTCGTCTGGCCCACACTCCTGAACCTGCTTGAGCACGCCGCCTATGCGGTCAGTGCGGTGCTGCTCGCCACCTGGTTCTGGCGGGTCTTCAGGCAGGGGGAGGCAGCCCCGTGATCGCCGTCATCCTCTTCGATGCGATCGCCCTGCTGGCGCTGCTGGTCGGGGCTTTCCTGCTGATCAGGGGGCGCCGCCACACCCTGCACCGTGATACTCGCTGGCTGCTGGCCGGGCTGCTGATCGCCACCATGTTCAACACCACCAGCAACCTGCTGGAGTGGACCGGCATCACCGCCGCACTCGACCCGTTTGAGGATTACATCGAGCTGCTGGTTCCCGCTCTGTGGGGGTCTTTTATCTACGCCGTGCTGCGCGAGCAGATCGAGCAGCAGCTCCGCGCCAACGCCGCGCGGCTGCGCCGCGAGAAGGAGCTGGTAGAGCGCATCAACGAGGCTAGCCCCGCCGGCATTGTGATGTTCGACCGAAGCGGACAGATCACGTTCGCCAACCTGCGGGCCGAGCAGGTGCTGGGACTGAAACGCACAGCCTCCATGGAGCGCCACTACAACACCCCGGCGTGGCGCGCCACTACCGAGGACGGCAGCCCCTTTCCTGAAGAGGAGCTGCCCCTGGTCAGGGTGTTGCTGACCGGCCAGCCGGTTCTGAATGTACAGCATGCGATCCAATGGCCCACGGGGGCGCGCCGCCTGCTCTCGATCAACGCGGCCCCGCTGTTCGACGACACCGGCCAGATCGACGGCGTGGTCGCCATCGTCGAGGACATCACCGAGCGCCGGCGCGTCGAGCGTGAGCTGGAGCAGCATCGTGGCCAGCTCGAGCAGATGGTGCGGCAGCGCACCGCCGAGCTGGAGGCCGCTAACGAGCAGTTGCGTGTGCTCAGCCGCGCCAAAGACGAGTTCATCTCGAACGTCTCGCACGAGCTGCGCACCCCCATCACCAGCATCAAGCTGCACCACCGCCTGCTGGCAATGCTCCCGGAGAAGCACGCCGCCTACATGGAGACCCTGGTGCGTGAAACCCGTCGTCTGGAGCAGCTTGTGGAGAGCCTGCTGGACATCTCACGTCTCGATCAGCAGGCCATCGACCTCGATCTGAAACCGGTTGACCTCAACATGCTGGCAAACACCTGCGCCGCCGACCGCCTGCCACTGGCCGCCGAGAAAGGCCTGACGCTCAGCACCCATCTGGCAGCGGACCTGCCACAGGTGCTGGCCGATGCAGCCAGGCTGGAGCAGGTGCTGAGCATCCTGCTGACCAACGCGCTCAACTACACACCCCGCGGGGGCAGCGTCACCATCGCCACGCAGATGCAGCGCGTTGACGGCCGGGAGTGGGCCACGCTGAGCATCAGCGACACGGGGCCGGGCATTGCGCCGGATGAGCAGCCTCACATCTTCGAACGTTTCTTCCGGGGCAGGGCCGGGCGCGAGACAGGCCAGCCCGGCACCGGGCTGGGGCTGGCCATCGCGCAGGAGATCATCGCGCAGCATCAGGGGCACATCGAGTGCAGCAGCACGGGCGTGCCCGGCGAGGGAGTCTGCTTCACCATCTGGCTGCCACAGGCAGGGTGACCCCGGGGGCGGCCTCCGCGCACCTCCCGGCACGATTTTCCAACGTGGTATACAATGTGATCGCTGTCATTGTTACCCCGCGTGGATAACCGCGGCACTTCTTGCGGAGGCAACGTCTATGAACCTTAAACGATGGGGACTCAAGCCGCTGGCGCTGCTGGGCGCGATCACGCTGGCTATCACCGCGATGGCGATCGTGAACGGCCAGCCCGCCACCACCTTCCGGGTGGCGCATCTCTCCCCTAACGCCCCGGCGGTGGATGTGTACGTGGACGGCGTGCTATACGAAAAGGGTATGACGTTCGGCCAGATCGGCACGACGCACGCCCCCGGCAAGAGCGGCGAGATGCTGGTTGAGGTGCGGCTGGCTGGTACCGCGCCAACAACCGTGCCGCTGATCTCGGCGATGGTCAACCTGCGCCCCGGCTGGCGCTATGTGCTGCAGGTGAGCAACTACCTGGAGTACCTGCAGATCGCGGCCATGCCGATCCACATCCAGACCATCCCGGCGGCGATGGGCAGGCTGGAGGTGATCCACGCCTTCCCCGGCGCACCGCGCATCGATGTGGTCAACCAGTACTCGCAAACGGTGATCAATGATCTGGGGTATCTGGAGGACCCGCCAATGGTGGACGCGCTGAGCGGGCCGTACCGCCTGCTGATCTATGAGGAGACGCCGGAGCGCCACCTGTATTATGACCAGACGATCAGCCTGGAGGAGGGCGCCAACCACACGTTGATCATCGCCGGGCCGCCCTTGCGCACGCTCTGGCTAACCACGCGCCAGGAGACGCTGAGCGGGCCGTAGAGGCTGCGCGGGCGCCGCGCGCCCACCCTGTTGTTGCCTGTTTAGAGCACGTTATGCTCGCTGCGAAAGTCAGCCGACACCCGACAGAGACCTCACCCCCACCGGGCCTGCGGCCCGGCACCCCCTCTCCACGGGTGGAGAGGGGGCAGCACGGTGAGGCTCCGCCGAGCCGGGCGGGGGTGAGGTCAACCGGGCGGCCTCTGGCCCTGCGTCAGTGTATCGCAGCGTTTCACCGCCTGAGCCAATGACCGAGCCAGACCTGCCAGTTGATACCGTGATCTGCGGGGACTGCTGCGAGGTGCTGGCGGGTTTCCCGCCCGCCTCGGTTGACCTGATCTTCGCTGACCCACCGTACAACCTCCAGCTTCAAAACGATCTGTACCGCCCCAACATGACGCGCGTCGATGCCGTCGATGACGACTGGGACCGCTTCGAGAGCCTGACCGCCTATGACGCCTTCACCCGCGAGTGGCTGGCGGCCTGCCGCCGCGTGCTCAAAGACACCGGCACGATCTGGGTGATCGGCAGCTATCACAACATCTTCCGCGTGGGGGCCATCCTGATGGACCTGGGCTTCTGGATCCTCAACCAGGTGGAGTGGATCAAAACCAACCCTATGCCCAACTTCCGGGGGACGCGCTTCACCAACGCACAGGAGACGCTGATCTGGGCGCAAAAGATCAGGGGGGCGCGGTATACCTTTAACTACCATCTCATGAAGGCGCTCAACGGCGGCACCCAGATGCGTTCTGACTGGTATCTGCCCATCGCCGGGGGACGGGAGCGCATCCGCGTGAACGGTGCGAAGGCGCACTCCACCCAGAAGCCAGAAGCACTGCTGTACCGCGTCATCCTGGCCAGCTCAAACCCCGGCGATGTGGTGCTCGACCCCTTCTTCGGCAGCGGCACCACCGGGGCAGTGGCCCGCCGGCTGCACCGCCGCTGGGTCGGCATCGAGCGCGACCCCGGCTATGTGGAGATCGCCCGCGCACGCATCGCTGCGGTGGAGGTTCCGCCCTGCAGCGAGGCCATCTTCACTTCACCCGATCCGCGCCGCCGCCCGCGGGTGAGCGTCGGGGCGCTGCTGGAGCGCGGCCTGCTGCTGCCGGGGCAGGTGCTGTACTTCCGGGGTAGCGAACAGCACCCGGCGCTGGTGCTTGCCAGCGGCAAGATCGAGTATAATGGCGTCACCGGGTCGATCCACCAGATTGCACGGGCGATCACCGGCGCGCCGTGCAACGGCTGGGAACACTGGCATTACACTGACCCGGAGACCGGGGGGCGCAGGCCGATCGACGCGCTGCGCGAGATCGTCCGGCGCGAGCTGGAGGGAGGCGCATAGCGCCGCGCGACCTGCCCGGCGCATCCACCACTGCCCGGAAGCATAACCAAAGGAGCGTAAATCCCATGCTGTCCCATCTACGGGCGCATCACCGCGCCATCGAAAAAGGCCTCAAGGCATTGAATGAATACCTGGCTCGCTCCACCAAGGGCGTACAGCTTGACGAGCGGGGCCGGGCACGTGTGCAGTACGAAAACGTGGGCGTGCACATCGTCGCCCTGGTTGAGCACAACCTGGTCATCTTCAAGACGTTCATCAACTTCCTGCCCGACCCGGCCAGCGGCAAGCTGCTGGCGTTGTATTACACCCTGCTCGATAAGAGTGACGAGCCGGAAACGGGCCTGGCCTACTTCTCGATAGTGGCAGCGGAGCAGATCGGCGCGGAGAAGGACGTGATCAGCGTCGAGACCAAGCGCCCGCTGGCCGACATGAGCTTCGAGGAGTTCAAGCTGTGCATCGAATCGGTAGGCGAGGTGGCCAACCTGTGGATGCAGCGGCTGGCCGAGGAGTTCGAGGCCCCGCCCGTGCCGTGATGGGGCGGCGGGGTTTTGCCCCCCAGAGTGGTGATCGGTGGGGCGGACGCGCCGTGGCGCGTCCCTACAGCCGGCCCGCCGGGACCCCGGGCACCCGCGCTACCGGAGGAGGGGATCCACCAGAGTGACCCCTACCCTCCCGGGTCGAACCCGCCGCACACCCCCGGCGGTTAGAGCGTGTTATGAACTTCGTTCAGGTTAATCCATGCCTGAAGAGACCTCACCCCCACGCCTCGCTGCGCCCGGCCCCGCAGGTCCGGTAAACCGCCGGTTCAATGGGGTGAGGTATCCGTCAGGCACGACGCAGTGCCAGAATAGTTCATAACAGCCTCCAGCGAGGCAGTCCACCCGGGCTGTCTTGCTGTTTGCTCCCCCTACTCCACAAAGCGCCCGATCGCAGCGTCGATCAGCGCCCAGACGATGCCAGCCAGTGACAGGATGCAGTCCACCAGCAGCAGGAGCAAGAGCAGCACCACGTTGCCAAGCACTTCTTCAAGCGTGGCATCGCTGCTGACCGCCGTCACAACAGTGACAATGGCCGTCAACAGCCACAGCCCGGCCACCGGCGCGGTGAAGAACACCCCGCGCAGCATGCGGCGCCGCCTGAAGTGGCTGATGCCGATCCAGCCGTAGATCGCGGCCTCGACGGCGAACATCAGGGCGACAAACCCCGGGCTCGCATCGGAGACCAGCATCAGCAGGGCCAGCGGCAACACACCCGCCAGCGCCGCCATAAAGAAGCGCCAGCGCCGCCAGCCGCTGACCGCCCCCGACGCGGCGGCCCCCGACAGCACCGTCCGGGCTGCTGTTGGCCAGCCACTTTGTGTCACAGCCTGCGGCCTGGCATGAGATGTCGGGGTGGTCGGCGCGACAGTCACCGGGGTCTGCTGTGCCGCTGCCTGCTGTGCCGCTGCCTGCTGTGCCGCTGCCTGCTGCGCCGCTGCCTGCTGTGCCGCTGCCTGCTGCGCCGGCATTCCCTGCCACAGGATAAAGTCGCCGCCCTGGCTGCCCAGCAGATGGCCGTAGTGCGGCGTCTGGCGGCTGCGGGTGTGCATCCCTACCTGACGCTGCAGGTGCAGCCCCAGCTCGTTGGCCGTCAGCAGGTCGCTGCGAGCACCCAGCCGGTCCAGCAGGATGCCGGTGAAGATCGAATGGCCACCCGGCCCCCAGGTATCAGCTACGAGCTGATCCTGCTGCCCTGCAGCGATGGCCTGCACTGCGCGGCGCGTCAGCAGGTCCTCGGCCAGCCGCGACTCGACGTCACCGGCCCGCGTGAATGCCATCCCGCTGAAGCAGGCGTCAAGCACGAACAGGATGTGCTTGGCCGGGATGAAATCGGCCTGGTCAACCAGATCGGCCATCTCGATGGCGCGGTGGAACTCCCCGGCATCAGCGCCGAAGGGGACAAGGTAGCCAACCTTCGCGCCGCTGGTGGTGGTGCGGGTGATGCCGTGCCCGGCGAAGTAGATCAGCACCCGGTCATCGGGGCCGGTGCGAGCCAGTGTGCCGTTGATCACACCGTAGATCGTGTCGCGCGTGGCCTCCCGATCGCGCAGCAGAGTGACCTCAAACCCCAGGTCATCACGCAGCTCCGTGGCCACAGCCTCCGCGCCGCGCACGGCAGTGATCAGGGGCGGCAGCCGCCCCTGATACGCGTCAATACCGATCACCAGTGCCAGCGACCGGTCATAGCGGGGCCGGTAGTGTATGCCCATTGCTGTCTGTCTCCCCCTGCGGCGGTGGCCCTGCGGCCTGCCGCGCCCTGTGTGTCGTTACGCCCGCGGCCTGCGCTCGGCCAGGCCGATGCTCAACAGCCCGATGAGCAGCACCATCAGGTTGAAATCGGCGACAAACAGCCCGTTGACCTCTACGGCGTTGATCACCACGCAGGTCAATGCGCCCAGCGCCATCAGGATGCCGCCCTCCAGGTCAAAGGTCCACACGACGATCGCGCCCACGATCATCAGCCCCAGCCCAATGAACAGCATCGCCTCCGCCGCCGTCATCAGGTCAAAGCGCAGCGGCTCAGCCGTGATCACCCCGTGCTGGACATAGGTCATGGCGCTGAGGAATACAAGCAGCCCTCCGGCCAGGCGCAGCGCCAGCCGTGCCCAGCGGATGGCCCCATCTCTGCGTGCAATCTGGCTCATGGTCCGTTCTCCTGTGCTCCAACCCCCCTCGACCACTCACTCATCGCGACCGGATCAACAGCAGCGGGCGTACCCGCTGCCGCCCTCCCGGCAGCGCCTCCAGTGCAGCTAGTCATCGCGACCGGATCAACAGCAGCGGGCGCTCCGCACGCTGCAGCACCCCGGCAGCCACGCTGCCATAGAACACGCTGCCCAGGCCGCTGCGCCCGTGGCTGGCCATTGCGATCAGGTCGGCATCGACCTCCTCGGCGGTCTGGATGATCGACTCGACGATCGGGCCGTGCACCACCCGCGCTTCCACACTGATCTTCTTCTCGCGCAGACGTTCCATCACGCCGGCCAGGTAGGTCTCCGCCTCCTTGACCATGCTGTCAAGCTGGTCGATGTAGACGGCAGGCCACGAGGCATGGGTGGGCACCACGGCGGAAACCGGCTCGATGACGCGCAGCAGCGCGATACGCGCGCCGGTGCAGGCCACCAGCGACTCAACATGCGGCAGTATCTTCTCAGCTCGCTCAGAGCCGTCCAGCGGAATCAGGATCGTCCGGTACATGCTCCCTCCGCTTCGCTACAGTGCTGCCTGTCTACTACCATCATAGCATGATTCTCGGCCCGTGATGACACCGATCCCGGTGAAGAGACCTCACCCCCACGCCTCGCTGCGCCCGGCCCCGCAGGTCCGGTGAACCGCTGGTTCAATGGGGTGAGGTATCCGTCAGACACGAGATGGCCTCAGAAAAATCCATAACGCACCCCAGCCAATCCGCCGCCTGCGCCCCCACTTTCTTTTCATCACCGATCAGGCGTAGAATAGAGGCCACGTTCGATTGAGCACGAGGGGGACATATGACCGGCGATCAGGACGACGAGCACATCGTCGAGGGCGATAGCATCGGGGGCGATAAGGTCCTCGGCGACAAGATCATCCTGGGTGATGTGCAGGGCAGCGCCGTCGCCATCGGCGATGGCGCGCAGATCATCTACAACACGGTTGAGCGCGCCCTGAGCGCGGTGGAGGTGGCCGAGCAGCCCTGAGCGCGCTCAGTTCGGCTTACCGCCGGAGGAATCCGACCAGCCCTGAGCGCGCTCAGTTTGGCCTGCCGCCGGAGGAATCCGACCAGCCCTGAGCGCGGCTATCTTCGGTGCTGAACAGAAGGGATCGCATGAGCCAGCCCAGAACTGACCGCCTCGCGTCGATCGACGCGCTGCGCGGGGCAGCCATCCTGTTCATGATCTTCGACCACTGCATCGACTGGTGGCTGGCAGCCCCCTACCGCGATCTGCCCCTGGATCGCCTCAGCGGGTTCATCGGCACGCTGGCCGCCCCCATCTTCGTGACGCTGGTGGGCGTCGGCCTGGTGCTGTCCATTGAGCGGCGGCGGGCGCGCGGCATCCCGCCGCGGGCGGTCGTCGCGGGGCTGGTTGGGCGCGGCCTGCAGATCATCGCGGTGGGCTACCTGATGAACCTGGCCGTGTTCTTTGTGGGCAGCAACCCCGCCGATATCTTCGCGGTGGACGTGCTGCACCTGATCGGCCTGGGGCTGATCGCCGGCATCCCGGCGGCGTGGGCCGTCCCGGCGGTGCCGGCGCTGCTGCTGGGCATCGCCTGGGCCGTGCTGAGCGCGCTGTACGGCGGGAGCTTCACGCTGCCGCCCGCGCCGGGCGCGTGGGTCAACGGGGAGAGCGGCATCGGCTACTTCCCGGCGCTGCCCTGGCTGGCCTACGTGTGGATCGGCGTGGGGGTGGGTCGGCTGCTGTGGCAGCGCATGGCGCGGCGCGGCGGCGCCCCCGGCCCGCTGGCAGGGCCGCTGCTGCTGGCGGCGCTGATCTGCTTCGCGCTGGTGCTGGTCGTGCCCAACATCGGGTTCCGCCACCCGCGCCTGGGGCACATCAGCCTGTCGCTGGCCGTGGTCTTCGGGCTGTGGGCGCTGCTCGACGCGCTGAACCGTGCCGGGGGGCTGGCGCAGCGCCGGGTGATCGCGCCGCTGGCGCTGCTCGGCGAGGTCTCGCTGATGCTGTACGTGTTCCACCACCTGATCGGCTACCGGATACTCTCGCTGTTTGGCGTGGTGACGGGGCGGGCCTGGCGCGGCGAGTACGGCACGCTGACGCCCACTGCGGCGCTGGTGGGGGTGGCGCTGATGGCGGTGCTCTGCCTGCTGGTCGCCGGGCCGTGGAGGCGGGTGCGCGGCCCATTGGAGGGCAGGATGCGGACCGCCGTGCGGGGGAGACCGGCACAAGAACGGACCAGGTAGAGGCACTCATCGCGGGCGGGCTGTAGCTCGGCGGCTTGCAGCATCTTCGCCCCCTGCCTGTTCCCCGGCGGCGCGTTTTCTGGTACTATGTGCAGCAGGCAGGCTGATTCACAACCCTCTAGCACACACAGGTGAGCGTCATGACTCGTGGGGATATCATCGGGCTGATCGCCTCATACGTTTACGCCTTCGGCATGCTGGTGATCGTCGAGGCGGTGGGACGCGCCTTCAAGTGGCCGCAGTACCTGACCCGCAAGATCATCCATATCGGTGCGGGCATGTGGACCTGGGCCATCCTGGCGCTGTTCGATCACTGGTACTTCGGCATCATCCCGTTTGCCACCTTCATCGTGATGAACTACATCTTCTACCGGCGGCAGCTCTTCGCCCAGATGGATAGCGAGGAATCCTCGCCCGGCACGGTCTATTTCGCCTTCTCCATCACCGTCCTGTTCACGCTGCTGTGGCGCACCGGCGGCGCGCTCGACCGCGTGCCGATCGCCATGGCGGGCGTCATGGCCATGACCTGGGGCGATGCGATGGCGAACATCATCGGCAGGAACCTGGGCAAGAACACCTACGTATTCTTCGGGCACCGGCGCTCATGGGAGGGCACGGCGGCCATGCTGATCTTCAGCTTCGCCGCCATCTTCCTGACGCTGTGGCTGCTGCCCGGATCGGCGCTCAGCCCCAACAGCGTGGTGATCGGCCCGCTCAAGGCGGCGATCATGGCGCTGTTCGCCGTGATGGTCGCGTCCTTCGCCGAGGGGGTATCACCCGCCGGGCTGGATAACCTCAGCGTGCCGCTGCTGACGGGCGGCGCGATCTACCTGCTGTATCTGCTGTGAGGACGAGACGACAGCCCAAAAGGAGCACATGAGCTATGAAGCTGTATTTCCTGCGCCACGCCGAGGCCAGCTATGACGCCCCCAGCGACGCCGAGCGCGCGCTGACCGGGCGCGGCGAGCGCCGCACGCGCATCGCGGCCAGCGTGATCGACCGGCTGGGCGTCCGCCCCGATGTGATCTACAGCAGCCCGCGCCGCCGCGCGTACCAGACGGCGGCGATCGTCGCCAAAAAGCTGGGCATGGAGGTCACGATCGATCACGGGCTGGATTATGACTTCGATGTGGACGTGGTGGCGCGCCTGATCGCCGGGCTGGATGAGGACGCCGAGCTGATGTTCGTGGGCCATGAGCCGAGCTTCTCGGAGGTCGTTGGAGACCTGACGGGCGCGGATGTTGTCATGAAGAAGGGCGGCCTGGCTCGCGTCGATGTGGATGCATACTCGCAGCCGCTGGCGGGTGTGCTGGCCTGGCTGATCCCGCCCAAAGTGTTCGAGGCACTGGAGAAAGAGGAGGACTGACGTGGGCAACAACTGGGGCAGCAAAGAGCCGCCCGATCTCTCGGAGTGGCAGGAGGCCGGCTCGCGCCATGAACCACAGGTCGGCCCCCCTGCGCCGGATAACCGGCCCGGCCTGCCGGGCTGGCTGGGGCTGCTGTGGGCCGGGGCCGGGGGCCTGCTGCTGGCAGCGATTGCCGTGGCCATGCTGGGCGCGGTGATCTTCCGCGGCGAGGCGATCGCCGGGGCCGGGTTGTGCTGCGGCGGTGTGCTGGGCCTGATCGCGATCGGTATGGGGGCCTATGCGCTGATCCTGACTCTGGGCGGCCTGGGTTGAATCGACCTGGCCCTCCTGCCCTGGTAGAATCGGGGGGTCGCATCGATCAGTTGCAGCAGAGGACATCATGAGCAGCCAGAACCAATCGACGCCGCAGGGCCAATCCAACCCCGGTTATGTGGCCCTCTCCATCATGGGATGGGCGGAGCTGACGGTCAGCGTGATCCTGTTCCTGCTGGGGGTCTATCCCACGGCCATGCTGTTCGCCCTGGCCTCGATCGTGCTGGGTTTTGCCGCCAACCAGATCCGCTTCCGCCGCGCCGACTACCGCGGGCATCTGCGCGGGCAGCCCGCCGTCGTGCCCGTCATCGATCAGGCCGCCGCGCGTCGTAATCGCCTGATCCACGCTGCCCTGCTGACCCTGAGTGCAGCAGCGCTGGGGCTGAGCGTGCTGTATATCACGCGCCGCGAGGGGATGCAGGCCTTCCTGATGGCGCAGTGGGCGGTTGCGCTGGCGATCCTGGCCGCGCGCTTCCGCCTGCCCGCCGCGCAAAGGCCGGTTAAACCGTGATCTCCGCCCCTGCCCTCCAGGCCCTGCGCGAGGCCTTCGGCGAGCGTCTGCTGCTCGATGAGCCGCTGGCGAAACACACCTCGGCGCGTATCGGCGGCCCGGCGGACGCCTTCCTGGTGGCACGCTCGGCTGACGACCTGCGCCGGGCAGCGGCGATCGCCTGGGCGCATGAGGTGCCGCTGACCGTGCTGGGCGGCGGCTCCAACATCCTGATCAGCGACCGCGGGGTGCGCGGGCTGGTGATCCACAACCGCACGAGCCGCATCCGCTTTGGCCCGGACTGCGTCATTGCCGACTCCGGGGTGGGCCTGATGACGCTGGCGCGGCGCTGCATCAAACGCGGGCTGGCCGGGCTGGAATGGGCCATCGGTGTGCCGGGCACGCTGGGAGGTGCGCTGTATGGCAACGCCGGGGCGCACGGCGGCGATATGAGTGACTCAACGCGTACGGTGTTGCTCGCCACACCGGAGGGCGATCGCGTCCTCGCCGCGGAGGAGATGGGCTTCGAGTACCGATCCTCGGCCCTCAAGCGCGAGCGGCGGCCTGCGCTGATCCTGGAGGCCGAGCTGGCCCTCACCCCCGAGGCCCCGGCGGCGATCCAGGCAAGGGCCGACGCGTTCACCGCCCATCGCAGGCGCACCCAGCCCCCCGGCGCAACGCTGGGCAGCACGTTCAAAAACCCGCCGGGCGATTACGCCGGGCGGCTGATCGACGCGGCAGGGCTGAAGGGCGCGCAGCGCGGCGGGGCGCGGATCAGCGAGAAACACGCCAACTTCTTCCTGAACGTCGAAAATGCCACGGCGGACGATGTCATAGCCCTGATCGAGCATGCCCGTGCCGAGGTGCTGCGTTGCTTCGGGGTGCTGCTGGAGCTGGAGATCGAGCTGGTGGGTGAGTGGTAGAAAAAGCGTCAGAGGCCGCTTGCGGCGGCCTCTGCCTTGAAAAAGAATGATTGCTACACGGCATCGATGATATTGCTGTAGAGGTTGCCTACCTCCTGCCCGAACAGGAAGACAAGCAGCACCACTACAAGAAAGACAAAGGCAAGCAGCAAGGCGTACTCGACAAGACCCTGCCCTCGCCAGCGCGAGAGATGAAACAACATATTAATCCCTCCATCCTGAGTCCCTACCTACAGTATACTCAGAACAGGCACGCCCAAGAATAAAATTGCCGTGAAAAATCTGCAAAAAAGGCCGTAACCGCGCCTGCTCTATATGCATGCTATATCGGATCAATGAAAAAGGCCAGCCCCGGGGCTGGCCTTTTTCATTACAAAACTGCAACTAGATGGCGTTCATGATGTCGCTGAAGACCTCGCCGATCGCCGGGCCGAGCAGGGCCAGCACAACGATGACGACCACAGCAACCAGAACCAGGATCAGTGCATATTCAACAAGGCCCTGACCTTTTTCGCGCGGTACAAACAACATGATGACAGCTCCTTCACATAGCTATGATGTACTTAAGGCTTCCCCCAACGGGGGCTGCCAGCACTATGTCTATAATATAGCCCTTTAGCAGATCGATCAAGCCCCGACCATTCTAATTTACATGAAGGTTTTGTGAATTTCCCGGAGGTTACGGCGCTCAGGCACAAAAAGCGCGCTCGCCCACTTGGGCCAGTGGGCGAGCAGACACGGGGGGAGACTGCGGAGTCCACAGTTTCTGCAGGACTGTGAACCGTTACTTGATAAAAAAGGAGGAGAGCCTGATTGATGTATCCACACTACCGTTGTTCAGGAGCCTTTTTTATCAACTGCTTGCAGTCTAGCGGATAATCTCGCGGCTGTCAGTAGGGTATTACCCTACCTTTTTCAACAAAACCGCCCGGCGCTGTGCCAGGCCGGGCGATCTGGGCGGCGGGTTGCCCCCTCAGGCGGGCCCACCGGTCAGGGCGTTGAGGCGCCCCTTAACGGCCGTAACCCGGTTGAAAGATGCGCGTGGCCAGCAGCAGCACATAGAGCGCCGCCACGATCAATCCGCGCGCTGCCAGTATCAGGAACCTGGGTTGTTTTCTTGTCTCAATCATCGCTGTGCCTCCGTTTGCATATCGCGTCGCATCTACCTGTACGCAGAAGGCCGCGGTGAAGTTGTAAGGGGGGAATCGGCCTTCCTTGACCCCTCCCTTGATTCTGCCACGTGGCACGGCGTTTGACTATAAGAGAATCATCAGCGGGTGGGCGGCCGCCTCAGATGACTTTGCGCGATGAAACAGGTGATATCACTTGTCGGGGAGCCTGGTCAGGAAGACGGCAGCAGTGGCGTAGTCGTGATACTCACCCACCATCTGCAGGCGGTTGAGACGCCCCCAGTCCGCCCGATCCCAGGCGGGCGCATCGACCGGGGCCAGCCCGGAGGGGCCGACCAGCCGTTCATGCAGCGCCTCTGCGCTGTACACCCGATCAAGATCGCCGGTCCAGCGGCCCGTCTCATCCTTGTGATGGGGTTGGTCCCCGGGCTGCTGATAGACCGGGCCGCACGGTGTGGTGAGCGCCAGCAGGCCGCCCGGCCTGAGCACGCGCGCCATCTCGCGGATCGCCGCCCGGTCGTCAGGGATGTGCTCGATCACCGAGATGCACACCACGCGGTCGAAGCTCTCATCCGGCAGGGTCAGCGCGGTGGCGTCCTGATACTGCCAGCGCACGCGCCCGGCCCGCCCCTCCGGTCCCGTCACCGTGATCTCAAACGTCCCATCCATGCAGCGGTCGAGCACCTGCGCCGTGAAGTACTCGCCGTAGCTGCCAAACCAGGCATCGACTGCCAGCACGTCGCAGCCCAGGGAGGCCAGGTAGATCGGCAGGAAGGAGTTCTCAGCACCCACATCCAGCACGCGCATCCCCGGCTCAACGCCCAGATGCGCCACCACCCAGGGATACTCCCAGCGGCCCTCCGGCCACAGGCGGCGGCTGGCCCCCGGCGGTCCGCCGTGGCTGCGTCGTGTCCAGTAGGCCTCGCTCACCGCGCCCGCCTGTCCCGGCAGGCAGCTCTCTTCCACAATATGGATCATCTCGCGCTCGCGGCGCTGCCGCCGCAGGATGTCGCGGTAGGCGACCAGCACGTCGGTGTAATACAGGTCGGCCTGCTCGCTGACCTTGTTCAGCGGCACACCCGCTGACGACCGGCGCGCGCCGATCTGGAACCGCAGGGGATGCATGCCCAGCCAGCCGTAAAGCTGCCAGCCGTGTGCAAAACGCTGCTGCAGAAAGCGGGCCAGCATGAAATGACGCTCCTGTTAACCCGGATGATGGATGGCTAGAGGCTGTTATGAACTCCTCTGACGCTGCGTCGTGCCTGACGGATACCTCACCCCATTGAACCAGTGGTTCACCGGACCTGCGGTCCGGCGCCGAGTGCAACGAGGCGTGGGGGTGAGGTCTCTTCAGGCATGGATTAGCCTGAAGGAAGTTCATAACACGCTCTAGCGCGTCTCGTCGCGGCGGCCCGCCACGCGAGATACGCTGCCGCGCGCCCGGCGGGTTATGGAATCGCGCACCGGGCTCAGCTCGTAGTCCGTCACGCCGCGTGCCGCCGTGCCGGGGATCTGGCGCAGCCGCTGGCGCTGGCGTGCCGCGGGTAGCTTGCGCCGCGAGATGCTCATCAGGATGCCCACCGCGCTCAGCACCACCACCAGGTTCGACCCCCCGTAGCTGATGAACGGCAGCGGCACCCCGGTGAAGGGCAGCACCGCGGTCATCACCGCCACGTTGAGCAGCGCCTCGTAGGCGATCCACGCGCCGATGCCCACCGCCAGCACCTTGCCGAACGGGTCGGCGGTCTCATCCGAGATGCGGAACGCGCGCCACACGAACATCGCCAGCAGGCCGATCACCACCAGACAGCCGAACAGCCCCAGCTCCTCCCCGATGATCGCGAAGATGCTGTCGGTGTGCGGCGCGGGCAGGAAGCCGAACTTCTGGCGAGATTGGCCCAGCCCCACCCCGAACCAGTTCGGGGTGAACGCGCCCTCCGGGCGGCTGCCCGGCGCGGTGAAGGCGATGATGGCCTGCTGCACGTGCCAGCTCGCGGTGGTCAGGTCCTGCATGGCGGCCACGTGCTCCACCAGGCGCTCGCGCGCATAGCCGAACTGCATCACCATCAGATAGCCAACGACCACGGCGCCGCCGCCCGCCAGCAGGATTTGCACGATGTTGGCCCCCGCCACAAAGAACATCGTCCAGGCTGTCAGCACAATGATGGCTGCCGTGCTCAGGTCGGGCTGCAGCACGATCAGGCCGCCCACCGCCCCCACCAGGATCGAGAAGGGCAGCAGGCCGTAGCCGAAGCGGTGGAGCTGCTCGCGGCGCGAGGCCAGCCACGCGCCGAAGTAGATGATCACCGCCAGCTTGGCCGCCTCGCCGGGCTGCACCGACCCGCCGAAGAACGAGCGCGTGGCGCCCAGCACTGTTTCGCTGTTGAGCAGCAGCAGCACGCCCAGCGCGGCGATCGTCGCCAGCATGATGGTAGTGGCGACCAGGCGGCGCTGCAGCAGGCGGTAGTCGAAGCGCCAGAAGAGCACCAGCGCCACCAGCCCGATCAGCATCGAGCGCACCTGCCTGAGGAAGATGCGGATCGGCGAGCCGTATTCCAGATAGCTCCAGTCGAAGGTGGTGCTGTACACCATCAGCAGCCCGAAGGCCAGCAGTGCAGCGACCACCAGCACGAGGAATACGTCCACATCGAGCGCACCGGGCGCTGCCGGGGCGACGGGGTTCTCCTGATCGGCTTGCACATTGGGGGTGGTGACGGCCATCTTTATCCCCTGGGTCACTGGCTTGCGATGCCCCTATCTTACGCGCAAATCGCGCTTTTTGAAAGGGGCCTGCGTGCATTACGGGCGGCGGCGTGCTACGATCATCCCGGTGACCGCGCCGGGATCAGCCCGGCCCTGCTGGAGAGAGACGATGGATGACTTCGACCTGTACGACCTGCTGCTCGACCTCAACAGCGCGGATCAAGCCGTGCGCGAGGCGGCATACAACACCTTGATCGGCCTGGGCGGGGCGGTGGTGCCCCGTCTGCTGAGCGAATACGACCGCATCGCCGGAGGGGCACGCCTGAGCGTGATCCGCGCGCTGGGCGAGATCGGCGACGCCCGCGCCGTGCCCCTGCTGCTGGAGGCCATGCGCGACCGCGCCCCCGACAGCTACTTCATGCTGCCCAGCCTGGCCGCCAACGCACTGGGCCAGATCGGCGGGGAGGATGCCGTGCGCGGCCTGGTGCGCCATCTGCGCGATGCCAACCCCGGCGTGCGGCGCATGGCGGCGCGCGTGCTGGGCCGCTTCACCGGGGAGCATTCCAACCACGCGGTTGACGGCCTGCGGCGCGCGCTGGATGACAACGACGAGAAGGTGCGGGGCATCGCTGCCGAGTCGCTGCAGCGCATCGGCACGCCCAACGCGATCGCGGCGCTCAATTCCGGCAATCACCGCCGGCAGCAGGGGTGATGGTGGGGTGATAAACAGCGACGAGCCGCAGCTTGGCGGCGATCGCCGCGCGGGGCCGCTGGATGACTCTCCGGCGCTGGGGGGACGGGCCGGGGCGGCCTACCTGATCGCGCAGATGTGCGAGCTGGATGGGGCGCCGCGGCTCCTGGTGGCGATAACCCTCGCGGATCACCCGGCCCTGGATGAGGCGGCGCTGCCCGCCCTGCTGGAGGCGCTGGCGGCGGCTAGCAGCGGGCTGCGTGCGGCGGCGGCGGTAGTGCTGGGCCGCTGCGCGGCGCGCTGCACGCCCGAAGCGGTGCGCGAGCAGATCGTCCCGGCGCTGGCCGACAGGCTGTCAGACCAGGCCCCGGCGCTGCCCGGCCTGCTGATCACCCCGCCGGTGTGGCGCGTGGCCGCCGACGCCCTGGAGCAGATCGGCACGCCAGAGGCCGTGCAGGCGCTCACAGACGCGGGACCCCCTCGCCGCGCGCCCACCCCCTGACCCATCCCCCTCTTGTGGCACGCGCCCCATCGCGGGGGCATAATAGGGTGCTGGTATCTGACCATAGAAGGATGATCATGACAACCGCTTCGCACACATCTCCTGCGGCGGGACGCCTGACGGCGGCGACCGCCGCTTATTTCGCTGCGTTCATCTCTCTGGGGCTGGTGAACTCATCACTGGGGCCGACGCTGCCCGGCCTGGCCGAGCAGACCGGCTCGCTGGTGAGCCAGATCAGCGCGCTGTTTATCGCACGATCGCTGGGCTATCTGGCCGGGGCGCAGCTTGGCGGGCGGCTCTATGACCGCGCCTCTGGCCATCCGGTGATGGGCAGCATGCTGCTGGTGGTGGCGATCGCCCTGGGGGCCATCCCGATCATCCCGGCGCTGTGGGGCCTGACGCTGGCCCTGCTGCTGATCGGCTTCGCCGAGGGGGCAGTGGACGTGGGCGGCAATACGCTGCTGGTGTGGCAGCACCGCGAGCGCGTGGGGCCGTTTATGAACGCGCTGCATTTCTTCTTTGGCGTGGGGGCGTTCGTGGCGCCGATCCTGATCGCCCAGGCGCTGCTGCTCACGGGCGGCATCCGCGGGGCGTACTGGCTGCTGGCCCTGCTGGTGCTGCCGGTAAGCGTGTGGCTGCTGCGCCTGCCCGCTCACGTGAGCCGCCCGGCCCTCAGCGCCGCCGATCAGGGGGGCGGGGGCGGCCTGCTGGTGGCGCTGGTGGCGCTGATGATGTTCCTGTATGTGGGCGCCGAGGTGAGCTTCGGGAGCTGGGTGTACACCTACGCGGTGACGCTGGGCCTGGGCACCGCGACGAGCGCCGCGTACCTCACGTCGCTGTTCTGGGGCGCGCTGACGCTGGGCCGCCTGCTGTCGATCCCGCTGGCCGCCCGCGTCGAGCCGCGCACCATCCTGCTGGCCGACCTGATCGGCACGCTGCTCAGCGTGGGGCTGATCGTGCTGCTGCCCGGCTGGACGCCCGCCGTGTGGATCGGCGCGTTCGGGCTGGGCCTCTCGATGGCGGCCATCTTCCCCACGGTGATCAACTTCGCCGGGCGGCGCATGGCCATCACCGGGCGGGTGACGAGCTATTTCCTGGTCGGCGCCAGCCTGGGCGCGATGGCCCTGCCGTGGCTGATCGGCCAGCTCTTCGAGCGCATCGGGCCGAGCGTGGTGATGAGCGCCATCCTGATCGACCTGCTGGCCGCGCTGGGGCTGTTCGTGCTGATGATGCTCTACGCGCGGCGCCTCCCCGTGCGCCCCACCGTGCAGCAGGCCGCCGACTAGGGGCCGGATACCTCACCCCCGTCAAACCTGTGGTTTGCCCCCCCTCTCCATCAAATGGAGAGGGGGAAAGGCCGAGCGCAGCGAGGCCAGGGGGTGAGGTCTCTTCAGGCATGGATTAGCCTGAAGGAAGTTCATAATACGCTCCAGGGACAGAATCCCGCAGCGCCACCCGCCCTCCCCGTGTCGGACCTGCGGTCCGCCATCCGCCCCCCTTGCAAGGGGGGCGAAATCGGCGCTTGCGACGATTGGCGACCACAGGTCGCTCGGGGGTGGGGCTTACAGCCGGATACCTCACCCCATTGAACCAGCGGTTCACCGGACCTGCGGCCCGGCACCCCCTCTCCATTAAATGGAGAGGGGGAAAGGCCGAGCGCAGCGAGGCCAGGGGGTGAGGTCTCTTGCCGCCGCTTCTTACGCAACGCATATGGCAATCTCCCCCCGATCCGCTTATCATTCGGGGCAGTATTCTAATAAACGCTTATACCAGAGCCACGGAAGGATGCAGCAGCTATGGAGATGGAGATCGTTTTCCCGGGCGGCCAGCGCGTCGATGCGCGCTTTGGGCCGATGGTGGTGGAGACCAACCAGGACGGCACGGCCCCGGCGCCGTTCGCCCTGTTCCTCGCGTCGATTGGCACGTGCGCGGGCATTTATGTGCTGGGCTTCTGCCAGCAGCGCGGGCTGCCCACCGAGGGGATGCGCATTATGCAGCGCATGCACACCAACCCCTTCACGCGGATGGTGGAGCGCGTCGAGCTGGACATCCAGCTCCCGCCGAACTTCCCGGAGAAGTACCGGGAGGCGGTGATCCGCGCGGCGGAGCTGTGCGCGGTGAAGAAGCACATGGAGACCCCGCCGCAGTTCGCGGTGACCACCTCCGTGCGCGAGACCGCGTAGGCGGTCGGCAGGCCGGTGCAGCAGGGGCCGCTCCCCCGGTGGGGGGAGCGGCCCGTCGCTTTTTGGGGTGTGGGGGGCTAAGTAACCGATCTGCTGCGGTCTACTTCCGAGGAAAAGTGTACGGATACAATGGTCACTATTGCCATTCCTCTGGAGTCTGGGCAAGACCAACGTTAGGGCCGGGCTCATACACCGGCTTGTTAAGGGGTCTGGTCCTCAGCTTCCCTTCCCATGCAAGTCTGATGCGCTCACGTGCGATCTCTAGATAGCGTTCTTCAATGTCAGAGCCTGCCGACCGCCGACCATTCCTAATTGCTGCAACGGCGGTGGAGCCAACGCCCATGTATGGATCAAGCACCAAACTGCCTTCTGTGGTCAGACCAAGCACCAGCCTTTCGACCAGCGCTACCGGGAACTGGCAGGGATGTTCCGTCTTTTCAATATGATTGGATTTGACATTAGGCATATCCCATACATCGCTCGGGTTTTTCCCAAGAGGATTGCCCGATAATTCGCCCTTCCTGGGGCCTCTGAACGCCCGCTTACCGGGGTATTTCTGCGGCACGCGAATGGCATCCAGGTTAAAAGTGTAGCTTTCACCCGGCCATGTGAACCAGAGAATAGTCTCATGCCTCCCTGAGAAACGGTAGCTCTCGTGTAAACCGTGACCAAAATACCACACAATGCGGTTTTTCAGAACAAGCCCCAAGTCCTTGAAAACGGGGTACAGCACAAGGTCTAGAGGAAACGCCTCTTTGCTTTTACCTGTGCCATCAATATAGTGCCCTACCTGCCAACAGATACTGCCAGTTGGAGATAGTACACTAACACATGCCTCAATTGTCCTGCGTTGATCTTCAATGTATTCTTCTAGCGAGGTCGTTGTCTCGTATTCCTTGCCGATGTTGTAAGGTGGCGACGTAACCACCAACTCAGCCATTGAGCCTGAGGATTTGATCTGCTCAATTAGCGCAAGCCTATCACCATGAAACAGCGTAACAATCGCGGACGGTGAATACACATCAGCAATGGTGAGTTCTTCTCCTGCTCCATGTGCATCAAATAGACTTAGCTGAGCGCTGTCAGTCATGGCTTTCCCTGTACCTGCACGATGTTCATTTGCATCACAGCAAGTTTACCAAGATAGCGTAACATGCGCTAAACCGCCTGCCTCGACATGCTCAAGAAGGGGGTCCCGATGATTCTCAAAGGCATTTACTCGTTCAACGATGGGTTGACGATTATTGAGAGAGATTTTCAGGCAGAGCTACAGGAAGTAATGGAGATCATCAGGTCTGTAGATGCCAAGGCTAGGAAGAACAAGATAAGTGCCGAGAAGACGATGCAAGGCCGGGTGCTATACAGCCCCAGATCGCTGAACAAGGCCTTTCGCATGGAGTTCAATTCTCGTGGTTGGAGAAAGCATCGAGAATGGTGTGAGTACCCGACTCAGTATTATATTGAAGGGTATGATCCGAGTCCTTCAATCCGCGGTGCTTTTAGGGAGATGGATTTTGTGAAGAACAGGGTCGGAGTAGAGGTTCAGTTCGGGAAATATGCATTCATGGTCTATAACGTTGCTGCAAAGATGACGATCTTCCACAACCTGGGAGTCATCGACGTTGGCATTGAGATAGTTCCGCTTAAAGAGCTGGCTGACCAGATGTCCACCGGCGTTTCATACTTTGAGCAGTTTGTCTGGGATTTGGAGCAAAGGGGAGTGGCAAATATAGACATCCCGGTTCTTGTTCTCGGCATTCTCCCATGATCAGGCTGATGCAGCGGCTATGTCACCCAACAGCACCAGCCCCGACTTGGGTGAGCCGGGGCTGGGTTTGTCTGTACAGTTCATCTCATCTGACGGCGGCGGCGGCCCGCCGCTTACGCCAGGCCGTTGATCAGCTTGTCGGCGATCACCGCGCTGGAGACCACCCCCGGCAGCCCCGCCCCCGGATGCGTCCCCGCCCCCACAAAGTACAGGTTCTCAAAGTCCTCTGACCGGTTGTGCGGCCTGAACCACGCCGACTGCAGCAGCGTGGGCTGCACGCTGAACGCCGACCCCAGGTGGCTGTTCAGCACATCGCGGAAGTGCAGCGGGTCGATCATCGTCTCGCTCACGATGTTCGCCCGCAGGTCCGGCAGATAGCGCTCCTCCAGAAACGCCGCGATGCGGTCGCGGTAAACCGGCGCGAACGTCTCCCAGTCCGTGCCCGACTCCAGGTGCGGCACCGGCGAGAGCACGTAAAACGCCTCATGGCCGGGCGGCGCCAGGCTCGGATCGGTGTAGGTGGGCATGTGCAGATACAGCGAGAAGTCGTCGGCCACCACCTTGCGCCGGAAGATGTCATCCAGCAGCCCGCGGTAGCGCTCGCTCAGGATGATGTTGTGGTGCACCACATTGGTGCCCTCGTTGTAGCGCCGCCTGGTGCCGAAATACCACACGAACAGCGACATGCTGTATTTGTAACGCCGGATGCGCGCGTTGGTCATCTTACGGCGGTGCTCCGGCGCAATCAGGTTCAGGTAGGTGAAGGCCACATCCGCGTTCGAGACGATGTCGTCGGCCTCCACGACCGTGCCGTCCTTGAGGCGCACGCCCGTCACGCGGCGGCGCACCTCGTCCACCAGGATCTCGTCCACCTCGGTGTTGAGGTGGATCGTGCCGCCCAGCTCCTCGAACAGCCGGCCCAGCGCGCTCACCAGCGCGCCGGTGCCGCCCATCACATACCAGATGCCCCACTCGCGCTCGATGTAGTGGATCATCGCGTAGATGGCCGAGGCGTCGAACGGGTTGCCGCCGATCAGCAGCGGGTGGAACGAGAACGAGCGCCGCAGGAACTCGTCCTTGATGTAGGTGGCGACGTAGGGATAGACGCTGCGGTAGGCCTGCAGCTTGATCAGCGCCGGGGCCACGCGCAGCATGTCGCCCACGCTCAGGAAGGGCACGTCGCCCAGCTTGACAAACCCCTCATGGAAGATCGGCTTGATGGCCTTCACAAAGCGCTGATAGCCCTCGGCGTCCCCCGGGCTCCAGCGCCTGATCTGGTCGAGGATGAAGGACTCGTCGTTGTTGTAATCCAGCCAGCGCCCCTCGTGGTTGAAGATGCGGTAGTAGGGGTCGCACTCCACAAACTGCACGTAGTCCTCGCGCTTCTTGCCCGCCAGCGCCCAGATGTCGTCGAACAGGTAGGGCACGGTGACGATGGTGGGGCCGCCGTCAAACTTGAAGCCGTCCTGCTCGTACACATAGGCGCGCCCGCCCAGCTTGTCGCGCTTCTCAAACAGGGTGACGTCGTGGCCGCGCGCGGCCAGCCGGGCGGCTGCCGCCAGCCCGCCAAATCCGCTGCCGATGACGATGATCTTTTTCCTCTGCATGCCGCTGTCCTCACGTTAAGGGCGGGCGCGCGCGCCGCGCGGCCCCCCGAGATCGAAAGTGAATCAAGGATCGCCTAGACTATAGCGCGGCGTGTGACGGTTTTCACGCATCCCGGCGAGGTAGCAGGGAGACGGCCCCGGAAACCTCTCCCTTGCCCGGCCAGCCCCCTTCCGTTCAGGCGGCAGAGTCAACCCGAGGCAGCTTCCTGCTGCCGGAGAGGGGCGGGGATGTGGATCGGCCAGCCGGGTGCCCCCGGCCTCACAGCTTCATCACGATCCGGCGGAAGTCTTCACCGCGCTCGGCGAAGTCGCGGTAAGCGTCGTAGCTGGTGCAGCCCGGCGAGAGCAGCACCACATCGCCGGGCGTGGCGAACACGCTGGCCAGCCGCACTGCCTCGGCCAGGGTGCTGACCTGCTCCACCGGCACGCTGTAGCCGCCCGCCAGCCGCGCGCGCGCCGCCTCCTCGGCGATCATCAGCCCGGCCTCGCCGAAGGTGATGATGGCCCGCGCCCGGATCAGCGCCTCACGCATCAGGTCGCCCCAGGGCAGCTTCTTGTCGCGCCCGCCCAGCAGCAGCACCAGCGGCTCGTCGGAGAAGGCCTCCAGCGCGGCCAGCACGCGCTCCGGCGCGGTGGCGATGCTGTCGTTGACATAGGTCACCTCGTCCACCACACGCACGATCTCCAGGCGATGCGGCACCCCGCGGAACTTGAGCACCGCGGCGCGCATCGCGTCGGGGGGCACGCCCGCCGCCCCGGCGATGGCGCAGGCTGCCAGCGTATTCAGCACGTTGTGGAACCCGCGCAGGGTGATCTCGTCGATAGTGCAAACAGTCTCCATCGGGCGATCGAAGGCCGGGCGGCACACCAGCCGATCACCCACCAGCCACGCCCCCACGTCCACCGGCACACGCCCGCTGAACAGCGAGAGATCGTGCTGCACGCGATCGCGCAGGCTGTAGGCGATGGGGTCATCGCGGCCCAGCACGGCGATGTCGCCCACCACCTGGTTGTCAAGGATGCGGGCTTTGGCCTCGGTGTAGGCCTCCATTGTGCCGTGCCGGTCGAGGTGGTTGGGGGTGATGTTGAGCAGCGCGGCGATATGCGGGCTGGAGGTCATCACCTCAAGCTGGAAGGACGACAGCTCCATCACGGCAATGTCGTCGGGCTTGATGTGCTTCAGATCGGAGATGAGGGGGTTGCCGATGTTGCCGCCCACCCAGGCGATCATACCGGCCTCATCGCACATCGCACCCACCAGGGTGGTGGTGGTCGTCTTGCCCGCCGAGCCGGTGATGCCGATCACGTGGCACGGGCAGCGCTCGATGAATATCTGGGCGTCGTTGCTGAGGCGGATCCCGCGCCGGGTGGCCTCCTCGACGATGGGCAGGGTGGGCGGTACGCCGCCGGAGAGGCACAGCAGCTCAGCGCCGTTGAGGATGGCGATCGGGTGCTCGCCCAGCACGAACTCGACGGGCAGGCCCTTGAGGTCCTCCATCTCCGCGGTGAGCTGGCCGGCGGGGCGGATGTCGGAGACAACTACCTGAGCCCCGATGTTGCACAGCCAGCGGGTGAGCGCGGTGCCCTGCCGCGCCAGCCCCAGGATCACAACGCGTTTGCCGGTGAGAGGATCAGTCATACGGGCTCCTGACAGCATAGATCGGATCGAGTGGATACCCGCCCTATTGTAGCCCGGCGCGGGCCGGCTGTCAGGGGGAAGTGTGGCCGGGCGGCAAAAAAGAACGCCCGGTGAGTCTCCCCACCGGGCGCGCAGATGCGAGTTAACGGTCGATGTTACTGGACCGAGCCGAAGGCGTTCACGCGGCCCGCACCGTAGAAGTCGTCGTTGCCGGGCTTGCCGAGGTCATCGGCGCCGCGGCGCATGGCGGCCTCAACCTGGGCGGGATGCAGGCTGCCACCGGCCTTGCCGATGATCAGCGCAGCCACGCCGGAGGCGTGCGGGGCGGCCATGCTGGTGCCCGCCGACCAGTAGTAGCTGGAGATCGCCGGGTTCGGGTTGCTGCCGGTGCTGAACACCAGGTCGAACACCCAGCACGGGCGAACCAGGCCAGCGATAAGGCAGCTCTCGTTGCCGGGGTAGACGAAGTCACCACCGGGCGCGGCGAACTCGATCACCGACTGGCCGTAGTTGGTGTAGGAGGCCGGGTTATCCAGGAAGATGTTGCCCGGGTCGGTCGCCCAGCCGATCGGCGCGGTGGCCGAGATCGAGATCACGTGCGTGGCGTCCGAAGGCAGGTGGATCAGGTCGGCATCGTGGTCCCCATCGATGCCCTCATTGCCCGCCGAGGCGATCACGGTGGTGCCCTGCTGGTAGGCATAGGTGGTGGCGCGGCTGACGGCGATGAAGGTCTCGGCGGCGTCACGGGCCGTGTAGAGGCCCTCCTCGCCGCTGCGGTACAGCGCGCCGCCCAGGCTCATGTTGATCACGTCCGCGTCGATGTCTGCGGCGTAGACGATGCCCTGGATCACCCAGGCGAACTCGCCGTAGCCCAGGACCTCGGACAGGACCTTGACGAAGACCAGCTCGGCCTCAGGGGCCACGCCGATCGTGCCGAAGCCGTTGTCGGCGGCGGCGATGGTGCCCGCCACGTGCGTGCCGTGGCTGAACGGATCCGACAGGAGGTAGCCCACCCCCTCACCGGGGACGAAGCTGGTGCTCAGGCCCAGGTTCAGGTTGGGGGCCAGGTCGACGTGGTCGAGGTCGAAGCCCTCATCGAGCACGGCCACGCGCGCACCCTCGCCGAAGAAGCCCGCGTCCCAGGCCTCGGGGGCGTCAACGGCATCGTGACCCCACTGCAGGTCGAAGAAGAAGTCGTCGTCGCCGCTGAAGGGCGGATTGCCGAAGTCGGCCTCAACTGCCATCGGCTTGGTGTACTCAAAGCGGATATTGGCAAACACCGAGCGGATGCCACCGATGCGCTCCGCGTTGGCGGCGAAGTTCGGGTCGCTCGACTCGGCGACAGCCAGGCCGATCTGCGGGATGGTGGCGGTGATGGTGCCGCCCGCAGCGGCCACGCGCTCGGCCAGCCGGTTGGGCAGGCTGTTGCCGCTGGCCATGATGATGTACGACCGCGCCGGCCCCTGAGCAGCAGCCGGGGCGATAGTGGCCGTAGTCAGCAGCACAACTATCACCAGCAGGAAAGCGAGCTTGTAAACGTTCTTCATTTGGTTGGTCTCCCCTTTGTGTGTTGAAACGACACCGGACCGTTTGAGAACACGCCGGGCCGTGCACCCGGCTGGCTGCGCAGCCATGCTCTGCTGATCTCACCGTTACCAAACTGTAACCGTCAGGCATTGCTCCTACAGCCGTCTCGCGTTAAGATGAGAATGTACAGAGCGACACCGCCCACACAGAGTTACTATGGGCACGGATTGAGGGGTCAGCGCTGCATGCTTGGCGGCTCAGCCCCGGCCCCGGTCGATCTGTCATCCACGGGATCAGCCTTATTATGAGGTTGATCCCCATCCTTTATAAACCCTATCACATTTATCATCTATGCACAAGATCAAGTTTCATAAAAAAAGCCGGCGCGCAACGCCGACGACGTCGAGGAGTGAGGCCAATGATCGGCGCGCGGCGCGCTCAGGGGTTATCGCCGCCTCTGGCGCATCATGCGCACCCGGACCATTATCTTCTTTGTGCCAGGCTTTTTTTGTATTATCACCGCCGCCAGGCCACTTGTAACAGCCTGTCACCTGCTGTATAGTGATGCCGGTTGGAAGGATGAGCAGCGGAACGGAGACAAAGGCACGGGTTGAGATGGCAACGCAGGAGTTCACCCCCAGCGGCATGGAGCCTGCCCTCGGCGGGCACGCCCCCGTCAGGCAGCCGTATAGCGGTATGGAGCCGCAGCTCGGCGGGGCGCACCGCGTGCCCGGGCTGCGCGACATGCTGGGGTCCCCCCTGGCGAATGAGCGGCTGGAGGCCGTGCGCCTGCTGGCCGGGATACGCCACCCCACGGCGATTGACGCGCTGATCGAGGCGCTGGAGAACAGCGACCTGCGCGTGCAGCGCCGAGCCGCGGAGGTGCTGGCCGTGCTGGGCGACCGGCGCGCGGTGCCCCACCTGATCCCGCTGCTGGTGCGCGGCGACTGGATGCTGCGCAGCTCGGTCATCTGGGCGCTGGGCCTGCTGGGCGACTGGCGCACTGTGCCCGCCCTGCTTGACATGGTCAACTCGCGCGATCCCCGTCTGCGGCTGGTGGCCGCCGACGCGCTGGGGACGATCGGCCACCACTCGGCCATCCCCGGCCTGGAGCGCCTGCTGGCCGACCGCGGCTCCGATGTGCGCCACGCCGCCGTGCGCGCGCTGGGCCACATCGGCCACCCCGACGCCGCCGCGGCGCTGGCCCCCGCCCTGAGTGACCCCGATCGCTGGGTGCGCTATACAGCGGCACAGACGCTGGCCGCCCGGCCTGACCCGCGCGTCGTGCCCGCGCTGATCAAGGCGCTCGACGATCCCTATCTGCTGGTGCGGACGGAGGCCCTGCGCGCACTGCAAGCCATCGCCACACCGGAGGCCCGGGCCGCGGTCAGTGAGTGGGAGGCCCGCACCCGCTCAGCCAAACAGGGCGAGCCGGGCGGGGGTGAGGTCGCCGCGACCTGACCCCCGCACAGCCCGCCGATCACCCCTGCCCCTGTACAACCGGCGGCGGGTGTGGTATGGTTACCCCAAAACCCGAACAGGCATAGAGGAAGCCATGACAAACGCCGCTGCCCCGCGCTCCGTCGCTGAGCTGGTGTTCATCGCCGTGACGGAGCCGGATGAGGATACCGCCTGGGAGGCCATCACCACGCTGCATCATCGCGGCACGCGCGAGGTGTTCGAGGCCGCCCGCGACCTGACACAGAGCAAGTCCCTGAAGGAGCGCATCGTCGGGGTGGACATCCTGGCGCAGATCGGCATCCCGGAACGCGCCTTCCCCGCTGAGACGTTCGACATCCTGGCAGGCATGCTGGAGGCCGAGCGCAACGCTGAGCTGCTGGGCGCGATCGGCACGGCATTTGGCCACCTGGGCGACCCGCGCGCCACCCCCCTGCTGGCGCGGCTGGCCGGTCACGCCAGCGACCTGGTCCGCTTCGGTGCAGTGATGGGCCTGCTGGGCCTGCGCGCGCACGACGATCAGGCCCTTGCCACGCTGATCGCGCTCTCGGAGGACGAGGACGCCGAGGTGCGGAACTGGGCCACCTTCGGGCTGGGGACGCAGATCGAGGCCGACACCCCGGCGATCCGCGCGGCGCTGCTGGCTCGTCTGGAGGATGAGGACGAGGAGACGCGCATCGAGGCGCTGGCCGGGCTGGCTGCCCGGCGCGATGTCCGCGCTCTGGATGCGCTGGTCGAGACGCTGGCGGGCAGCGTGATCGATCCCGCCCTGCCGCTCCACGCCGATCTGTGCGCGGCGCTGGCCACGCTCAAGGATCAGTGGACTGGCGACGCCGCCCGGCTGGCCGCGGCGCTGGCCGCCTGCCGGGGCGATCGGGCGGGGTAAGGGAGCATCTGATCCGTGAACCAGCTCGACCCCACGCCGATCGCGATCCCCGATTTCGCGCTGGTGCTGCTGATCGGCGCGGCGGGCGCGGGCAAGAGCACCTTCGCGGCGCGCCACTTCGCGCCCGATGAGGTGATCTCCACCGACGCGCTGCGCGGCCAGATCGCCGGGGATGAGGCCGATCAGAGCGTCAACGCTGAGGTGTTCCGCGTGCTGCACGAGCAGGTGGAGGAGCGGCTGCGGGCGCGCCGCCTGACCGTCGTCGATGCCACCAATGTGCTGGCGCATGTGCGCAAACCGCTGATCGATCTGGCCGCCCGCTATCACGCCCCGGCGGTCGCCATCATCCTGGCGCTGCCGCTGGAGACCTGCCTGGCGCAGAACGCCGCGCGGCCCGGTCGGGTCGTCCCTGCAGAGGCGGTGCGCTGGCAGCATGCCAACCTGCGGGCGGCGCTGCTCACCCTGCATAAAGAGCCTTTCGCGGCGATCTACGCCCTCGCCAGCCCGCAGAGCATCGCCGCCGCCCGCGTGGAGCGCACCCCCCTGCCCGCCGACCGACGCGACCAGCACGGCCCGTTCGACATCATCGGCGATATCCATGGCTGCCTCGACGAGCTGGTGGAGCTGCTGGGGCTGCTCGGTTATCGCATCGAGGGCGACCCCGCCGGGCCGGGGGGCGGCGCGGTGATCCCGCCACCGGGGCGCACAGTGGTATTCGTGGGCGATTACGTGGATCGCGGCCCGGAGCCGGTGGGTGTGCTGCGGCTGGTGATGGGCATGCACGCGGCGGGCACGGCGATCTGCGTGCAGGGCAACCACGATGTGAAGCTGGCCCGCGCGCTGGAGGGACGCCAGGTGCGGCAGGAGCACGGCCTGCGCGACACGCTGGCGGCGCTGGAAGAATGGCCCGGGGAGTTCCGTGAGCAGGTGCGGGCTTTCATCCGCGGACTCAGCCCGCATTATGTGCTGGACGATGAGCGCCTGGTGGTGGCCCATGCCGGGATGCTGCCGCAATACCAGATGCGCGAGTCGCGGGCCGTGCGCGCCTTTGCCCTCTATGGCGATACAACCGGGCGCTATGACAGGCACGGCCTGCCGATCCGGCGCAACTGGGCGCTGAGCTACAGCGGCGCGTCGCGCGTGGCGTATGGCCACACCCCGGTAACGCACGCCGTGTGGATCAACAACACCATCAACCTGGATACCGGCTGCTCATTCGGCAACCTGCTGAGCGCGCTGCGCTGGCCTGAGGACGAGATCGTGACGGTGCAAGCGCGCCGTATCTACGTCGCGCCGGTGCGCGGCCCCTTCCCACCCGACTGGCAGATACCGGAGGGGTGAGACCGCGCCCCCCTGCGGTATAATCACACCGCACGCACAGTGACATCGCGCAGAGGGGGACTCCGGCCTTGACCAACCCATCACCCAACCACAGCACGCGCGGGCGCGTCTCGTTCGGCACCCGCATCATCTACCTGATCGGCGGCTGGGGCGAGCGCCTCTCGACGTTTGGACGCTGGCTCAACAACCCGCCCGACCTGCCCGGCGTCTATGCACGCATCGGGGTGGTCGGATCGCTGTTCCTGGCGGCGATCAGCGTGACGGTGACGCTGTGCATCATCGCTTACTGGATCACGCTGGGCGTGCAGTACGCGCGCTGCCTGGGCGCGGCCTCCGGCGTCTGCTAGGGCAGGGATGGACTCCCCGTAGATCGTCGGGCCACAGGCGGGCGAAACCCGCACAATCAAAAAAGGCACCTCTATGGGTGCCTGATGGTTCGAGATAGGCGCCCGGCTAGCCCACCAGTCGGGCGTCGAGCACGATCTCGATGTCTTTACTCAGCGCGTTGGAGATGGGACAGCCTGCCTTGGCCGCTTCGGCCTGGGCCTGGAACGTCTCGGCGTCGATGCCGGGCACGACCGCCTCGGTGGTCAGCACGATCTTGACGATGCGAAAGCCCGCCTCCAGCTTCTCGAAATGCACGGCGGCGCTGGTCTGGATGCGCTGCGGGGTGAATCCGGCGCGACCCAGCCCGGCTGAGAGCGCCATCGAGAAGCAGCCGGCGTGGGCCGCCCCGATCAGCTCCTCCGGGTTGGTGCCCGGCTCGTCCTCAAAGCGCGTGGTGAACGAATAAGCCCCCTCAAACGCGCCGCTGCCCAGCCTCATCGTGCCCCTGCCTTCGCGCAGGCTGCCTTCCCAGATCGCCTCTGCTTTACGGATCATACGTGCAGTCTCTCCTTGTGCTGTGATCGAATGTGGCGGGGGTAGCCCCCTACAGAGTGTAGCGAGATGTGGGGCCGGGTTCCATGCCGGGGTCGGGCATCTTCTCTCCCTCAATTGCCGGCCGGTGCGCCCGACCGGGCATCCTTACCGGCCGGCTGCGCGGCAGGTTCCGCGGCCTCCAGCAGCGCGGGGCGGCGGGCCAGCCGGTCAAGGCTCTCCAGGATGACCAGCACGCCCCAGATGCCAGCAGCGAAAGCCAGGTGCAACACACGCCACACAGTGGGCAGCACGAACAGCACCTGCATCGCACCCACCATAATCTGCATGGCGAACAGCGCCCCCAGCCAGGCTGTCCAGATGATCACTTCACGCGGCAGGCGCGGGCGGCGGAATGCATCGACGATCAGCGCGATCACCGGGATGCTGACAGCGGCCACCGTGTAGCGGTGGATGATCTGCACCCACACCATCGGGCCGGCGCCGGGCGGCGGCAGCAGCCGCCCATAGCACAGCGGCCAGTCCGGGCAGGCGATCTGCGCCCGGCTGCCCACCACCCAGGCCCCGGTCAGCAGCACGATGAAGATCGCGGCGCCTGCCACAAGACGCAGGCCCGGCTGCGGGCCCTCTGCTGAGCGTGTAGGCCCGCCCATCCGCCGGGTGGCTGCTGTGGCAACGACCAGCAGGCAGGCGAAGATCAGCATGGCCATCGTCAGGTGGAAGCCCACGATCAGCGGCTGGAGCTCGGTGAGCACCACCACCGCACCCGCAGGCACCTGGAAGACCAGCAGGCCCACGGCCAGCGCCGCCGGGATGAACACAGCACGCACCCGGCGGTAATATCGCCAGGCCAGTACCAGCGTGGCCAGCATCAGCAGGCCCGCCACCGCGGCGATAAAGCGGTGGCTGAACTCGATCCAGGCGGTGATCTCCGGGGGCGGCAGCGCCCGCCCGTAGCACAGCGGCCAGTCCGGGCAGCCCAGCCCCGAGCCGGTGGTGCGCACGATCCCGCCCACGATGATCAGAAGGTAGACCGCAGCAGCAGTGGCGGCCACCAGGCCGCGGAAGCGGGGGTCAGCAGCAGATTTCATAACAGCTATCCATTCGCTCCAGAAATCACATATCCCGATCATACCGCATCCGGGCGCCCCTGTCGCCAGAAAAAGGGGCGGCCCTCTTTTTGCCGTATAATGATGGAGGTATGAACCACCGACGAGTCACCGCTGCACTGATCGCATCGCTGACCTGCACGCTGATCGCCTGCACCCCGCTGCCCCGTCGGCACGACGCCCGGCCCCATGCCCGGCACGGTTGACCTGATCTTCCAGACGGCGGACGGTGACGCGCGGGTGCTGCGCTTCCCCTACAGCGCGATCGCCGAGGCGGACAGCCGCGGGCTGACCGACGCCGATCTGCTGGCCTACCTCGAACGCGGCGGGGAGGAGTGATCCCCTGCTCCCCTGCGGTCTTTTCTCCATTTGGCCCCCGGCCCGCAGGCGGTATAATGCAGGTGGGTGGTGGCGCTTTGAGCGTGCGCCTGCCTGCCGGCAGGGCGGCGGCTCGGCCCGCCGATTCTGTTTATAAGGGACTTTGACCATGAGCAGCGAGACGATCATCCGGCCCTCACGGCCCCGCAACACCGCCCGGATCACCATGCATGACGGCACGATCTGGAGCGCGCCTTTCGGCACGCCGCTGGAGGCTTACTTCAAGCATGTTTTCCCCGACTGGATCCCAACTATCCGCAAGACAAACGGCAAGAAGCACCACACCATCATCGCTGCGCTGGTGGACGGCGTGCTGCGTGAGCTGACCTATCCGGTGATGCGCGATGCCCAGGTGCGGCCCATCTTCCTGCATGACAGCGACGGCCTGCGCATCTACCGCCGCTCGCTTTCGCTGCTGCTGATCACCGCTGCACATGAGCTGTTCCCTGGCCGCAAGATACGCATTGACCATTCGCTGACCTTCGGCGGCTACTACTGCTACGTCGATAAGGGCAGGCCGTTCACCAGAAAGCAGGTGGCGCAGATCAAGGCCCGCATGTGCGAGATCGCCGCCGCCGACGAGCCGATCACCCGCGAGAAGGTGCCACTTGAGGAGGCCCGCGCCTACTTCGAGCGCAACGGTGACGACGACAAGGTGCGCCTGCTGGAGAGCCGCAAGCGTGATTACCTGGTGCTGTACCGCCTGCGCGATCTGAAGGACTATTACTACGGCTATATGGTGCCCAGCACCGGCTACCTCGAGGTGTTCGACCTGATCTATGACGGTCGGGGGTTCGTGCTTCAGTATCCGCAGCGCACCGCCCCCGCCGAGCTGCAGCCCCCCACCGCGCTGCCCAAGCTGCGCGCCGTCTTCGAGGAATCAGCCCGCTGGCTGGCCCTGCTGGGTATGGAGGACGTGGGGTCGCTGAACGCCGCCAACCGGTTGGGCCGTCTGCCCGAGCTGATCCTGGTGGCCGAAGCGCTGCACGAGGCCCGCTACTCGGAGATCGCGCGGGCCATCGCAGCCCGCCAACCCGACGCCCGCCTGATCCTGATCGCCGGGCCAACGTCATCGGGCAAGACCACCAGCAGTAAGCGGCTGGCGATCCAGCTCATGGCGCACGGGCTTAAGCCCTTTACGCTGGGCATGGATGATTACTTCGTAGACCGCGACATGACCCCCCGCGACGAGGAGGGCAGCTTCGACTTCGAGCACCTGAACGCCGTCGATGTCGATCTGTTCAACCGGCACGTGCTGGCCCTGATGGACGGGGAGGAAGTGTGCCTGCCGCGCTTCAACTTCGTGAGCGGCAAGCGCGAGCCGGGCGAATGCGTGCGCCTGACACGCGACAACATCCTGATCGTCGAGGGCATCCATGCGCTCAACCCCGATCTGGTGCCGCAGATCCCGCCGGAGCGCGTGTTCCGGGTATATGTCTCGTGCCTTACCCAGCTCAACACCGACCGCCATAACCGGGTGCCCACCACCGACGTGCGCATGCTGCGCCGCATCGTGCGCGATGCCGCCTTCCGGGGCTATACCGCGCTTGACACCCTCTCGCGCTGGGAGAGCGTGCGCCGCGGCGAGCGCCGCTGGATCTTCCCCTATCAGGAGAACGCCGACATCATGTTCAACTCGGCGCTGGTATACGAGCTGGCCGTGCTGCGCCCGCTGGCCGAGCCGCTGCTGCTGCAGATCGAGCCGGGCTCGCCCTACCACGTGGAGGCCAAGCGCCTGCTCTCCTTCCTGAGCTGGGTGGAGCCGTTCTACAAGCGCGATCTGATCCCGGGCAACTCCGTGCTGCGCGAGTTCATCGGCGGCAGCATCCTGGCCGACTACACGCCCGGCCATGCCAGCCTGAACAACGGAAACCACGAGGGGTAATATGCTGCATCCACATCACACCACATCCGCCCGCCCGGCCCGCCGACGCGTCACCGGCTGGCTTCTGCCCGCCCTGCTGCTGATCCTGGCGTCGCTGGCCTGCGGCGAGCTGGCCAGCGATGACGCCACCGTGATCGCCCCCCCGACCCCCGCCCCGCTCGACCCCACCACCCCGCCGGTGGAAGGCGACTATGAGATCGGCGAGGTGGTGCGCGTGATCGATGGCGACACGATCGACGTGGAGATCGACGGGGAGGTGTACCGCGTGCGCTACATCAGCGTCAACACGCCGGAGCGCGACGAGGCCTGCTACCGCGAGGCGACCGAGGCCAACACCGATCTGGTGGCCTACCAGACCGTCACGCTGGTGCGCGATGTCAGCGAGACCGATCGCTATGGGCGGCTGCTGCGTTATGTGTACGTGGGCGATACGTTCGTCAACGCAGCGCTGGTGGCCGGGGGCTGGGCCGAGGCCATCGCCTACGCCCCTGACACGGCGCAGTATGACTACCTGGACGCGCTGGAGGCGGACGCGGCGTCGCAGGGGCTGGGCTGCTGGCCCACCGGGGTGTTCGAGCGGTGAGGTGACCAGGGCGTGTGATGAACTTCCGTCAGGCTAATCCATCCCTTAAGAGACCTCACCCCCACGCCTCGCCGCACCCGGCGCCGGACCGCAGACCCGGTGAACCACTGGTTCAATGGGGTGAGGCATCCATCAGGCACGATGGAGCGTCAGAGTAATTCATAACAGCCTCCAGGGGGCCGTTAGAACCCTCTCATGTTTTGAGAAGGCGTATTCTCATAATCTGATCTGGCCCGATAGAGGGAGTGCCCTTTTCGGCGGGCTTTACCCCCTCAATCGTCCAGCGAGATCAGCCCGTGCTGGATGGCGAAGCGCACCAGCGCGGGTAAGTCGCTGATGCCCAGCTTCTCCATGATGCGGCTGCGGTAGGTCTCCACCGTCTTGGGTGAGAGCGCCAGCGCGTCGCCGATCTCGGCGCTGGTGCGGCCCTCCACCACAAGCTGCAGCACCTCGCGCTCGCGCTCGCTCAGGCGCGCCAGCGGATCGGGCGGCGCGGCGGCCTGCTGCGCCAGGTAATCGTCCAGCACCAGATCGGTGATCTTGCCGCTCAGGTAGCTGCCCCCGGCGTGGACGGCGCGTACTGCCGCCGCCACCTCCTCCCCCGCCGACTCTTTGAGCAGGTAGCCGCGCACCCCGGCCTGCAGCGCCCGCACAATGTGATCGCGCGTGGCGTGCATCGAGAGGATCACGATCGCGGTGCCGGGGCAGCCAGCCATGATCCGGGCGGCGGCCTCGATGCCGTTCAGGCCCGGCATGGCGATATCCAGCACCGCCACATCCGGGCAGCGGGCCAGCGCCATCTCGACAGCGGCCTGCCCGTCGGCGGCATCGCTGATCACCTCGATGTCGGGCTGCATGCTCAGCAGCAGGTGCAGCCCCTGGCGCACCACCGTATGGTCATCGGCCAGCAGCACCGTGATGCTCATCGCTTCACCTCCACCGTGATGCGTGTCCCCTCCCCCGGCTTCGACTCGATGAGACAGGTGCCGCCGAACATCTCGGCCCGCTCGGTCATCGTCGCCAGCCCCCAGCCGTGATGCCCGCCCTGCCGCCGGGCCTGATCGCGATCGAAGCCCACCCCATCATCGACTATCATCAGCCGCACCCGCCGCCCGACACTCTCCAGCTGGGCCGTCACGTGGCTGGCCTGCGCGTGCCGTGCCACATTGGTCAGCGCCTCCTGCATAATGCGATACAGCGCGTTCTCCACAACGGGGGCCAGCCGCGGCTCCGGCTCCTCCCCGGTCAGCGAGAAGGCCACGCCGGTCAGCCGGGCGAAGTGCTCGCCGTACCAGCGCAGCGCAGCCACCAGCCCATAATCGTCCAGAACCGGCGGGCGCAGGTTGGCCATCACGTCGCGGATGCGCCCGCTGGCGTCGGCCACCAGGTCCAGCGACTCGGCCAGACGCTGGCGAACAGCGGGGGCGGCTTCCTCGCCCACCATCTGCAGAACAACACTGAGGTTGATACCCAGCGCGGTGAGGATCTGCCCCGCCTGGTCATGCAGCTCGCGCGCGAGCTGCTGCCGCTCGCGGGTCTCCACCTCAGAGAGCCGGGCGCTCAGCTCGCGCAGCCGCCGGAAATAGCGCGCGTTCTGGATGGCGCTGGCTGCCTGTGCGGCCAGCGCCTCCAGCAGCCGCAGGTCGTCGCGGCCAAAAGCCCCGGCCTGCTGCGTACTGGCGGCCAGCAGCACGCCGATGGCCTGGCCCTGGTAAAGCAGCGGCACGGCCAGCAGCGCCCGCACCCCTTCGGGCGGTGGAACTGAGTCGGCCTGCTGCTGCGCATCCTCGAGGATCACCGTCTGGCGCGTGCGGAACACCCTGCCCGGCACGCCGCCCTCAGGCGAGGCCGCGAGGCCCGGCAGCGCGGTCGGGGCGGCCCCGGCCTGCGCCCGGATCACCAGATCGCCGCGCTCCGCGTCATACAGCCACAGCGCGGCGGCGTCGGCGGTGGGTAGCGCATCGATCACCGCGCTGACGGATATCTGTAAGCGCTCAGGCAGGCCGGGCTGCTGGATCAGCCGCTGGGCGGAGTCGAGCAAGGCGGACAGCTCGCGGCTCCGCCGCTCCATCTGCTCCTCGGCCTGCACGCGGCGCGTCACATCGTGGGCCACCACCAGCCGCGCCCGCCGCCCGTCCAGATCGATGCTGTGTGAGATGATGTCCACGTAGATGATCGTCCCATCCTTGAGCCGGTGCCGCCAGGTGCCCGCCGGGTTCAGATCGGACAACCGGTGGCCAGAGACCATTTCCAGCAGCCGGGGAACGTCTTCCTCAGGCCGGATGTCCTTGATCGTCATGCCCAGGAACTCATCGCGCGAGTAACCGTAGCGCGCAACCGCTGCCTCGTTCACCTCGATGAAGCGCAGCGTCTCCTCGTCATAGGCCCACATCGGCTGCGGGTTAGACGCGAACAGCAGGCGGAAGCGCGTCTCGCTCTCGCGCAGGGCAGCCTGGCTGCGCTTCTGCTCGCTGATATCCTCGTGCAGCCCGATGAACCCCACCACCTGCCCCGCCCGGTCGCGCACCGGCGCGGTGGAGAGGCTGATGTCAAGCAGTGTGCCATCCCGACGCTGGCGGTGTACCTCGACCCCGCGCAGCCCCTTCCCCTCGGCCAGCAGCGCCATGTACCCCTGGAACTCATTCATCTTATCCGGGGGGACGATCGGGTTGAGCTGCCCCATCGCCTCAGCGGCCTGCCAGCCGAAGATCTGCTCTGAGGCCGGGTTCCACAGCGTGACGCGGCCCTCACGGTCCAGCGCGATGATCGATATCGGCGCAGCATCGATGACGGCTTGCAGCGTCTCGGTGCTGGCGCGCAGCGAATCATTCACGGCGTCATAGCGCCGCAGCTCGCGCCGCAGCACCAGATACAGCACGGCGGCAGTGACCAGCACAAAGGCCAGCCCTTTGGCCGACTGGATCATCGAAAGTAAATCCGGGTCAGGGATCAGCCACGCCAGGATGCGGTCAGAGAGCAGGATATACAGGCTGGCCGTTACGGCGTAGATCAGAGAGACGGTCAGGGCCAGGTGTCCGCCGCTGTTGTCACGCGAGGCAACCGGGCCGGGAGCATTGCTTTGCATGAGGCCGTTCCTTCGCAGTCGTGCGGGCAAATTAACCCTTTTAGTATAACTCAGGTGCGGCGTCATTGCCGGATTGACCTCACCCCCCGGCCCCCTCTCCACGCGTGGAGAGGGGGAGCCAAACCGCAGGTTTGGCGGGGGTGAGGTATCCGGCGCAGCAAGCAGCGGCGCAGCAAGCAGCGGCGCAGCAAGCAGCGGCGCAGCCTCATTGCCGGATCGTGCCCCGATGGGCTATCATGGGGGTGCTGTAGAAACGAGGGATGCATGACTTACCGCGCCAGAACCCGCCTGATCCAGGTTGACCCCCAGCACCCACAGGTCGAGGTGATCGAGTACGCCGCCGCGGTGATCCGCTCCGGGGGCCTGGTGGCGTTCCCCACCGAGACGGTCTACGGGCTGGGGGCCAGCGCACTCGACGGCGCAGCGGTGGCCCGCATCTTTGAGGCCAAGGGCCGCCCCGCCTCCGACCCGCTGATCGTGCACATCGCCGACCTCGAACAGCTCGAGCAGGTGGCGCGCGACATCCCGCCGCTGGCCGGGGCGCTGGCGAAACAGTTCTGGCCCGGCCCGCTGACGATGGTGCTGCGCAAGCACGCGGCCATCCCCACCACCGTCACTGCCGGGCGCGAGACGGTGGCTGTGCGCATGCCCGCCCATCCGGTCGCGCTGGCGCTGATCCGCGCCGCCGGGCCGATCGCCGCGCCCAGCGCCAACCGCTTCGCGCGGCCCAGCCCCACCCGCGCCGGGCACGTGATGGACGACCTCTCCGGGCGCATCGACGTGGTGCTCGACGGCGGCCCGGTGCCGATCGGCGTCGAGTCGACCGTGATCAACCTGACCACCCAGCCGCCCGCCGTGCTGCGCCCCGGCGGCACACCGCTTGAGGCGCTGCGCGAGATCATCCCCGACGTGAGGGTGGAAACGCGCTATTTGCAGGCGGACAGCACCGGGGCGCTGGCCCCCGGCATGATGCTCAAGCACTACTCCCCGGAGGCCGAGGTGCTGCTGTTCGATGGCCCGCGCCAGGCTGTGCTGATCCGCATGGTCCGCGCTGCCCGCGAGCTGACAGCGGTGGGCCGCCGCGTGGGGGTGATGGCCCCCGACGACGACCTATCCGCCTTCGCGGGGCTGGCGGTGGAGACGGCTTCACTGGGCGCGGAAGCTGACCTGCCGGGTGTGGCACAGGCGCTGTTCAACGCGCTGCGTGATCTCGACAGCCGGGGCGTCGAGGTGATCCTGGCGCGCGGGCTGGCACGTGAGGGGCTGGGCCTGGCCATCTGGGACCGGCTGCTGCGCTCCGCCGAGGGCCGCGTGATCACCGTCGAGGAGTAGCCGTTCAAGCCAGCTATCAGGTCTCTGACAGGTAACTGACAGATTTGCGCCGGGCAGGCCGGGCAAGCTGTGTGCTAGGATTAAGGTGTGGCGGGCTCTCAGCGGCCTGCGAAACGGGGAGAGATGGGCTGGTAGAGACGGCAGTGGGGAAGTGTGCTTGTAGGTGAGCCGTCGGGATTAGCGCCGGGAGCGAGATAAGCAGGGCCACATTAACAAACAGCCGGGCAGACGGCTGTCCCGTCACACAGAGAGCGCCCCTTATCGCAGAGGCGCTCCTTTTTGCACTCGCCCGGCAAGCTGAGCATCCCTCACAGCAGGATCAGCCCCAGGCGTGTGGCGCGCACCACCGCCTCGGTGCGGCTGCCCGCGTTCAGCTTGCCCAGGATCGCATTGATGTGGAACTTCACCGTGTGCACGCTGATGCCCAGCCGCAGCGCGATCGCCCGGTTCGACAGCCCCTCCGCCATGAGCTGCAGCACCTCGATCTCGCGCGCCGTCAGCGGCTCAGCCAGCGGCTCCCTCAGGGCATCGACGCCCGCGGCGGGGGTGACGCGCTCCAGCAGGGCATCGGCCAGCGCCGCGTCGAGCGTCACCAGCCCCTGCGCGGCGGCCTCCAGCGCGGCCACAATCTGCTCCGCCGACGCGTCGCGCAGCAGCAGCGCCCGCACCCCCGGCAGCCACAGATCGGGCGCAGCCCCGGCGTCGGGAACGAGCAGGATCAGCGGTACGTCGATCTCCTCCAGATCGGCCAGCCGCGCCTGAACCTGCTCGATGTCGTCGTCGTCCAGCTCCCAGCCCGCATCCCACACGATCAGGTCGGGCCGGAACAGGTCCACATCGGCGGGCAGGTCCGGCCCCGCCGAGACGCCCCCGGCCACCGTCCAGCCCGCCTCCGCGCCCAGCAGGGTGGACAGCCCGGCGCGCGCCAGCGGGTCATTCGCCACCACCAGGATACGGCGCTCAGCCATGCCCCCTACCCGCCGATCCCCAGCGGGGCCAGCCGCGGCAGGATATCGCGGGCCACGTCCTCATCGCCCGCCGGGACGGGCACATCGCGCAGCAGCGTCCAGCGCTCCACATGCTCCAGCGACTGCCCCGGCTCGAGCCGCGTCAGCGGCCCCAGCGACTCGACCTCCAGCAGCAGGCGGTTGGTGAACAGCTCGGCGTTGCAGCCGCGATCGGGATAGGCCGCGCCGGGCCTCACATCGAACTGCTTGACGAACAGCAGGCCGCCCAGCGCATAGGCAGCCCAGCCCTCCGGCGTATAGAGGCCCGCCTTCTGCGGCTCCGGCGCTGAGGCGTCGTGGCGCAGCAGCACAAAGCGCGACCCCCACGTCCAGCGCGGATCGGCGGGGTCGGTATAGCTCCACAGCGCCAGCGCGCTGACCGGCTGCAGGTGGTCGAGGTCATGAGGGTGGCGCGGCGGCAGCGGCAGGATGCCCACCCCGCCCGGCGCCATCATGGTGATGCCCCACGCGGCCAGCTCAACCGCCCACAGGTTGTGATTGCGCAGCCGGTGCGTAACGGTCACGGCGGCCTGATCGCGGGCCAGCGCCAGGTCGATCTCCTTCTGGATCCCCGTGGCGCCCTCGGTGGGCTGGGCCAGCCGCAGGCCGCCCGGCTGCTCGATGGCGGTGATGGGGGTGTTGTCGGGCTGGTAGGTGCGCGGCGACGCTTCGGGGGCGTGCCACAGCCGGTGCCCGCCGAAGCCGCGCCACGCGCGGCCCCCGGTCTGCCCCATGTCCTCAGCGATCTCAGCGAACAGATTGGGCCCGCCCACAAAACCGCAGCGGATCACGCGCGGCCCCACGTCGGCGGTGACGATCAGCTCGATCAGCCCGTTGCTGAGCCGGATGCAGTGTTCCCAGCCGCCGTATGCGATGGTGTTCATCGGATGCCTCTCTGTGTGATATGAGTATGAGTCTGATTGTACAACCGGCAGCGGTAAAACGCAGGCCACCGGAGACCTCACCCCCGAGCGACCCTGCGGGTCGCCACCCCTCTCCCCTCGCAGAGGACACTCAGGGCGAGGGGGCACAGGGGTCGGGCAGGGTGGTGCGGGTCGGCTGTAGGGACGCGCCATGGCGCGTCCGGTCCCTCGCCCTGCGTGGGAGAGGGACGGGCAGCCTCCGGCTGCCGGGTGAGGGGGCACAAGGGGGCCGGGGCGGCCCCGGTGGCTGCCCTCTCCGGCCTCACCGCACAGCCGGGCAGCGGACGCGCAGTTGCGCGTCCCTACGGGGGCATCTGTAGGCGGGATCACCTCCTCCGGCTGCCGGGTGAGGGGGCACAGGGGGCCGGGGCGGCCCCGG
>FWPV01000836.1_pt1 | contig 92361 bp, 93 predicted proteins | sample 2228371 | NCBI WGS metagenome assembly FWPV01 (sample SAMEA103939776, study PRJEB20133) | metagenome
CATTGATCTTTTTTGTGGTGTGTAGAAAAATAGATAGTAGCTTAGATAGGTTTCAAATACAGAATAAATAGCGACACATTGCAAAGGGAGGGTAAAATGAAAAAACGAATTATGCTGGTTATGATTATAAAACTGCTTATAGGGTTAACAGGGTGTGCTATCACAACAAAAGCCATTGTTCCTTCAGAAAAAGAACCTATTTTTAAAGAAATTAAGACTGTTAAGATTAATATTATTGATGAAGTTAAAACTGATTATTCGAGGACAGGGATTGAAATGTTTGAAGATTTATTGAAACAGAGGATTGGAACTGCTCTACCTTATTCTGAAATGGGAGCTTTTGGTGAAAAGATTTACAAAGGTCTTAACTACAAATTGGTTAACGAAAATGAAGATTTGTTAATTAATATCACTATAAATTATTTTAAACCAGACAATAAGGCATTGAGATGGGTAGTTGGTTTTGGGGCAGGTAAGGGGGGATTAAGGTATAAAGCAACATTTGAGAGTGGGGGCAAAGTGTTTGCGGTTCTTGAAGGGGGTAAATCTTATGGTGATATGGGCAGCATGATTTGGGATCCAGATTCAACCCTTTTTAGAGGAAAAGATAGTACTCAAATACTGATGGTTACCCATTCAGTAAATGAAATTGTTGAATTTATAAGGAGTAATGGTCAAAAATACAGGGTAGTTCCTTCTTCTGATTCGGAGAGGTAATTAAATTGTAGAAATGGGTTCGAGGGTGGGGTAATTGGGGTCAAATCTTTATTCTTGAGTTTTTTGCAATGTCCTTATTACCTTCTCAAACATCGCCGAGAAATGTCGGTCTTCCTCTCTCAACATCGATAACCTCTTCCTCATCACACTCACCGCACTGTAATCCACCCCCATTAATTCTCCAATCTCCTTCTGTTTCATCCCCCCATACCGATACAGCATCTCCATCAAAACTCCACGACCTATCCCCCTATACCCCTTCCTCATTATCTCCTCCCTCTCCACCTTAAACCTCTCACAAACAATACCGATTATCCTCTCCGGCTCCACCTGTGACAAAATCTTCCTGACCGCCGGAAGCTCCCTTGTTTCCATTGCTGACTTAATATACTTCTCTCGAATCTTCTCAATAAACTCCCTTCCCCCTATCATCCCATGACCCACTCCTCTCTCCAGAGGGTTGGGCATCTCTTTAGATACCCCCTCCATCACAAATCCCTCATATCTCCTCCTCCCCCTTGCCGTATCCCCACCAAAATAGGCCAATACTTCTCCCACTTGAAGAAAACCCCTCCTCCTACCTTGAATGATGTAACCCCCATAACTGCTCCACGGATATTCCCTTAAATATCTCCTTTTCTCATCGAAGCTCTCTGGGACCTTCGGTTTCACCCGAATGGGGTTAAGGTGTATATACCGAGAAACCTCTTGAAGGTAGTTATCCGCATCCACTAAGAACGATTTGTAACGCCCCTGATAAAGATGGCCCCTCCGATTATGTCTCCAATTGTAATAGGACGTATAGGAGATATTGAAATGACGCATGAATTCCTGGAGGTTTCCTAAGGGGGTTTTGACCAAGAGATGGAAGTGGTTGGGCATCAAGACATAGGCTAAGATTTCGGTCTGGTAGATGTCGCTGGAGCGCTCCAAAAGATCAAGAAAGGTGGATCGGTCGGTATCGTTTGAGAAGATTTCTTGCCCGGCGTTGCCCCGGCAGGTCACGTGATAGTAAGCATTTTCAAATTGGATTCGAAGGGGTCTCGCCATCAACAGACTTTTTATCAAAAGAATAAGATAAAGTCAAGAATAAAGATTTGACCCCATTGCCTTTACATTCCCTTGGTGTCGGGAATCCAGTTTTATTAGAATTCTACTGGATTTCTGCTTTCGCAGGAATGACGATAGGTTAACATTATTAATTCGTTTAATTTAAGAAGGCAGTTTAGTTCTGATGCATTTTTATCTTTCCCTTTGGTTGGCCGGGCTTTCATAATAACAGGCAATTTTTTGTTGGGGTTAGTCCTCAAGCAGTGAGTCAGGATACTCGAAGGCATAGCGTTATTTAAAAAAGTAATAATAAGTTCTTAGGAGAGGCCCAAATCCTTAAGATTGAGTCAATAGTGTAGAAATGACGTTTAAATTTACTTACATGGAAATAAAAATGACCTCTTTTTATTCTGAGACTTATTTTCTCCCTCTTTTTTCTCCCCATCCCCTTTCAGAAGGAGACTGAGATCCTCTTTCTCGTTCCCTTATCCATTCTTCATGTTTTCGGACCTCGGGCTTCCGTGAATATTCATACTGTCTTTGCCGTCTCAATTCCTGTTGCTCCTGGGGTGTAGGAGGTTGATATTTCTCGACGTCCCATCTCCTTTTCCTTTCCCAATATCGATCGCTGTACCACCCCCTCCAGTTCTTTTGAAGATGATGATAAGGAATACGTTCATATTTCCATGGATGGCCATGCCAATGACGGTCCTTGTAGTATGCTCTCCAATTAAAATCTATATCATAATAAAAATATGGGATATATCTATAATATACCCACCCCCGGTCATAATAGCGTGAACGATACCATCTTCCTTCCCATAGACGCCACCACCAGCCATCCCAGAAAAAGAGGTCCTCATCAATGTCAGGGACCGCATAGACATACGTCCCTGGTATTACGATAACCTCAGGGGGTGCAGGAAATACGATGGGCGGTGGCAATGGAATGCTAATGTGAATATCTACCGCAGACATCGAGAAAACAGGGATGGAAATAACCCAGGCCAAAACCGTTGCTCCAAAAAGTAACTTTTTCATTTCTCCCTCCATTTTATTTCATTCAGTGTTGGTTCGTCATGTCCCGTTCAATCAATATAGGCTCCCACCCTCCCTTATCCCGAACTTAAAAACCCTCTAAACTTTTTGACGTTGAAATTAGGCCTTTTATTCAAGCCTCAATCCTAACTCCTAAAAATGGGGGTTGGATCCTATTCTCTTCGGTTTTTCCTCCTTTTCTTCTGATTCCTTTCGTAAATGATCCTTAATCCTTCAAGGGTCAGAAATTCATTGACCTCCTCAATGGTCTCTGACTCCTCTGCAATCAGGTGGGCTAACCCTCCTGTGGCGATTACTTTAGGATTGGACTTCACCTCCTTCTTCATTCGCCTGACAATTTCATCCACCAATCCCACATACCCAAAGAAGATTCCTGATTGCATGCTCTGGATCGTATTCTTTCCGATCACCCCTTTAGGTTTGACGATCTCCACCCGTGGAAGTTTAGAGGTTCTCTGGAAGAGGGCTTCTGAAGAGATTCCAATTCCAGGGGCGATGACCCCTCCCATATATTCCCCCCTTGGAGAGACATAGTCAAAAGTGGTGGCAGTCCCAAAATCCACGACAATGACGCTTCTCCGATAACGCGCATAGGCAGCCACTGAATTGACGATTCGGTCAGCCCCCACCTCTGAAGGGTTATCGTAAAAGATGGGCATTCCGGTTTTAACCTCTGGTCCAACGATCAAGGGCTTGATGGGAAGATATTTTTTTACCATCTCCTGAAGCATATCCAGGACCGGGGGGACCACTGAGGAAATGATCATCCCTTCGACATCTCGGATGTCAATTTGATCAAACCGAAAGAGGTCTCGAAAGAGGATCATCCATTCATCTGCAGTCTTCTCCCTCTCGGTCCCGAGCCTCCAATGGTCCACCAAGACCTCTCCATCATAGATTCCCAACACGGTGTTGGTATTTCCCACGTCAATGACCAGTAGCATAGCCCCCCCGTTAATTGCTCCTCTTAACTACCCTCTAAAATATTCCACATCTCCTGCTAAAATCCTTTTTCGTTCTCCATTTTTTGTTTCTAAGATCAAGGCCCCATCTGAATCAATATCGATGGCCTTTCCGACCAGCGTATCACCGAAGGAAGTAATTTTGACCAGCCTCCCTTGAAGGTTTGCCCATCCCCTCCAGGCGTCCAAAATCGCAGAGGCCCCTTTCTTAAAAAAAATGGAGTACCAACTTTCCAGTGTCTGTAAAAGAATTTGGAGAAACTCTTTTCTTGAAACCTCTTCTCCTCTCTCAATCTTTAAGGAGGTCGCCTTTGCCCGAATCTCCTTTGGAAACATCCTGACCTCCATATTGAGATTGACCCCTATCCCAAGAATGATAAAATGGATCCGATCCGCTTCTGAATGGATCTCATTGAGAAGCCCTGCCACCTTTTTCTCTCCAAGGAGGAGATCATTAGGCCATTTGATCGAGGGCTTAAGACCAGAGAATGAGTAAATCGCCTCTGCTGTGGCGACCGCAGCCATCAGCGTCATCAGGGAGGCTTGATGGGGTGGAATTTTGGGACGAAGGATAATGGATAGATAAAGATTTAGGTAAGGAGGGGAGAACCACTCTCTTCCCAACCTCCCCCTCCCCTGACTTTGTGATTCAGCCACCACCACCTCTCCCTCCTCTGCCCCTTCCATGGCCAATTGATAGGCCTTGGAATTGGTTGAGTCAATCTCGAAGAAATGATGGATGCTCTTTCCCATCCATTGGGTCTTCAAGTCAGGTTTTACTTCAGAAGGGATGAGCAAGTCTGGAGAACGAATCAACCGATATCCTGAATGGGTCTCTCCTTCGATCTCATAACCCATCTTTCTTAGATGGTTAATCCTTTTCCAAACGGCTGTTCGGGTCACCTTTAATTGTCGGCTGATCTCTTCACCTGAGATAAAGTCGGAAGGAGGGTTTTTAAGAAGTTTAAGAATCGCTTCATCGATGTGGATTTTTAAATCACCCATCACTATTCACGTAAGAAGTCACGCCTTCTAATTGATCACCTTATCATACCTTGAGAACTGCATGGAAAAGGTTCCGCGACCCTGGGTGAGCGATCTTAAATCGGTCGAATAACCAAACATACGGGTCAGCGGAGAGATGGATTTGATCAGAATGATCTTACCCTTCGGGGTAATCGACTCCACAGAACTCTTCCTTGCCTTTAGGTCTCCTACCACAGCCCCCATAAACTCCTCTGGGACGATGATGGTGACCTCCATCATGGGTTCCATCAATACCGGTTGTGCCTTTCGACAGCCTTCTCTCAATGCGGTAGAGGAAGCAATTTTGAGAGCAAGGCTGGAGGGATGTTCCGGGTCAACATTGGCCTTTAACAGGGTCACACGGATGTCCGTCAGGGGATAACCCATAATGACCCCAACCGTAGACCCCTCCCGAATTCCCTCTTCCACCGAAAGAATCTCCTCCCTCTTCAATACTCCCTCAGGCACCTCAGAACGAAACTCGATCCCTTTTCCCCGACCATTGGGGGAGAGTCGCAAAAAGACTTCTGCAAAATGTCTGATTTCATCAACCTCTTTTAAAAATCTTGCCTCTGCCTCCACCTCTTTTTCAATCGTCTCGCGATAGACGACCTGGGGTTTTCCCACATTGACCGAAAGATGGTATTCGGTCTGAAGACGATTGACCAGGACGTCGAGGTGCAACTCCCCCATGCCTGAAATAATCGTTTGACCAGTATCCTCATCAAACTTAACATGAAAGGTGGGATCTTCTTCACTTAGTTTCTGAAGGGATTCGGTCAGTTTATCCTGATCCTGATTGGTTCTTGGCTCTACCGCAACGGACATCACAGGTTTATAAAAATCGATAGGTTCAAGGAGGATGGGTTTTTGTCGATCACAGAGAGTATCCCCGGTGGTGGTCTCCTTCAATCCCATCACGGCCACAATCTCTCCACTTTTTGCCTCATCCACACGAGTTCTCTGATGGGCATGCATCTGAAAGATTCTTGAAATCTTCTCGTTTTTCCTCAAGCGGGGGTTATAAACCTCTGCTCCTACCTTCAGGACCCCAGAGTAGATTCGAATGTAAACCAGTTTTCTCCCTTCCTCCATCATCACTTTGAACGCCAGGGCTGTAAATGACTCCCCATCCTCCGACTTCCTCGTGATTACTTCTCCGGTCTGAGGGTCTTCTCCTTTTACAGGAGGGATGTCCAGAGGAGAGGGAAGGTAATCCACAATGGCATCGATGAGAGGTTGAATCCCTTGATTTCTCAAAGCCGCCCCACAAAGAACCGGCACTGCCTTCATTTGGATTGTGGCCCTTCTTAAAACAGACTTGATTTCTGATTCAGAAATCTCCTCTCCATTGAGATATCGTTCCATTAAGGAGTCATCAAACTCTGCCACGGATTCAATCAATTTTGAACGATGGTGGATGGCCTCCTCTGTCAAATCTTTTGGGATGGAGACTTCTTTAAAATTCATCCCCAGACTGTGCTCATCCCATACGATCCCTTTCATCTTAATTAGATCGATGACCCCGATGAACCGGTCTTCACTGCCCATGGGGATCTGGAGCAGTACAGGGTTGGCTCCTAAACGTTCCATCATCATTTTGACCGTCTCAAAAAAATCGGCTCCCACCCGATCCATCTTATTGATAAAGGCCAATTTGGGGACCCTGTATTTATCCGCCTGATGCCAGACCGTCTCGGATTGAGGCTCCACTCCTTCCACGGCGCTAAAGATTGCAATGGTTCCATCCAACACCCTTAGCGACCGCTCCACCTCAATGGTAAAGTCCACATGGCCAGGGGTATCAATAATATGGATGATATTCCCCTTCCATTCTACAGTAGTTACTGCGGAGGTGATGGTTATCCCCCTCTCCTGCTCCTGGGGCATCCAATCCATCACTGCTGTGCCTTCGTGGACTTCTCCCATTTTATGAATCTTCTTTGTATAGAAAAGGACCCTCTCAGTGACAGTCGTCTTCCCTGCATCAATGTGGGCCATAAACCCGATATTTCTTGTCCTTTGAAGTCTCTTCTCTCCAGCCATCTTTTCTTTAAAATCACCAGTGATAATATATCTCTGCAATATTAAAGGGATTTTTTATAAATGTCAAATTCCTCTTGACAAGTTTAACCAAATGTGTTTAATTAAGTTTTCAAAAGGTCAAAAAATGAGAAACTTTTTTAATTTTTCCTACTTTTATTTTAATAAGAGTCACCCATAGGGTCCTTCCCATTTGGGTATGGGAAGCCATGGGTGACTGAAGTAAGGCCCCATGGCTTTTTTATTTTAAGCCATAGGGGCAACCCTATGGCTTTTTTATTTTCAATTTTTAAAAAAATTTAGAAAGGGGAGTAAAAGGACATGGCAATCTCAAAGAAGGTAAAGGATGCATTGGAGGGTGCCTCTTGGGTGAGGCGGATGTTTGAAGAAGGAGAGGAATTGAAGCGAAAATATGGGGTGGAGAATGTCTTTGACTTCTCTCTGGGGAACCCTGATATCGAACCCCCTCCGTCTTTAAAAATGGCCCTCAAAAATCTTGCCGATCAGCCCATTATGGGAATGCATCGGTATATGCCCAACAATGGTTATGTCGAGACACGGAGAGTCATCGCCGAGTATCTCGCGGAGGAGTCCGGCCTTGACTTCAATGAGAAACATGTGGTGATGACCGTTGGGGCAGCCGGTGGGCTCAATGTGGTTTTAAAGGCCATTCTGGACGAAGGAGATGAGGTGATCGTCCCTTCCCCTTACTTTATGGAGTTCAAATTTTATATTGATAATTGTGGGGGAAAGATCCGATTGGTCGAGACCAACGAGGACTTCTCCCTTAATCTTTCTGAGATTGAGAAGGCCATTGGAGAAAAGACCAAAGCCATCCTTATTAATAGCCCCAACAACCCAACCGGGGTGGTCTATGATAAGGAGTCGCTGATCCAACTGGGAGAGTTATTAAAAAGGAAGAATCAGCAGTTGAGAAGAACCCTATTCCTCATCACCGATGAGGCTTATCGAAGGATTGTCTACGATGAGATTGAACTTCCCATTATATTCCATTACTATCCACACACCATTCGGGTCACCTCTCATTCCAAAGACCTCTCTCTTCCCGGGGAGAGAATTGGCTATGTGGCTGTCAGTCCTCTCTGTGAAGAGCTTGAGGAGATGATCTCCGCCCTTGTCTTTGCGAACCGCACCCTTGGATTTGTCAATGCCCCTGCCCTGATGCAGAGGCTGGTGGCGCCCCTTCAGAGAAACTCCGTCAATATAGCGATTTATGAGGAGAAACGAAATCTTTTTTACAATGCCCTAACCTCCTTTGGTTATCAAGTCGTAAAACCTCAGGGGGCTTTCTATCTCTTTCCAAAGGCTCCGATTGAGGATGATGTGGCCTTTGTAAAAGAACTCCAGATGAAAAGGATTTTGACCGTTCCGGGAAGGGGTTTTGGGAAACCGGGTTTTTTCCGAATCGCCTATCCCGTTGAGAAAACCACAATCGAAAGGGCTCTTCCTGGATTCAAAGAGTTAGCTGAGAAGTACGGGTTGAAAGGTTAAATCCCCAATTCGCCTTGAAGGATTCTCTTTTCTCCCAGTCTCATTGGGATCCAGACGGTGAGGGAACAGAGAAGAAGACCCAGGGCAAAAGACCTACCTCTCCACAGCCAATGGATAAGAGAAAGGGGATTTCGCCTTATCCCTGCCATAAAAAGGTGGTAAACAGGACCTGCCTCAAGCACAATCACCAACCCAATAAAACTGATACAGAGGGTCATATAAATTAATCCTCAAAGGCTGGTCACGGAATGAGTCGGGGTCTCAGAATGAAAGTCGGGATAGAGCGTCCCAAGTCCTATCCCCATGGAAACAATCCCTGGAACCATCAATAGGATGGTCAACGTTGAAAGGACCATCATGAAGGGCGTGATGTGAAGGAACAGATTCGTTATCACCCCAAGAGCTCGGAAAGGAAGAGAAGGGGTGAGGGTTGACACTTACGTTCCAATCTGATTTAATGAAGTTAGAACTTCAATGGCGAAAAACGTCAAAATCTCAGCGGTCATCCCTGCTCGATATGGTTCAAGCAGATTTGAGGGGAAACCCCTTGCTCCCATTCTGGGTAAACCGATGATCCAGTACGTTTATGAAGGGGTTTGCCGATCCAGGTTGATTGATGAGGTATTCATCGCCACCGATGATCAGAGAATTGTGGAGGTCGTTAACTCATTTGGTGGGAAAGCCATCCTGACCTCTCCCAATCATCCCACTGGAACGGATAGGGTGGCAGAAGTGGCCCGAAATCTTAAGTCAGAAATCATTGTCAACGTCCAGGGAGACGAACCTTTAATTAAGGGCCGAATCATCGACCAAGCCATTCGGCCCCTTTTGAGGGACAAAGAACTTTTACTCTCTACCCTGATGACGAGAATTGAAGAGGTCAAGGACTGGCTCAATCCCAACATCGTCAAAGTGGTGGTGAACCGACAGAATGATGCCCTCTATTTCTCTCGCTCTCCCATCCCCTTGCCAAGAGACTTAAATGTAGAGAGACTTCTATCGAACCCCTCAAAGGGTAAAGAGCTTCTTCCCAAAAAGGTTTTCAAGCATATTGGGGTTTATGTTTTCCGTCGGAGATTTCTCCTAAGATTCTCTAAGATGAAACCCACCCCTTTAGAAAAACTGGAGAAGTTGGAACAACTCCGAGCCCTCGAAAATGGAGTAAGAATTAAAGTCATACCCGTCCCCTATGAACCCATCTGTGTCGATATCCCTGAGGATATTCAGAGGGTGGAAGAGATCCTTTCACTGACCTCAAATTAGAAACCGTAAAAATTAGGTAACTTATTGTTTAAATTAAATTTTTTTACATCCCCCCCTAATCTTATAAAAAAATCCCAAAATCATAATGTTTAATTGATTTTTTTAGTTTTTTAAGGTATAAATATTTATTAGTTTAAAGGGGAAAATGGACTTGAAAGGGAAAAGGGTTAACCCTCCCATTTTAATTCTCCTCTTTATTCTTCTTTTCATTTTCGCCTGCTCTACTCCATCTTGGTTCCCGACCAAAAAGGCCCCCCCTCATAAGGCGAAGATGAAGGAGTTATTGGATAAAGAGGTGGTTATCATTGATAGAAAAGAATATGTGAAGGTTCTTAATCCAAAATTCACTGAAACAGGAAGCCAGCCGAAATATCTATACATTCCTGTTGATGAATATCTTTCAAATAGACAGGCCTATGTTACCCCTTCCTATCAGAAGATGGAGGCCAAAAGTGAAGTTTCTTCCCTGACGGAAGCCTCCTCTCTGAGAGAAACAGAGAAAGAGGTTTATCTGGTTTCTTCAGCGGTTCAAAAGTCCCCTGAACTTAGGAGAAAGGTGTTGCTGGTCCATTTTGATGATCGCATCACTCCTTCTGAGGAGATGTTAGGGGATTGGGTGGCTGAAAAATTGATAAAAGAAATCTCTCGACGCTCTTTAAAAATCCTCTTTATCGATTATCCAATGGTCAAGGAATTTCTCCAAGGGAAAGGGATTTCACTGACAGAGATAGAGACACCCAAAGTCCTTCGTCTCCTCAACGAAGTTTTTGGCGTCCATGCCATGATCGTAGGGCAACTTTCAGGGCCCTACATCTTTACAGCGAAATCCCCCAGCGATGAAGAGAAGACCGCATCGTCCATTTTGAAAATCGATCTCAGAGTGGTGGAAACTTTCGAAGGGAAAACTGTAAAGACACTCTCTTCAAATAATCCCATCATCGCAACAAAAGAGAAGGGGGCTTTTTCTGAAGAAAAGGCTAAGGGAAAGGCGATTGACCTGACGATTGGGGAGTTGGCTCGCTTGCTCACCAGAGAGTTAGAGGGGTTGGATTGGTTCTGCCGGATTGCTAAGGTCGAAGGGGAAGAGATCTTTATTAATGCTGGGAAGCTATCTGGTCTTAAGGTAGGGGACCTAATGGAAGTCTATGATTCTGGGGCCTCCGTTGGAAGGGAGGGAGTGAAGGGGATCATTCAAATTTCATCGTGTTTTGGAATCGATGCTTCCATGGGGAAGCTGATTGAGGGGAAGAAACCTGATGTGGACGATATTGTAAGGGTTGGCAAAGCCAAGGGAACCTAAATCGTTCACAGGATATTCCTCCCATTTTCAATCCAAATCGGTCGCTGTCGAAAAACCTTTCGATGGCGTGACCAGAGGGAAGGGGGTACTGTTTTATGTTTCAAATCGGTGATAAAGCAGTTTATCCAGGTCATGGGGTAGGGGTGATTGAAGCCATTGAAACCAAACAGATCTCGGGGAAGGAACAGAAATTCTATATCCTTCGCATTATGGATAATGGAATGACCATCATGATCCCCAAAGATAGCGTTAATGCGGTGAGGCTTCGAGGGGTGATCAAAAAGATTGATGTTTCGAAGGTCATTCAGATTTTGAAGGAGCGGGATGTTACCATAGATACTCAAACATGGAACCGAAGGTATCGAGAATATATGGAAAAGATCAATACAGGATCGATTTACGAAATCGCCGAGGTTCTCCGTGACCTTCACCTTCTCAAGGCAGAAAAAGAGCTCTCCTTTGGGGAAAGGAAGATCATGGATCTGGCAAAAAATCTTCTGGTCAAAGAGCTGGCTATCGCCCGGGAGGTCAAAGAGACAGAGATTCTCAGGGAGATTAAGAGCATCTTCGGACATTAAACTTAAAACTTACCAACAACAATCTCGTCCTTTTCTCATATTCTCATTCATTCTATGAAAGGAGGTGAACAGATTGGGCGTTTGGATCCTTCGTCTTATTTTATTTTTTATCTGCGGAATCAGTGGCTATGCCTTAATGGCGGAAGTTTCTTCAGTTCCCCAGATAAGAGTCTGGGGAGTTGTCGGAGGCCTCTTTTTGGCTGGGCTTACCCTTCTGTTGGAGGGTGGGTTGAAGAAGATTCCGTTCAAAAATCTTTTTGGGAGTATTATTGGATTAGTTATTGGAATGTTAATCGCCAGTCTCATCTCCAACGTCTTTTTTACAAATCTCATCAACGATCAACCCATCACCCTCCCCCTTTATGGGGTGCTTTATGGAATCTGTGGTTATATTGGTCTTCGAATTGGTTTTAAAAAAGGAGAAGAGGTTCACCTTCATGGATGGAAACTCTTTTCAAAAAATCCTCCCAAGGGTGAAACTCCGAAGATCTTAGATACGAGTGTGATCATCGATGGCCGAATTTCTGACGTGACCGAGAGTGGATTCATTGAAGGAACCATCCTCATTCCTCAGTTCGTCCTCAGCGAACTTCAGCATATTGCAGATTCTTCCGATCCCATCAAACGGACGAGGGGGAAAAGGGGATTGGAGGTTCTTCACCATCTCCAAAAACAGGCGAACGTAGAGGTAAAGATCGTCGATACCGATTATCCCTCGGTCAAAGAGGTGGATGCCAAATTGATTGAGTTGGCTAAAGAGGTGGGGGGTAAAATTGTCACCAATGACTCCAACCTCAACAAGGTGGCTGAACTTCAGGGAATCGATGTTTTGAATATCAATGCGCTCGCCAATTCACTCAAACCTGTCGTTCTTCCTGGCGAAGAGATGAACGTGAAAATTTTGAAAGAAGGGAAGGAAATGGGACAAGGGGTGGCTTATCTGGATGATGGGACGATGATCGTGGTTGACAACGGGAGGCGACAGATGGGTAGAAACGTGGATGTCGTGGTGACCAGTGTTCTCCAAACCCCAGCCGGAAGAATGATCTTTGCCCGAATCAAAGAAGAATCTCCCAGAGAGGCCAAGGGGAAGGACTATTACTATCCTCTGGATAGTGAATATTAACCCACCGAATTCATGGAAGGGTTGGAAGGTCGTTTGGTTATTGAATAATGAAGGCCGATGCTCTGATTGTCTCTGCTGGGAAGGGCCATCGTTTCATGGGGGAGAAGAAGAAGCAGTTTTACCTCCTTGCCAACAAACCTATTCTCGCTCATACCCTCGATAAATTCGAAGCATGTCCTCTTGTCCACTCCATCCTATTGGTGGTAGGGGAGGAGGATATGGATTACAGTCTCAAAGAGATTGTTGAAAAATATCAATATAAAAAAGTTTCTCAGATCATCCCAGGTGGGAAGCGGAGACAGGAGTCGGTCAAGAACGGATTGGATCTCCTCCCTAAGAATACGGAGGTGGTGGTCATCCACGATGGGGTTCGACCATTGGTCACCCGGGAGATGATTGAAGAATCGATCCGTTCTGCGATGAGATTCAGAGCAGTGGTATTTGCGATGCCGGTTAAAGAGACAATCAAAGTCGCCCATTCTGATGGGACAGTTCTGAGAACCTTGGAGCGAGAATCCCTCTGGCAGGTTCAAACTCCCCAATCCTTTCAAGTCGATCTCATTAAGAAGGCTTATACCAAGGCATTCGAGGATGGGTTCATGGGAACAGATGACGCCTCACTGGTAGAGAGATTGGGAGAGAAGGTTTACATCCTCCCAGGGGCTTACGCCAATATCAAAATCACAACCCCAGAGGACCTCCTGCTGGCTAAATTCCTTCTCCAGGCGGAGGATTCCAAAAAGTAGAGCCATCCGGATGGAAACCAGATCGATCAGGGTAGGGTTCGGATACGATGTCCACCGACTCGTTCAAGGTCGGCCCTTGATCTTAGGGGGAATCCTGGTTCCTTATCACTCCGGTCTTCAGGGTCACTCGGATGCAGATGTATTGCTCCATGCCATTTGTGATGCCCTGCTTGGAGCCATTGGAGAAGGAGATATTGGAATTCATTTCCCAGATACCGACCCTCAATATAAAGATATTCAGAGCACCCTTCTCCTCCAGAAGACGATGGAAAAAGTGACGGAGAAGAATTTTCATCTCCTCAACTTAGATGCAACTTTGGTAGCCGAGAACCCAAAACTGGCTGAACACATCCCCAAGATGATCATCAAGATTTCGGAGATCCTAAGGGTGGAGAGAGAGAGGGTAAATGTGAAGGCTACCACGGAAGAGGGATTAGGTTTTACAGGAAGAGGGGAAGGAATTACTGCCTACGCTATTGTCCTTCTTGAGAAAGATTAGAGCCTATTTGGTAAACGATTGAGATGAGCACCTCTGTTCGAGTTCGTTTTGCCCCAGCCCCCACTGGACTTCTCCATATTGGAAACGCCCGAACCGCCCTCTTCAATTACATCTTTGCAAAACGACACCAGGGCACTTTTATCCTAAGGATTGAAGACACCGATGTGGAGAGATCCTCGGAGGCCTCATTAGACCAAATCCTTGAGGACCTTCGGTGGCTGGGAATTGAATGGGATGAGGGTCCAGACAAAGAGGGACCGGATGGTCCTTACCGCCAATCCCAACGTTCCTCCCTCTATCTCCACTATTCTGAACAGATGCTCAGGGAGGGGAAAGCCTATAAATGTTTCTGTTCCAATGAGAGGCTCGAGCGTTTGAGAGAAGAACAACTCCAGAAAGGGCTGATGCCACGCTATGATGGGAGATGTCGAACCCTTTCCCGAGAGATGATTTTAAAGATGGAGGAGGAAGGTCAAAAACCTGTTCTTCGGTTTCGGGTGGGAAGGGGGCCGATTCAATTCCAGGATCTCGTTCATGGAAAGATGAAATTCCAGTCCGAAGGGATCGGGGACTTCATCATCCTTCGCTCTGACCGGACAGCCGCTTATAACTTCGCCTGTGTCATTGACGACCACCATATGCATGTCAGCCATGTGATCCGGGGTGAAGATCATCTCTCTAACACTCCACGTCAAATCTTGATCTACCAAGCATTGGGCTGGCAGCCTCCTCTTTTTGCCCACCATCCTCTCATCCTTGGCCCAGATCGATCTCCCCTGAGCAAACGCCATGGCGCTACAGCGGTCTCTCAATATCGAGAGGAAGGTTTTCTTCCAGAAGCCATCCAGAATTACCTCTTGCTTTTGGGCTGGTCCCACCCTTCCGGAGAAGAGGTTCTTCCCCTGAAAGAAATCATTAAGGCTTTCTCTTTTGAGAATATTTCAAAGAGTGCTCCCATCTTCCATCGGAAAAAACTGGAATGGCTCAATGGAATCTACCTTCGTCATTGTGAGGAAGATCGGTTTGTCCATCTCCTGCTCCCCTTTATTGAAAAGGCAGGGATTTCACTTGACCAGATTGATCAAAACTATATGAGCCAAATCTCTAAGGTCCTCAAGGAGAATCTGACCCTTCTCTCCCAGGTGGAGCAATATCTGGGGATCTTCTTTGACGAAAAGTTCTCATTTGAAGATGAGGCCAAGACCCTTTTGAAAGGTTCAAAGCATCGAGAGTTGATCCAAGGGATGCTTGACCTATTGATCTCCACACCCCCCCTTGAGCCGGAGGCATGGCCTTCCTTTCTAAACCAAATAGAAAAGAGACTGGGAGTAGAGAGGAAAGATTTTTATGCCCCTTTAAGGGCAGCCGTTACAGGGAGAATGAGGGGCCCTGAGTTGGTAAAGACGCTTCCCATTCTGGGAAAGGAGAGGATTATCAGGCGTCTGGAAATGGCCTTGCAAATCTCTTAAAAATTATGAATGATTGGAAGGATTGAATCCTAAGAAGAATGGGAAAGAAAACAATGGTTCTAATCTCCCTCTCTTCCCATTTCATAATTCCATGATTCTATTTTAAAGACGGACCTATGGCGCTTCGGATTTATAATACACTTACAGGTGAAAAAGAGGATTTTATCCCTCTTCGGGAAAACAGGGTGGGGATGTATGTCTGTGGAGTGACGGTCTATGACCTCTGCCATATTGGGCATGCCCGTGCGGCCATCGTCTTTGACATGATCTACCGCTATCTCAAATATCGTGGATACGAAGTGAGTTATGTCCGAAATTTTACAGATATCGATGACAAGATCATCCACCGGGCGAATCAGGAGGGAGTGGACTGTCAAACTATCGCTGAAAGATATATTCAGGAGTTTAGATTCGATATGGGGAGGTTGGGTCTTGAAACTCCTACGGTGGAACCCCGGGCAACCGAACATATCCCGGAAATGATTCAACTGATCTCAACCCTTATTGAAAAGGGGTTCGCCTATCCAAGTGGGAACGACGTCTTTTTCAGCGTCGAGAGATTTAAGGACTATGGGAAACTCTCAAAGAGAAATTTGGATGAAATGCGCGCAGGGGCTCGAGTAGAGGTCGACGAAAAAAAAGCCAACCCCTTGGATTTTGCCCTGTGGAAAGGGAGTAAACCTGGAGAGCCCTTCTGGGAGAGCCCCTGGGGGAAAGGGAGACCTGGCTGGCATATCGAATGCTCTGTGATGAGCCAGAAATATTTGGGAGAAACCCTCGATATCCATGGGGGAGGAAAGGACCTCATCTTTCCCCACCATGAAAATGAGATTGCCCAATCCGAAGCCGCCACTGGGAAGCCTTTTGTTCGTTACTGGATTCATAACGGCTTTGTCAATATCAATAGAGAGAAGATGTCCAAATCTCTTGGGAATATTTTAACGGTGAAGGAGATCCTGAAGGATTGGCATCCGGAGGTGATACGGCTCTTCATCCTTTCCACTCACTATCGAAGCCCTATCGATTTCTCCCTAGAAAGTCTTCAAGAAGCCAAGGTGAGATTGGACCGTTTCTATGCCACTTTAAAAGCGATCAAGGACGAGATGAAAAACCCCCTTCATTCTCAACGAAACGTTCCTCCCTCTTCTCTCTCGGCATTCCAGAGAACCATTGAGTCCTTCCAGGCCAAGTTTGAGGAGGCCATGGATGATGATTTCAATACCGCACAGGCGTTAGGATATCTTCATGACCTCCAGAGGCAACTCAATCACCTCCTTGATATCTCCAGAGGCCAACCCATACCAGAAATTCTCTCGTTGCTTGAGCAGGGACTGGATCAATTTACCAAAACAGGATGGGTGTTTGGGTTATTCTGTGAAGATCCTCTTCAGTACTTTGACCGGGAGAGAAGGGAAGGGCTCCAAAGGTTGGGGCTTTCTGAGGAGGAGGTCCTCCGATCGATTGAAGAGAGGGAATCTGCTCGAAAAGAGAAGGATTGGAGAAGGGCAGACGAAATTCGTCATGCTCTTCTTCTCAAAGGAATTATCTTAGAGGATACCCCCTCTGGCACAAATTGGAAGTTAAAATGATTTCACTTGAATATGGAATCCTGGAATATTGGAAGAATGAGAGATTTTTTAGGATGAAACCTTACTAAATTTTTCTTTGACCCCAATATTCTATCCTTCCATGATTCTATCTACTAAGATGTGCTACTCCCTTTTTAGCCAGCGAATCAATTCATTCAATTGGGTGATGAGATAAGCCACCATAATGATCAAAAGAACCAATAGAAAAGTATTCGTGTTCACAATCCACAGGATACTCATCTTCCTTCCCCCTTCCTTTTTTAATTCAGTATGAAGAGACGATCACCCTTTGTCAAGAATTTAAAAGGAGACCTCTGAAAAAAAACCTCAACAGGCTGGGAGGATAAAGAAAGAAGAGTCAAAAATATTGGACTCTCGATGACCCGTCAGTAGAGGGAAGACCACAACCTTCATGCCGCTCTATCATAGGGATAAAGGTTTTCTCCCTCCTCCTTTGATTCTCGGAATAATTCTAACCGATACCCTACTACCTCCAGACCCCTCTTTATGGCTTCATTGATCGGATAGAGACCTTGGCCATAGATGGGATTGATCCTCAATATCCTCCTGGCATAATAGGAATTAATTGGAACCTCTACTCCCTTCTTGACCATCGACTGGATTTCCAAAATCTTCTCGGGTGGGCTTTCCCTTAATTTTGAACAAAGAACAAGGATTGGTTTTCCATATTTATTCAGAATCGCAGAGAACCCAAATAAACGACAGATGAGGGGTCTTTGTGGATAGACATAACAGAACCCCTTAAGATTTCCTGAAGGAGAGTTTCTATAAAAAATGCAAGGGGAATCCTGATCCCTTCTATAAATCCTTTCCAGGAAAATCTCTCCCTCCCCAATTTCCCATAAATGGATACCAAGAGGGATCGCCTCCAACAGAGAAACCTCTATCTTTTTTGAAGGGATTCTGCAACACTCCCCACATCCCTCAGGACAATCGATCCCTACCTTCCTTTTAAAGTCATCCATCTTTAAATCAAGTTCTTGATAAAGTGTTAGGAGTTCTTCAATTCCTTTAAAGGAGGACCGCAGTTTACTCCAGATCATTGATTTCAATCCTCCCCAACAGGAGAAAATATTTTAATAAATTATACCATAATCCACTCTGTCAATTCGGGGTGAATCCGGGTTGACCTTCCTAGGGAGGCCGGATTATAGGAAGGGAGATTCCATGAAGAGTCATTTTTTTATTGTCACTGAGTAACTTTTTTGATATAAACAGTTTTATGTTAGCCCGTGTCCTAAGCAGTACGGTCTTTGGGATCGATGCCTATGTCGTCGAGGTAGAGGTCGATATTGCTCAGGGACTTCCCACCTTTGCCACAGTGGGGCTTCCCGAGGGAGCGGTCAAGGAATCCAAGGATAGGGTTAAGGCAGCCATTAAGAATTGTGGATATGATTTTCCACCACGGCGAATTACGGTCAATCTGGCTCCAGCGGATATTAAAAAGGAGGGGGCCGCCTTTGACCTTCCGATGGCCATTGGAATCCTTGCGGCTACAGAGGTCGTTCAAAAATCTAAACTTGGTCATTATTTTATCTTAGGGGAACTCTCTCTCGATGGTCAGGTGAAACCGATCAAGGGATCGCTTCCCATTGCTGTTGCGGCGAGGGATAAAGGGATCAAAGGGATTCTCCTCCCGAGAGGAAATTCGAAAGAGGCGGCTGTGGTCAAGGGCATTGAAATCCTTCCCCTGGACAACCTCACTGACTGCGTGGAGTTTCTAAATGGAAGGCTTCATATTGATCCTGTCACCGTTGACCTCGATGAGATCTTCAAAACCGAAATGAATTACCCCGTAGATTTTAGTGAGGTGAAAGGCCAGGAGCATGTGAAACGCTGCCTTGAGGTTGCTGCGGCAGGAGGCCACAATGTGATTATGATAGGCCCTCCAGGTTCAGGTAAGACCATGCTGGCCAAACGTCTCCCCACAATTCTGCCGGATATGAATTTTGAGGAGAGCATCGAGACGACCAAGATCCATAGCGTCATGGGATTGATCCCACCTGGAACTTCTCTCATTGTCACCCGACCTTTCCGAAATCCTCATCATACCATCTCTGATGCAGGTCTCATTGGAGGGGGCCAGATCCCTAAACCTGGAGAGGTGAGCCTCTCCCATAATGGGGTGCTCTTCTTAGATGAACTGCCCGAATTTAAGAAGAATGTCTTAGAGGTGATGCGCCAACCTCTGGAGGAGGAGAGGGTGACGATCTCACGGGCAGCCACCTCCATCACATACCCGGCCAGGTTCATGCTGGTGGCTGCAATGAATCCCTGTCCTTGTGGATACTATGGAGATCCTAATAATGAATGCTCCTGTACGATTCCACAGATTCAGCGCTATCGTTCCAAAATCTCTGGTCCATTGATGGATCGAATCGATATCCATATTGAGGTTCCTGCAGTTAAATATCGAGACCTGGCGAGTCGTGACCCTGGAGAACCTTCCAGAGAAATTAAGAGGCGGATTGATGAGGCTCGAAAGATTCAGCTGAATCGTTTTAAGGGGATGAAGATATACTGCAATGCCCAGATGACCAATCGCCATATAAAGAAGTTCTGCGAGATTGATGAAGCCAGCCAGAGGCTTCTGGAGATGGCCATTGATAAGTTTGGATTAAGCGCCAGGGCTTATACGAGAATCCTCAAGGTTGCCCGGACCATTGCCGATCTCGAAAAACAGGTCAACATCCTTCCCTCCCATATCTCTGAGGCCATCCAGTACCGGACCCTCGACCGCAATCTGATCTCCTAAATATCCTTCTATTGTAAAAGCCTTTCTTCAGAGGATATTGACACTCGTTCTCTCCAAAATTAAACTATAATTAGGCCTTCGAGCTTCGTTCAGGTAACCCATCTGTGATGGATGAAAAAATGTTTCTGGAATATGTAATTCAGGGCTTTAGCCCTGAGGGGCCAGTCCTGAGGCCTGCCTGCTACAGGCAGGGGCTGAGTTACAAGGGATAACAACCTAAAGAAAAATAACTAAGGAGTTTGTCGTTTAGGGGATTCTAAAAAGGAGGGTTAAGATGGTTTACGAATCGTGGGAGGATTTCTTTGACATCCGATTCGGCCCTTTTCGGATGGGCGCCTCTCTTAGACCCTTCAGGGCCAGTTACTCCAGAACCAAAGAATCTCATCTCTTAAAACTTCGTCTGGATCCAGAACTTAAAAAGACCGACGTCAAGGTTCGGCTCCTGAAGGATGGTATTTTGGAGATCGAGTGGCCAAGAAAGGTTGAGGGAGAAGAGATCCCTGTGGAATAAGGGGCAACCCTTAGTTACCCTTTTCGGAGAACAATTCGGGCATCGACGGCGATTGCCCCTTTTTCTAAGACCATCACTGGATTAATATCGATTCCTTCGATGTCTGGAAAGTCCACTAACAATTGAGAGAGCCTGAGCAGGTTTTCAATGAGGGCCTCGATGTCCGCTGGCCTCTCCCCGCGAATCCCTTTGAGGATAGCAGAGCCTTTCAATTCAGAGATCATCTCTTTGGCTTCAGAGCGATTGATGGGAGCCACCCGGAGAGAGGTCTCCTTCAAAACCTCCACATAGATTCCCCCCAGACCAAAGAGGACTACCGGGCCGAAGGAGGGGTCTCGTTTCCCTCCAAGGATCACTTCCTTTCCCCCTGAGATCATCTTCTGGACAAGGACGCCCTCGAGTTTTTTTGATCGGATCCTCTTCATTTGCTCATAGGCTTTTTCAGCCTTCTCGATCTGGTCAAGGTGAAGGGCGACTCCACCGATATCCGATTTGTGAATCACTTCTTTGGAGATGAACTTGATGGCCACCGGACCCCCTACTCTCTCCATCGCTTTCCTTAAATCTTCTTTTCGAGTGAGGACCAGGGAGTCTGCAACAGGAATTCCATAGGCACGAATGATTTCTAAGGCCTCAGGTAAAGTGGGATCCCTTTTCTCCGTTTGGGCCTGACGAATGAGATGCTTAACGCGATTGAAATTTACTGAATATCTCGGAGGCTTCTCCTTGGTAAGGCTTCGTTTTCGGTAATGTTCCCTTGAAATAGCCAAGGCGCTGAGGGCATCTTCGGGCTCTGTGAAAATAGGAAAGTCAAGGGTCTTTTTGAGGAAGGCCAGTTCCTCTTCCTCGGTAAGGTAACAGAAGGCCACAGGCTTCTGGTAACGGAAGGAGAGTTCTTTCGCGGTATGAATTAATCTTCGGGAGGGTTGAATCTCCTCCCCAGTGGCTGCATGTTGAAAGATCATTCCATCTACGTCTTTAATTCTAAGAACCTGCTCAAGAATTTTTATATAGAGATTGAAATCAAAAAGGTCTCCAAGGTCAAGAGGGTTGGTGGGTTTGATCACCTTGGCCCTAAAATAACTGTGGATTCTCTCCTGAAAACTCTTCTTCATGGGAAAGAGTCGAAATCCATACCTCTCTGCTGAATCCGCTGCAACAATAGCAATCCCTCCAGAGCGAGAGAGGATAACCAGATCATTCCCCTTCATGGAAGGAAGAGAGAGGACCTTCACTGCATTGATGAATGAACGAAAATCTTTTGCCCGGATAATATCGGCTTGCTTTAATGCGGTCTCTACAATTTGGTCATCGTTGGCAAGGGCGGAGGTATGGAGTTTGGCGATCTCCTTACTTGTCTCTCCAATATTGGCTTTATGGAGGATGATGGGCTTTGAAGTGGAGCGGGCCATCTCAAGAAGTTCCTTTCCTCTCTGGATGCTCTCCAGATAGAGGCCAATGATCTCGGTCTGGGGATCTTGGATGAGATAGCGAAGGTAATCGATTTCGGTGAGATCGATTTTATTCCCCATGCTCACCATCTTGGACACTCCTACGTTTGCACTGGAGAGGAGGTTAAGGTAGGTAAGCGATACGCCTCCACTCTGGACTATTAGGGAAACCTTTCCCTTCCGAACTGCTTTTCGATTGAGAGGAGGGAAGGCAGCCACAAAATTGTTTTCAAGATTGATCACCCCAATTCCGTTTGGCCCCACCATCCGGATCCCCCACTTTTGGGCAATGCGAAGCACTTCCTTTTCCAATCTTGCTCCCTCTTCAGAATATTCACTAAATCCACCGGATTCAATAATGGCCCAACGAATTTTTTTCCTCCCGCAGGATTCTATAATTTCTGGAATCGTTTGTGCAGGGGTAAGGATGATGGCTACATCGATTCCTTCTCTGAGAGGCTTCATCGAGGGATAGATTTCTCTTCCAAAAAGAATCCCTCTTCTTCGTCCCACTAAGAAGATTTCTCCATTAAATTGAAATTCAAAAAGATTCTGGACAATGATCCGAGCAAGGTTATCCGGGTTTTCTGAAACGCCAATCACAACAACAGATTTTGGGAAAAAGAGTGGTTCTAACATTTACTTTCCTCCTTCCAGTCACAGGTTAGAGCTCTTTTCTTGAAGAGTGGGTTCTGGATGGACGGTGACATCCGCACCTGGTAAGAATTGCTGAATCGTCCATTCAATCTTTTCAGTCAGGTCGTGAGCGTCCTTTAGACTCTGGGTCCCGTCAATGAGGACGTGGATGTCGATGAAAAGTTGGGGCCCTGAAGACCTCAATCGGACATGATGACAATCCTTAACGCCAGGGATTGACTCCACCGCCTGGATGATTCTTTTTTCAACCCCTGAGGGGGCCCCATCCAATAAGGTCTGAGTCGCACGAAGCCCCAATCTTAGGCTGACCCATATCACAATGATGGCCACCAGTAGGGCGGCCACGGAGTCGGCCAGTCGAAAAAACTTATAACCTGGCAGCCATTCACTCAATTTGACAAAAAATAACCCTAAAATCACTACGCCAGAGCTCCAAATATCCGTGCTAAAGTGAAGGGCATCTGCCTCAAGGGCCTGGCTATGGTATTTTCTGGCGGTTCGATAGAGCGCCCGGGAGCGGGAGAAATCAACCAAGATAGAGGTGGCCATCACCCCAAAAGCCCAAACATTGACTTTTAAATCTATCTCATGAATGAAAAGACGGTGGATCGCTTCATAGATGATCCAAGCACAGGTTCCTAAAAGCAGGAGGGTTTCAAACAGTGCAGAAAGGTTTTCCACCTTTCCATGTCCATAAAGGTGGTTCTTATCCGCGGGTTTGTCAGAGATCCTAATAGCCAACCAGGTCATGGTGGCGGAGATCAGGTCTAAACCCGAATGGGCAGCCTCCGCTAAAATTCCAAGACTTCCTGTGGTAAAGCCAATGGTGACCTTTAGACCGGTCAAACCCACTGCAGCAATCATGGAACTTAGGGCAACGGATCTCTTTTCGTTGGCTCCGAATTTAAAAAAACGATTGATCAATGGATTTCCTTAAGCGATCCTCATATAGGAAATTCTTATGGTCAGGAAGAACCTCTAAGAAATAAGGGAAGATTCCATCCTCTGAATCTTATCCTCTTTGCCCCCTCTCCCTCAAAATCTCCTGGTGCAGTTCTTTAAAATTCTTGGGTGGAAGGGCCTCCGACTTTCTAATCAACCTGACCGCTCCAGAAGGACAGACAACGGCACAGACACCACAACCAATGCACCACTCTTTATCTACTGCGGGGAAGTCTCCTTCCATTCCGATCACATTAACTGGACAGATCTCTACACACTTTCCACATCCCGTACACTTTTCCTGGTCCGTTTCCCTGAGAAAGTAAGTGGCCATCAGAGTATCCCTCGGAATCCTCCTTCTCCGAATTGTCCCAACGGACCAACAACAACACCCACAGCAATTGCAAGTGTGTTTGATCCCTTCACGGGCATTGTCAACGAGGTGAACCAGACCTTCCTCTTCAGCCTTTCGGAGGATATCGAGGGCCTCCTTTTTGGAGATTTCTCTTCCAATCTCCTTTTCAATCAGATATTCTGCAAGTTCATCATACTTCATACAATTCTCAATCGGGTGGTCACATCCCTTTCCAAGGAGTCTCGCGGTCACACGACAGGGGCAGTGGGCCAGGGCAATCCGGTCAACCCTGTGGATAACCTCCTCCATCATCTCGAAAGGAAAAACCGCATGCTGTTCAGGGTCAATTGCTGGTGAGGCAGGAACATAACGGAAGGCTTTCGTTTCTGTCTTCCCGTAAGCTTCGTAGAGTTGGTCCCTTTTGGAGTATTTTGCAATCCATTCCGCCATCCTTTTTGCATGGGGAGTATTTACTCCTTTCCAGAAGAAGGTCTGAGGAAAACCATAGCCAAACTGCTGGAGGGCATATCCAACCTGCCCATCCTCCATCCTTTTGGAGAAGAGAAGTCCCCTCTGGGCTAAGTTGGATAGGATCGACTCCAATTCTTTCCTTTTAATGTCTATTCTGGGCTCAATCTCTGAAATCGGCACAGGCGACAAGGGAATCACCCTGGTTGGAATGGACAGGGCGACCTCAGCCTCCAGAGGGGTGAAGTTCTCTTTAAGAATCTCGATGAGTTCCTCTTTCTCGGGATAACCCATGCCTAAGGTGGATAAATGCTTTGCCAATTTGAGATAGACGCTTTCGGACATCCTTTTCCTCCCGAATCCATATGGAAATGATGAAATATTAACTTTTTTTAAAGCAAGATTCCAATATTCCATTCTATTCGTTTTATTAGATGATCGACTCAAATTCGACGGCACTTAAAATATTATGTTATACTTCATTCACGATGCCAGAAATAGATGTGATTATCATTGGTGGAGGGATGGGAGGCCTGACCTGTGGAGCCCTCCTGGCCAAGAGGGGCCTTAAGGTCCTGATCGTTGAAAAAAATCAAAAGGTAGGGGGGTGCTGCACCTCATTCCAGAAAGATGGATTTTCCTTCGACCTCTCAGTTCAATCGATAGGGGAGTGCCTCGAAGGGGGTAGAGTCTGGAGACTCTTAAAAGAATTGGACCTCCTGGATCAAATCTGTTTTATTCCCCTTGAACCTGCAAGAGAGTATCATTTTCCGGGCATGAGATTCCTTCAATCCTCCAAACTCGAATCCCACATTGAAAATCTCTCCTCCCTCTTTCCCAAAGAGAGAGAGGGAATCGTTAACGTCTATTCGGTCCTTAAAAAAATCTTTGAAGAGTTTTCTCGAGTTCCTTCCACCCTCAATTGGTTTGAACCCCGCTCCTTTTCCTCTCAATATCCTCTCCTCGACCAGTATAAAGATAAGACCTTTGGAGATCTCCTCAATGACTTTATTTCAAACTCATTTCTAAAGACCCTTTTATCGATTCGGACCTCTTATGCCCTTCTTCCTCCAGAGGAGATCTCGGTGGTAGGAATGGCAGGGATTGAGATGTCTTACTTTAACTATGGGGTCTGTTGTGTTGAAGGAAATGTTGAAAGGCTTCCTCTCAAGATCGAAGAGAGATTCAAGAAGATGGGAGGTCGGGTTTTAACTCGGAAAGAGGTAACCCAAATCTTGATGGAAGGAAATAGACCTATCGGAGTGAGATTAAATGATGGCCAAGAGGTCCGAGGGAAGGTGGTGGTTTCCAATATCGATGCCCATAGCACCTTCTTAGACCTCATTGGAGAAGACCATCTTCCCAGTGGCTTCCGATCAAAATTGAAAGGGATGACCCCCTCGCTTTCCTATTTTATCCTTTATCTGGGGATCGAAGGGAAATTGAATGAACTGACGGTCTCCAACAATGAGGTTTTTTTTGAAGAACCTCTCCATCGAGAATATCAATTCCTCTATGAGAATCGTCTGCCGGAGAAGCCGTCCTTTTACCTTTTAGGGCCTTCTATGGTCAACCCCTCTCATGCCCCGGAGGGCAAAGGCACCCTCTGTTTGAGTTTGAAAGTTCCTTTTCACCTCAGTCGGGAATGGGGTCAGGCATTGAGGGATCAACTCTCTCAATACCTCATTGATCAAGCCTTAACCTTCTTTCCCACTCTGACAAGACGGATTCTCGTAAAAATCGAAACCACACCGAAAACGATTGAACAATGGACTCGAAACCGCTGGGGGGCTGCCTATGGATGGGCCCAGATCCCAAGGCAGTCCGGGATTTATCGACTTTCTCGCATCACTCCCCTCCCCAACCTCTACCTCACGGGACACTGGACCTCTCCAGGAGGTGGGATTGCTGGAGTAGTGGCCTCTGGCCAATTGACTGCCGAAGTGGTGTGGGATAGATTTTTGAAAGGAGAAGGATGAAATGATTCAAAGAACCTGGCTGGTTATTCTCTTATTAATCATTTTCCTTTTATCAGGGTGTGCGAAGAAGATGGAGATTCTTCCTGAAAAACCGCCCTATGAGAACCCCCTCTTCAAGATGCTTAATGCCTTTTCTTCTGCGGAATCCCTTCGGGCCAAAGCCTCCATTCGAATCCATATGGTGAGAAATGGTGAGGAGAATAATTTCCTACTCAATGGGTTCATCCTCTACCAGAAACCTGACCACCTCCGCATCCTTGGATATCATCCCTTGGGACCAGGGCTATTTGATGCCCTCTACCGAAACGGCGAATTCTATCTTCTTAGCCCTCTCCAGAAAAGGGCCTATGTGGGAGAGGTTTCAGAGTTTGATGATCTGATTCGTAAGGCAGAGTTGAGGATCACCATGGAAAAGGATGAAGGGGCCGATATTCCCCACCGGATTCTTTTTGCCATAGAGAAGAAAGAGACCCATGTTGAGATCAAATTGAAGGAAGTGGTGGTTAACTCTCTTCTTCCAGAGGACTCTTTCCAGTGGAGGGTTCCGGAGGGGATAGAGGTAAAACCCCTTCACAGACTCCTACGAGAGAAGAAAGCGAGATGAAGATCAGTTTTGTCATTCCCAGATGGCCAAAGGATAGCTTCTGGGATGTGATCGCTTTTAAATTCCCATGGCTTTCGACTTCCCTCCTTGCAGGACTCACTCCTTCCCATCACCAAATCCAAATTATTGACGAAAGCCTTTCGGAGATTGATTTCGATCAAGAGGTGGATCTGGTCGCCATTACCGCAATCACTCCATTAGCGCCAAGGGGATATGAGATTGCGGATGAATTTCGAAGAAGGAGGAAAAGGGTAGTCATCGGAGGCATCCATGCCTCCTGGCTTCCTTGGGAGGCGAAGGCCCATGCGGATAGTGTGGCCATTGGTGAAGCCGATGAGGTATGGGGAGAGATATTGAGAGATGCTGAAAAAGGGACGATGAAGCCTTTTTATCAACAAAAGGAAAGGACCGATCTTAACCGACTTCCCATGGCAAGAAGAGATCTCCTGCCTCCGAAGGGATACCTTTTCCACAATCTGATTCAGACGACCCGGGGGTGCCCCTATGACTGTGAGTTCTGTTCTGTTACCGCTCTCCATGGAAGGACCTATCGGGTGAGGCCTGTCTCCGAAGTAGAAAGGGAGATTCAATCCCTTGAGCGATCCAAGGCTTACATTTTCTTTGTGGATGACAACCTCGTTGGGAGCCTTTCCCATGCCAAAGAACTCCTCACCATGCTTTCCCAATATCGATTGCGTTGGGTAAGCCAAGGACCCATCCATATCGCTGAGGATGAAGAAATGGTCTCCCTCATGGCCAAAGCAGGATGCCATGGCCTCTTTATTGGTTTTGAAAGCCTTCGAGAAGAAAACCTTCGGCTCATGGGGAAGCGAATCAACCGAATCGAAACTTACGAAAGGGGAATTCAGAGACTTCATGATGCGGGCATTGGGGTGTATGCCTCTTTTGTCTTTGGCTACGACTATGATGATCCCTCGGTCTTTGATGAATTCTTAGAATTTGCTGAACGGAATCGAATTGAAGGGGCCTTCCTTCCTATTCTTACTCCATTTCCAGGGACTCGGATCTACCAGAGGTTGAAGCAGGAGGGAAGGATTCTGACAGAGGATTGGTCAAAATACGATATGGCGACCGTGGTCTTTCAACCCAAACGGATGACCGTCGAAGAACTTCAAGAGGGGTTCTGGAGAGTAAACCGGTCTTTCTACTCCATGGCCTCCATGTTGAAAAGAATCTTTCACCCATTTCATCTCAGAAGAAGTCTAATCATTTTTGGACCGATGAATCTTGGCCTTCGCAGGGCGGTCCGAAAAGCCGAAAAATATTTCAAAGAAATAGAAAACGCGAAGTCAATCTTGAATCAAAGGAGGGAACGTTATGGAACTGAAGGTTGAAAAGATCGAAATTCCAGAAGGATGCAATCTGATTTTCGGACAGACCCATTTCATCAAGACCGTTGAGGACCTCTATGAGATCATCGCAGGGAGTGTCCCTCAGGCAAAATTTGGGATCGGTTTTTGTGAGGCCTCGGGACACTGTCTCGTCCGAGGGGAGGGAAATGATGAACCCCTCAAAGAGGCGGCCATGGAGAATGCCTATAAAATAGGCGCAGGCCACACCTTTATGATCTTCATCAAAGATGCCTTTCCTATCAATATTCTTAATGCCGTGAAGATGTGTCAGGAAGTCTGCACCCTCTTCTGCGCCACAGCCAATCCCGTGGAGGTGATCCTTGCCCAATCCGAACAGGGGAGAGGGGTTCTTGGCGTGATCGATGGATTCTCCCCAAAAGGAATCGAAAAAGAGGATGGCGTGGCCTGGCGGAAAGAGCTACTGAGGAAATTTAAATACAAACTTTAATCTATCCCAATGGCTGGGGAGAGGAAGATTTTCAACCAACTTTGGTAAGATTTAAGGTATATTATATTGGTTTGGGGGGTTGATGAGGGAGAAATGAAGCCCGTTCTTGCCATTGTGGGTAGACCCAATGTAGGGAAATCGACCCTGTTTAATCGGATTATTGGAGGAAGGAAAGCCATTGTGGCCAATGAACCGGGGGTCACCCGAGACCGAAATTATGCAGAAGTGGAGTGGGAAGGTCATTCCTTCACCTTGATTGATACCGGTGGTTTTGAGCCGGTTTCAAAAGATCGCCTCTTCATTCAGATGCGGGAGCAATGCCAGTTGGCCATGGAAGAGGCCCATGCCATCCTCTTTATGATGGATGGGAAAGAGGGGTTGACCCCCTCGGATAGAGAGATTGCTGATCTGATGAGGCGGTTGAATAAACCGGTCTTTTTTATCGTCAATAAGATTGATGCACCCAAGCACGAAGAGAAGGTGTTCGAATTCTATGGATTAGGGGTAGATTCTCTTTACCCCATTTCAGCAGAGCATGGTTACGGGGTCGATGAGCTGATGGATCGTGTCCTTAAGACCCTCCCTCCTTCCATCGAAGAAGAAGGGAGAGAGAACGCAATTCGCGTCACCGTTTTGGGAAGGCCCAACGTGGGGAAGTCCTCTTTGATTAATCGACTGTTGGGCTATAAGAGGGTGATTGTGGACGAGGCTCCTGGAACGACTCGAGATGCCATTGATACCCTCATCGAGAGGGATGGGAAGAGATACATCCTCATCGATACGGCAGGGATTCGAAGGAAAAGCAGGATCAGTTTAAGACTCGAACAGTATAGCATTGTGGAAGCCCTGAGAAGCTTAGATCGTTCAGATGTGGCACTTCTGCTTCTTGATCCCCAAGAGGGGGTAACGGATCAGGATGCCCGAATCGGAGGATTCATTCATGAAAAAGGGAAGGGGTGCATCCTCGTTGTCAACAAATGGGATTTGGTCCCGAAGGATTCCAATACCTTAATCGAGTTTCAAGAAAAAGTATATCGGGATTTGAAATATCTCTCTTATGCACCGATTCTTTTCGTCTCTTCCCTTACCGGGTTGAGAGTGATGAGGATTCTCGATCTGGTCGATCGTGTGGCCGAGCAGATGAAAAAGAGAATTCCTACGTCTCGATTAAACCGGTTGCTGGAAAGATGGGTGGAGAAGAATTCCCCTCCTCTCTATCGAAACCATCGGGTGAAGTTAAACTACATCACCCAAGTTTCAACCCATCCACCCACCTTTGTGATCTATACCAATTTTCCTGAAGGAATTCACTTTTCTTATGAAAGATATCTAATCAACCAGATGAGGGAAGAGTTCGGATTTGAAGGGGTGGCCCTCCGTCTCCTATTTAGAAAAAAAGGAAGGGGAAGATAAGATGGGGAAACGAAAGAAAAGGTATCTCATTTTAATTGGAATGGGTCTTCTTATTTTTGCCGGAGGGTTTTCTTTTTATCAGTGGATTGGATTCAAGGGAAAAGATCAGAGATTTCGTTTGGCAAGGGTTGAAAGGGGAGAGGTCAGTTCCTCGGTGACCGCAACCGGGACGATTAATCCGGTCATCACGGTGTTAGTCGGAAGCCAGATTTCAGGGACGATTAAAGCCCTCTATGCGGATTTCAACTCCCGTGTAAGAGAGGGGCAGGTGATTGCACAGATTGATCCTGCCATTTTTGAGGCTCAAGTTGAAAAGGAGAAAGCCAATGTACTCAATGCTCAAGCCAACCTCCTCAATGCCCAAGCCAATCTTGAGAATGCAAAGGCGAATCTTGCTAAGGCAGAGGTGGCAGTGCTGGATGCCAAGAGAAATCTCGAGCGCAATCAACCGCTTTTGGAAAAGAAGGTGATTGCCCAGGCCACCCTGGACACCGCGCAGACCAATTATGAGATTGCCTTAGCACAGAGGGAAGTAGCCAGAGCTCAGGTCGAATCTGCTAAATTCCAGATCGAATCTTCAAAGGCACAGTTGGAGCAGGCCAAGGCGGCTCTAAAAGTGGCTGAGACCAATTTGAGATACACCACCATCCGTTCCCCAGTCAATGGAATCGTGATTTCAAGAAATGTGGATGTGGGTCAAACAGTGGCTGCGAGCCTTCAAGCCCCGACCCTATTTACCATCGCAAAAGACCTCACCCAGATGCAGGTGGATACCAACGTAAGCGAGGCAGACATAGGGGTGGTCGCCGTGGGTCAAGAGGCGACTTTTACAGTGGATGCTTACCCAGAAAAGACATTTCATGGGAAGGTCTCTGAGATTCGGAATGCTCCTACGACGATTCAGAATGTGGTGACCTACGATGTGGTCATCCAGGTGGATAACCCCGATCTAAGACTGAAGCCAGGGATGACTGCCAATGTTTCCATTTTGGTAGAACATCGAGAGGGGGTTTTGAAGGTTCCCAATTCCGCCTTGAGGTTTAAGCCGGAGTCTGCAAAATTAGAGACAACCTCTGGAAAGAAAGGAGAGCCGACTGCATCGGAGACAGGGAGGGCTCTACTGGATCGTCTGTTCAAGGGACTCCAACTTACAGGTGATCAACAATCGAAGATTGAGATGGTTCTTAAATCCTCCAGAGCGGAATTTCAGGAAATCCGAGAGAAGTCAAAGCCCGAAGAGGCTCAGAACCGAATTCGCACTCTCCTGCGTCAGAAAATATGGGGATTACTGACTGAGGAGCAGAAGCGAAAGTGGTCAGAGATGGCCCAGGCCTATCAGAAAAATCGCGGGAAGCCAGGAAGGGTATGGATTCTCTCTAAGGAGAATCAGCCCATTCCTGTTGAAATTGTGGTGGGGATCACAGACGGCACCTTCAGTGAGGTCATCAAGGGTGATCTTCGTGAAGGGATGGAGGTCATTGTGGAAGAGGTCTCGAACAAGAAATCGACCGGTCAGAGTAAAACCTCTTCACCCTTTATGCGGACTCCCATCAAGTAAAATGAAGAAGGGTGAGTGGGGAGAGATGGAGGCATTGATTCAGGTTCGGGATTTAGTGAAGGTCTATAGTTTAGGAGAGGTGGAGGTTTCTGCCCTGAGGGGGATTTCACTTTCCATAGAACGAGGGGAGTTTGTTGCCATCATGGGTCCCTCGGGTTCTGGGAAATCGACCTTCATGAACATCCTTGGGTTCTTAGATCGCCCTACAAGTGGCCAATACCTCTTAGAGGGCATCAATGGGGATCGCCTCTCGAGGGATGAACTAGCGGAGATCCGAAATCGAAAGATCGGTTTTGTCTTTCAAGGCTTCAATCTCTTATCCAGAACCTCGGCCATAGAAAACGTCGAGCTCCCCCTGATCTATGCAGGGACCCCTTCTTCCAAGCGAAGGGAGATGGCCCAGAAAGCCCTTCTCTCAGTGGGTCTGGAGGGAAGGGAGCATCATCATCCAAGTCAGCTCTCTGGAGGAGAACAACAACGGGTAGCCATTGCAAGGGCTTTGGTCAATCGACCCTCCATTCTTCTGGCTGATGAACCCACTGGAAACCTCGATACGAAGACGAGTGAAGAGATTATGAAAATCTTTCAGCGGCTCAATCGGGAAACAGAGATTACCATTATCATGATCACCCATGAACCCGACATTGCCTCTTTTGCTAAAAGGGTGATCCTTTTCAGGGATGGAAAGATCATTGAGGATCGGAAAAATCAATCCCCTTCTGTTTTTGTAAAGGAGAGGAAGGAAGAATGACCCGTTTTCTTGCCAGTCTCCGGATTGCCCTCAAGGCCCTGATGGTCAATAAGATGCGATCAGCCTTAACGATGTTAGGGATCATCATCGGGGTGGGTGCAGTCATTGCCATGATTGCAGTGGGCTCCGGAGCGAAAAAGCGGATTGCCGAGCAGATTGCAAGTATGGGTTCCAACATCATTATTGTTCTCTCTGGTAGTTCTACCAGTAGTGGGATAAGGTTTGGGGCAGGAACTGTCCCAACCCTCACCGTGGAAGATGCGAAGGCAATTTTAAATGAGATTCCTGGAGTAAGACGGGTGGCTCCCCATCTTTCTGGAATTGCACAGGTCGTTTTTGGTAACCAGAACTGGTCCACGGTCATCTATGGGACTACCCCAGAAATGATTGAAATCAGGGAGTGGTCACTTACCTCAGGACGGGTATTTACCCAACAGGATCTGGATGGTGCGGCGAAGGTCTGTCTTCTTGGAAAGACGGTGGTCGATAACCTCTTTGGAGGAATCGACCCAATCGGACAGATTATAAGGATTAAAAAGATCCCTTTTACCGTGATCGGTACGCTTGGCCCCAAAGGTCAATCGACTTGGGGAACAGATCAGGATGATATCATCTTCGTCCCCTTGACCACTGCCCAGAAGAGGCTTTTTGGAATGCAGTTTCCTGGGATGGTCAGGGTCATTACTGTTCAGGCCAGAGAGCCAGAGGTGATGAAGACCGTGGAGGAGCAGATTACGGAATTACTTCGGCAAAGACACCGCATTCAGCCCGGGCAAGAGAATGATTTTTCGGTTCGGAACCTCACCGAGGTCGCCTCCAGCGCTGAGGAGTCGGCAAGGGTGATGTCTCTGCTTTTAGGTGCCATTGCCTCTATTTCCCTCATCGTAGGAGGGATCGGGATCATGAACATCATGCTTGTTTCGGTGACCGAAAGAACAAGGGAGATTGGCATCCGAATGGCGGTAGGGGCAAAGGGGAGAGATATCCTTCTCCAATTCATCATCGAATCCCTGGTCCTCAGCCTGATCGGAGGGACCATAGGGATTGGAATTGGGGTCGCCGGAACACTCATTCTATCCCGCTTTACCCAATGGCCGACCCTCTTTTCCATGGAGGCCATTCTGCTGGCTTTTTTCTTTTCGGGATCAGTGGGTGTATTTTTTGGATTTTATCCTGCAAGAAAGGCTTCCCTGCTCAATCCCATCGAAGCCCTGAGGTATGAGTAAAAAGAGATCTTATAAATCCTGATCACCAGAGGCCCTGAGGACCTTTAAAATTCTAACATGACACTGATAGAGGGTTTAACCTTTGTAGGGCTTGGCTGTGGGATAGGTTTTTTGGGAGGACTGTTTGGGATTGGGGGTGGATTTCTTTTAATCCCGATATTAATCTTCAGTTATGAACGTTCAGGTCTTTCCCAAGGGGTACTAACCCATCTGGCCATTGGCACCTCACTTTTTGTCATCATCTTTACCTCCCTCGCTAGTGCCTATCAGCAGGAGAAGCAGAAGAATATCGATTGGCATGCTGTTTTTCCGATTGGATTTTCCAGTTCGCTAACTGCCCTGGTCACCACCAAACTGGCCTCCCTCCTAAGTGGTAAATCTTTACAAGTGGCCTTTGCCCTCATTGCGATGGCGGCCGCAATCCGGATGCTCACCGAAAGCCCGGTGAAAGAAGAAAGAAGGGTTAAGGGCGCTCCTCGTACGAATAGGTTGGGTTACATCGGGGTAGGACTGATCGCAGGAATCGTTTCTGCCCTGGCAGGAGTGGGAGGAGGGATCTTCACCATCCCGATGATGTACTATTTTTTAAATATGCCTCTGAAATTGACAATCGGAACATCGAGCGCCACTATCATAATCACCTCTCTCTTTTCAACGGGAGGATATATCCTCAACGGAATAGGACACCCTGATTTGCCCAGATGGAGTTTGGGGTTTGTAGACCTTCAGCGAGGAGTAGCCCTGGCAATCGGAACCATGCTTTTTGCAAGGGCAGGGGCTTATGTCTCTTTCAGAACCCGTCCGGTTTTACTCAGGAGGTTCTTTGCCATCTTAATCTCTCTTATCTCCCTTCATATCCTCTTGAAGTAGGCCCCTTTTCCCGATCTGAGGTAGAAGGGAAAATTACTCTCCAATAATTTGAACGAATATTCTTCGCTCCCTTCTTCGGTTGTCAAAATCGATGAAGACGATCTGCTGCCAGGTTCCGAGCAAAAGCCTTCCTTGTTGAAGAGGGATGCTGAGAGAGGGCTTCATCAAGGCAGCCCTGACGTGAGAAAAACCATTTCCGTCCCCCCATCGCCGATCGTGTTCGTAGGGGATATTGGAAGGGGCAATCCTTTCAATCGCCTTTTGGAGGTCTCTAAGCACCCCGGATTCATATTCGATCGTTGTCACTGCACCCGTGGAGCCAGGACAGAAAACCGTAACCAACCCGTTCTCTATTTTTGAATCCCTGACCACGGAGCTAACCCGGTCCGTGATATCGATGATATCGCTGAACCCTTTAGTGCTAAAAGTAATCGTTTCTGAAAAGATCATGTCTCCCTCTTGAAAAGAAATTCTACTCCCCCAAGGAGAGCCAAGTCATTTCTGAATCCTTTGAAGGACCTTTTTCCAGCTTTCGGTCTCAAGAAAACTTCCAGAAACATTTCCCAAGAGTTTTAAAAATAGAGGATAAGGCATCGACAGGGTAAGGACATCTTTCTCAACCATCGGCCTCGCTGAGACATCGAAGAGTCCAAGGACAGCACGGGGGTCGGGTTTTTCTGCTTCCTTTAATGGATAAGTCAAGATTGCGCTACAACCAGAACCAAATGGAGCATAGACCGCATCCGTTCTTTCCAGTGCATAATTGGTCAAGGTAAAAAGGCCTGAAAGAATATCAGGGGAAGCAAAAAGGATGATCACCTCTGGGCTTTCATTCTCAGTAAATTTTTCAATGGGTTTTAAAACGCAGTAGGTTGCTGGTGCGGGCCGGGGCTTCATCTTCTTGAAGAATTCCTTTGCCAACTCAGGCGTCTTGATATAGCGTTCCCCCTCCATCTTCCCAGGAATGCCACAGGAGAGAAAATATTCGATGTTTGGCATGGGCAACTCTCGAAATCCCATGTAGTAAGCTCCCCCAGGACACCCGAAATGATTTTTATCGAAGTAGACCATCTTCCCTTTCTTCCTTGCGTTTTGAAGCAGTCCGATCATGCATCCCTGAATTCCCTCTTTTGGGGTTACCCCATCTGGTTTATCGTTTGTGTAATATACCCCTAAGGGAGATTCTTTTAACCCAAGCGTTTCATAAAATTGTCTCCAAGATTCTTCAGAAAATAGATTCATTGTTTTATCCTCCCTTCGGACAATCCACCATAACTAAGTGTACGTAAAGCCTCTTTTTAAAATCAAGACTTCGATTCCCTGGTAAATATCTGTAGTAAATGGGTGACCCCTTATTTATATTCTTGGGCGCATTCGGAGGGATCGCCTTTTAATTTGGATAAGGCATGGGGGAGAGCTGGGAGAATGACCTCTAAGTTCTCTCTCACCCCTTTTGGGCTTCCTGGAAGATTGACAATCAAACACGAGCCTCGGATTCCAGCCACTGCCCTTGAGATCATGGCGTGGGGGGTCTTTTTTAGGCTTTCGGCTCTCATCGCTTCCGAAAACCCTGGAACCTCTTTCTCAATCACCTCTAAGGTTGCATCTGGCGTTACATCCCGAGGGCTTAACCCTGTGCCTCCCGTGGTGAGAATGAGGTCTACCTTTAATTGGTCCGAACTCCGTTTTAAGGCTCCAACAATCTGCTCTTTCTCGTCCGGAATGACTTCATAATGGATGACCTCGGCAGGAAGATCCTTGACCATTTCTCGAATCAGTGGGCCGCTTGAATCTTCCCGTTCTCCCTTGGAACCCCGATCACTAATCGTTAGAATCGCCACTTTAAACATAAATTTCTCACAAATCCCAATCACTAAATCCCAAGATCCAAATAAATTCTAGCCAAAAATATTTGAAATTTTCCCCTCACCCCCTCCCTCTCCCCAGTGGGGGAAAGGGGAAGGGTGAAAGGCAAAAATGTTAGTAGAAATTTCTCAAATATTCATTGTAAGAATCTAATAACCAATATCCAAACAATCCTAATATTAGAAGATTAGTTATTAATTGATTATTGGTCCTTGGTCATTGGTTATTGAATTAATATTTCATCTCCAACTTTCACTTCGCCTTCGCAGATGACTTCTGCAAAAATTCCTTCCTTGGGCATCACACAGTCTCCTGCTTGATAGTAAATCGCACACCGCTGATGGCATTCTTTTCCAATCTGGGTGATGCGAAGAACTACAGAATCTCCAATCCGCAAATAGGTTCCCACCGGAAGACTAACAAGGTCAATGCCTTCGGTCGTAATATTTTCTGCAAAATCACCGTAACCCACCTTCAGCCCTTTGGCTTTCATCTTCTCAATCGATTCATTGGCCAAAAGGCTGACCTGCCTGTGCCAGGGGCCCCCATGGGCATCCCCTTTAAAACCAAAATCTTTCAAAAGGCTACAGGACTGGATATTGGTCTTCTTCGTGCCCTTCTCCACGCTGATATTTACTGCCAGGACTTTGCCTCGTTGGACCTTGTTCATCTCTCTCCATTCAATGCGCTTATCGCTTTGCGAGATAGGTTCCGCTCTTCCCTCCTGTCTTTTTCACCAGGTGGAGGTCACTGAGCACCATCCCGCGGTCAATCGCCTTACACATATCATAAATCGTCAACCCTGCCGTAGCCACTGCAACCATCCCTTCCATTTCAACCCCTGTCTGGGCTTTAATTTTTACCTTTGCTTCGATATCAATTTTGCTTTCTTTCTCTAAGGGGAAAAAATTGATTTCCACATGAGAAAGATTGAGAGGATGACACATCGGGATGATCTCTGCGGTCTTCTTTGCGGCCATCATCCCAGCCACCTTGGCCACAGAGAGAACATCCCCTTTGGCGATCTTACCACTCATAATCTTTTTAAATGTGGTTGGTTTCATATGGATCGTTCCGCGCACGATGGCTTCTCTAAAAGTCTTTGGCTTAGGGGTGACATCGACCATCTTCGCCCGACCCTCTCGATCAAAATGCGTAAGTTTAGGCATCCAAACCTCCTGTTCTTGCAAAATGCATAGCGAACTTACTTAACGAAGATGAAGACGGGTGTGATCGAGTCCAAAATCTTCGACCCAACTTCCCAAATTGAATTACCCTCCTATGGCTGACATATTCCTCTGACATTTCTTAAACTGGGGATGGTTGATCGGATGTCTTTCAGGTTTTAATTGAAGGGCAGTAAGGAGCCGTGATTTTAACTCCTGGTCTGTCCCCCCATTTCTTAAGATCTCCTTGACATCGATCTCTTGATCGGAAAAGAGGCAGGTTCGAATCTTTCCATCCGGCGTAAGGCGGAGGCGATTGCAGCCCTCACAGAAATGGTTACTGACCGCTCCGATGAACCCAATCTCTCCAATCGCTCCTTCTAATTGAAAGCGTTTTGCTGGCCCATCCCATGGGTTCGAAGAGATGGGGATCAATTTTCCCATCCTCTCCAGACGATCTTTTATCTGATCGATACTAAGAAAATCGCTTTTATCCCATTCTACTCCGTTGCCGAGAGGCATGTACTCAATAAAGCGGATGGAGATCGGGAGGTTGAAGGTCAATTGAGCAAAGGATTCAATTTCATCGTCATTTAACCCACAAATGGCCACCATGTTCAATTTGACCGGGGAAAGCCCGATCCGGAGGGCTTCTTCGATCCCAGCCCAGACCAAATCAAAATGATCCCTTCGGGTTATCCTGAAAAATCGTTCTCGGTTAAGGGAATCAAGACTGATGTTCACACGCTTTAAACCCGCCATTTTTAAGTCATAAGCAAACTCTTTTAAAAGTACTCCATTGGTGGTAAGACTAAGGTCTTTTATCCCTTTTATTCCTGCAAGCGTTGAAATGAAACGGACGATCCCTTTACGGATAAGGGGTTCCCCTCCTGTCAGCCTAACTTTTGATATCCCCTCTTCAGAAAAGACCCTGACAATGCGGAGGAGTTCTTCGTAGGTCAGAATCTGCTCATGAGGAGTAAGAGGGAGCCCTGCTTCTGGCATGCAGTAAGTGCATCGGAGATTACATCGATCCGTAACCGAGATTCGAAGATAGTTAATTTTTCGTTTAAAGGGGTCGAGTAGCATGGATAATTAGAAGTTAGACATTCAGAGTTTAACGTCTTCTTTTTCTATTAAAAAAGCCAATCCCCAATGGTTAAAGGATCGGCTTTTTCATTCATAACCCATCTCCTTTCCAAACACGGGAGGTGTGGCCGTTTCCAGCCACGCCCTATCGGCCTATTCCCATATCCCAATCAGAGGAGTTAGGAAACAGGCTCGGAGATATAATTTTTAATCTTATATAATCGATTTTTTTTTAAAAGTCAAGCCATTCTGGAAGCGGCCCCTCAATTTTTTGGCTTGACAACCCTTTAAAACTCTATTATAAATATATTGTAATTATTAAATAGTTAATTTATAACTATTCGCCAATGGGTTCTATGGTTCGAAAAAAGACCCCCAAACGTGAACTCTTACCCTCAATTCCCATTCAGAATAAGTCTAAGTTTGAGGTCTTTGGAGAGGAGATGATCGAGAAGGAGGTGAAACTCAGTGGAAACAGCGGCCGGGTTTATCTCCCTCCAGAGTGGGTGGGGAAACGGGTGAAGATCATCCGGATCGACTGAGGACCGAATGAAAAAAGAGATCAAACTCCGAAAGATTAGAATTGAGGATGTTTCCGAAATCATCCCTATTCAGGAATCGATCTTACAGAAAAAGGTGTCCAAGAAATGGGTCCAGATGGTAAGAGATCATCTTAAAAAACAGGGGGGGATAGGCTTTGTCGCCTTAAAGGATGGTCAGGTGGTGGGTTTTATCATAGGAGAGATTAAGGGAGGGGGGTTTGGCCTGGAGCATAGCGGTTGGATTGAAGTCGTAGGAGTTCATCCAAAGCACATGGGAATTGGAATTGGTCGAGCCTTGGCAGAGAAACTTTTTAACTTCTTTAAAAAGGAAGGGATTCGTGACATCCATACCTCTGTCCGCTGGGATGCAGGAGATATGCTTTCATTCTTTAAGGCTATTGGGTTTGACCGTTCCCCATTTATCCACCTCAGGAAACATTTAGATTAGCCTCTATTTCTGGCTAACTTATTGAAATTTTAAAGGATTTCGTATTATTGAAAAAATTTTTTAACCCATATATTTTTTTCTTGAGATAATTATCGGAATTTTGTTATATAAAGACAAGTGTAAATATTCACAAGTTTTTAGGGAGAAAGAAAATGAGATATGCAGAGACAGGGTATCACTTAGAAATTGATCTCTCCAGAGGGAGTATTGAGCGAGTGAGCACGGATCAGCGGATGACTGAACTCCATCTGGGAGGTCTTGGTACGAATGCAAAGATCCTATGGGATCGTGTTCCTCCAGAAATTGATCCATTCTCTCCTGATAATCTACTTATCTTTAGCAGTGGTTTGTTAGGAGGGACCCCGGTGCCAGGAGCCAATCGGACCATCATCTCTTCCATTTCTCCCCAGACCCTGTTGATGGCATTCTCCATGGTAGGAGGGTTTTGGGCACCTGAATTGAAATTCGCAGGTTATGATAAGGTCATCATTCGTGGGAAATCTCCTGAATGGGTTTACCTTTGGATAAACAATGACAAAGTGGAGATAAGGGATGCGACCCACCTCCAGGGCAAAAGTACCTACGAGACGGCTGAGATGATTAAGGAGGAGTTAAAAGAGCCCAGAGCCCAGGTGATGGCGATCGGATTGGCAGGAGAGAATCGAGTCTATTTTGCCTCGATTGAGACTCATCGGGGGAGCGCCAGCCGATTGGGATTAGGGGCGATTATGGGAGACAAAAAGTTAAAGGCGATTGCGGTCCGGGGAACCAAGGACCTTAATATTGCCCGGCCCAACGAGTTAATTGAACAATGCAATGAAGTCCTCAAATACATTGAACACCGATTGAATAATCCCCTTCCAGGAGTTCCCCCCATCTTAGCGAGGATTGGATCCCCTCAGGAGATGGCCCTTCATGATGAGGAATGGCATACCATTAGTTTTGCATGGGGGCATGCTCGGCATCGAAGAAAGGGGTTCTGGAATAAAGAAGTGGAAAAGATGTGGACCGAGGCCTTAGAAAGTGCACGGAAACGACTGATCAGTTGTTATAACTGTCCGGTTCGATGTGCTGGAATCATTCAACTTCCAGGACATCCCCCCTATATCATGAAGTGTTTCTCCAAACTTACCTATACGATGGCTGCTATGGTGGATGACCTCGAGTTTGGTCTAAAGATTGCGGCTCGGGCTCAACATTATGGAGTGGATGGATTTACCACTCCTCAGGTTTTAGCCTTTGCCCTGGAGCTTTATGAGGCAGGGATATTGACCGAGGAGGATCTGAAGGGAATGCCTGAGGATGTGGAGGGAAGATTTAACTGGCTTCTTGATCGAATCGTCAGGAGAGAGGGTATTGGAGAGGTTTTAGCCGATGGGGTCTATTGGGCAGCCAGAAAGATAGGGAAGGGAGCAGAGGCGTACGATCACAATACCATTAAGAAACATGAACAGGTCCCCATTAAATTGGGAGTGACTAATCCCATCTATTACCTGATGTGGTCCACAGGGGAAAAGATCAACATCACTCAGATCGAAGGCCAGATCCCCCAGGCGCCATTTTCGACGCGGGAAGAGAGGGAAGCGTTTGTGAAGGATTGGATCCATATCCCAACCGGGAAGGAAGAAAGATTTAAACGATTCATCCTGGATTGGGGCGAGGAAGGGACCGCCTTTCCTTTTTATCCCTCGATCGATTTGGTTTGTGAACTCGTGGATTGGCAAGAGATCATGCACTATATTGATGACTCCATTGGAATCTGTGCAGGGCTCTCCTCCTTTCCTATCAAACCTCCCTATCACATCCACAACCTCCCCATCATTATCTCCCATGCGAGCGGACTGGATATGGATGAGGATGGGTTGTGGACGATAGCCAGTCGGAATCGAAACTTAGTTCGAGCGATCAATATCCGAAGGGGATTAAGAAAGGAAGACGAACGTCCCCCTGAGGATCATTGGAAAAAGAGATTTCCTGAATATGAAGCCAAACTCCTGGAGGAGTATTATCGATTTAAGGGATGGGACGAGAGGGGAATTCCTACGAAGGAGACCTTGAATAAATTAGGCCTGGATGATGTGAGTGAGGATTTTCTCCGGAGGGGCATCCTGACAGAAAAATGAGAGTTCTCTCCCCCAAGAGAATTCAGGAGAAAAAAAGAGATAGACCGAAGAGGATGGAACCAAGATGAGTGAGAAGAAGAAGAGAAAGGTGAAGGTGATCAAAATAGATGTCGAGAAATGTAATGGCTGTCGTGCCTGTGAGGTGATTTGTTCTGCCTTTCATGCCAAGCCAAAGTATAGCAGTAACAATCCGAACCGATCCCGGATCCGAATCATTTTTGATCCTCTCAAAAATATCTACCTTCCTGTCTATGCGAGTGAGTATACCCCTGCCGAATGTGCGGGTCGAAACAAGTATATCCTCGATGGGAAGGAGTATACGGATTGTGCCTTCTGCGGGGCTTCCTGTCCATCCAGAGACCTCTTCAAAGAGCCTGATTCCGGACTTCCCCTCAAATGCGATATGTGTGAGGAGGAACCTCCCCTCTCCGAGCCCATGTGCGTTCAGTGGTGTCTGAATGATGCCCTCGTTTATGAGGAAAGGGAGGAAGAGGTGGATGAGGAATTAAAACTGGATGAACTGGAACTCGGGTTGGAGTCCCTGATCGATAAATATGGAAAAGAGAAGGTGATCGACGCGATGGCCCGAATGTCCCAGAAGGGGTAACGCAATCTATCCCTTCCCCGCCTTCATTGAAGGAAAGGAAGGGTTCATCACCTTAAGGAAGGATAGGAGAAGAAATGGAAACCATTCCCTTAACTCCCTTTAAAGTCGTTACGGATGGAATTAAAGAAGCAGGTGGAGAAGCCAACAAATTTTGCTATCAATGCGGAAAGTGTGAAACGGTTTGCCCCTGGAATCAGGTCAGGAAATTCTTTATTCGAAGGTTGATCCATCAGGCTCAATTTGGTCTGGTTCCCTTTGAGTCTGAAGACCTCTGGCTTTGTACGACCTGTCGGAATTGTGTTGATCAATGCCCGAGAGGGGTCAAAATCATCGAGGTCATGAGGGCCATGCGGAGGATTTTAGTTCCGGATGGAGTGGTTCCTGCAAGCCTTCCTAACCTTCGAAGTGCGATGACAAGCATTGCCAGTGTGGGGAATCCATTTCGACAGGAGAAGGATCGGGCGGAATGGGCAGAGCCCCTTTCGATAAAAACCTTCACCGAGGGGACCGACATCCTCTATTTTCCGTGCTGTTATCCCAGTTACGAGCCGAGACTAAGAAAGGTGGCCCAGGCCACAGGTCAGATTCTCAATCAGGTGGGCGTGGATTTTGGACTCCTGGGTTCCAAAGAGAATTGCTGTGGGGAGAGCGTAAGGAGTGCGGGCAATGAAGATTTATTCAAACGCTTAGCCCGTGAAAACATCAAGGCGTTTATTGACCATGGGGTGAAAAAGATTCTTACCACTTCTCCTCACTGCTATCATACCTTTCGAAATGAATATCCTGAATTTAAGGCCACCTTCGAGGTCTTCCACATTTCCCAATATCTCTTCAAGTTAATGGAAGAGGGAAGGCTTATGATGCGCCGGGAATATAGGAAAAGAGTCACTTACCATGATCCCTGTTATCTGGGTCGGCACAATGGGATTTACGATGAACCTCGAGAGGTCTTAAAAAAGATCCCTGGCTTAGAACTGGTGGAGATGGCTGACTTTAGGGAGAAAAGCCTCTGTTGTGGAATGGGAGGAGGCCGGGTGTGGATGGAGACTGCAAAGGGTGAAAGATTTTCTGACCTTCGATTGAAACAGGCCATCGATGTGGGAGCAGAGGTGTTGGTCACCTCATGCCCCTATTGCATTACCCAATTCGAGGATAGTAAATCCCTCCTTAAAGAGGGGGAGAACCTGGAGATTAAAGATATTACGGAGATCATCCAGGAAGTGATATAGAGAACTCAAAGATTCAGAAGAGGTTAAAGAGAAGTGGAAAAAGAGAGATGGGAGCAAGTGTTTAAGAGCTTGGCGACAAGGAATTTTGGCGATGTGATGGTGGTGGGAGGAGGGATCAGCGGTGTTCAGGCTGCACTCGATCTGGCCAATTCGGGGTTTAAGGTTTATATGGTGGACAGTGCCCCCTCGATCGGGGGGCATATGGCCCAGTTGGACAAGACCTTCCCTACCAATGAATGCTCCATCTGAATCCTTTCGCCTAAACTGGTCGAGGTCGGCCGGCATCCGAATATCGAATTGATCACCTATACGGAAGTGGAGCGGGTTGAAGGGGAGGCAGGAGATTTTAGGATCACCCTGTTCAGGAAACCCCGCTATGTGATTGAGAGTAAATGTACCGGTTGTATGACCTGTATGGAATATTGCCCTGTTAAAATCCCTGATCCCTTTAATCAAGAGATCTCCAAGAATAAAGCCATCCACATCTACTTTTCCCAGGCCATCCCCCTGATCTCTTATATTGATGAGAGTTGTCTTTACTTGAAAGAGAAGAAATGTCGGATCTGTGAAGCAGTCTGTGAGAAGAAGGCCATCGATTTTACACAGACTCCGCAGAGGGAGGAGATCAAGGTTGGAGCCATCCTCCTTGCCCCTGGCTTTTATCCCTTTGATCCCAAGGTGAGAAATGAGTATGGTTATGGGAAGATGGCCAATGTGGTGACCAGTATGGACTATGAGCGGTTGTTGAGCTCCACTGGCCCCTATGAAGGTGAGATTCGGCGAACTTCAGATCTAAAACATCCCCATAAGATCGCCTGGATTCAATGTGTGGGTTCAAGACAGGTCATCCCCGGGGGGAATACCTATTGTTCTTCGGTCTGCTGTACTTACACTCAAAAACAGGTGATCCTAACGAAAGACCATCACCCAGAAGCCGAATGTGTCGTCTTCCATAACGACATCCGTTCCTTTGGGAAAGATTTCGAGCGGTTCTATCAACGCGCAGAGGGGCTTTCGGGGGTTCGATTTATTCGAAGTTACGCCACCGTTGTCCGAGAAGTTCCAGAGACGAAAAATGTAGTGGTAAGATATACGACTCCTGAGGAAGGAGTGAAAGATGAAGAGTTTGAGATGGTCGTATTATCGGTGGGATTGACCCCACCTGCTCAGGCGAAGGCATTGGCAGACCGCTTGGGAATTCAACTTGAACCCCATGGATTCTGCCAGACCCATCCTTTTAATCCTATCGAAACCAGTCGGCCAGGAATTTTTGTCAGCGGCACCTTCCAGGGTCCGATCGATATCCCCGAGTCGGTATTTAATGCCAGTGGGGCAAGTTCCCAATGTGGTCAGTTGCTTGACTATCGACGGGATAAACTGACCACGGAAAGGGTCTATCCACCAGAGAGGGATGTCTCAAAAGAGGAGCCGAAGGTGGGTGTTTTTGTCTGTCATTGCGGAGCCAACATTGGAAGGGTGGTCGATGTCCCTGCGGTGGTGGAATACGCCTTAGGTCTCCCCTGTGTCGTCCATTCCCAGGAACAACTCTTCTCTTGTTCGACAGAATCGACCAAGCAGATCATGGAGGTCATCAAGGAGAAAGGGCTGAATCGAGTCGTGGTCGCTGCCTGTACTCCAAAGACCCATGAGCCAACTTTTAGGGATTCCATACGTGAAGGAGGAATCAATCAATATTTTGTGGATATGGCCAATATCAGGGAGCATTGTTCGTGGGTTCACTCTCGAGATAGAGAAGAAGCCCTGGAAAAGGCAAAAGACCTCGTCAGGATGTCCTTAGCCAGGACACTTCGTTTGGAGGCCTTGCAGGAATACGAAATCCCCGTGGATAAAAACGCCCTGGTGGTCGGAGGAGGAGTGGCAGGAATGACCTGTGCTCTTTCCATCGCCAATCAAGGGCACGAGGTCTATTTAATCGAAAGGGAGAAAGAACTTGGAGGGATGGCTAAAAAGATTCACTCTCTTCTCGATGGCCTTGATCCTCAGTCCTTTCTCCAGGATCTCGTCAAAAAAGTCTATCAACATCCCCTCATCCACGTCCTAACCGAAGCAATGATTACAGAGGTGACTGGTTATGTGGGGAATTTTGTAACGAAGGTCAATTCAGGCAATGGGGCAGTGGAGATCAAACACGGGGCTACGGTCATTGCAACAGGAGCCGAAGAGTATAAGCCCACTGAATATCTTTATGGACAAGACGACCGGGTGATGACCAATTTAGAACTGGAAGAAAAGATTGCCAATCGGGATGAGAAGGTGATTCATTCTCAAAGTTTGGTCATGATCCAGTGTGTGGGAAGTCGAAACCAGGAGAGAAACTATTGTTCAAGAATCTGCTGTAGCGAGTCGATTAAAAATGCGCTCAAACTCAAAGAGTTAAACCCCGATATGGAGATCTATATTCTCTTTCGAGATGTGAGGACATATGGGTTTAATGAGGATTATTATCGGGAGGCGGCAGATAAAGAGGTTAAGTTTATCCGCTACGATCCCCAGGATCCACCCCAGGTAGAAGTGGTGCAGGAGGGAGGAGAAAGTAACCTCAAGGTTTCCGTGACGGATTCCCTCTTAGGTCAAAGGCTCGAAATTGATGCAGGGCTGGTCTCCCTTGCCGCTGCGGTGATTCCCTCTTCTGGGAATAAGGACGTCTCACAACTCTTCAAGGCCTCCCTCGGAGAAGACGGCTTTTTCAAAGAGGCCCATGTCAAACTGAGACCCGTCGATTTTGGAGAAGATGGCGTATACCTCTGTGGGATGGCCCACTATCCCAAACTGCTCACGGAGGCAGTGAGCCAGGCTTATGGAGCCGCTGGAAGGGTGATGACCCTTCTTTCCCATGATACGGTAGTCGTCTCTGGGGCGGTCTGTTTGGTGGATGAGAAGAGGTGTATGGGATGTGGGGCATGCGTGGAAGCCTGTACCTATGGGGCAATCAAACTTTATGAGACCCGACAGGGAGATAAGGCGAAGGTGAACCCGGTCCTCTGTAAAGGAGACGGTCTCTGCAATTCCTTATGTCCAACAGGGGCGATTCAACTGAAACATTATACGGATGATGAACTGATTGCCCAAATTGATGAGGCAGTAGAGAAGAGATAAAATCGAAGAATAAAGAGGGTGAAGGGGAAGGATCGGTTTCAATAAGGAGATGAGAAAGGATGGCCGGAGCTCTTAAGGTTAAACCGAAGATATTGGGCTTCGTATGCAATTGGTGAGGATACGGGGCTGCAGATTTAGCTGGAGTTTCCAGACTACAATATCCAAGTGAAATCAAACTGATTCGGGTGATGTGTACGGGAAGGGTGGATTTGGCCTTTATCCTCCGCTCTTTCTATAACCAAATGGATGGGGTCTATATTGCGGGCTGTCGGTTGGATGAATGTAAATATGTCACCCAAGGGAATTACTATGCCCTCAATATGGTCCTCCTATGTAAAAGGATTATGGAATATATCGGACTAAACCCGGATCGATTAAGGATTGAATTCATGTCCTCTGCTGAAGGAGCCCGTTTTGCAGAGACCGTCAGTGATTTTACCAAAAAAGTTAGGGAGATAGGACCCCTGGGAGTCCAAGAGGGATTGGATCCCAATCAACTGAGGGTCAAACTCAATGAAGTGAAGAGACTGGTTCCTTACATCAAGATGGTCAAAAAACAGAAACTGGTCAACCGGGTTCGAGACCCCCAACAGTGGAACGACCTGTTTAGCCGGGAGGAGATCGAAACCCTTTTCCGAGAATTACCCGCTTACTATATCGATCCTGAGAAGTGTCAGGCCTGTATGACCTGTGCACGAAGATGCCCGGTGGAGGCGATTTTGAGTGGAAAGAATTTGATCCATATCATTGACCAAGAGAAGTGCATCAAATGTGGAACCTGTCTGGAGGTTTGTCCTCCTCGATTCAGTGCGGTGAGAAAACTGATTGGGGAACCCCCTCCCCCTCCCATCCCGGAAGAAAAAAGGGTCATCCTGAGAAAAGGAAAAGAAGATTGAGATGAAGGTCAATCCTGATTTTATCGCTCCCTGTGGTCTTTATTGTGGGGTCTGTGCCATCTATATTGCCCATCGAGACCATAATCTCAAACTGAAGGAAAAGTTGTTGAATCTTTACAGGGGAGGAACCCCTGGGAAAGGGAAGCTCCCCAACGCCGATAGGCTTTCCATCGAGGATATCAAGTGCAGGGGGTGTTTATCAGAGGAGCCTTTTGTCTATTGTCAAGAGTGTGAAATCAAGAGGTGCACCAGGGAGAAAGGTTACCTTGGATGTCATCAATGTGACCAATTCCCCTGCCCCTTGATTGAGGACTTTCCCATGACAGTCGGCAAAAAGGTGATCTTACGAGCGATTCCCTACTGGCGGAAGTTTGGAACGGAAAAGTGGATTGAAGATGAGGAGAAACGGTATTTCTGTCCTCATTGTGGAAATAGATTATTCAGAGGGGCGATGAGGTGTAATCAATGTAAGGCAGAAGTAGATTTGGATTAGGGGTCAAAGGCAAATCATCAGGAGGTCGTCGTGTCGCCGGTTAGCATCACTTATGGGGGGATATCGGGCTATCTAATTTTTTGGATTCTTTTTGCCATTGCTTTCGGCTTATTTGCTCAGAGAGTCTATTTACTCTTTCGCCTCCTCCGTCTTGGTAAACCGGAAAATCGTTTCGACCATATCGGGCAAAGAATTAAAACCATGATGGTCGAGCTTATTCCTCAGTGGTGTACTCTCAAAACCGTTACCCGGAAGGATCGGGCAGGAATTGGACACGCTCTATTATTTTGGTGTTTTAGCCTGTTCTTCATCAGTTATGTCATTTTTATTGGTTTGGCAGGCGGTTTGGGCCTCTCTCCATGGATTGAGCGCACACCCTTTGAGAGAGCCTACTTTTCCATCCTCGATATGGCTGCAGTGCTGGTCACCCTCACTCTTTTTGTAGCAGCGATCAGACGTTACCTCATTAGACCGCAAAGGCTGGAGCCCTCGCTTGAGGCAGGCATCATTCTAATTCTGGTTTTCTCCCTGATGGCGCTCCATGTATTGGGGGTGGGCTTTGACTATGCCTCTCGTGGGGTTTCCACTTCCTGGCCACCCCTGGGGGCAGCTCTTGCAACCTTTCTGAAAGGGAGCGGGTTATCGACCAAGACCATGGAATTAGGTTATTTGGGCATTTGGTGGCTCCATTACCTTGTAATCCTTGGGTTTATGGTCTATATTCCACGTTCCAAACATCTCCATATTCTTGCTTCCACCCTCAATGCCTTCTTTAAACCCTTAGGGCCCAAAGGAGTACTTCAACCAATTCCTCCTGAGGAGACGGAGACCTTTGGCGCATCGAGGATTCAGGATTTTACCTGGAAAGACCTGCTTGACCTTTATTCCTGTGCGGTGTGTGGCCGTTGCCATGCCAATTGTCCTGCTCAACTTACTGGAAAGTCACTTTCACCCAGAGAGGTGATTCGAAATTTGAAAGAGTACTTGCTTGAGGTCGGTCCTGGTTTGCTTGTAAGTAAAACGGAGGCTTCCTCGGAAAGCCAAACCAAAGCGATGATTGGGGAGGTGGTAACGGAAGAGGAAATCTGGGCTTGCACTACCTGTGGTGCCTGTCAAGAACTCTGCCCGGTCAATATAGAACATATTCGTAAGATGATTGAACTGAGGAGACATCTTGTCCTTTCCCAAGGGAAGATGCCCGAAAGCGCCCAATTGATGCTGAGAAATATGCAAATGAGAGGACACCCTTGGGCCGGTGCTCAGTCGTTGAGACTGAGGGGCGACTGGACTTCTGGTTTAGAGCTCAACGTTCTGTCTGAGGGAGATCATGTCAGAACACTCTTCTGGGTGGGGTGTACCGGGGCCCTTATCGAACGCAATGTCAAGGGAACCCAAGCGATGACCCGAATCTTGAAAAGGGTTGGGATCGATTTTGGAGTTTTAGGTGATGCTGAGGCATGCTGTGGTGACCCTGCACGAAGGGCAGGCAATGAGTTTCAATTCCAAATTATGGCAGAGCAGAATATTGAAATTTTTAAGGGCCATGGTATCAAAGAGATTATCACCACCTGTCCCCACTGCTATCATACTCTTAAGAATGAATACCCCAAGTTTGGAGGCGACTTCGAGGTGGTTCACTACACCCAATTCCTGGCTGGTTTAGTCAAGGAGAAAAAATTGGGACTCACTAAAGAGCTCGGTTCTAAACTCACCTATCATGATCCTTGCTATTTGGGCCGTTATAATGAAATATATAAAGAGCCCCGTTGGGTATTGCAATCGATTCTGAAGACCAACCTTAAGGAAATGGAGCGTTCAAAATCAGAGAGCTTTTGTTGTGGGGGAGGCGGGGGTCTCATGTGGATAGAAGAACAACCCGGTACCACCAAGATCAATCAGATGAGAGTTGAAGATGCGATCAGAACTGGGGCCGACACGGTGGTCACCGCTTGCCCCTATTGTTTACAGATGTTTGAGGATGGGATCGAGCATAAAGGAGTGAAGGATTTATTGAAAGCAAGAGATTTGGCGGAAATCGTTGAAGAAGCAATGAGCAAGCCATAACTTGACCATTGAGCAGTCTATCGTCTTTTTAGGAGGAAGAGGTATGAATATCATTGTTTGCGTTAAACAAGTTCCTGATCCAGAAATTCCACCTGCTAAATTCAAGATCGACCCAGACGCCAAGAAGGTAATTCCTCCCCCAGGGGTTCCCCCAGTGATTAGCGTCTATGATGAGCGAGCCGTGGAGGCAGCCTGCCGGCTCAAAGATAAACATAAAGGGAAGATTACTGTGATCAGCATTGGAACGGAAAAGGCTACGGAAGTAGTGAGACATGCCATCTCCATGGGGGCCGATGAAGGATTTGTTTTACAGGATGAGGCCTTTGAAACCCTGGACAGTTTTGGTACCGCTTACGTGTTAGGGAAAGCCGTCCAGAAGATCGGAAGTTATGATCTGATTCTATGTGGCCGACAGGCTGCGGACTGGGGGGCAGGTCAGGTTGGCTCCATTCTGGCGGAGATCCTGGGGCTTCCAGTGGTGACCCTTGCCTGTGATCTTCAGGTAGAAGATAAAAGGCTTCAGGTGAAGAGAATTCTTAAGGATGGCTATGAAGTGGTGGAAACTCCCATGCCCGCTCTGGTCACTGTCAGCAGTGAAATTGGGCTTCCCCGTCTCCCTGCTGGAATGGGTCTGATGCTTGCTCGCCGAAAGCAGATTCCGATCTGGAAGGCAAAGGATATTGGAGCGGAACCCTCAGAATTGGACAAAGCCCATGCCCATATAGAGATCACAGAAATCTTTATTCCAAAACGGGAGACCAAGTGTGAAATGGTGACCGGAGCAACGCCTGCTGAAGCAGCGGTCAACTTGGCCTCAAAGCTTATTAAGTTAATATAAGGAATAAGTTAAATAAATCTCTGCTCATAGAATCATCAATGGAGGAGATACCATGGGTCAACATAAAGGTGTTTTGGTTTTAGGTGAAATGGCTGAGGGAAAATTGGCCCCCATTACAATTGAACTCCTTGGGATTGGAAGAAAACTTGCCAATGAATTAGGGGAGGATTTAAGTGTTTTATTGATGGGAGGAAAGGCGGGGAGTCTCGGTCAAGAGGCCATTGCCTATGGGGCAGATAAGGCCTATCTTGCCGAAGACCCCATCTTCGATGATTATAACTCTGATGCCTATACCCAATTAGCGGCAGGTCTTTGTCAGAAGGTTTTCCCTTCCATCTTATTGATCGGCCATACGGATATCGGCTGTGATTTGGCCCCACGGCTCAATGGTCGTTTAGGGGGCGGACTGGCGATGGATGCCATGGAGTTGTCCATTGACCCTTCGACCAAACTTTTGATTTCAACGAGACCCATCTTTGGTGGGAATGCCTATGCCAGGGTGATCGCTAAAACTGCTCGACCTCAGATGGCTACCGTTAGAACGAAAGTTTTTCCACCCGCGGAGCGCAATGAATCAAGGCAGGGTCAGATCATCCCAGTTGAAGAAAAGATCGACCCTTCAACCCTCAAAGTCAAGGTCATCGATCGGATCAAAGAGGAAGTCGAAGGAGTAAAACTGGAAGAAGCGGAAGTCGTTGTCAGTGGTGGACATGGGATTGGGAGTGCTAAAAATTTTGAGATGCTCTGGGAACTGGCTCATCTTTTAGGGGGGACTGTGGGGGCTACGAGAAGACCTTGTGATGAGGGTTGGGTTCCGGTCACGCGGCAGATAGGTCAGAGCGGAAAGGTGGTGAGCCCTAAACTCTATATTGCAGTGGCTCTTTCGGGTGCCATGTCCCATATCGTTGGCTGTTTAGGGTCAAAATGTATCGTTGCAATTAATAAAGACCCCGAAGCCAACATCTTCAATATCGCTCACTTTGGGATCGTTGCGGATTATAAAGAAGTTTTGCCCGCTTTGACTGCGAAGTTGAAAGAGTTGTTACCGGGGAAATAACCTTTTAACCTCCCTAAAATATTTTTACACCCACACTTTGTCATTCCCGTGGAAGCAGGAATCCAGTAAAAATCATTTCCGCCAGCCGCCCTCAGCCAGAGGCGGATTCGCCTCTGGAGGAAAGGCGAGCCTCGCCAAAGGCGGGAGGCGGATCCGATTCTGTCGGATAAAATCAATAGATTCTGGATGCCTGCTTTCGCGGGCATGAAAAAAATTTGCTAAACTACAGTTATCTAAGAAATAATTCTGCCACCAGAAAGAGGAGGTTGGGGCTCTCCTTATGTAATCCATCAATCTACTGTGGAAATTCAATTCACCCGATCTTCCCCATACTTCAGTGAGGCATTACCTCCTCATGAAAAATTACTTTGAATTTAAAAGGATTGTGTAAGATAATTTAAAGGAGGAATTTTTAAGACAATGAAAGAGGTCTTTGTAGCAATTCATGGCCATTTCTATCAACCCCCGCGAGAAAATCCCTGGCTTGAGATCGTTGAGAAAGAGGAGAGCGCCTTTCCCTTTCATGACTGGAATGAGCGGATCACGGTTGAGTGTTATCGGCCCAACGCCCATGCCCGGATTCTCGATTCCCGGGGGAGGATTCTTGACCTTTTTAATAACTACTCCTGGATCAGTTTTAATTTTGGTCCAACGCTTCTTTCCTGGTTGGAAAAGCAATTTCCCTCGGTCTATCGAAAAATCCTCGAAGCGGATCGGGAAAGTTTAAAAAGATGGGGCTGTGGAAATGCCATGGCACAGGTCTATAACCACATCATATTGCCTCTGGCTCCTGAGAAAGATAAGGAAACAGAGGTTCTCTGGGGGATTGCGGATTTTGAAAAACGGTTTCATCGAAAGCCAGAGGCGATTTGGCTTCCGGAGACAGCAGTCGATACCCTCACTCTCAGGGTTTTGGTTAAATACGGAATTCGTTTTATCCTCCTGAGTCCATCTCAGGCCTCAAGGGTCAGACCCTTTGAGGGGAAGAGGTGGACAGAGGTTTCTCAGGGACGAATCGATCCAACCCAACCCTATCGCTGCTATTTAAAAGATGCTTCGGGAAAGAAAAGATTAGATCAATTTATTGACATCTTTTTCTATGAGGGGATGATCTCCAGGGAGGTTGCCTTTGGGGATCTCTTAAAAAATGGGGATCTCTTCTGTGATCGATTTGCAAAGGGATACCTTTCCTCAAAAAAAAGACCCCAATTGATTCACATTGCCACCGATGGCGAGACCTATGGTCATCACAAAAAATTTGGCGAGATGGCCTTGGCCTATGCTCTGCAGGAAGGGTTTTCTTCAAGGGGACTTGAGCTCATCAATCACGGGGCCTTTCTAAGAAGGTTCCCACCCACTTACGAAGTGGAGATCGATGAGGGGCCCAAAGGAGAAGGGAGTTCCTGGAGCTGTCCCCATGGAGTGGGAAGATGGAAGGAGGATTGTGGATGTAGCACAGGAGGAAAGGAAGGATGGAATCAGAAGTGGAGAGGGCCCCTGAGAGAGAGCCTCGATTTTTTGAGAAACGAACTCGATTCCATCTTCGAGGAGGAGGGAGGGAGAATATTTAAAAATGTTTGGGAGGCGAGAAACGCCTACATCGAAATTCTTTTAGAGCGCACTCCTGAAAGACTGGAAAAATTTTTTGAACAATATGGATTGTTAGCCCCAGATGAAGTAAATCGAACCAAAGGACTTAAACTTCTCGAGATGGAAAGGCATGGATTGTTGATGTTTACCAGTTGTGGTTGGTTCTTTGCTGATCTTTCGGGTTTGGAGACGGTTCAGATTCTCCAGTATGCGGGCAGAGCCATTCAATTGGCCGAAGAACTGACGGGGAGGAAGATCGAAGAGAGATTCCTCGATCGGCTTGCTGAGGCCAAAAGTAATCTCCCCGAGATGGGGGATGGAAGACAAATTTATCAACATTTCGTGAAGTCCAAATGGGTGGGATTGGAACAGGTGGTCAACCATTTTGCTATTTCCTCTCTCCTGAGGGGAGGGGAAAAAGAGAAAAAAATATTTTCCTTTCAAGTCCAGTGCCCGGAGTTTGAAAGGATTGAAAGAGGAAACAATGTTTTTGCCTTGGGACGCGTAACGGTCTCCTCCGAAACCCTCTTAGAATCCAAGGAGTTTCTTTTTGGATTGATTTCTCTTGGAAAGGGTCTGTTTCAAACCTGGGTTCAGGAGCAAAAAGATTCGCTCTCTTTCGAACAATTGAAAGATCAATTCCTCGAGGCCATCCATCGAGGTGAAGGTGAAGCCGTCCAGGTCCTAACCTCCTATCTCGGAAATCGTATTCTTTCGATCCACGATCTCTTTAAGGAGGAGAGGCAGTATCTCTTTCAGAAATTGATTGAGGGGGAGTTAGAGGAGCACCGTAGGCTCTACGCGGAACTTTTTAATAAGACCAGACCGCTCGTGGAGGCTTTGATTAAAGAGGGTCTTGAAGTTCCTCTTGAGATACGCATGGCAGCGGAAGTGACGCTAAATGACCAACTCCAGCAAGAGGCCCAAGCCCTCCGGTCAGATTTAAAAAGAACATTGGAACAAGGGAAGATGGATCAAATCCTCAAGGAGGCGAAAGAGTTTGGTTATCGTTTGAGTAAGGAAAATGTGATGCGCATCTTTCATGAAATTTTGAATGAAAAGATGAGGTTTCTTCAGGAAGCAAAAGGGACGACCTGTGAGAAGCAGTCACTCCTTGTCCAGGAGATTTTAACCTTTCTCGATTGGATAGATCGATGGGGGTTTGAACTTCCCAAAGAAGAGGCCCAGTGTCGAATGGATGAAATGCTTGATGAATACCTGGAGGAGATTGACAAGTGTTGGGTGGGGGAAGAGGGGAAGGTTTCTTTCTCTCCTAACCTATTAACCCTCGCAGAGAGATTGGGATTCAATGTGGACCGCTTTTCAAAGATTTCTCACCCCATAGTAACTTCTGAATAAAGTTTTTGATTTTGTTCCAAAGCCCTATGGCCTATTTATCAATCCCAAAGAAAAGGGACAAAAAAGAGTCCAGTGGAAGTGTTGATTTTTAACCCCTATATCATATAATTTTTTTATTTGATCTATCGGTCATTGGTGAAGAATACTTCAGGAGATTTGGTGAGAAGATAGAAAGGCTCCAGAGGGTCCTATGATCAAATTCTACGCTATTTCTCTCCTTTTTATCATCCCTATTATCTTCCCACTGGCTCCCCATGCTCATCAAGAGATTCATAAAGAACCTGGAGGGATTGGAATAGAGGAAAGATTGGCACAAACGGTTCCTCTTGATTTAATCTTCAGGGATGAAGAGGGGCGGTTAGTCTCTATCGGGCAATTGATCAATACCCCTATCATCCTTGCTTTGGTCTATTATTCTTGTCCTGATGTGTGCAGTTTTTTGTTATCCAATCTGGCCGGGGTCATCAATAAGGTATCGGCCGAGCCAGGGAAAGAATATAGGATAATAGCGATTAGTTTTGACGAGACAGAAACCCCTGAACTTGCCTTTGAAAAGAAGGGACTTTATCTCAAGATGATCGAAAGACCATTTCCAGAAGACGCATGGAGATTTTTAACAGGGGACTATGAGAATATTCATAGATTGACCGAATCGGTAGGATTTCGTTTTCGGAGAGAAGGAAAGGTTTTCCAACATCCTGTTTCATTAGTCATTCTTTCTTCAGAGGGGAAGATCACCCGATATATCTATGGGATAGACTTCCTTCCTTTCGACCTAAAAATGGCACTCCTGGAGTCCTCAGAGGGGAGGATTGGTCCAACCATCAATAAGGTATTAAGATTCTGCTTCAGCTATGATCCTAAAGGAAGAAGATATGTTTTTAATACGTTAAAGGTAACCGGTGTTGTTACTTTAGTATTTGCCTTTGCTTTTATCCTATTCCTTGTGTTTAAAGGAAGGAAGCGAAGACGCAAAGAGGGCAAGCAATGATGACAGAATTTTCAGAAGAGAAAAAATCAGGAATCAGTTTTTATGAAGCAAAGGACCGTTGGGGTGGGATCCTGGGATGGATTTTATCAACCGATCATAAAAGAATAGGGATTCTATACCTTCTATCCATCTTCCTCTTTTTTATCACGGGAGTCTCCCTTGGGTTTCTGATGCGTTTGGAATTGATATCACCAGGTCCCACCCTCATGAGTCCCCAGACCTATAATGCTCTATTTACCCTTCATGGGGTGATCATGATCTTTCTATTTGTTATCCCTGGGATTCCCTCGGTCTTTGGGAACTTTTTTATACCCATTCAGATTGGGGCAAGGGATGTTGCTTTTCCAAAAATCAATCTTTTTTCCTGGTGGGTTTACATGACGGGCGCTTCTTTAGCTCTCCTTTCCCTGTTTACCGGAGGTGGCCCCATTGATACAGGATGGACCTTTTATGTTCCTTATAGTCTTCGCACTACGGTCAATGTTCCCCTTGCGGTTTTTGCTGTTTTTATTCTTGGATTCTCCTCCATTCTTACCGGAATTAATTTTATCACCACCATCCACCAACTACGGGCCCCTGGAATGGGCTGGTTCCGATTGCCTCTTTTTGTGTGGAGTACCTATGCAACTGCATGGATTCAAATTCTTGTCACGCCAGTGGTTGGGATCACGTTGCTCCTTGTCCTATTGGAGAGACTGGTAGGGGTTGGAGTTTTCGACCCTGCAAAAGGGGGAGACCCGATCCTCTACCAACATCTCTTCTGGATCTATTCCCATCCAGCAGTATACATCATGATTCTACCTGCTATGGGAATAGTTTCAGAGATCATTCCTGTATTTGCCAGAAGGACGATCTTTGGATACAAAGCCATCGCCTTTTCAAGTCTTGCCATTGCCAGCGTTGGTTCCCTGGTATGGGGGCATCATATGTTTGTCAGCGGTCAGAGCGATCTGGTGAGCCTGATTTTCTCTTTTTTGACATTTTTAGTGGCGGTACCAAGCGCGGTTAAGGTGTTTAATTGGGTGGCCACCTTATACAAAGGGGCAATCGATTTGAAGCCTCCTCTCCTCTTTGCCCTCACCTTTGTCTTTCTCTTCTCCATTGGAGGATTGACAGGTCTGTTTCAGGGTGCCCTCGCTACTGATGTCCATCTTCATGATACTTACTGGGTGATAGGACATTTTCACTATGTCATTTTTGGAGGAACAGGCTTTGCTGTCTTTGGGGGACTTCACTACTGGTTTCCAAAGATGTTTGGTAGGATGTATAGGCAAAGAATTGCTTATCTCTCGTGGGGCTTGCTATTCATTGGATTTAACGCCCTCTATTTTCCAATGTTCATTTTAGGCTGGGAGGGAATGCCAAGAAGATATTATGACTACCTTGCCCCATTTCATACACTTCAACTGATTTCTACGATTGGATCATGGGTTCTTATCACGGGATTGATCCTGATGTTTGTTAATCTATGGTCTTCTCTTTTTAAGGGGGATAAAACAGAAGACAACCCTTGGGGAGGGGCAACGCTTGAATGGCAAATTCCATCCCCACCTTCCAGAGAGAATTTTGGGAAAGTTCCTATTATAAAACATGGGCCTTATGAATATGAACGGACATAAAGATGAAGTAGGGTCAAAGATAGGGATGTGGCTTTTTATTCTCTCTGAAATTCTTCTATTTGGAGGACTGTTTCTTCTCTATTCAGTCTATCGGTTTAAGAATCCATTAATTTTTCATCTGGCCGCGGGGGAACTTAATCGACCCCTGGGAAGCATCAACACTTTACTCCTGATCACGAGCAGCCTGACCATGGCACTTTCCATCTCATCTCTTAAACAAAGAAAAAAAAGATCCTCTCTAATCTTTCTCATAGGAACTCTTTTTTTAGGATTTATCTTCCTGGTGATCAAATACTTTGAATGGATAGGAAAGATTCACCATGAAATATATCCCAGCTCTCCTCGGCTCTTAGAAAGGGATAAAGGAGAGGTTCTCTTTTACGGTCTATACTACTCAATGACAGGGCTTCACGCCCTTCATGTCTTGGTGGGATTGGCTGTACTGGTGATCATGGGGATATTAATGGTTAAAGGAAAAGTAGATGAGTCAAACTTTATCCCATTGGAGAATTCCGGATTGTATTGGCATTTGGTGGATATCATCTGGATTTTTTTATTTCCATTATTCTATTTGATCACGTAGGAGCGAGAATGAAGGATGAAGGGGAAACCCTAAGTGAAAAGACCTATTTTCGAGTCTGGCTGGGATTACTCCTTCTCACTGGGGTTTCGATATCCGTCGCAGGGAGGAGTCTGGACCAGTGGGGTATCGGAGTCGCCCTCATCATCGCTGGTCTCAAATCGGGATTGGTTTTGAGTTACTTCATGCATCTTAAATATGAGAAACAATTTAGACTATTGAAATGGATGGTCCCTATGGTCTTGGTTCTTATTATTCTATTCATAGGTTTAACATTCTTGGATGTGGTTTTTCGATAGGGGAAAAAGAAAATGTTCTCCACCCCTTTCAGCTTTTCAAACAGAGTGGTAGAAAATGTTTTTTTGTATATCGCTTCCATTGCTGTCCTTCTTTTAGCCCTGATCACTTTTTTAATGGTCTATTTTGTCCTTCGATATGATCGTAAGCGTCATCCCCAACCTCAAAACATTACGGGGAAGCCCTGGTTAGAAATCTTCTGGATAATTGTTCCGACCCTCCTCGTCCTAACCATGTTTTATTATGGATTGAAAGGGTTTCAGTTTCTCAAGAAGATCCCTGAAGATGCCATGAGGATTAAGGTAACCGCAAGACAATGGTCCTGGTTATTTGAATATGAGAATGGATTAAAAACTTCTGAATTAATTGTCCCTGTTGGAAGGGCAATCCATTTAGCTCTTACCTCCCAAGATGTGATTCACAGTTTTTACCTCCCAGCCTTTAAGGTGAAACAGGATGTGGTCCCTGGAATGATAAACCACCTCTGGTTCAAAGCCTCCGAAGTAGGAACTTATGATGTTCTATGCGCAGAGTATTGTGGGCTCCAACATTCTTACATGCTTACCAAAGTGATCGTCCTCAAAGAAGAGGCCTTCCAAAAATGGTTTGAAGCAGGTAGAAGAAGTGAGACGAAAGCCCTCCCTCCAGGTCTTAAGCTCTTTGAGGAAAAAGGATGTAAAGTTTGCCACACCGTTGATGGAACGATAGGGGTTGGACCTACCATGAGGGGTCTATTTGGGAAAACAGTCATGGTGATCGCAGAAGGCAAAGAACGGCAGGTGAAGGTCGATGAAACCTATTTAAGAAGATCAATTTTAGAACCCAACGCAGAGATTGTTAAAGGATTCCCTCCTATTATGCCTCCCCAAAAAGGTATCCTGGAAGAGTGGGAGATTAGAGAGATCATTCAATATATCAAAGAGTTAAAATAGGTTATTGTAGAGGAAGATGGGTTTATGAAAGAGTGGATGGGAATTCTATTGGGACTGACGAAATTCAAGATTTCAATTTTTTCAACTCTTTCAGCGATCACCGGGTTTGTTCTTTCCAAATCAGGGGTTTCAATGGAGATGATTCCAATCTCAGTTGGGGTATTCTTGTTGGCTTCAGGATCCAGTGCACTTAATCAGTTCCAAGAGAGAGAATATGACCAATGGATGGAGAGAACCCGGAACCGTCCGATCCCGTCAAAAAGATTAACCCCGATCTTAGCTCTTCAAATTTCTCTCCTTCTGCTTTTCTCAGGGGGGTTGATCCTCCTCTATGGGACAAATAAAACAGCCCTTCTTCTCAGTGCTTTTGCTGTATCTTGGTATCATTTCGTCTATACCCCTCTTAAGAGAATTACCGGCTTCGCCATTATCCCCGGAGCAATAATTGGAGCTATCCCTCCGATGATTGGTTGGATATCCGGGGGCGGCCAACTTCATGATCCTAAAATCCTGTTCATTTCCTTCTTCTTTTATATCTGGCAAGTCCCCCATTGCTGGATACTTCAATTCAATTTCAGAAGGGACTATGAAAAAGTGGGATTCCCCACCTTGACCCAAATCTTTACTCAATCCCAGTTCGATAGGATTCTGTTGATTTGGCTCTTATCTATAGGTGCATCTTGTTTTCTCATCCCCATGTTTGGTCTTCTAAAATCACCGCTCATCTTTGGAGGGTTATTCAGCATAGGAGGGGGTTTATTATGGAAGGTCTATAGGAACATCATCACCAGAGATCAAGGATGGGATGGTCCGACAATCTTTCGGGCAATCAATATCTATATCTTCCTGGTCATGGTTTGTTTTTTGCTTGGCAGGCTAATATTCGACAAAATACATTATTTTCTATTTTAAATTACGGGTTTTCATCTATTTACCTTGTTATGAACTTTTGGCATTTATAGTGTCTAAGAGGAGTTATGAGAAAGGCCTCCATCACCTTCTTTCTTATCCTAATACTTTTAGCGACGATTTCCTACCATCGATTTCGGGTTCAAACTAAAAAGGCCTTCTTTTCTATTTTCCAAATTTATAGTTGGGCCTCCGTTGATCAGCCCATCCGCTTCAACCATATTCGCCACAAGGAAACAGCCAATCTTAATTGCATTTTTTGCCATCGTTATGCGGAGAAATACCGTTCCGCAGGTATTCCAGATATCGATCTTTGTCGTGCCTGCCATTTGACCGAGGCCATGAGCAAAAGGCCTGAGGCGCTCAAGGTGGTCAAATATGTTCAGGAGGGAAAAGAGATTCCTTGGAAGAGAATGTATGAATTACCGAAATTTGTCGTTTTCCCCCACTGGGTCCATGTAAAAAAGGCGATCGATTGTTCTTTCTGTCATGGGGTTACAGGGATAAAGGAGAGGCCCGTCAAAATGGTAGACCGAAACTATATGGCATGGTGTATAGACTGCCACAGGAAGAAAGGGGCAGATATCGATTGTTACACGTGCCACTCGAGTTAACCCATTGAGAACCTATGAAGATTACCCGTCGACACCTTCTCAAAATGATCGGGGCAGCAACCTTAGGGATGGCTCTTCCTGAAGAAATCCTCCATGCGCTTCCCAGGGAAGGAGAGTGGATCCCTTACGAAGAATACTGGTCCACCGGTATCTGCCTTCAATGTCCTGCTGGTTGCGGACTTAGAATCCGATCGGTCAATCATTGGCCAGTAAAATTAGAGGGGATTAAGGATTATCCAATCAATCGAGGGCGACTCTGCCCTAAGGGTCAGGCAGGACTACAGGTGCTTTACGATCCTGACCGCATACCATCTCCCCTAAGAAGAAAAGGTAAACGGGGAGAAGGAGCATGGGAGGGAATCTCCTGGGATGATGCTATTCGAATCGTTGCCGAGAGACTAAAGGAGCTCAGGATCAAAGGGAAGCCCCATCAATTGGTCTTCTGGGGGGGAAGATATCGGGGCCATATGTTTGATCTGGTGTCACGGTTCATGGAGGCTTATGGCTCACCAAATCATCTTGGAAACTTCTCAAGAGGTTCAGAAGGGATACTAAAGGGTCACTACTTCACTATGGGTGAACATGATTTTCTATCAATCCATTGGGAGGAAGTCAATTATGTCCTTTCTTTTGGCGCAAGCCTCTTAGAAGCCTCAAGACCCTCTCTCAGGAATCTTTGGGGCTATGGTCATCTCAGAAGGGGGAGACCTGGCATTCGTGGTAAACTTGTTCAGGTAGAACCTCGATTTTCTCTTACCGCATCAAAAGCTGACCAGTGGATTCCCATTGAGCCTGGGACAGATGGTGCCCTTGCTCTTGGAATCGCTCATTGGATCATTAAAGAGAAGAGATATGACCAGGAATTCGTTTCCCACTATACCTTTGGTTTCGAGGACTGGAAAGATTCAAAAGGAAAACAACGTCTTGGATATAAAAACCTTGTTCTCAAAGAATACTCGCCGCAAGAGGTTTCTTCCATTACAGGAGTTTCCGAAGAATTGATTGTCAATATAGCGAAAGAGTTTTCATCTTATCGGCCTTCGATTGCTATTTCAGGGAGGGGAGTTGGAATGCAGACCAACGGAACTTATTCCCAAATGGCTATTGATTGTCTCAATGCATTGGTTGGATCATTGGATAGTCGAGGTGGACTTTTAATTCAGAGAAAGCCATCTTTTCAACAATGGTCCCCCGTTCAAAAAGATTCCATTTCAGAAAAGGGACTTACTCAACTTCGAATTGATGGGGCTGGGAGCATGCCTTTCCCTTTCGCTCAAGAAGTTCCTTACATTCTTCCCGAAAGGATTGAGAAAAATGAACCCTATCCGATAGAGATTCTTCTCCTTTATTATACCAACCCCCTATTCAGTATGCCGGAACCAGAAAGACTACGTAACGCCTTCGAAAAGGTCCCTTTCATTGTTAGCTTCTCACCTTTCATGGATGAGACGACGGAGTATGCTGATCTAATCTTACCAGATGGTACATATTTTGAGCGATGGCAGGATGATCTCCCCCAACCTGGGGCGGGCTTTCCAATGGTTGGGATAAGAAGTCCCCTCCTTTCTAAGCCGATTCATAATGTCCGTAATACCGGAGATGTGTTGATTTCACTGGCAAAAGCGATAGGTGGAAACGTAGAAAAATCATTTCCCTGGAGGGATATGGAAGAAGCATTAAAGGAGGTATTTCAAGGGATATTTAGATCTAAAAAGGGTTCTATTCAGGCAGAAGATTTTGATCAGTTTTGGAATAAACTGATTGAAAGAGGAGGATGGTGGGAATATTCCTATCCTTTCGGTAATTGGAGAAACAAATTTAACACCCCTTCTGGAAAGTTCGAATTCTATTCCCAGCTCCTTGAAAGAGGACTGATAGGGTTCTCAAAGAAGACTTCAAAATCAGTCGATACACTGCTTAAGGAATTAAAGATCGAAGCAAAAGGGGAGAAGGTCTTTCTTCCTCACTTTGAGAAACCCCGCCTGGTTGGAGATAAAAAAGATTACCCTTTTTATCTAATCCACTATAAACCGATGACCTCTGCTGAAGGTAGAGGGGCAAACCAACCCTATCTCCAGGAGATTTTTGGTCCGCATCTATATGAGAGATGGGATTCTTGGGTGGAGATCAATCCAAAGACCGCAAAAAGATTAGGCCTAAAAGATGGGGATATGGTCTGGATAGAGTCCGTTAAAGGTCGCCTTAAAAGTCGGGTGCGACTCTTTCCTGGTGCTCATCCATCTTGTCTTCAAATACCCTATGGTCAGGGACACAGGGCCTATGGACGATGGGCGAAAGGGAGAGGGATCAATCCCAATGAAATTTTAGTCAGAGAATACGATTACTTAGGGGGCTTTCTTTCCCACTTTTCAACCCGGGTGAAAGTGTATAAGGTCGGGGTAAAAATGGTATCGAAATATAACTACCGACATAAGGGTTAAGAGGGTTAACATGTATCGCTGGGCAATGGTGATCGATCTTGATAGATGTACGGGATGTCAGGCCTGTGTAGTGGCATGTAGGCAGGAAAACAACATCCCTTTTGCAGGAGAGAAACAAGCGAGGCTTGGCAGGGCGAAGTTCTGGATGAATTTGATCAGAGAGATTGAGGGGGAGTATCCAGATGTAAAGATGCGCTTTTATCCGATGCCCTGCATGCAGTGTGACCATCCCCCGTGTACCACTGTTTGCCCTGTAGAAGCGACCTATAAAAATCCTGAAGGGATCGTGGCACAGATCTATCCCCGTTGTATAGGGGTTCGAATGTGTATATCCAACTGTCCTTATACGGTTCGTTATTTTAACTGGCATGCTCCCTCCTGGCCCAATGAATACAAGAGAGGGAGGAATCCCGATGTCTACAAAAGAAGAAAAGGAATTACAGAAAAATGTAATTTTTGTATCCACAGAATCCGAAAAGCCAAAGAGGTCGCAAAGAGGGAGAATCGGCGGATCAAGGATGGAGAGATGGTTCCTGCCTGTGCCGAAACATGTCCAACCGATGCCATCACTTTTGGTGACCTAAATGACCCAAAGAGTCGTGTATATAAACTTTCGAAAAGCCCCAGGGCATTTCGTCTGATGGAAGAACTTGGCACAGAACCGAAAGTCTTCTATTTAAAAGAAGGGGAATGGAAAGATGGATAGCCAGCATCTTGCCATCAAATATGATCCCATCATTAAACCTTTGACCCGAACAGGCATCTCGTTCTGGATTACTGTAATTCCCCTCTCGATTATATTTCTCTGGTCCTTCTTTGCATTTGGCTGGCAGTATCAATGGGGTCTTGGAAAGACCGGGATGGGGCACCCCATGTCTTGGACTCTCTATCTTGTAAACTTTGTATTCTTCATCGGCATCAGCCATGCAGGTGCTCTCGTCTCTGCGGTATTAAGAATCACCCATGCAAAATGGGGAACCCCCTTTGGGCGAGCTGCTGAAGCGGTTACCGTTTTTGCCCTTGCCGCTGGTCCAACGAATATCCTATTCGACCTCGGTAGATCCATAAGATTCTACTGGGTGCCCCTTCATGCCCAGTTCAAATCCCCGTTGATTTGGGATTTTGCGTGTATCATGACCTATTTTGCGATAAGCGTTATCTTTCTCTATGTACTGATGATTCCGGATATAGGTTTATTAAGAGAGGTCTTCCCGAAAAGGAAGTGGATCTATCACCCTCTCTCACTCGGATGGAACGGAACCGAGAAGCAATGGAAGGCCATAAGCAAAGCCGTTGGTTTTCTATGTATCGCGGTTATCCCAATAGCTGTAAGCGTTCATACCGTAGTCTCCTGGGTCTTCGGGCTACAAACTCAGCCCATGTGGTACAGTACTATTTTTGCTCCCTATTTTGTCACCGGAGCAATTTTTTCAGGTATTGCAACGATTCTTATAGTAACGATCTTATTAAGAAGCGTTTATCATCTGGAGAAATATTTCACCTCTTATCACTTCAATAATATGGGTCTCCTTCTACTTGTGTTTACCCTTCTTTGGGTCTACTTTACCTTTGCCGAACACTTGACCGTCCTCTATGGAGGGGGAACTCATGAGCTAAATGTTCTATGGAGTAAACTCACAGGGAGATATGCCCCCCTATTCTGGATGATGGTCTCCCTATGTTTTCTCATCCCTTTCCCACTTCTGATTTTAAAGCGAACCCCTTCTTTTCTTCTAATCGCTTCGATCTCGGTGGTTATTGGAATGTGGATCGAGCGCTTCCTAATCATTATTCCATCCCTGGCTCATCCTCGACTTCATTACCTCAGGGGGTCTTATATGCCAACCTGGGTTGAGTGGTCGATGATGGCAGGGCTTTGTGCCGGTTTCACCTTGGCTTTCTTGCTCTTTTCAAAATTTTTCCCGGTAATCTCGATTTGGGAGACAGAAAAAGAGGAAAAAAACAGTAGTCCTCAGTGATCATTGAAGGAAAGAATTCTTTATGGAAAAGTTACTGAGAAAGATTATCTTGTTATCCATTTTTTTTCTTCCATCAACAGAAATATTGCTTGGGCAAACGACGATTCCTAAAAAGACCCCTGAACTTTTAAGTCAAGGCAAAAAACTTTATCAGCAGAATTGTATACCCTGTCATGGGGTTAAGGGAGATGGGAAGGGACCCCTTGGACCTGCCCTAAAACCCCCTCCTCGGGATTTCAATTTACCTTTTAAACTGTGGCCCCATTCTAAGGGAGATCTCAAGAAGGTTTTTGAACTAATCTCACAAGGAATCCCAAACACCTCCATGGTTAAATGGAATCAGCTTTCTGAGCAGGAGCGATGGAGTTTGGTCTATTACGTAATTGAATTTTCCACTCCCAAATCGCCTTCCAAAAAGAAATGAGGAGGGAGGTAAGATGAAAGAATTCACTTCTGAAGAATTATCCTATTTTAACGGGAGAGATGGGAAACCGGCCTATGTCTCTCTTGGAGGAAAGGTCTATGATGTCTCAAAAAGTCCTCTTTGGTCCAAGGGAATCCATATGAACAGACATCTCTCCGGAAAAGATCTCAGTAAAGATATCTCTGCCGCCCCTCATGAAAAAGATGTCCTTGAGCGTTACCCTCAAGTGGGAATATTGAAGAAAGACCTTTCTGAAGAATTAAAGCACCTTCCTCCTCTTTTTCAGAAGATCCTCCAAAAGGTTCCAATGGCTAAGCGGCACCCACATCCTATGATGGTCCACTTTCCCATTGCCTTTCTCATAGGCGCCTCTCTATTCCTTTCTCTTTATCTCTTATTTAGAAATCATTCCTTTGAATTAACCTCATTCTACCTATTGATCTTAGGGAGTTTATCTTCTCCCTTTGCAATGGCCACCGGGGCACTCACCTGGTGGATCAATTATCGATTAAAATTGACCCATTTCGTCAAAAGAAAGATCCAGCTCTCGGCCCTGCTCCTCCTCTTCGAAATCATTCTGGTTTTATGGAGGAGCCTGGCGAGGGAGAGTCTTGGCCCTGTTTATTTTATAATGGTCTTTATTCTTACTCTGATCGTTATTCTTTTAGGTTACTATGGAGGACAGATGACCTTTCCAGAAGAAAAATAGTCATTAGAGGATAAAAATGGAAAAATTTATGATGGCCAAAAATATTGGGCTCCGAGGAGTAAAGGTAGCGGATACAAAGATTTCAGATGTGGATGGAGAAAGAGGAAATTTAATCTATCGGGGATACGATATTTGTGATCTTGTTACCTATTCAACTTTCGAAGAAGTTTCTTATCTTCTCTTGAAGGGCCACCTCCCAACCGCAAAAGCCTTAAAAAGATTTAATGAAGATCTGATATCTGAAAGGGCGGTCCCCCTACCTATTTATGATTGGATGAAGAATATGCCGCCTTCAACCCATCCCATGGATATCCTTCAGGCCGGAGTCTCCATTCTGGCGGGTTATGATGAAGAATTAAATAATGAGACCAAAGAGGCGAACTTGAGAAAGGCCATAAGACTCATTTCAAAACTTCCTTCAATTGTCTCTGCCTGGGAAAGAATTCGAAAAGGCATGGGCCCTCTACCACCCTCTTCGAATCTTAATCATGCAGGAAACTTTTTATATATGTTATTTGGAATTCCTCCAACTCCCGAGACCAATAGGGATTTTGATGTCTGCCTCATTCTTCATGCAGAGCATTCTTTCAATGCCTCGACCTTTGCTGGTCGGGAGGTGGCCTCTACTCACGCTCACCTTTATGCCTCAGTGGGGGCGGCGATTGGGGCCCTTTCGGGTGAACTTCACGGTGGAGCAAATAGTGAGGTCATGAAGATGCTTATGGAAATTGGGGAATTGGATCGGGTAAGGTTGTGGGTATCAGAAAAACTAAGGAAGGGCGGAAAGATCATGGGGATGGGACATGCGGTCTACCGTACCGAAGACCCAAGAGCGACGATCCTCCGTAAGATTGCTAAAAACCTTGCAAATCGCACGGGAAACCTAAAATGGTTTGAGATAAGTCAGGCCATTGAAGCGGCCACAAAAGAGGAATTTAAAAATTTAAAAGGCAGGGATATCTATGCCAATGTCGATTTTTATAGCGCCTTGGTCTATTTTATCATGGGGATTCCCATCGATCTCTTCACCCCTGTGTTTGCCCTATCAAGAATCTCTGGGTGGGCAGCCCATATTATCGAAGAAAAGTTTGCTGAGGCCCAATCCAAGCCCGAACTCTATAGACCTGATGCAGATTATGTGGGAACCTACTGCGGTCCTCAGGGATGTAAATATATTCCCATCGAAAACCGCAGTGGTTAAGGGGAAATTTCCAATGGGATTTATGGAGGATATTTTGAGAAAACGAAATCATTCTCTTTTTGACGGAGATGACATTGATAACACTCCTTTCCTCCATCTTTGACGAGAGAGTTTTTTGTATTCTTCTCAAAGGCATCGAAACCCCAGCCACCAGTTTCTTTAAATTTTTTTGAATCCTTCTGCATTACTCCAATAAACTTCCTATCTCCCTCGAGATAGCCTCCCTTGTCTTCGGTAGCTTCTAAGAGATCGAAAACGATCACAGTTCCCTCCGGGAAAACTTTTCTTTTTTTATAGGTTTCTAGACCCTTTAGGTTCACATAGATGTGGTGAAGGCCTCCAAGGGGATTAAAAAGAGGATGTTTCTGATCATAAATGAGCATGGACTTAACATGGGGCCAATCCCGGTAAGCTGAGGGATAGGAAACCTTCCCTTTCTCACCGGCAAGGCCAAAGGGGATACTGATGGGAAGGATGAATGTTAAAAAAAGAATATTTAAACTATAGGGGCTTATTAAAATTAAATCGCTCGACGCCCTGTGCTAAACCCCGGACTACGCTCTAAGCAATCTCCTTCTTTTTTCCTCTGGGAAACTGTAGTTCAAGCAACAACCCCTTTGGGTCATCCAGTTCATAGCAAACCCATTGTTCCATCCCTTTGATCACATATATCCCTTTCACCCCCCGCGTCGTATGCAAAATGACCACTCTTAAATCGTTATCGGGAAGCCACTTTTCCTTTACCGATAGCAGAGTCCGTCCCCACAGCAGAGCCTATAATAAATTGGTTCATACCAACAGCAATCATATCGGGTCATCTTTTGGTTTTTAACCTTTTTAGTTTTTTTTCTCATGATTCCCATCCCCCTTTTGTATAAATTTAATCACCTTTTCGATAGAGGTCAAGGATTTTTCCCAATCTAATTTGTTTTCAAGCCATTGATGCCATGGTTTAAAGTGATTTTTTTAATTAAACCGGATGACCAAGAAGAGGGCGTTTTTATAAAAAAGCCCTTCTTCAAATTCCAGAAGGGCTTGTGAGTGATTATCCTTCACCTGCTATTGAACCGTGATGTTAACTTTATCCCCCCGATCCTTCATCGGAGCGAAGATGGTGAGAAGGCCACTTTCATATTTGGCTTCAGTCTTATCAGGTATCACTTCATGGGCCAACCAGAAACACCCCGAATACTCAACGTCTTCTCCTCTCGGGGCAGAGAGGCAGAAACCTTCCTTCATCATTTCAAGGGAGATATCTTTCTTATCCACACCAGGAAGTTCCAATTCGATTTTGAGGCGCCCATTTTTGTCATCATGGAAAACGCAGGCGCAGGGCGAAATTTTTGTTCGGTTGTTCATAGCAACACCTCCTTTCTTCAATATAAAAATAGGAATTGACGTCTGAAAAATCAAGGTGAAGTAAGAAAAAATTTATGCTATACATTATAATTATCCCATTTTTTGAAAAGAGGAGTTGTTATGGGAATGACGTTGGCAGAGAAGATTCTCAGTGAACATGCAGGAGAAGAGGTTCGCGCAGGTGAACTCAAGGTGGTCCCGGTTGACCTCACTTATACTCAGGATGGAACCGGGCCTTTAGCAGTAAGGAAAATTATCGAAATGGGTTTTGATAGGGTCTGTTCCCCCCAGAAGACTTTCTTCTTTCTTGACCACGCCTCCCCCAGTCCAAGGTTTGAACTGAGCAATGATCATACCTTCTTAAGGGAGTTTGCCCAGAAGACAGGAATCCAAGTTTCTGAGGTAGGAATGGGGATTTCTCATCAGGTAGTTGCGGAAAAGTGGGTGAAGCCTGGGGATGTAGTGATTGGAGCAGATTCTCATACCTGCACAGGAGGGGCTCTGGGTGCCTTTGCAACCGGGGTGGGCTCAACGGATGCCGCGGTGGCCATTGCCCTTTGTAAAATATGGCTAAGGGTTCCAGAGACCATAAGGGTTGTGGTTGAGGGAAGGCTTCCTGAGGGAGTCTACGGAAAGGATATCATTCTCCATCTCATCGGGAAGATTGGAGCAAGTGGGGCAACTTATAAGGCTCTGGAGTTTTCAGGGGATACCATCGAAAACCTCGAGATGGCCGGAAGGCTGACGATTGCGAATATGGCGGTAGAAGCAGGAGCAAAGGTTGGACTTTTCCCTTCAGATGAGATCACCCGTGGGTGGCTTACCCAAATGGGAAGGCCAAGTGATTTTAGAAAACTTTTCCCTGACCCAGATGCTTCCTATGAGCAAACCCTAAGGATCAACGCCAAAGAACTTAAGCCTACGATTGCCTGTCCACATCAAGTGGACCATACTAAGACCATTGATGAGATCGGAGAGGTTAAGGTGGATCAGGTCTTTCTTGGGACTTCATGTAACGGGCGATTGGAAGATCTCAAGACCGCTGCTCAGATCCTAAAGGGAAAATCGATTCATCCTAAGACAAGGATGATCGTCACCCCTGGCTCCCAAATGGTTTACAGAGAGGCGTTAAAGGATGGGACGATTGAAACCTTGGTGGCCTCAGGAGCCTTGGTCACCTCTCCAGGGTGTGGGGCCTGTGTGGGATTGCATGGAGGGGTTCTTGGAGATGGGGAGGTCTGTTTAGCCACTCAACCAAGAAACTTCAAGGGAAGGATGGGGAGCCCGGAATCGTTTATCTATTTAGGCTCTCCTGCGGTGGCGGCAGCAACCGCCATCGAGGGAAAGATCGCAGATCCAAGAAAATATCTGTGAGGAGTAATTCCATGAAAGGAAGAGCGTGGAAGTTTGGGGATGGAATCAGCACCGACCATATCATCCCAGGACGATACTTTTATCTGAGATCCAATCTGCCGGAACTGGCAAAGCATATCCTGGAGTATGAGAGGCCAGGCTTTTCTGAGAAAGTAAGGCCAGGAGACTTCATCATTGGAGGTGAAAACTTTGGACAGGGATCAAGTCGGGAACATGCGGCCATTGTGATCAAGATGAATGGCATTCAGGCCGTTTTAGCCAAGAGTTTTGCACGCATCTTTTACCGAAACTGCTTCAACAACGGCCTTCCGGCTATCATCTGCGATACGAGTCGAATCGGTGAAGGAGATGAGATCGAACTTTTCTTGGATCAGGGAAGAGTTATTAATCATACCAGGAATGAAACCATCTCCTTCAATCCAATTCCACCGATAATGAAAAAAATCCTCATGGATGGCGGTCTGGTAGAGCATGTGAAGAAGAATGGGGATATAAGATTGTCCCTTTAACCCCTTTTTAGCCCAAGTCTAACGCACCTGTCCATCTTTCCCTCTTAAGGTAAGAGGGGAAGGGGAAGTCATAAGGGAAGGCGAGGTGGGGGAAGAGGGAGGAAGGAGGAGAAGATGGAATGGGTAAAAGCCTTTAGTATTTTGATCGGAAGAATCCTCCTTGTCCTAATCTTCCTTAATTCAGGGATTGGTAAGATCGGGAACTTTGCCGGGACAGAGAAGTATATGGCTCAATTCGGAATGCCTTCTACCACTCTTTTTCTTCTTGGGGCCATCTTCCTTGAGTTGGCAGGAAGTGTGAGTGTGATCTTGGGATATTTTACTCGGGTTGGTTTACTGCTCCTCATCATATTTTTAATTCCTGCAACCCTCATCTTTCATTCCAATTTTGGGGAACGGATTCAGATGATCATGTTTATGAAAAATGTGAGCATGCTGGGTGGATGTCTGATACTCCTTGGAGCAGGACCCGGTAAAATCAGTCTGGATTATATTTTTGGAGGAAGAGAAGAGGACGATGAGATTTGAATCCCTTAGGGTCTGGTGGAGGGCTTTTCGTTTTCATTATACTTCTGCCAGTTTAATGCCAGGAATATTAGGGGGGATGATTGCCTGGACGGTAGAGGGACTATTCGATTCAGGATATTTTATCCTTGTCATAGTTGGTTTGGTCTTGAATCATATAGCCCTCAATATGACCGATGACTATTATGACTTTCGTCATCTGGTCGATGCCTTTGATACACATGGGAATCCTTATTCCGGAGGTAGTGGAACCCTTTCCAAAGGTTTAATCAGACCTTCTCAGATGAAAAATGCCTTCACAGTCTTCTATATCATTGCGATTGGGATTGGAATATTTTTGGGGATTCTGCGAGGGACTTTTATTCTCTTCCTTTTATTCGGTGGCTTTTTTTGTGCCTTTTTTTATACTGCTCCTCCCATTCGATTCGGATACAGGGGGTTCGGAGAAATTGCCCAACTTCTCTGTTTCGGTCCCGGAATCGGTTTAGGTTCCTATTATGTGCAAGCTCAGAAAATATCATGGGAGGCCTTCTGGGGGACACTTCCTTTTGGCATCATGCTCTTTTCTATGATCACCATCAATGAAATCCCTGATTACTTTGAAGACCGAAAAGGGGAGAAGTTAAACCTGGTCGCCCGCTTTGGCAGAGAGACAGGAGTAAAACTATTTGTCCTGAGTCTCCTTTTTGCCTATGGAACGATCATCGTTGGCATCCTTTTAAGAAAGATTCCTGTGATGGGAATAATTTCACTGTTGACTCTTCCAATTGCCTTTAAGACATTTTCCATTTTAAGAAAACATTATCAGGAACCTGCTAAAATGGCACCTGCCAATCTGGGAATGATCTGCATTCACAATTTCACTGCCATCTTACTCATTTTTGCTTACTTCATTGAAGGATTTAAATCAAATGCACTGGTCGCATCCTTGCTTCCCATCATTATATTAACCATCCTTTACATTCCCACAGGAAGGCTGATCGGAAGGGCAGTCTTATCATCGACTCTGAAGGGTAAGTTAAAATGTTTAAATAGAACTCAGGGCTTTAGCTCTAGGGGAAAGGAGGAGATATGAGCAAAGAAGAATTCTATCTTTTGGAGTTTACCGGTGCGGAGTGACCCCACTGCCACAGGATGGAACCTCTCGTAGAGAGGTTGGAGGAAGAAGAAGGGGTGAAGGTGGCAAGGCTTGAGGTTTGGCACAATGAGGCCAACGCAAGACTGATGAGGGAGTATGACAAAGGGTACTGCGGAGGGGTCCCATTTTTCTTCAATAAGAAAACTGGGAAGTGGATCTGCGGCTCTGCGGATTATGAACGATTGAAAAAGTGGGCATTGGAATAAATTGCGGATTTTGCCTTGAAAATCCCTAAATGCCTGAAATAGAAAGGGGCGTCTATGGGTCTTTTCGAAGATTACCATCCTTTAAAGGGGAGAATGTTCCAAATACTAAAACCCGATGGAACGCTTTTGCCAGAGGTGAAAGCTCCGCTCAGTGATCAGGAGGCATTCAATCTCTACCAGAAGATGCTATTTATCCGGTTGGCAGACCAGAAGGCATTGATGCTCCAGAGGCAAGGCAGGATGGGAACCTATGCGCCCATTTGGGGCCAGGAGGCCTGTCAGGTTGGAAGCGCTTATGCCCTTCAAAAAGAGGACTGGATCTTTCCTGCATTTAGGGAATTAGGTGCTACATGGATGATGGGGGTTCCTTTAAAAAATATCTTTCTTTATTGGATGGGAAATGAGATAGGAAGCTGCGCCCCAGAGGGAATCAATGTCTTACCTGTTTCAATCCCAGTGGGAACTCATCTCCTTCATGCAGTTGGGGTGGGTTGGGCTGCAAGGATAAAGGGCGAAAAGATCGTAACGGTGGCGTACTTTGGGGATGGCGCAACTTCAAAAGGTGATTTTCATGAAGCCATGAACTTTGCGGGGGTATTTCGAACTCCAACCCTCTTTCTCTGTCAGAATAATCAATTTGCTATATCTGTCCCACGAAAGATACAGACTGCCTCCGAGACCATCGCTCAGAAAGCGATTGCCTATGGATTCGATGGGATTCAGGTCGATGGGAATGACCTCTTTGCTGTCTTCGTTTCAACCAGAAAGGCGGTGGAAAAAGCCCGTAATGGCGGTGGCCCTACCCTGATCGAGTGTGTTACCTACAGATTTGGCCCCCATACCACCGCAGATGACCCAACCAAATACAGGACCGAAGAGGAGATCGAACCCTGGAAACCTCTTGACCCTTTGGTGCGATTAAGGCTCTATCTTAGGAGCAAAGGGCTATGGGATGAGGAGATCGAGAAAGGATTAACGGAGGATGCTCAGAGGGAGATCGAACAGGCGGTCAATGAGGCTGAATCTGTTCCAACACCTGGAATTGATGAGATCTTCCAATCCGTCTTTGAGGAGATGACTCCTCCACTAAGAGACCAGATGGAGTATTTGAAGTCAACCCTATAATTTAAATTCGAGGCACCAATTTCGAAACTCGAAACAATATGCATAGTTCGAAGTTCCAAATTAAAACCTATTTTCTTTTTTTGATTATTTTTAAGTTAGGATTTGTTTTGGATGGTTCCCTTCGGGAAATTTTTAGCGGTATTCAGATTTTGAGTTTTTAGGCTTTCAAGTCCTGTAGAGAAGGGATAAATTAGGAGAGTTGGCTTATGGCTCGTCTCAATATGGTTGAAGCGATCAACTTGGCTCTTCGAGAGGAGATGGAGAGGGACCCCCGGGTGGTGATCTTGGGTGAAGATGTAGGAAAGGAAGGAGGTGTCTTTCGGGTCACCGATGGGCTCCAAAAAAGATTTGGACTAAATCGTGTGATTGATACCCCTCTTGCAGAATCAGGGATTGTTGGAACAGCCATGGGGATGGCTCTGAATGGACTTCGCCCTGTGGCAGAGATTCAGTTTGATGGGTTTCTCTATCCGTGTCTGGATCAGATTATTAACCATATTGGTCGAATACGAAATCGTTCACGAGGAAGATTCTCCTGTCCGATTGTAATTCGAGTTCCTTACGGAGGGGGTATCCACGCTCCTGAACATCACTCTGAAAGCCCTGAGGCCATCTTAGTCCATACTCCAGGAATAAAAGTCGTCATCCCCTCCACTCCCTATGAGGCCAAGGGACTTCTCATCTCTTCCCTTCGAGATCCAGACCCTGTTCTTTACCTCGAGCCCAAACGAATCTATCGGGCGATTCGAGAAGAAGTTCCTGAGGGAGAGTATTCCATTCCTCTTGGTAAAGCAAGAGTGGTTCAGGAGGGAAAAGATGTGACCGTGATTGCTTGGGGAGCCATGGTGAGAGAGGTCTTAAATGCTTGTGAACAACTCAAAGGAGATAGGATCAGTGTGGAGGCCATCGATCTTCGAACCCTCTCCCCAATGGATGTTGAGACTATAGCGAATTCAATTCGAAAGACTGGAAAGGGAGTGATTGTGCATGAGGCACCCAAAACCTGTGGTCTGGGTGCAGAGATCATTGCTCTCATTAATGAGAAGGCGCTTCTCTCTCTTCAGGCTCCAATTGAGAGGGTGACTGGATTTGATATCCCTGTTCCTTTATTAAAGTCTGAACATTACTATCTTCCCAATCCTAAGAGAATTGTGAGGGCAGTGAAAAAGGTGATGAACTTCTGAAAAATAAATTCGAAGCACGAAATCCGAATTTCGAAACAATATTAAAATTCATATCCAATCTTCATAAGTTAAGGTATCCTCTAAAAACGTCATTTCGGCGAAGGCCGGAATCCAGGACTTTCTGAAATTACTGAGCTTCTGCTTTCCCAGGAGTGACGGATTTGGAATTAATAGAGGTTCCTTTAACCTTTTCGTTTTGGATTTTTATGGAAGGCAAGGTCCAATATTCGAATTTTTGATTTTTGGAAGGGTCTTTTAACTCCAAATTTCGGAATTTTTATCAAGGGGATTAAATACGGAGGTAAAAATATGGCCTACGAATTTAAATTTCCTGACCTTGGAGAAGGGTTAACCGAAGGAGAGATTGTTCGTTGGCTTGTTAAAGAAGGAGATGAAGTCAAAGAAGGCGACCCCCTTGTTGAAGTTGAGACCGATAAGGCTCTTGCAGAAATCCCTTCTCCCAAGACAGGGGTGATTCTTAAAATATTGGCCCGAGAGAAGGAGATTGTAAAAGTAGGGCAGGTGATTATTATCATCGGCGAAAAAGGGGAGGCCATCCAATCCCCACCTCCCATACCTAAATCAGTCGGAGTGGTGGGTCAACTGGAGGAAGCCCCTGAAGAGACTCCTGCCATTCAGGGTGAGGTCAAACCGGCCTTTGTCAGTGAACATGTATTGGCAACCCCTGCGGTACGGGCGCTGGCAAAAGAACTGGGGGTGGATATCAACCAGGTGAAAGGAACAGGACCTGAAGGAAGGGTGTTGGAAAAGGACATCCGCCAATTTGCAGAGTCCAAGGAGAAGCCTCCAGAATTGGAGAAAAAGATTACCAAGGTCAAAAAATATGACCTTTATGGATATGTGGATCGTATTCCTCTAAGAGGGGTTCGCCGCTCCATGGCCAAGGCGATGGTCAAATCGAAATATACTGCCCCACATGTAACCACTATGGATGAAGCGGATGTAACGGAGTTATGGGAGATCCGGGAAAAGGAGAAGGAGGTGGCAGAGAGGAAAGGAGTTAAATTGACCCTTCTTCCTTTTATTGTTAAAGCGGTTGTTACTGGATTGATCCAACACCCTTATCTCAATGCAACCTTAGATGATGAGAACGAAGAGATTATCCTGAAGAAGTACTATAATATTGGTTTTGCCACTGATACCCCTGAAGGGTTAATGGTTCCTGTGGTTAAGAATGCCAAAGATAAATCTATCCTTCAAATCGGTCAAGAACTCACCCAATTGGCTGAGAAGGCAAGAAATAGGACGATTGATCTGGCCGATTTAAAAGGAGGAACCTTTACCATTACCAATTATGGAGCCTTGGGAGGGATGTATGGAACTCCTATTATTAACTACCCGGAGGTGGCCATTTTAGGTGTGGGGAAGATGAAAGAGATGCCTGTGGTGAAGGAGGGAAAAGTCGTGATCCGGAAGATTCTTCCTTTAGCCCTCTCTTTTGATCATCGGGTCGTGGATGGCGCAGAGGCAGCAAGGTTTCTTAATACCGTCATTGCCCGTCTCGAAGACCCAGATCTTATCCTCTTAGAAACTTAAATGGGGCATGATCTCTCCTCGAAAGATATTTGGATTTCATGTCGACCATTCACATTACCTATGAGTTTGAATTTCAGGATGGGAAGAAGTTTGTCTATCCTCTGAAACTGGATAAGAAGACCGTCTCCCTGATCCCGGACCGAAAAGGCCCCTTCCCCCCTTGGACCAAACTGGAGCACTATCCATGTGATGGGTGTCCCCTTATAAAAGAGAGAAAATTTTATTGTCCAATTGCAGTCAATATTTCTGATCTGATTGAGCATTTTAAAGAGATTAAATCGACCGAGATGGTTCGGATTACCGTTTATACGGCAGAGAGAAACTATTGGAAAATAGGCCCGGTACAAAAAGGCCTTTCCTCCATCTTTGGAGTCATCATGGCCACAAGCAACTGTCCAGTGATGGACTTCCTGAAGCCCATGGCCAGATTTCATCTCCCTTTTTCAACTGGTGAGGAGACCCTCCTCCGTTCCATTTCGATGCACCTTTTAACCCAGTATGTCTTCTCAAAAAAGAGGGGACAAACGGACCTCTCGTTAGACCTTCTTGATCAGGCCTATTCCATGGTTCAGAAGGTCAATCGGGGCATCTGCAATAGGATCTCCTCTGTTGTTCAGGAGAGCAAAAGCCAAGGGGATGCAGCCAGTAACGCCGTGGTCATCTTAGACACCTTCTCCCATCTCCTCCAAGCAGAAATTGAGGAAAACCTGGAATCCTTCGCCCGCCTCTTTGAAGGAACTTTTACTTCCCAACGTTAATTCTTTCCCGATCAATAAGAACTCTGAATCTCTTGACAGCCATCCCCCTATCGATTATAATCAAACCAAACTGATTATTCTGATTAATCGATTTTTTCAGAAAAATGTTGGAGGGGGGATGTCCGCCAAAAGGAGAAAACAATCTCTCTGTTCAACTGCGAAGGGAGGGAGTTGTTGCAAAGTCGAATCGATCCTCAGCATCGATGAGCGGGGCCAGATGGTTCTTCCAAAAGAGTTGAGGGAGAAAGCCAAGATCCGGCCTGGGGATAAATTGGCCCTGATGAGCTGGGAGAAGGATGGAGAGATTTGCTGTTTCTATCTGATTAAGACGGATGATCTTGCTGATCGTGTGAAGGATTTTCTTGACCCCATGATAAAAGAAAGGGAGAGATAGAGGATTATCAGTTCCTCCCTATAAGGGAGGAAAAGGAGTGATAGCGATGGACGAATTAAAATGTTGTCCCTTGGAGCAACCCTTTGATTCACCCCCATCCACTTCTTGTTGAGGTAAGGTCCCAGAGGCTCAGGTGAGCCTTCCGGATTTGAAACAACCCTTTGTCGTTGGATCAATTCAGAGTCCGGTTGGACCAATTCCTCAGATCTCTTCGTCCTTATCATGGTCGGACCATTTTGGAACATTTAAGGTCCGCTTGGGAATAGGTCGGATGCATTATACCGTTGCCCCAGGCCTTTACGCTCTGGGGTCACCCGATAAGAACTCTCCGGTGCTGGTGACGGCCAACTACAAGATGAGTTTTGACAAACTTCGGGAGGCATTACCTGATAGAAACCTATGGATTCTTGTGCTCGACACAAAAGGAGTCAATGTCTGGTGTTCTGCAGGGAAAGGAACGTTTGGAACAATAGAACTTGTTTCACGAATTAAATTAAGCGGCCTTGAAAGGATTGTTTCTCATCGAGAACTGATCCTTCCTCAACTGGCAGCTCCGGGAGTGTCTGCCCATGAAGTAAATAGATTATCTGGGTTTAAGGTGATCTATGGACCTATCCGAGCCATTGACCTTCCTCAGTTTCTTGATAATGGTTTTAAGGCCACCCAGGAGATGAGGCTTAAAACCTTTACTCTGTGGGAACGAATTGTTCTTATCCCGATAGAGTTTTTCAGTGCCCTCAAGGGTGGGATCGTTGTCGTGGCTCTTTTTTTCTTCCTTTCTTATTTTATGAACTGGGGGAATTGGGGAGAGGTTGCGCAGAAGGTATTCCCCAAGGGATTATTCTCTGCTCTTGCGATTCTAAGTGCTATTCTGAGTGGGGCTGTTTTTACCCCGATCTTACTCCCCTGGCTTCCAGGAAGAGCCTTTTCAATTAAAGGAGCCTTGATAGGGTTCATTCCTGCCGTTCTCTTTTTAATTTTTCGTTGGAAGGAGGGAATCCCATTAGAAAGAAGTCTTGAAATGTTTGCCTGGCTTTTTCTCATTCCCTCAATATCTGCTTTTTTAGCGATGAATTTTACTGGTGCCTCTACCTATACTTCCCTCTCTGGAGTAAAAAAAGAGATGAGGTGGGCTTTGCCATTTCAGGTTGCAGGAGGAATGGTAGGTTTAGGTTTTTGGCTCACTTCCAATTTTATTTCCTAAGGAGTTTATATGTTCGGACAATTAATCTATCTTAAGGATGTTGTGACGTTGAGGCTTGACCCAAAGAAATGCATGGGGTGTGGATTGTGCTTGATGGTCTGTCCCCATGCGGTCTTCAGTTTGACCAATGGCGTTGCTGAAATTGTGAATCGAGATGCCTGCATGGAGTGCGGAGCCTGCTCCAGAAACTGTCCTACCGAGGCATTGAGTGTCCAATGCGGTGTGGGCTGTGCCACCGCGCTCATCAATACTGCCTTAGGAAGAAAAAACTCTGCTTGCTGTACGATAGACTCCCAACAGCCTTCAACCTGCCTGAAAGATACCCCTCCCTTGTCCAATAGATCTGGCTGTTGTTAAAGGAGAGGCCAAAGGAATCTAAAAATATTTTTTTAAAAATCATCCTTGACATTTTTTAAAAAATGGTATACAAATGTATACCTAAAAATGAAAGAAGAATTAACCCCAAAACAAAGGCAACTCCTCGATTTTCTAAAGGATTTTTTTCTAAAAAGAGGATTTCCCCCTACTCTCAGGGAGATTGCCTCCCATTTTGGGCTTAAAGGCCCAAGAGGTCCCCATAAAATGCTCAAAATCCTTGAAAGAAAAGGTTTTATCCGGAAGATTCCAGGTGGATCAAGGGCGATAGAGGTTTTGGGTTTTCCCCCTCAAGAGGTGGTTAGAGTCCCTATCGTTGGCAGGGTGAGGGCAGGAGAACCCATCCTTGCAATTGAAAATATTGAAGGGTACCTCAACTTCGATCGTAACCTCCTTTTTTCTGAAGACGTCTTTCTCCTTCGGGTGCAAGGAGACAGCATGATCGATGCCCACATCCAGGATGGGGACTTTGCACTGGTGAAGCCCCAATCCAATGTGGAAAATGGAGAGATCGTTGTGGCCTTGATTGAAGAGGAGGCAACGATAAAAAGAATATTTAAGGAAAGAGATTTGATCCGTCTGGAACCCGCCAGTCCCAATATGGAACCCATTGTGGTTAGAAAGGGAGAGAAAAAGGTTTCCATTGTTGGGAAAGTGGTTGGGATTTTCAGGAAAATTTAAAATAGTTCGGAGTTCGGAGAAGGTAATTGGTATTTTATTGGTACAGGTTTTGCTTCGAACCCATAACTTCGTACTCCTTACTCAAATTTCTTTGATGGAAGATCGGATCATTTTACACATCGATATGGATGCCTTTTTTATCTCGGTGGAGCAGAGGGATAACCCTGCTTTGCGAGGAAAGCCCGCAGCGGTTTGTGGAACTCTTTCTCGAAGTGTGGTGACTTCAGCCAACTATGAAGCTAGGGCTTATGGAATTCGGGCAGGGATGCCGGTTCAGGAGGCAAAGAGGAAGTGTCCCTCCTTGATCCTTGTTCCGGGGAATCATTCAAAATATACGGAAACCTCAGCCCGGATCTTTTCAATCCTGAAAGAATATACGCCCTTGGTGGAGGTGGCCTCCATTGATGAAGCCTACCTTGACCTCACTGATTCTTTACTTCTTTTTAAATCTCCCTTTCACCTCGCTCAATCGATAAAATCCCAAATCCGGGAAAAGGAAAAACTGACCTGTTCCATTGGAATCGCTCCCAATAAACTCTTGGCTAAACTGGGGAGCCGGTTAAAAAAGCCGGGTGGCCTGGTGGTGATTCCGAAAGAAAAAGTGAAGGAGATATTAGCGGACCTTCCAGTTTCAAAGCTCCAAGGGATCGGTCCCAAACTCACCGAGGCCTTAAATTCGATGGGAATTTTTACCTGTGGCCAATTGGGAAAGGTTCCTGTCCCGATGTTAACTCAAAGATTTGGTCTCATTGGAAAGAAACTTCACGAGATGGGGTTGGGTCGGGATGAGAGCCCCGTGGTCCCCTTTGATGAAGAGGAAGAAGCTAAATCCATCAGCCATAGTGTTACCCTCGAAGAGGATACGTCAGACCCCAATAGGATTAAGAAAGTCCTCTTTCAACTCTCGGAGAGAGTCTCAAGAAGAATGAGGGGAGAAGGGTATTATGGAAAGAGGATTTCCCTGACGATCCGGTACTCTGATTTTTTTACCTTCTCCAAGCAAAAGACCCTCTCACAATGGTTAAACAGCGGGAATGAAATATTTAAGTATGCGTTGGAAATTTTTGAATCGATTCCACATCCCCAACCGATTCGACTCCTTGGGGTGGGGGTCTCTGAGTTAACAAAGGAGGGTTACCAATTAAGCCTCTTTGAAAGACTGGATCGGAAGGAAAATCTCCTCAAAGCCATGGACAAAGTTAACGAAAAGTTCGGAGACTGGACCCTCACCTGGGCCGGCCTCTATTGAATGGAAATGACGGGGTTCAGAAGGCTGATCTTTAAATTCTCCTGAGGGCATCCAGCAGTTTTTCGACTTGATAGTCAGATTGCTCTTCTGCTTTTTGCCAGGTTTGAATCATGGAGTAACCATTTTCTAATTCCTGAACCACTGCATTGACAGGACGGAGAGGGTCTGATCCGATGGCCAGGGCTGCCACCATCATTAGCCACCAGAGCATCTCCTCAAAGGCCTCTTTGTTGAACCACCAAATCTCATGATATTGATTCACCCCCAAAAATTGTCGAGCTTCTCCATCCTTAAACAACGACTCTAATATCGTATAGGATCGGCTTGGATCCGAGGGCGTTGTTTCAAACCATCTTTGGTAGCCTGTCAGTAGTTTGACGACGGTTAGTGATTTCCATGCAGAGGCCTCATCAAGCCCTGAATCTCTTAAGGCCTTTAGGATGATTTGACCTAAGCCCCATTCCTCTATCCAAATTCGACTCTGTGTAGAGAAATCTCCTGGATGAGCCACCTTTGCAAGGGCATGGACAAATAGCCAACTGAAGAGGGTCACCCAGAGATAACGGGAATCGGTCATTCCTCGGTGGAGGTATTCTACGGCCGCTTGGACCCCTTTGGGTTGAAGGCGTGGATAACGGCTGGCGATGATGGGTAAGTAGAGGATGGCTTCAAGTTTCTGCCTGATTTCCTTGACAATCCTCCCCTCGTCTTCTCTCCCTCCACTAAACTGTTTAACTTCTCTAAGGAGGCAGGTCATCTTCCTTTCAATCTCTTCGATGAGTTCCTGGTCAAGTTGGCCAGGGGGTTGAGTGATTCGGGCTTCAATTAACCGTTGGAAGGTATGGGGATGGATCAACTCCTCCAAGGCATGATGAAGGGGGTAGAGAAGTATCTCTTTAAATGCTTCTTCAATACTGGGCACTCCACGGCCGTTCAATAAACTTTCGATTTGGGCGTAATGACCCCATAGATTATCCCTGATTTCTCTAAAATCAAGAAAGACGTGATACTTATAGGCGCCCAATTCCACATATAACCCTTTTTCACACAGTTCTTTGCTGTTCCGAATGTATTCAAGACCGCTTACATGGTCCTTAAAAATACAGAAGTAGGCCGGATCATTATGCAATCTAAGACCCTCTCCCAAATCTTTCTGGTTTAATTCTCTCCCGCCTTTTCTCTCTATGGAATAGGCGACTGAAGTGCGGATCCACCCACGGGCCATCTCATATTTATTATGATAGAGGATCAAGGCCCTTTCCTCCCCGCAGCGATTGGAATAGGCAAAAACATTCTCATTGACAGAGCCTTCCGGAGTGAAAAAATCATAAAGCAAAAAATCTTTTACATCCGAAAAGAGGTGGCGGCGTTTCATCAGGGGGAAAATCTCTCTTTCATGACGGCCGATCAATTCCAGATCGGGCGATTCATCCCATTTCGCAGTGCGATATTCCATCCCATATTTTTCATGAAAGCCTTCGATCTGACCGTGGGCGAACATGGGAAGTCCTGGGAGGGTCACCATCATGGTGCAGATGCCGAAATATTTATCTTCCTTTCCAAATTGAGCGACGGCGGTTTCTTCATCTGGATTGCTCATGAAGTTGACAAACCGTTTGAGGACCTCGGGGTTAAACTCCAGGGTATTCTTCATGACCGAACGGTACTTGGCATTCTCTTCATCCTTCAGCATATTCATAAAGGCGCTGTTATAAACCCGGTGCATTCCAAGGGTTCGGACAAAATATCCTTCCAGCAACCAGAAGGCTTCGGCAAGGAGCAATGTATCAGGGGCTTCCTGGGCAATTCGGTCAACGACCTGTCGCCAGAACTCCTCGGGCATATGGCGATTAAACTCCTCCTTTGTCATCCCATACTCTGCCCGGGAGGGAATGGCTCCCCCTGTCCCTGGCTCTGGAAACCAGAGACGCTGATAATGTCTCTTGGTCAGCGTCATCGCTGCGTCAAAACGGATGATCGGAAATTTTCGGGCGACATGGAGAATGGTTTGAATCACTGCCTCGCGAACCTCTTCCTTCAGGAAGTTGAGTTGGGCGGTATCGTTCCAGGGCATTCGCGTGCCATCATTTCCATGATAGAGATATCTCTCATTTCCATTGGTGCGATCCAAACGCTTAAAGACAACCGCAGCATCGCTTTGGTCATAATAGTGGTCCTCAATATAGATTCCAACTCCTCCATGCCAGGAGAGGTCTGGTCCGTTAAAACGATAGGAAGGGAAGGGAGAGTGATCTAAAGAGATAAACCAATCAGGATGTTCAATCACCCACTTCGAATCAATGCCCATGTGATTGGGGACCATATCGCTGGCCAGGCGGATGCCACGGCTAAAGGCCCGATCTTTTAAATTCTGGAAGGCTTCTTCCCCTCCAAGGTCGCTGGCGATCTGATAATCGAACAAGGAATAAGCCGATGCTACAGCGTCCGAATTTCCCATGATCTCTTTGATCTTCTTTGAAGCAAGACTTCTTTCCCAAACCCCAATGAGCCATAGGCCTGTGAAACCCCAACGGGCTAAAAGGTCAAGTTCCTCATCAGGGATTTGATCGAGTCTGTAAATGGAACGTCGATATTTTCTGGAGAGTTGGTGGAGCCACACATAGACATTCTTGGCGATAAGAACCACTCGGGGCATCCAATCCCGGTCAGGGCTAAAGCGCTCCGGTTCCTCTTCCATTCCGAGGTATTCATAAACCTCGGCAGGGACACGTTCCCAAATGGCCATCTTCCTTAATTCTGCACTCTCTTCTTCTTGGAGAAAGTCAAAACTCCGGAGGAGTCTCAAAAGATAGGGTCCCAAAAGATAACCCCATCTGTCTCGGATATATTCCAACTGTCCCTTGAGGGAGTGAGGGACGGCTAAAGCAGGGCTTCGGAGCATGTCTACAAGGTTTTGATGGTCTGGGCCGAAAAAGGGTTGGCGATCAAAAAATGAGTGAAAGGCTTCCATGATTTGGGAGTAAGAGGATTCCCTTTTTAAGACAGAGTCATCGAATAACTCCATAAAAGGGGAGAATGCAGAATTCATGTTGGCCAACCAGAGCATCAGCATCTCTTCCAATACCACTAAACGATTCGGAATCCCGTCTGTTTCTCCCTCGAAATAGGTCCCAATGTCCACCTCTTGGTGATAGACCTTCACTGCTGGAAATTCATCTGCAAACTTCCAAAGGGTTTCATCTACTTTCTTTTGGCCAAACTTTTCAGAGAGCCAATCCAAGGATTCCTGCATCACTTGAGGGTTTTTTTCTTTGCGGTATAATGAAACCATGTAATGGAGAATTTCATCAATCAACCCCAGGGCATGGATCTGGCCGGCTTTGATCCCTTGCGCTGGGAAACGGGTGAGATCCCTCTTCTCATTCATCCTCTGGGCAAATTGCCTTGCGGCTTGAAAATTGGGAAAGACGACATTTCCACGGAGGGTAAACAGGGATTCATCAAACTGATAACGCTCTCTTGCCGCTCGTGAAATATGAAATTCCATGTCAATGGGGTCAGGCTTGCAATATTGCAATTTGTAATTTAGGAGACCCTTTGTAACAAACTCCTCATTCTCCGTAATAACTTCTGATCGCTTTTGCTTCTTATACTTAAACGCCGTCTGGCTGAACTTAGGGTGGTTATATCACGGCCCGTTACTTTCCCTAATACTCCCAAAGAACAAATCCCCAACTCCAATACTAACCAGGCAGCCATGGCCCGTGCCTCAGATAATCTCCGGTTCTTTCCCGAAGAAAGTAATTCTTCTTTCCTAATCTCATAATATCTGCAAATCTCTCTTAATACCCCATCCAAACTTTTTTTGGTCTTTGGAATCGTCTCTGCCTGCTTTAACACTCGACTGATAAAAGTGTCGTCTCCAAGAATACGGCTATCCGTTTCTCCTCCACTGGAGTAGTGATCTTGGTGTCCGATTCCCTTCCCCTCCAAAACAAATCTTCCATAAGCCCTCCGGGCGTGAGAGAGTTGTTTCGAAAATTGCGATAAGACCCACTCCGTTGTAAGCCATGGAATCGACTCTAAACCAAGATAGGCTCGATGGCCACTCCAGGGGTAACCCTTTGGATCCTTGACGATCCCAACTCTTACTGGATTTAAATGAATGTAACGGGTTAACTCCTTTAAGTAAATATCCTCATCCACCAAAATGGCTTTATAGCGTCCCTGGAAGAGATGTCCTGATCGGCCAAGACGCCAGTTGACCCATCGGGTATATCGAAAACTGAGATTTTGTATAATTCGCGAAAGGGGAACATCCGCCATCTGAATGGCCAAGTGGACATGATTATCCATAAGACAAAAGGCATGAACACGATGGCCAAAACGTTCGATCCCTTCCTCAACAAGGGAGTAAAAATGATAACGATCCTTATTATCAGAGAAAATGGTCTGCCCACCATTCCCGCGAAGGATAACGTGGTAGAGGGCACCTGGAATCTGAACTCTCGGCTTCCGAGCCATGAAAGATTCTTACCAAATAAATTGCAATATTGCAAGCCTGACCCCAAATTTTCCCAAATTTTGTAAATTGAATTCTTTCTTTAAAAATCATAAAATTTTTAATGATCAAATGATTCCGGAGGTGAAGATTCAATGGCAAAAGACCTGATGGCTAAACTTTCCCTTTCAAAAGAGGAAATCGCTCACATTTATCATGGTGGAATCCTTTCCGTAAAAATAAAAGGGAAAGAAGGGGATGCAAACCTGGAGATCTTCTGTGCTGAGATTCCTGAGAAGAAAGGCACGCGAATCCGCTTTAAGACCATCGAAGCCGAATAGGGAAAGCCCACTTTATCATCCCAAAACCTTTAAAAGGTGGGCATAAATTATAGATAAAAATGCTGATTTTGTAATGTAACTGAATTCAAAAATTTTTTAAGATTTTTCCTCTAACCTTCTCTTCAGACGTCCTATTCCAGAATTTTCCGTTTTCTTTGAATGAAGGGGAGGGCGGAAGAGGCAAGGAGGAATACTGACAGCAATAAGCAGGCTGCTGATATTGGGTGGGTAAGGAACACAACAGGATTACCATCAGACAGGATCAGCGCTTGGCGTAGATTTTGTTCTAGGAGTGGACCTAACACAAACGCCAGTACAAGGGGGGCTGGCTCATATTTTATTTTTCTTAGTGCGTACCCAATCACACCGAAAAAGATCATAACGTAGATGTCAAAGACATTGTTGTTAATGCAGTATGCGCCAATGAGACAGAAGAGAAGAATAAGCGGAAAGAGGATTCGGTAAGGAACCTTGAGTACGCGGACCCATATCCCAATCAGCGGGAGGTTCAGAACGAGGAGTAGGAAATTCCCCACATACATACTTGCTACGGTTCCCCAGAATACATCAGGTTTTTCGGTAATCATAAGTGGCCCTGGACGTAAGCCATGGATCATTAGGGCTCCAAGCAAAAGTGCCATGACCACATTAGCCGGTATACCGAGCGAGAAAAGAGGAATGAATGCACCACTTGTGGCTGCATTATTTGCGGCCTCAGGACCCGCAACACCCTCGATGGCACCTTTACCAAAACGTTCTGGATTTCTGGCAAATTTTCGTTCAATCGCATATGAAACGAAAGAGGAAATCACGGCCCCACCACCTGGCAATATTCCTAACATAAACCCGATAACAGAACCTCGTGCTATTGGTTTGGCTGAACGTCGCCAGTCTTTCTTGTCTGGCAAAAGTTGGCTAATTTTTGTGGAAATGACCTTTCTTTCTTCTGGGGTTTCAAGGTTTAAAAGGACCTCCGATATCCCAAAAAGCCCCATCACAAGAGGAACAAGACCTACGCCATCTTGCAATCCGATAAATCCTATGGTAAATCGTAACTTTCCCGTAACGATGTCTTGACCAATAAGGCTTAGAAAGATCCCAGTGCCAGCCATGAGGAGCCCTCTTAGAATAGACCCATGGGTAAGGTACATGAGGAGGGAAAGGCCAAGGCACATAAGCGAAAAGTATTCCGCAGGCCCGAACTTTACAGCGAGCTTGGCGAGTGGGTTTGCCAAAAACATAAGACCCACAAGGCCTACTGTTCCTGCAATAAACGACCCAAATGCAGCAATGCCTAATGCAGGCCCTGACCTCCCCTGGCGTGCCATCTGATAGCCATCCAAGCACGTTACCACGGAGGCTGCTTCTCCAGGAATGTTGACAAGGATCGATGTGGTTGAACCGCCATACATGGACCCATAATAGATCCCCGCCAACATAATGATCGCTGCAACGGGTGACATGCCGAATGTAACAGGAAGCAGTATGGACATGGCTCCAACAGGTCCAATTCCAGGCAAGACGCCAATGAGTGTTCCAATAAAGACACCAATAAAACAGGCCAACAAATTCATGGGCTGTAAGGCAACGCCAAAACCATATAAAAGATCGTAAAGAACACTCATAGAAATTTAGTCTCACCACCAGGGGAGGATGCCCCGGGGAAGTTGGCTCTTGAGCCATACTTCAAATACAAGGTATGAAGCCGAAACACTAACCGATGCTGCAAAAAGTGAAAGAAGCCAACTTCTACGCACTGGGTCAAGAAAAAGAAAGAAAAGAGCGATGAATGTTGTAACAATGTATCCTAACCAGTTTAGAAAGAACGCATAAAAAAGGAGAATGGTAACCGTATACACAATGCTGAAGGAGGCCCTTTGCAATATTGAAATACCCAGTATAGGATGGGATGGTTTTTTGATTTCATGGGGCGACTTTTGGCTGAATATAATGACCAGGAACCCAAGGACAGTAATCAAAAGTCCCGCTACAAATGCAACAAAACCTGCCCCAGGCTCATGGAAGGTACCTAAACCTGTTCCATAAGCAAATGCACAGATGACCGCTCCAATCAAAATCCATATTGTTCCCTCAATTCGTTTCAACTCCACACTACCTTCGACCCTCTCTTGTAACAAAAAAGGCCTGTTTATAATGGATGCAGGGAGCAATCAATTTTTATACTCTTATCCTTTTTCCCTTACCTTAGAGGATACTCACATTGTCCCATAATAACACTTTCCCAAGATTTATTTCTAAATAAGGCCTATAAAAGGTTTAAACCCTATGTAGACCACTCTTTGGAATTGAAGGGTTTCAATATTCAATAAAATGGGGACTACTTGACTAGACCTTCTTCCTTGAAGAAAGTTTGCAAAGCCTCCTTGTATTCCTGAATCGATTTTTCAAAGGCAAGGGTGTCGGCAAAGAAAACCTGTGTTCCCATGTTATGAAGCTTTGTGCGAAACTCCGGATCATGGGTGATCTTTGCAGTGGCGTCACTTAGTTTTTTGATGATGTGGTCCGGAGTCCCTCTGGGTGCGAAAAGGCCAAGATAGGAGCCACCCGGGAAGTTGTACCCCAATTCTGCAATGGTCGGTACAGTCGGAGCAAAATCAGCACGTTTCTCAAGAAGGAGAGCAAAGATTTTTAGTTGTTTGGCATCGAGAAGCGCTTTGACCGATGGATAGGCGGGAGTGCCTGCGGGCACATGTCCGCCAAGGATCGCAGGCACAATCTTTGTATCTCCATCAAACGGCACTTCGATTAAGTTAACATTCTCGGCCTTAGCAATCGCCCTCATGGCTAGGTAACCAAGTGTACTCTTGCCATGAATCCCAATTTTGGTGCCAGGATTCTTACGGGCATACTCTACCAGGTCTTTTAAATTGTTCATAGGTGAATCGCCCTTCACAGCGATGGTGAGAACAGGTACTCCAACTTTAGCCACAGGTCTCAAATCTTTGCTCGAATAGGGTGCCTGATAGAAATAGGTATACGTCTCAGGGATGCTTGCTGATGAGGGGAAAAACCCTAGTGTGTAGCCATCAGGTTTTGCACTGGCTACCGCAGCGCCCCCGATAGTGGTCGCCCCGCCTGGTTTGTTCACAGCTACCACTGGCTTACCAAAATATCGTTCCATGGCCTCGCCAAGTGCACGTGCCCCCAAATCGGTCACTCCTCCTGGTGGATACGGGATCACCAAGGTGATGGGTCGTTCAGGGTACTCCTGCTGAGCAGCTTTGACTCCAATATTTAACGCCAATATCATCAGGATGCTAACAAGACCGATAACCATAATTTTTCTCTTTTCCATTGTTATCTCCTCCTTTTAAAAATTTTAATTAGTTTCCCTTAAGAATTTCAAAGTCCTAAATATTTTAGCAATACCACATTAGAATAAGGTAGGGCCTTCCACCTTGGTTTGTAAGGCTATCAGGGACTTCTCAACTATACGCTTTCGCAACGATTTCTCTGCATCTAATTTCAACCCTGGGTTCCCAACCGGGTAAATGATCTTGATACCAGTGATGACACGATTAGACCCCACCACCAAGGCGATGGAGGTCAACGCACAAATATGGGCCACTGGAATTCCAACGCGTTCAATTTCTTTCGCCAGCACTGCCCCGCAGCGCGTGCTGGTACCTCATGTCGAGGTCAAAATCACACCGGATACCCCATCTTCTTTTAACTCGGAAGCGATGTGACGGCCTATTTTTCTTGCATTTTCAACGGTCGTACCAACACCGGTTGTACTAAAAAATTTATTATGCAATTTTCCAATTCTTTTTTCTTCCTCAAGCATTCGCACCACATCTATAGGTAGTAAACGATTAGGATCCTGTTTTACAAAAACACTATCATATCCTGCATGACATATATCGAATTCTTTCCCTTCCAAGGCAATCTTCCCTTCCAGACTGTACTTACCAGAACGAGTAGCTCCAATTGACTCAATCCCGTCAGGATTCCCCTTAGGGACTAAACCACCATCAGTACATAAGGCGACCGTAGCCTCATTTAATGAGATTATGGGTAAGGCAGGGGCTACTCGATCGTATCTTGGTTGGGAGACTTCTGACTCATAGGGTTTCCCTTCAATTTTTGCAAGTAGCATTTGGGTAACCCGCTCAGCTCCTGTTTGGCCAGCCATTTCATTCACAATGATGCCACGAGGGATATAATCATCTTGTTTCGGGCTGCCTATCTTTTCGCCCCCCGCTATTTTTAGCATCAATCGGGTCATTCTATCAAGAACTTCATTCATCTTCGCTGCAGAACTACCAGTCTGAATGATGTAGACATCCTGATGAAATAAATCCACTCCTGGGTTCTCAGGATGCATCCCTGTAACAGCAATCATATTTCGTCTCTCTTGAACTGCCTTACAGATAGCACCACAAGCAACCCCATATCTTCCGGCCATAAAAGCAGGCCCAGCAATAAGGGCATCTGGTTGGTAACGATCTATGAATGAAAGTGTCTCGTCAATTGCCTTCTCAAGGTTTTCAGAAAAGTAGTTGTCACCACACACAATTGTGGCAAGGACCTCTCCTTGGGTTCCCAATATCTTCTGAAGAGCCTTTCCGGGTCCCGTAGGACCTTCCATCACCAAGGGCTTTATATCGGCCTTTTCCTCGCCACCTATACCAGCAAAGAATTGATTAAGATAGTGAATCACTCTCAGCCTGCGTTGTTCCATGATCTAACCCCGTAAAATGCTCCTATATCAATAGCGGACCGCCTTCCAATAAGAATTCCCAAGTTGACTTAGTGAGCCCCTGATATGGCGGATAGGCCACTCCATTTCTTCATCCATTCTACCAATCCCCTTATGTTCCCCAATAATTCTTGCTGCCCTGGGTAGTTTTAATGTTTTAACAGGTGCACCCATGCTCACCATTGCATCAACCTCAGGAGCATAAAAAAGGGTAGTGGGATTCGGATTAGGATCTGTAACATCGATGCCCATATGTAAAAAGGCAAGGGCAGTTTTTATCCCTAATTGTTCACATCTTTGGGCTGTCCTCATCATTACCCATTCAGGTGCTCCCCCGCCCGCTTTTGTAAGAACGGCGCCCTCAGCATGAAGGACGTATTTGGCCAGATTAGCAGCCATATAGGCCACTCTCTCACATTCAGCAACATTGTTGGGAGCAGTCATGACAATAATGCCAAGGAGGCGAAAATCGGTCCCATGCCGACGGTAGAGCTCTTCCACAATGGGATGATTCTGAACGAAATAAGTTTCCATAAAAATACTGCCATATGGTGCCGTAATGGCCCCGTCCAGAATCTCATTGGGATGGAGGATGGTTGGTACTATTTTTTCAACGTTATCACCATATAAAACAGGGTCCCCAGGTAATGGTTCAAACTGCGTGCTCAATAACTGAAAAATGTAAGTAACCCTTGGTAGATATAGTCCGCTTTCAGTATTATCATGGCTTAAGTTCAATTCATATACCTTTACCTCATCGGGGGGGAGCCGTTCGGCAGCCTTGGCAAGATATGCCGCAGTTTTGAGTCCCGCTATTTTCAGAGCAACACGATACTCATCGATGGTCACACCAGTTGAAGGATGTGCCAGAATAACAACGTTATTTATCTTACTGTAAGGGGTGGCATCTCCACCTGGACCCCACATATCAATCATACCTTTCACCTTACTGAAGTCATCCAACGCTTCCTTTTGTTCATACTCACTGAGAACAATACCTACCCCCTTTAGAACAAACGTTTCTCCAATGCCAGCATATCCCTGCCCACTTAGCGGGCCGAGAAAATTCGGTGCGCAGTCCCCTCCCTTGCATCTTGGCTCAAGAACATCCACAACATTTAATATCCGACATTTTTCCCCAGGACGTGCCACCTCAACTTCAATGTCTATTAACCTTGAATCTTCTTTAAGCAGGTTCTTAATCTCCTCACGATTTACAAAAAGTACTCCATTTTGGATCAATGTTTTTTCTCCAAACTGAACGTCCCCAATCTTTATTATAAGAAGCTGTAATTTCATAAGACGAATGTTTATTTATAATATCGATCTCACCTTGTCAAGGCACTTTTTCCTTTCGATTTAGACACCCCAAAAAAGTTCTAGAACAAATTAAAAATCCCTGTTTAGACCGAGTAGAAAGTATTGCAGCTCATGGATGAAATCCTGGAGAGGATGGAGGAGAGGATGGAGGAGAGGAACAGGATTTACGTTGCCGATCTTTAAATGTTCAAGGTTATAGCCAGGGCCAGAATCAAGACTGACACCATCAATGCCTTCACTTTAGGCCATCTGTTTGGAGCCAATAAAATGGGGGACTGATTACCAGTAGAAAATTAATCCTTAGGAGAAAATGCTCCGATTTTTAACCTTTTTATTTTTTCTTGAAAAAAAATGAACCTCGTGATAATTTTGGTTT